>Ga0207416_1000101_pt1 | contig 152247 bp, 151 predicted proteins | sample PaiPotPPM11metaG_FD_184107 | JGI IMG/M metagenome (GOLD analysis project Ga0207416, IMG submission 184107) | Iron sulfur acid spring bacterial and archeal communities from Banff, Canada, to study Microbial Dark Matter (Phase II) - Paint Pots PPM... ...
GAGTTTGCCCGCCGGGCTTCCTCCGGACATCACCTCGCGGTGATGCCCTTGCCGTAGGCTACTGAAGGGGCGACCGCCCCCAGAGAGGACTCTCACCTCCAAGTCAGCGCCCATGCTGGGCGTACAAAAGCAGAGCGGCGGCCACCGGCCGCCGCTCCCTTCGTTTCTTAACCTGCTTCCTTTCTTGATCTTGGATCCCGGGTCTACGGCCCGGCGCTAGTGCACCGTCACCTCGATGCTCGCCGGATCCGACTGCGTCCCACCGACGATCTGCACCGCCGAGATCACGTAGGGGAATGAGACGAACGGGATCGATGACACGCTCATGTTGACCGTCCAGTTCCCGTTCGCGTCGGCGGTCGTCTGGGCTTGCGCCGTCTGGCCGAGCAGGCGGGGTTGGGCCCTGACCACGACGAGCGCGCCGGCCGTCGCCTTGCCAGTCACCGGAAACGTCGTCCCGACCGTGGCCCCGTTGGCAGGCGCCGAGATCGTCGGCACCCCCACGCTGGTTGGCGCGGGGGTCGAGGACGGCGTCGTCACGCGCACCTCGTACGCCTGGTTCGTCCCCTGCACCACGGAGAATTGGGCATTCCGGCCGTTCTGGATCGCGCTGAAATCGGCGTTCTGACCGTTCAGCGTGATGACGGCGTCGGGCAGCACGACAAAGCTATTGCCGTTCGCCAGCGTCACCGTGCGGTTGCTCGCAGTCACGCTGGCAATCCGTCCCACCGCGCCGACGCGGTACGTCGCGGTGATCTTGGTCGCCTGGTTCTGGCCGTTCACGTCGACCACGACGTGGTCCCCGGCGCGCAGGACCCCCAGGGGCGCGGAGCCACCCGAATTAGTGTCGCCGTTGTACCGGAAGATCGCGGTCTCCGGCACCACGGCGATCGTGTGGTCCTGGTTGTTGCTGGCGCGGACGACGATCTGGGGAGTCTGGCCCGTCGTCACCGCCATCAGCCGCCCGCTGATCTGGGACGGGTTCTGTGCCGCCGGTGCCGCCGGGGGCGGCATCATGGCGGTGCCCGGCGACGCGATCAGGATGGTCCGGCTCGCGTCGATCCACTGGACGGCCGCGCCGAGTGCTTCGCTGACAAACCGCAACGGTACCATCGTCCGGCCGCTGATCGTGAACGCCGGGACGTCCAGGAGCTTCGGCTGAGTGTTCACCCGGGCCTGGCGCGAGCCGATCGTCAGCTCGACGGTCTGGGACTGGCGCACGGCCACGATATGCTGCGTGGCGGCGTCATAGTCTACGGTCGCGCCCAACTGCTCGAAGACACCCCGCAGCGGCACGAGGACCCGCCCCTGGATCACCTGGGGCGGCACGTCGAAGTTGACCGGCCGGCCATCCACGTACACCCGAATGGCCTGCTGCGCCGGGGCGATCTGCGGGACAAGCGCGATCGCCGTCATGACGATCAATGCGAGGTACAACGTGCGTTTCATCCTTTTGCTCCCTTCTCTCTCTGCGGAGGGGCGTCCTCTCTCTATCGGAGGCGCGCGCCTGTGACATACGAAAAACCCAAATGATGGGTTCCGTAGGTGAATTACCCCGAACGGGGAGAAGTCAAACGAGCCACAGGTGAGCGTGATGCCTCTGGCAAGATCGCGCGCGATGAAGGTTCGAGCGAGTCGTACCTGAAGGCGAGGGTGAATGTGGCGGGAGCGACGGGATTTGAACCCGCGATCTTCTGCGTGACAGGCAGATGTGTTAACCAGGCTACACCACGCCCCCACACTCAAGGCGGCACTCCCGCCATAGTGAAGTCTACGGCCGCATCTCAGGTACTGTCAAGATAACGCGCGTGAGACGAGGAACGGCCTTCATCCCGCGGCCGCCGCTTCGCTATACTTGGGGCGGCTGTCGCGAACGGCGGCCGCGAACAGGACGGGCGCCGCGGGCGCCGACCTCGGAGACGGAGGACTGCGATGCTGGCCGGGATCTATCCGATCGTTCCCACCCCCTTCGATGAGAAAGGCGCCATCGACGCCGAGAGCATTGGGACGCTGACCGCGCTCATGGTTCGCGGCGGCGTGGATGGGCTCGCGATCCTCGGCGTCATGGGCGAAGCCGACCGGCTGACCGACGAGGAACGCGAGCGGGCCGTGCAGGCGTTCCGCGCCGCGCTGCCTCGCGACCGCGCCCTGATCGTCGGGACCGGCGCGGCCGGGACGGACGCGGCAATCCACGCCTCCGCCCGCGCGCTCGACCTGGGCGCCGACGCCCTCCTCGTGGGCCCGCCGCGGATTCAGAACGATACCGTGCAGTTCGGCTACTACGAACGGATCGGCCAGGCCGTCCCGGCGCCGATCATCGTTCACGACTATCCGGCGTCCACCGGCGTGATCCTGTCTCCCGCCCTGCTCGCCCGCCTCTACAAAGAGATCGAGCGTGTGCAGTACGTGAAGCTCGAGGATCCGCCGACCGGGCCCAAGATCGACCGCGTACGGACCCTCGCCGGCGAGGAGTTTGGGATCTTCGGCGCGCTCGGGGGCCTCTATGCCCTCGAGGAGCTGGAACGGGGAGCCATCGGCATCATGACAGGCTTTGCGTACCCCGAGCTCCTCGTCCGCCTCTACCGCCTGTTTCGAGCGGGTGAGATCGATCAAGCCGCCGAGCTATTCTACGGCATGCTGCCGCTGATCCGCTTCGAGTTCCAGCCGGCCCTGGGCGTCTCGCTCCGGAAAGCGATCCTCGTCCGCCGCGGCGCGATCCGCACGGCGACGGTCCGGCATCCGGGGTCCCCGGCGGATCCGGTGACGCTGCGGCAATTGGACCGGATCGTCGAGCATCTCGCCGCTCGAGGATATCTGGAACCCGCCGGCGCCCGGCGCTGACGGAGGCAGGAGTGTCCGGCGCACCATACGACCTCGTCGTCCGCGGCCGCCTCGTCCTCTCCGATCGCATTATTGAGGACGGGTATGTCGCGGCGCGCGGCGGGCGCATCGCCGGGATCGGAGACGCGGAGGCGCCCGCTCCGGCGGCCCGCGTGGTGGTTAACGCCGGCCGCGCCTACGTGCTGCCGGGCGTCGTCGATACGCACGTCCACGCGCGGAGCGAGCCCGCCGAAGGCTTCCGGCACTGCACCGAGTCGGCGGTGGCCGGAGGCGTCACGACGATCGTCGATATGCCGTACGACATGCCCGCGGCCGTGCCCGATCTCGACACGTTCGAACGGAAGGTCGCGGCGATCGCCGCGGAGGCGGTCGGCGACGTCGCGCTGTACGGCACGATCCGAAAAGCAGGCGGCCTTGCCGAGATCGAGCGGATCGCCGGCGCCGGCGCGTGCGCGTTCAAGGTGGCGACGTACGAGGCCGACCCGGTCCGCTTTCCGCGAATCCCAGACGGGGAGATGCTGGAGGCGTTCCGCCGCATCGCAGCGACCGGCCTGCTTGTCGCGGTGCACTGCGAGAACCAGGAGATTGCGGACCGGGGCGTCGCGGAGGAGCGGCGGGCTGGCCGCCTGGATCCCCTGGCGCACGGCCGCTCGCGCCCGCCGGTGTCGGAGACGGAGGCCGTCGCGCGCGTTCTCGAGCTCGCCTTCCACACCACCGTCCACGTGCACATCGTCCACGCCAGCGTGGCCCGGTCGTTCGACCTGGTCCGCCGGTACCGGGCGGAGGGGGTCCGCGCGACCGCCGAGACGTGCATCCAGTATCTCGTCTTGGACGAGCTCGCACCGGAGCGGCTCGGTGCTCTGGCCAAGATCAATCCGCCCCTCCGCGCCGGGGAGCACGTCAGCGCCCTCTGGGCGTACCTCGCGGCCGGCCGCATCGATCAGGTGACGTCCGATCACGCGCCGTGGGCGCGCGGGCGCAAGAGCGATCCCGACATCTTCAAGAACGCGTCGGGCGCGCCCGGGGTCGAGACGCTGCTGCCGCTCCTCTACCATCACGGGGTCGCGGCGGGACGGATCTCCGTGCTGGATCTCGTGCGCCTGCTGGCCGAGCACCCGGCGCGCAACTTTCACCTCTTTCCGCGGAAGGGCGCGCTCGTACCCGGCGCCGACGCCGACCTGGTCGTGTTCGATCCCGATGCCCACTGGACGGTCCGGGGCGAGGAGCTGCACAGCGCGGCGGGGTGGACGCCCTACGAGGGCATGCCCCTCCGGGGCCGGGTCGTCCAGACGTTCGTGCGCGGCCGGCTCGCGTTCGAACACGGCACGGTCGTCGCCCGTCCCGGGGACGGCGAGTTCATCCGTCCGGTGCGTTCCACCCGGCCGGGCTGACGCCGCCCCGATCCGGCCGATGGCCCCGGCCGGCGGTCTCGAAGCGCCGATTGAGTGCGTACGCGGCGCTGATCAGGGCGAGGTGTGTCAGCGCCTGAGGGAAGTTTCCGAGGTGCTCGCCGCGCCGGCCGAGCTGCTCGCCGTAGAGGCCCAGGTGATTGGCATAGCCGAGCATCTTCTCGAAGAACAGGCGCGCCTTCTCGAAGTCCCCGCCGCGCGCCAGACACTCCACGTACCAGAAGGAACACATGCTGAACGTCCCCTCGCGGCCCCGCAGCCCATCGGCCGCCTGCTCGACGTTGTAGCGGTACACGAGGGAGTCGTCCACGAGGTCCTCTTCGATCGCCCTGAGGGTCGAGAGCCAGCGCGGGTCGGTTGGGCTGATAAACCGGACCAGGGGCATGAGGAGCAGGCTCGCCGCCACCGCCGTGGAGCCTTTGTGCTGGAGGAACGTCTTCCGCCGCGGATCCCAGAACTGTTCGTGGATGTCGCGGTAGATCTCGTCCCGGACCACGCTCCACCGGTCGAGCGGCGCCGGGAACGATCGCTTCTGCGCGAGGCGGCAGGCACGATCCACCGCGACCCAGCACATCAGCCGGGAGTACAGGAACGCCTGCGGTCCCGAGCGGACCTCCCAGATCCCCTCGTCGGTGTCGCGCCAGTGGCGGCACACCCAGTCGACCAGCCTGACGACGTCGTCCCAGAGGGCGGACGAGATCGGCTCGCCGTACTTGTTGTAGAGGTAAATCGCGTCCAGCAGCTCGCCGTAGATGTCGAGCTGCACCTGCCGGTACGCCGCGTTGCCGATCCGCACCGGGAACGACCCTCGGTAGCCCTCGAGGTGCGGCAGCACTTGCTCCTCGAGGTCGTGCCGCCCATCGATCCCGTACATGGTCTGGAGCGACCCGTCCGGACCAGCCTCGGCGCAGCGCGCCTCGATCCAGCGCATGAACGCGCCGGCTTCACGCGTGTATCCCAGGCGGCTCATCGCGTAGAGCGTGAACGAGGCATCGCGGATCCACGTGTACCGGTAGTCCCAGTTCCGCTCGCCTCCAACCACCTCGGGGAGACCAAACGTCGGCGAGGCCACGAACGATCCGTAAGACGATGCGGTCAGGAGCTTCAACACCAGCGCCGACCGGTTGACCATTTCCCGCCACCGGCCCTGATACGTCGAGCGGCCGATCCAGCGGCGCCAGAAGTTCAGGGTGTCCGTGAACGACTCGCCCACGTCTGCCGGGGTCTCCGACGGCACGGGGCTTCCCGCACCGGCCTCTTCGAGCACGAACGCCGCGGTCTCCCCCGCTCGAAGGGTGAACTCGGCTACGACGGCGGGGCCCTGCGCGCCGAGCGGGACGTCCGAGCGGAGCCGCAGCGCGGCGAGGTGACCGCCTTCGGGAACGAACACGGCCTGCCGCCCTCGCACCTCGACGCGGTGGACTGCCCGCGCGTAGTCGAACCGTGGCGCGCAGAGGAGCCGGTAGCGGACTTCCCCGCGCACCGTCTTCGCTCGGCGGACGAGGCGGTGGGCCGCGCCTCGCTCGTCGACGGGCATGAAGTCGGAGATCTCGGCGACACCCGCTTCGGACAGGAACCGGGAGAGCAAGATATTCGAGTCCGGCAGATAGAGCTGCTTGTGGCGGGCCTCGTCAAGGACCGGAGCGATCTGGAACCGGCCCCCGTTCTGGTCGTCGAGGAGGGCGGCGAAGATCGACGGCGAGTCGAACCGCGGAAAACACATGAAGTCGATCGAGGCGTCCACCCCGACGAGGGCAACGGTGTGCAGGTCGCCGATGACCCCGTAGTCTTCGACAGGCCGATACCCCACGCCGTTACTCGTCCTCCGGCATGTCCATCGGCATCTCCATCATCCGCAGCATCTCCGGGCCGCCGGTCCGGAAGAACCGCCAGAGGAGCAGCCCGGCAACGGCCAGGAAGACCACGTTCAGCACGGTCGTGTAGTTCAGTGATATGTGCGGTTCCAGCACAAGCGCCCGGCGGACCGTCGGTTCCAGACCGAGGACCCGGAAGATCACGTCCACGGCGAAGCCGGCGGCCGCCATGGCCGCCCAGGAGACCACAAACAGGTACACGGCCATCCGGCCTCCATAGTACTTGCGGTAGATGTTCAGGATCGGCAGGATGATCAGATCGGCAAAGATGAACGAGATCACCCCGCCGAAGCTGATCCCGCCGTTCCATAGGACCGCCGCGAGCGGGACGTTGCCCACCGAGCACACGAACGACATCACCGACACGAGGGGCCCGACAAGCGGCCCCCAGAACAGCGCTACGTCCGGATGGCCCGACAGGAAGAACCCTTGCCAGAACCTGTCCGGCACCCACGCGGCCAGCGCGCCGGCGATGAGCAACCCGCCGGCGATGTCCATCCAGACGGCCGCCAAATCCATGATGAAATAGTGGCTGATCGCCGTCAGCCCCTCGGGAGAGGCGGCCCGCGCGAGCAGGGGCCGGCCGGCCGCCACGGACATGTCCATCGTCGCGTGCCCCTCCATCCGGCCGAGGACGCCTGCGTCCGCCTGCCGCCGCGCCTCCGCGACCAGCGCGGGGCTCAGCGTCCGCCGGAAAACGAGCCAGAGGATGACGATCATGATCGGGCCGCCGACGAACTCGGCCAGGGTGAACTGCCAGCCGAGGAGGACGGCCATGATGATCCCAAGCTCGACGACCAGATTGGTGGAGGCGAACTGGAACGCGATCGCGGCCGTGAAGCTGGCGCCTTTCCGGAAGAGGGCGCGCGCGAGGGCGACCGCGGCATACGAGCACGAAGAGGACGCGAACCCGAACAAGCTCGCCAGCGCGATGCTGCGGGGGGAGTCGTCGCCCAGCAGGCGTGCCATCCGGCGCTTGGACGCGAGGGCCTGGACGGCGCCCGACAGGGCAAAGCCCAAGATAAGCGGCCAGAGGATCTCCCAGAACATCGCGAACGCCAAGCCGAGGGCCCGGCCGATCCCGACAATCGCGTCGGCGATCATCCCTGCCTCACCACGCCGCCGCCCGGCCGCCCGCAGAGACGATCTGTCCGGTCACCATTCGCAGTCCGAGGTCCCACGATCCGCACACGCTGACATCCGCTTCTTGGGGATGCGGGACCTCTCCTGTATGCGGTGGAAGCGAGGTAATCCGGCCGCGCTACCTGAGGGAACGCCGGGTGTCGAGCGCCGAGGACGGCCAGGCCGGGCGGATATAGCGGACGGAGTACTCCGAGCCCCACGCGTTCGGCATCCGGCCTTCGTCGTCCTGGTCGAGCCACATCGTCCCGTCCACCCAGAAGCAATACACCGCGCGGCCCGCCGGAAGAAAAATCGTCGTGGACCAGTCCCCGCCGTGGGTGCGGGTGAGCCGGTGGGTCGCCGGGTCCCACCCGTTGAACGACCCGACGACGGACACCTGAGACGCGCCCGGAGCGCGCCCGTTCGGGAATTGAAACATCACACGAAGCAAAACCGTGTCGATGGCCGTACCCATCACGGCATCCATGGGGTCCCCCCGAAGACAGATCAGCCTTCGATACGGATCTTCCCACGTGGCCCGTTCCTTAAACCCCGTTCCTTACACCCAGGAAGCCGCTAGAAAACCCATGGGGTGGCGGCGTTTAACGCGCGCCGCCGGTCAGGCGACGGACGCCGTCGGGACCGCCCAAATAAGCGGCATGAGGAATGCCGACGAACAGGCCGTGGTCCACGATCCCCGCCGTGCCGTCCAGGATCGCGGCCAACATCGCCGCATCGTCGATCGGTCCGCACGCGAGATCCACGAGGAAGTTCCCGCCATCCGAGAGACGCGGCTGCCCGTCCTGGAGGCGGATCTTCGGCCGGCTCCCGGGCACCCGGTCAGGCAGGACGCGCAGCACCCACGGGAGCGCAAACGCGAGCACCTCGAGCGGAACGGGTCCGTGAAGCCGAGCCACCGCCTTCGTGTGATCCGCCACGATGACGACCCGGCGCGATGCGAGCGCGACGATCTTTTCCCGCACGTGCGCCCCGCCCCCGCCCTTCACGAGGTTCAGCGCGGAGTCGATCTGGTCCGTTCCGTCCAGCGCCACGTCGGGCACGGCGTCCAGCGTCGTCAGCGGGATGCCGAGACGCCGGGCCTCGGCGGCGGTCTGATCCGACGTGGGGACGCCGCGGAGCTCCCACCGGTCGTCGCGCACGCGGCGAGCCAGCTCGCGCAGCACACACGCGGCGGTCGACCCCGTCCCGAGACCGACGACCATGCCGTCGCGCACCTCTTCGGCCACGGCCCGGAGCGCGGCCTGCTCCTTGAATGCCGTGCGGGGGTCGGCTGCGCCCGTCACGGCGTCACCGGCAGCGCGCTCATGGACGGCGGGCAGCCTCGAAGAGCGCCGCGGCCGCAACCTGGGCGGCGGCGATGACGTGCTTCACCGGCACGCCGTGTCGCGCGGCGAGCGCCCGGCACACGTCGAACTCCGGAGTGACGTTCAGGACCCCGCCGGGTTCCCGGGCGACCTTCACGGGGACCGGGCCGAACTCGGTCGTCACCTCCGCGATTTCCCGGCCCACGGCGAACCGGGTAACCTCGTACGCGCGCACACCGATCGTCGTGGTTTCCGACAGCAGGATCATGGAGAGCGCCCGCGACCGTTCGGGAGGCGTCAGCACGCGCACGAGCTGCCCGGGCCGGCCTTTCTTCATCAGCGCGGGCACGATCGTGACGTCCAGCGCGCCGGCCTCCAGCAGCCGGTCGGTCACATGCGGATACAGCTGGGGATTCATGTCGTCGATCGACGTCTCGAGCATCACGAGCCGCTCCATCGTGGACGCCGCGGGTCCGAGGTGTCCGATCCCGTCGGCGAGCGAACGCGCCGGGTTCTCTCTCCTGGGGAGCGGTTCCTCGAGGGCGTCTCCGACAAACAGCCTGAGCACGTTGGCTCGCGGCAGGTCCGCCCGGCCCGCGCCGGTGCCGATCCGCGCCAGCCGCATCGGCGGGAGCGGCCCCCACCGCGTCACAACCGCGGACAGGAGCGCGGCCCCGGTCGGCGTCAACAGCTCCCCCTCGACCTCGCCCGTGTACACGGCCATCCCTTCGAGAAACGCCAGGGTTGCCGGCGCCGGCACGGGCACGGTCCCGTGGCTGATCCGGACCCAGCCGCGCCCGAGATTCACCGGCGATGCGGCAACCCGCTCGAGCCCGAGCGCTCGGACCCCAGCCAGCACCCCGACCACATCCACGAGCGTGTCCAGACCGCCGAGCTCGTGCAGGTGCACCCGGTCGATGGGAACCGCGTGCACCTCCGCTTCCACCTCGGCCAGCCGGCGGAGGAGCGCGGCCGCGCCCGACCGCACCGGATCCTCGATCCGGCTCCGGGCGAGGATCTCGGCGAGCAGGGGGTACGGGCGGACGGCGGGCGGCGCCTCCTCGTGCACCTCGACGTGCAGGCCGGGCACGCCGGCGCGCTCGACCCGGGTGACGTGAAGCCGCGCCGGGATCCCGAGGCCGGCCACGACCTCACGAAGCGCTCCTTCCGGCCAGCCGGCGCCCAACAGCGCGCCGAGCAGCATATCGCCGCTGGCCCCGCTCGCGCAGTCAAGGTACCCGATGCGCATCGGCTTCGTGGGCCTTCCCCGCCGCGGCCGCCTCATCCGCGCCGTTGATCAGCGCGGCGAGGTACCCCGCGCCGAACCCGTTGTCGATGTTCACGACGGCGACGCCGGGAGCGCACGCGTTCAGCATCGTGAACAGCGGCGCGAGCCCGCCCAAGTGCGCGCCGTACCCGACGCTCGTCGGTACGCCGATGACCGGCGCCCGGGTCAGGCCCGCGACGACGGCCGGCAGCGCCCCGTCCATCCCCGCCACGACGACGAGGACACGGGCCTGTTCGAGAAGCTCGCGCTGCGCGCCGAGACGGTGGAGACCGCTCACGCCGACATCGTAGACCCGCTCGACCGCCGCCCCCATCGCTTCGGCGGTCCAGGCGGCTTCCTCGGCCACCGGCGCGTCGCCGGTGCCGCCCGTGAGCACGCCGACGCGGCCGGTCCGCCGCTCCGGAACGCGGCCGACCACCACCAGGCGCGCCTCGGGAACGTGGCGGACGTCGCGAAACGTTTCGGCGGCCCGCTCTGCGACGGCGGGATCGGCGCGGGTCAGCAGCACCACGCTCCCCGGAGTGTGGAGGTGGCCGGCGATCGCGATGATCTGCTCAAGGGATTTGCCCGGACAGTAGACCGCCTCCGGCGCGCCGCGGCGGAGCGGCCGGTGCGTGTCGGCTTTGGCGAACCCCAGATCCGCGAACGGCAGCCAGCGGAGCTCCGAGAGCGCCGCGGCGATCGAGAGGCGGCCGCTCCGGACCTCCTCCAGCAGCCGGCGGAGGGTGTCTTCGCTCACGCGCGCGCCCCGCCCGGCGGGGCGCCACGAGACGCGAGCGCCGCCGAAAACCGGCCCGACCGCAGGCCGTCGGGCGCGACCGCCACCTCGCGAAACCCGATCGCACGAAGGGCCGCCGTCACGTGCGGCAGGACACCGGCGAGGCGCGGGATCTCAGGTACCGGCACTTCGATGCGGGCGGTCTGACCATGGTGGCGGACCCGGACCTCGGCGAAGCCCAGATCCCGCAGGACGCGCTCCGACTGCTCGATCTGCCCCAGCGCATCGAGCGTCACCGGCGTGCCGAAGGGGAGGCGCGAAGAGAGGCAGGGCGCTGCCGGTTTGTCCCAGATCTCGATCCCCCGCGCGCGCGCGAGCGCGCGGATCTCCGCCTTCGTGAGCCCGGCCTCGAGCAGCGGGGCCGAGACGCCAAACTCGGCCGCGGCGCGCATGCCGGGCCGGTAGTCACCCGTGTCGTCGACGTTTGCGCCGTACGCCACGTGCGGCACCCCCACCTCGGCGGCCAGCGCCCCGAGACGCGTGAAGAGCGCGTGCTTGCAGAAATAACACCGGCGCGCATCATTCTGGAGGTAGCGGGGATCCTCGAACTCCCGGGTCTCCACGAGGACGTGGCGGGCGCCCAGCGCGGCGGCGATGCGCTGCGCGGCGTCCAGCTCATCGCGCGCGAGCGAGGGGGAGACGGCCGTCGCCCCCACGCATCGGTCGCCGAGCGCATCCAGGCCCGCGGCGAGCAGGTACGCGCTGTCGACGCCGCCGGAAAACGCGACCACGACGCCGCCGAGATCGCGGAGGCGCGCGGCGAGGTGGGCGCGCTTGGCCTCCAGGGCCTCCATGGCTAATGCGTCCATCCTTAGAAATCGCCCCACGACGGTCTCGTCCCCGCCGCCACAGCCGCGAGCGGGGGGACGAGTGTCCCGTCGTCCGAAAACGACAGCAGGCCGGGCTCGGACACCGGCCGGGCGTGGGATTCGAGATCGGCGACGAGCGCCTCTGACACGGCCACCTCGCCGAGCGCGAGCGTGTTCCGGATGTACACGACCCGGGGGCGGCCGCCTTCGGCGGGGGGCGCCGTGCCGAGCGCCGCGGCGACGGCGTCGCGGTCTGTCCCCAACACCATCGGCAGGCGCACCGCCTCTGCGACCGTCGAGGTGAGCGCGTTCATGTAGGTCGCCGCGAGGTCGAGCTTCTCCACGAGTCGCTGCGTGACGAAGTCGGCGAGCCCCATCCCGTTCGCGTTCCCGTGCGTCTCCGCCGTCAGGTCGAGCACCGCGATCTTGCGAATCGCCGGCCCGCCTGTGGCGAACGGCGTCGGATACCGGCCGGTAATGTTCGGGTCCATGCCGTCCCCGCTGATGTTCTTGCCGATCTCCTGCACGATCAGCACGTCGGCGACCGCCACCGGGAGGCGGGCCATGAGGCTCCGGGCCCGGTCGAGCAAGGCGGGCTCCCGATCGAGCACCGCCTCAGGGGGTACGACGGCGATCTCGGCCGGCACGTCGTAGGCGTCCTCGATGACGGCCACGCCGAAGAGGAGCGGCGCCCGCCGCCGGACGACCTCCCACGCTTGAATCAGGCGCACGTCGAACGCGGCGAACCCGGGAGCGTGTATTGACTGGGCGCCCCGCTGCTTCCCCACCCCGATGACCGCCATCTTGATCAGGCCGCTCTCGATCCGTCCATGGAACGCGGTGTGGGGCTTCACGCGCCCGATCGTCACCGCCGCGCCCGCGGCATGCGCCTCCCGGTCCCAATACACGGCAGATCCATCGGGAAGCCGCCCGAGCTCGACGACATCCATCGAGGCCACGATGGGCGCCCCGACCGCGGCCTCGGTCACTCCCAGACTGGCCAGCACGTCGCGCTGGCCCTCCGCCGTCGCGCCGCCGTGACTGCCCATGGCCGGGATGATGAACGGCTCGGCCCCATGGGCACGCAGCGCGGCGACGGTCGCCGCGGCGATCCGGTCGATCTCCGCAATGCCGCGGCTCCCGACGGCAACGGCGACACGGCCCCCGCGGGGAATCCGGCGGGAGATCTCCGGCGCCGCGATCTGGCGTGAGATCTCCGCGGCGAGATCGCACCGGCCGGGGGATTGAAATCGCTGTGCTACGCGGACCATGCGGGGCCAGGCGGCCGGCGGCGGGACAGCGATCCCGCTGATGCCGACGGGGCCGGACGCGCGCGCGCGAGGAACTCCCATGGTTCGCCCTACAGCTTGTATCCGAACTTCCGGAGCAGCTCGCGGCGGGCGGCCACATCGCGCGCCGTCTCAACGCCGATCGGGGGCTGCCCGTCCACGACCCCCAGGACCCCCCGCCCTTGCTCCGTCTCGGCCACGAGCACCTCCAGCGGGTTGGCCGTGGCGCAGTAAATCTGACAGACCTCCGGGACCTGTTGGACGGCGCCCAGGACGTTGATGGGAAAGACATTGCCGAGGACGATCAGGAAGACGTGCCCGCAGCCGATCGCCTGGACGTTTCGTGTGGCGAGGGACACGAGCGCCTCATCCGTGCCGGTCGTCCGCACGAGCCGGGGGCCGCTGGACTCACAGAACGCCACGCCGAACCGGATCCCGGGGGCGGCGCCCACGAGCGTCTCGTGCAGGTCCTCGACCGTCTTGATGAAGTGCGCCTGGCCGAGAATCACGTTCAGCCCGTCCGGGTTCTCGACCCGCACCACGTGGATCTCCATGCGGACTGCCCTCCGCCCGGATCTGCGCGCCGTCTCTTGCTTCACCCGCACGCCGCCCCATTCCTGGTGCGCGCCGGAGGGCGCCTCTCACGCCGCGTCGAAACGGGCGGGAGGACAGGAGGCGCGTCATGCCGGCCGTGGGGCGCGACATCCGGGAAAAGGAGAGGGCATGAACGCGACAGTGCGGTGGGAAGAAGGCATGCGGTTTGCGGCCACTGGGGAGTCGGGTGCGGCGATCACGCTCGATGCGACCCCCGAGCATGGGGGCACGGGCCGGGGCCCGTCGCCGATGGAAACGGTCTTGCTCGCGCTCGGGGGCTGCACTGGAATGGATGTCGTCTCGGTCCTCAAGAAGATGCGCGCGCCGCTCGACGCCCTCGAGATCCGCGTCGCCGCGGACCGCGCGGAGGAGCATCCGCGGGTCTTCACACGGATCACCCTCGAGTACGTCTTCACCGGCCGGGGCCTCCACCCCGATCAGGTCAAACGCGCGGTGGAGCTGAGCCAGGAGCGCTACTGCTCGGTGTCGGCCATGCTCCGCAAGGCGGCGGACCTGACCTACTCCTGGCGAATCGCCGGCGCCGCGTGAGCCCGGCGTTCTTCGTCCGGGGCCTCGCGATCGGCTTCTCGATTGCCGCGCCGGTCGGCCCGATCGGCGTCCTCTGCATCAGACGGACCCTCACGCAGGGGCGCGCGCAGGGGTTTGTGTCCGGACTGGGCGCGGCGACCGCCGACGGCGCGTACGGGTTCGTCGCGGCCTTCGGGCTGACATCGGTTACGGCGGTCCTCGTCGGACAGCAGTGGTGGCTCCGCCTCGTCGGCGGCGCCTTTCTCGTCTACCTCGGCGCGCGGATCTTTGTCTCGACGCCTGCGGTCGAGGCCCCCGCGGTCGGCGCCACCGGGCTTACGGGGACCTACGCCTCCACCCTGTTCCTGACCCTGACCAATCCCCTGACGATTCTGAGCTTCGCGGCGGTGTTCGCCGGGCTCGGCCTGGGCGCGATCCGCGCCGCGTACGAGGACGCGGTGCTCATCGTGGCCGGCGTGTTTCTCGGCTCCGCGCTGTGGTGGGCCGTCCTCACCACCGTCGTCGCGACGTTTCGCAACGCGGTCGGCGGCCGGGCATTGCGCTGGCTGAACCGCGCGTCCGGAGCGGCGATCGCCGCGTTCGGGGCGGCCGCCCTGGCCACCCTCGCTCGGTAGAGGGACCCAAGAGACGAACCGCACGAGAGGCGCCCCCGTGCGTGAAGGCACCCGCCCCCGAGTGTGGAAGAGGATTCCCGTGCTCTCGGACAACGCGCCTGGGACGGAGCTCGAGGAAGCGCTTCGCCGCCTGCTGGCTGTGGTGATGCCGCTTGCGGAGGAACGGGTTTCGGTCTGGGACGCCGGCGGGCGGGTGGCGGCCCGAGATGTGGTCGCAGCCGGGCCGGTCCCCCATTTTGCGCGCGCCGCGATGGATGGCTACGTCTGCCACGACGCCGACCTCCATGACTCGTCCGTCGATCACGCGGTCACCCTCCGCGTCACAGGGACGGTTCGGATGGGCGAGTCCCCCGGAACGGGTCCGGGCCGCGGCGAGGCGTGGACGATCACCACCGGCGGGCCGATCCCGAACCGGGGGGATCACGTGCTGCCGGTCGAGGGCGCCCGCCTGGCCGGGGACCAGCTGACGATCGCGCGGCCGGGGGGAACGAGAGCCAACATCGCCGCCGCCGGAGAAGACATTCGCCCCGGCGCCCGGATCGCGGTGGCGCGAGCGCCCATCTCACCGGCTGCGGCCGGGGCGCTGGCCGCGTGCGGCATCGCGGACGTCGGCGTCTACCGGCGGCCCCGCGTCGCCGTGGTGGCCACCGGCACCGAGCTCGTCGAGGTGTCCGGGGCCGGCCCGGCCGGTCTGCCGCCTGGGCGCGTGGTCAACAGCAACTCGATCGCGCTCGCCGCGCTGCTGCGGGCGGCGGGCTACGTCCCCGAGTACCGCGGCATTGTCGCCGACCGGCCCGAGGCATTACGGGAGGCCTTCCGTGTCCTCCCCGGTGAGTACGATGTCGTGATCTCGACGGGCGGCGTCTCGATCGGGCGGTACGACGCCGTCCACCGCACCTGGCTCGATCTCGGGGCCGAACGGATCGTCGGCCGCGTTGAACTCAAGCCCGGAGGGCCGTTCTTCGCAGGGCGGATCCGTGGGACGTGGGTGATCGGGCTCTCAGGCACCCCGGTGGCGTGCCTCGCGGCCTACCACCTGCTGGTCCTCCCTGTCCTGCGGCGTCTCGAAGGTCGGGACCACGCTGTTCGTCCGACGCGTCTCGGCGTCTTGGCCGGCGGATTTCCGCGGGCGACGGACCGGACGCGCGCCCTCTGGGCGCGCGTCGAAGACCGGGAAGAAGGGCTCCCGGAGGTGGACCTGCTCGTCGGGAGGACCGAGGGCAACGCCGCCGCGCTTGTGCCCGCCAACGCGCTCGTGCTGATCCCCCCGGGCACGCCGGCTCTGCCCGCCGGGACCCGGGTGAGCGCGTTGATGCTGGACGGCTGCGAGGACCGCAACACGCTGACGGTCCGTTCTCCCGGACCGGGGCCCTGCGCCGTCGGGGTCGTCGGCGAGTCAGGGGCCGGCAAGACCACGGTGATCAGCGGCCTGCTCCGCCGGCTCGCGGCGGACGGGGTCCGCGCCGCCGTCGTGAAGCACGCCGCCCACGGCTTTACGCTCGACCGGCGTGGGAGCGACAGCGCCCGCCTCGTCGAGGCGGGGGCGGCGATCACCGTCGTGGCCGGGCCGGAGGAGACCGCGGTCCGGATCGCCGCGCGCCTTGAGAATCCCGACCGCCTGATCCGCCTGGCCGAAGCAGCGGCCGTGGAGGCCTGGGGGGCGGTGCCCGACTGCATCTTGATCGAAGGGTTCGACCATCCGGGCAGGCCCGTGATCCAGGTGGGCCGGCCGAAACCGGGGACGGTGGCCGGAGAGGTCCTCGCGTCGGTGCCGGCGGTCGCGGACCTAAGCCCCCCAGAGCTCGAGGAGGCGGTGACGCGCGCGGCCGGCGCGCTGCGCGCCCGGCTCCGGCTCCCGAGCGCCGCATGGGGCAGCGGAGGCCGACGGTGACGACGCGCACCAGCACGACGCGCCGCCGTGTTGTCCAGGTCCTGGAGGGCGCCGCCACAGAACGCACCGACACCCTCGCCGCGGAAGAACCGCTCGAGATCCGGGTGTATCCGTCCGACGGCGGGCGCGCGGGCGATCGCGCCTATACGCAGATCTCCGTGACCATGCGCACGCCCGGCCACGACTTCGAACTGGCGGCGGGGTTCTTGTTCACCGAAGGCATCCTCAGCGCCGCCGACCAGATCGGCGCTATCAGCTACTGCACGGACCCCACGCTCGACGGCGAGCAGCAGTACAACATCGTGAACGTGGTCCTGCGGCCGGGCACGCCGTTCGATCCGGAGCGCCTCCGCCGCAACTTCTACACGACCTCGAGCTGCGGCGTCTGCGGGAAGGCCTCGATCGAGGCGATCCACGTCCGGGGCATCTGCCCGATCACGGACGACGCGTTCGCTGTGGACGGCGAGATCTTCGGCCGGATCGGCGCTCTCCTCCGCAAGTCCCAGACCCTCTTCGACAAGACTGGCGGGCTGCACGCGGCCGGCCTGTTCGACGGCGAGGGGCGGCTGCTGGCGGTCCGCGAGGACGTCGGCCGCCACAACGCGGTGGACAAGCTGGTCGGGTACGCCGCCCTCGACCGGCGGCTTCCGCTCAAGCAGCACGTGATGATGGTCAGCGGCCGGGCGAGCTTTGAGATCATGCAGAAGGCGGCGGCGGCGGGGATCCCGATCGTCGCCGCGGTCTCGGCGCCGTCGAGCCTCGCCTGCGATGTCGCGCGGGCGTTTGGGACGACGCTGGTGGGCTTCCTGCGCGGCGGGCGGTTCTGTGTCTACACGGGCGCGCACCGGATCCGGCTGGACGGGCGCGAGCTTCCGTCACTGGAGTAGCCCCCGCCGGGGCGGGACGGGTCGCGTGGACGCGCAGGGGAACGGCACAGGGAAGTCGCGAGGGAAGCCGCGGCGGTACGTGAGCGCATCGCCGATCGGGCTTGGCTACACGAAGCCCAACCATTATCTCGAGATCGCCAAGGTCGTCGGGGAGAACCGCGACCAGCTTGCCTTCGCCTGGCGGATTCTCAACGACGGATGCTGCGACGGGTGCTCCCTCGGCACGGTGGGCCTCCGCGACTGGACGATCCAGGGGGTCCACCTCTGCACCATCCGGTTGAAGATGCTGCGCCTCAACACGATGCCGGCGGCGGATCATCGCCTCCTGGAAACGCCGGGCGCGCTCCGTCCGCTCTCGTCGCGGGCGCTCCGCCGCCTGGGCCGCCTCCCCTACCCGATGCTGTGGCGCGCGGGGGAACCCGGCTACCGGCGAGCCTCGTGGGACGAGGCGCTCGACGCGTGCGCGGGGCCGCTTCGCCGGACGGCCGCCACGGACCCCGACCGGATCTCCTTTTACATGACCTCCCGCGGCGTGCCCAACGAGACGTACTTCGTCTTCAGCAAAGTGGCCCGGTTCCTCGGCACCAACAACATCGACAACTCCGCGCGGATCTGCCACGCGCCGAGCACCTCGGGGCTCACCGCGACGATCGGCTATGGCGCGACCACGTGCTCGTACACCGACTGGATCGGCACGGACCTGCTGGTCCTCGTCGGCAGCAACATCGCGAACAACCAGCCGGTGGCGATGAAGTACGTGGACGAGGCCAAGAAACGGGGCACCCGCGTCGCCGTCGTCAATACGTACCGTGAGGAAGGCCTGGAGCGATACTGGGTGCCGTCGTCCTGGGACAGCGCCCTGTTTGGCACGCGGATCATGGACGAGTTCTTCTCGGTCACGAACGGCGGCGACGCCGCGTTCTTCACGGGCGCGCTGAAACACCTGATCGAGACAGACCGGGTCGACCGGGAGTTCATCGACCGGCACACCGCGGGGTGGGCCGAGCTGCGGGAGCACGTCCGCGGGCTGTCGTGGGAGACCGTGGAGCGGGGCGCGGGAACGACGGCCGCCGAGATGCGGCGGTTCACCGACCTGTACGCCGGCGCCGGCACCTCGATCACCGTGTGGTCGATGGGCGTGACCCAGCACGCGCACGGTCAGCAGAACGTGTTCGCGATCAGCAACCTGGCGGTCGCGCTGGGGCGGATCGGCCGGCCGCACACGGGCCTCAACCCGATCCGCGGCCACTCGGGCGTCCAGGGGGGCGCGGAGGTCGGCGCCGTCCCCACCTCGTACGGCCAAGGACGCCGGGCCGGCGATCCCGAGGCGCGGGCGGCGATGAAGGCCCTGTGGCACTTCGACGTTCCGGCGCGGGAGGGGCTCACCGCCTCCGCGTCCGTGATCGCGGCGCACGCGGGCCGGCTCGACGTGCTCTACTCGATGGGCGGCAACTTCCTCGAGACGATGCCTGACCCGGCGTACGTCCGCGAGGCGCTCGCGCGCGTGCCGGTCCGGATTTTCCAGGATCTCGTCATCAATCCGATGATGCTGCTCGAACCGGGCGAGGTGTCGGTGATCCTGCCGGGCGCGACGCGGTACGAGACCCCTGGCGGCGTCACGGAAACCACGACGGAGCGGCGGATCGTCTTCTCCCCGGAGATTCCGGGCCGCCGGATCGGCGAGGCCAAACCGGAGTGGGAGATCCCGATGCTGATCGCCGAGCGCGTCTTCCCCGAGCGGCGGGCCCTGATCCACTTCGCGACGACGGCGGAGATTCGTGAAGATATTGCGCGCGTCGTCCGCGACTACGAGGGGATCCAGCACTTGCACCACAAAGGCGACCAACTCCAGTGGGGCGGGCCGCGTCTGTGCGCCGACCTGACGTTCCGCACCCCGGACCGGAAGGCGCACTTTGCGATCCCCCGCTGGCCGGAGGCCGCGCTCCCCGAGGGCCGGTTCTCCGTGAGCACCCGCCGGGGAAACCAGTTCAACAGCATGGTCTGGGACGACTACGATCCGCTGACGGGATTCGACCGGGACGACGTGATCATTTCCCCCGAGGACGCCCGGCGCCTCGGGCTGCGGCCCGGCGATCCCGTCCTGCTGCGCTCCGAGGTGGGGGAGTTTCGCGGCAAGGCCCGGATCGCGGACGTGGCGCCCCGGAATCTCGAGGTCCACTGGCCGGAGGCCAACACGCTGATCCGCATCGGCCACGTGGATCCGAGCTGCGGCGAGCCCGACTACAACGCGGTCTGCGAGTTGGTCCCGCTTGGAGCGGATCCCCGCATCAGCGCCGGGCCGCACAGGCGCGCCAGCAGGTAGGCGGCAAAGCTGAACCCGGAGACAAAGAAACTCACCGGCCAGGACGTATAGATCGCGCACACCAGTCCCCCCAAGGTGGACGCCAGCGCGATCAGGACGCTGTAGGCCAGGGCGCGCCCGGGATGCGCCGTGAGGCGCTGCGCGGCGCCCGCTGGGACAATGAGGAGCGTCAGGACGAGGAGAACGCCGACCACCTGGACGGCCTCGGTCACGGCGAGGGCCAGGATGAGGAGGAACACGGCCGAGAGCAACTTGATAGGGACGCCGCGTGCTTCCGCGACATCGGGATCGACACTCGCGAAGCGCAGAGGGCGGTAGATGGCGGCCAGCGCGAGCAAGGCCACCACGCCGGTGACCGCGGACCGGATCACGTCCTGCCGGCTGACCGCCAGGATGGAGCCGAAGAGGATGCTGTAGGCCTCGGTCGCGTAGCGCGGCGACAGGGTCAGAAAGAGGATGCCGAGGCCCAGGCCGAACGCCAGCACGCTGCCGATCGCGACGTCACGCTCCCGCAGGCGCACCCCCAGTCCACCGATCGCGAGCGCGGCGGCAAATGTGGCTGCCAGCAGGCCCACGGCAGGCGGCAGACCGATGGCGACCGCTCCCGTGGCCCCGGTGAAGCCGACTTCGGCCATTCCATGGACGGCAAATGACATGTTCCGAGCCGTGACGATCAATCCCACACACCCCGCGAGAATCGCGGTGATGACACCGGCCAAGACCGCCTGCTGGACGAACGCGTAGTGCCACAGCGAGGTCATCGGCGTGTGACCGGCCGGGCCAGCTGATGAGCGTGCACAGGTTCGTGGCCGCAGAACTCGGCGCCCAGCACCACCACGCGGCCATGCACGCGCAGGACGTCGACCGGCGAGCCGTACAGGTGGCTCAGCGTCTCGGCCGTGAGCACCTGATCCGCCTTGCCGACCGCCCAGCGGCCGCCCGCCAGCAACAGCACGCGATCAACCGCGCCTAACAGCGGGTTGATGTCGTGCGTGACAAACATCACCGTGGCGCCCCGGTCCCGGCTCCAGTCCGCAATGAGCTCCACGATCGCCTGCTGAGAGTTGAGGTCCAAGCTGAGCAGCGGCTCGTCGCACAACAGGATCTCCGGATCCCCCACCAGCGACTGGGCGATGCGGACGCGCTGCTGTTCTCCTCCGGACAGGCGTCCGATCGGCGACTCCGCAAACCGCTCCGCGCCGACACGGACGAGCATCTCGCTCACCCGGCGCCGGGTCTCCCGCGTGGACAGCGAGAATCCCCACCGGTGCCCGTCCAGCCCGAAGGTCACCAGATCCCGCGCCCGGACCGACAGGTCGGGGTCGAACGCCCGCTGCTGCGGCACGTAGCCGATGGCCGGGTTCCCGCGCCGTGGGGCGCGCCCGCGGACCCGCACATCTCCGCGGCTCACGGCTTGGAGGCCTAACAACACCCGGAGAAGCGAGGTCTTGCCGCTCCCGTTCGGGCCGAGGACCGCGACGAACTCCCCACGTGGCACGCCGAATGAGACGTCGTCCCACAGGATCCTGCCCCCGAGACTCAAGGAGGCGTGGTCGAGGCGGATGGCTGGAGAGTCCGGCGTCACTTCCCCCCAGTGAGCGCGGCGTCGACGGCGTCAAGCTGCCCGAGCATCCACTGCTGAAATGACTTCCCTGGCGGTTCGGTCTCCGAGACCCCCACGACGGGGACCCCCGCCTCTTTGGCGAGTTGCCGCACCCTCACCGTTATGGGAGAGATTGTCTGGGTATTATACAGCACCACCTTGACCTGGTGCGTCCGGAGTTGATCCAGCATCCGGGCCACCGCGGCCGCAGGCGGATCCTGGCCTTCCTCGATCGGCTTTTGGAACGCCGGCGGCGTGAGGACGTTGAGGCCGATGGCGTGCGCCATGTACCCGAACACCGGCTCGGTGGCGGCGACAGGCGTCCCCGCGTGCCGGGCGTTGAGGGCGGCGATCTTCTGTGTCAGCGGCTCAAGCGACCGCTGAACAAGGCGGTACCGGTCGCGATAGGACGCGGCGCTCCCGGGGTCGGCCTGCGTCAGGAACTCGACCACCGCCTGGGCGACTTTGGGGATCGTCGGCGGATCGTACCAGAGGTGCACGTTATCGCCGGGCTTGTGTCCGGTGAGCCTCGCGACGACGATCAGCGTGCGCCGGCGGCTGGGCGACGCCGCGATCAGGCGGTCGATAAAGGTATCGTAGCCGAGGCCGTTCTGGATGACGAGGCGGGCGTTGGCGACCGCGACGGCGTCTTTCACACTGCTCTCGTACACGTGCGGATCCACGTTGGGATCGCTGAGGATGCTGGTGAGAGCGACGTGATCGCCGGCGATCTGGGCGACGATGTCGGCATAGAAGTTCTCGGCGGCGACGACCCCGATGCGCGACGGCGGCGCCGCGGGCGCGGATGACACCGCCACTAGACACGCCAAGGCGATCACGACCGTGCCCCCGACGACCCGCGGCCATCCGATCATCACCGGCCCGGATGTTCGCATCATCCCGCTTCCTGACACGTGTGGCACACTCCAAACACATCCAGGCGGTGGCCGGTGACGAGAAACTCGCTGCCTGCGAGCCGGACACCCTCCAACGGTCCCAACAGACAGGCGTCCATGGCTTCCACCGCTCCGCAGCGCTGGCAGATCACGTGATCATGATGACGATCGGCCAGACCGAAATGGGCGATTCCGTTCATGTCGACCTGCTCGACAAGGCCGACCGCGTGGAGGCGGGCAAGTGTCCGATACACGGTCACGAGGCCGAGGTTGTTGCAGAGTGCCTGGGCCTCTTCCCAGATCGCCTGGCAAGATGCCAAGTGGCTCCCCGTGGCGAGGGCCTGGAGAACCGCCAGGCGCTGCGGTGTGACACGCCATTTGGCCTTCCGGAGGAGCGCGACAAACCGCGGATCGGGTAGATGAAAATGCTTTTCAATCATACGTGTATGATAGACCTACAATCGCTAGTCCGTCAACATCAAGAGAATCGACAAATGAAAATCTTTGCTATTTACTGCTACGGATCATCTCGATGATGGGGCGTCTGGCACCAGGGTTTCCATCAAAGCCATACGGGAGGCGGCGTCAACCACCTCCGCCACCTTGTATCCCATCTGGCGCAACTCGTCTCGGACGGCCCGGATGCGGTCACGCGTCGGAGGATGGCTGGCGAACGCGGACCCAACCGCCCCCTGCCGTTGTTCCAGCGCCTGGAGCCGCCCAAAGAACAAGAGCGAGGCCCGCGGGTCGAATCCGGCCTTCCGGGCGAAAATGACGCCGTAATGGTCCGCCTCGAACTCCTTGTCTCGCGAGTACTTCGCGCCGATCAGCCCACCTGCCACCCGGGCCACCTGATACGCGGTCAAGCTCCCCCCGAACAACACCTGGGTGATCACGGCCGCTCCCAACTGCAGTTCCATCTCGCGTTGTGCCAGGTCGACGGCATGGCGATGGGCGATATGCGTGGTCTCGTGTCCCAAGACAAACGCCAGCTCATTCGTGGATTTGACAAACGGCAGCAATCCTCGGGTCACGAAAATGAACCCTCCCGGGGCGGCGAAGGCGTTGACCGATGAATCCCGGACGATATGATACGTCCACGGAAGGGTCGGCCGCTCGGACACGCGCGCGAGCTTGCGCCCAATGGTGGCCACATAGCGGAGCGAGCCGGGATCATCGGCGAACCCGGGCGACTTCGCGACGTCGGCCTCGATCTGCCGCCCAATCTGGATCTCTTGCTGCACGCTGATGCCGGAGAGTTGGGCATGTGCTGTGGGTGAACCAGGAACCAGGAGGATCAGAATAGCCACGCAGGCTGCCGTGATGGCCGCACCGCGTCGAGGAATGCTGTGCCCCATGAGCTCTCACCTCCTCCAAGAAACGCTCCCGCTCGGGCGCCTCTGTTTCGGGCGCCTCTGTTTCGTGAGTACTGGCGTGAGTGCTGGAATGATTATTCCCCTCCGCGGCATATGCCTCCAGGCGCCGTCGGGCGGCCTCGGGCGAGCCTGCCGTGCGGCTGCGGACGGCAGAACTCGGGGGGATTGACCCGCGCAGTATAATAGGTACCGTGATTTTCTTCGCGGAGGTGAGGTCATGACCCGGAAGACGGCGGCGCGCGGACGCAAGAAGCCCGCGGCCCCCTCCAAAACCACCGGCCGCCCGCCTGCTCGAGCCGCATCTCGGGCAGCGAGCCGGACAGGCAAGAAAACCGCCAGCGCCCGCGCGTCCCATCCGGCCGCGGGAGCGACGCTCGAGCGGCCCACGCCTCCGGCGGCCAAAACCGGCGTCCGCGCGCCAACGCGCGAAGTAAAGCCGGACGAGACACGGGTCGACCAGATCCGGACCGTGCATACCGAGGAGGACGAGGACCTCGACTGGCTCAACGAAGACGAGGACCCACGGAGCCAGATCGTCGAGGGCGACGACGACTGGGACCCGAACCACGACGAGGAGTGGTAGCCCTACGGCGGCTGACCTGAGGACTGCCTGAGATTATCGCCCGCCGTCCCGATGACCGGACGGCGGGCGGTTTCGTAGGGCGTGACGGCCGGTTTCCACCGGCGTTCACCTCTGTCCGCGATTGCCAATTTCTAAGGCTGCTCTGAACGGAACTCAATTTACCGACCTCAGCGCACCTAAATGATCGCTGCGAGTGGCACCGAACAGGAGTTCGCGTCGCGTTTGGCGAACCCCCCACGATGGAGCAAACCCACTGGTTGCTCACAAGGTGACCCACAAGAAAAGCAGCGAAGGTGACAGGCCAAATCATGGTACAGCACTCAACGCTGAAGGCTGCTACAGCCTCAGTGGGATTACAGGAACACCTTACCGCAATCGCACCACCTCTCCGGTACCCGCAATTCCGGATCATGGGGAGCAAGCATCGACTGCTGCCATGGATTCACGGAGTCCTCTCCGACCTGCATTTTGACACGGCGCTGGATGCTTTCAGCGGGAGCGGATGCATCGCCTATCTGCTCAAGACAATGGGCAAGTCCGTCACCACTAACGACTTCCTGCGTTTCGCCCACCACATAGCCAATGGGCTGACAGCGAACCCTGGGGTACAGCTCTCTCGATCTGATCTCGAGGGACTCCTTCAAAACACTCCCAAAGCAGACAGGTTCATCGAGCGAACCTTCGACGGCATCTTCTTCACTCGCGAGGATCTTCGGTTTCTCGACAACACATGGGCAAACCTCGGAAGAATCGAAGATCCGTACAAGAGGTCGCTGGTGATCTCGGCGATGTCCCGGGCGGCGATCAAGAAGCAGCCTAGAGGTGTGTTCACAGTCTCTAAAGCGCAAGCCCGACGCTATGACGACGGACGTCGCGACACTCGACTCTCCCTTCGAGATCACTTTCTTGAGTCCGCTGAACTGTTCAATAGCCTCGTCTATGACGACGGACGGACCCATGCCGCCCTTTGCGGAGACGTCTTCAGTGCACCCACTGAGGCTGACCTCGTGTATCTTGACCCTCCGTATGTGCCCCGAAGCGATGACAACTGTTATATCAAGCGCTATCACTTCATCGAAGGGCTCGCATGCTACTGGCAAGGGCTCGACATCCTTCCGGATAGCAAGGTCAAGAAGATCCGGAAGAGATTCACGCCATTCTCGTATCGGCGAACGGCGTCCGAAGCGTTCGATGCCCTATTCGCACGGTTCCGGAAATCCACTCTGGTCCTATCCTACTCGAGTAACGGTTACCCCGACCTCCAGGAGCTTGTGCGCCTGATGAAGCGCTACAAGCGGCGAGTCACTGTCCATCACCATCACCACCGCTATCACTTCGGCACCCACGACGCAGTCCGCCAAGAACGCGCTGTCGTTGTGGAGTATCTCCTTATCGGCGACTAGTCTAGAATGGGCGCGCCTGGCCAGGCTGCAACAATCCCTCGCCAACTTGAGCCCAGCATCCTTTGAAGAGTTCCTAGGCGAGCTCTCCTCGCTCAGCGCGCCGGCGGGAGCGGGAACTCCTGCCCTCGATCCGACACTTGTCCGCGAGGCCGCCGCAGCCGCGGAGGCACTTGCAGGTCTTGGGACGATCACGCGCGAGACAATTGCCGAGACAGTTCAGAGTCACCCTCAATGAGTCCCGCTGCTCGCATCGTGCGCAGGCTTGGGCCATGAGCAACTGAAGCGACAGCTTCAGCGGCTGGTCGGCACGTCAGGATGGGTCAAACTCGCCCAGGAGGACCCCGAACGATTGATAGTAGCGCTGGACGAAGCCTTCGGCCTGATTGAGCAAATCCGCATGCAGCGGGAGCAAACTTGGACCTTCGCCGATGTCCTGTTGGAGCGTTATGTCTGGTCTCGCAGGCGAGCTTCGACTTCTGTGCTCCAGGGCAGACGACTCGAGAACGTCATCGAGGAAGTCGTCGGGTCGATCATGGCTGATCGTTATGCGATGCGAACGAAGTTTGTCGGCAGGAGCGGGGAGGAAGCGCCCTGCGACTTCGCTATTCCCGACGGAGGAACTGCTGCGTTGATCGCTGGGGCGGTGAAAGGGTTCAACTCAACGGGAAGCAAGCTGAGTGATGCCGTCCGAGAGATCGAACGCATGGCCTCGGTGCGACTCCCCCGGCAATTCGTCTTCGCCTTCGTAGACGGGATCGGATGGCTCGGAAGAAGGGCTGATCTTGGACGGATCTACGACCTCTGGGACAGCCACGCGATTGATGGCCTGTACTCTCTTGCGCGAATCGAGACCTTCCGCAAAGACCTGGAGGATGCCGCACGCCGTTTGGGCCTATAGAGCTCTATCGCATCCATCACTGAAAAGATTCCAGAGGGCCCGTCGCTTGAACCCCCGACCTACGGATTCGTAGGCCGGAGATCACTTATGCCCGGCCGGCGGCCGGCGGCGATCCTCGTGGGGGCTGCTCGCCTTCCACAGCCCGCCTGAGCCGCTCAAGGTCCTCCGGGGTATCGACGTCCCAGGAGGCCATCCCGGAACTCAGGTCCACTTCGGCCACCCGCTCCGGGTCCCGCCGGATCAGGGGGCGTCCCCCCACGTCCCCGGTCAGTCCGGCCGCTTCACCGAACAGCGCCCGGGCGATCAGAGTCGGCGCCCCCAACACACTTCCGTATCGCGATGCGACGATCGGTTTCCCCGTGGTCTCGTACGCGTCGATGATCGCGTTGATCGCCGCGGCGTCGAGGCAGGGCTGATCCCCCAGGAGGACGACCGCCGCCTCGCACTCCGGAGGAAGCGCGCCGATGCCAGCCGCGAGCGAGGTCCCCATCCCTTCGCGGTACCGCGGGTTCAGGACCGTCCGCGCCCCCGCGGCATGCGCCTCCCGCCCGACCTCTTCCGCCTGCTCGCCAAGCACGACGAGGACATCGTCGCAGCGCGACGCCCGGGCGGCGGTGATGACGCGGGCCAGCAGGGTCTTCCCGCCGACCTCGAGGAGGAGCTTGGGCGCCCCCATCCGGGCGGCCCGGCCGGCCGCCAGGATGACGGCCGTGATCACGCGCGGAGACGCCCGCGGATCGCGCCGGCCCTTACTCCTGACACGCGAGCACACTCGGTCCCGCGGGAGACGCGGCGCCCGGCACACCCGCCGCGCGAGGCGCCTCCGTCGTCGCGTGGATCGGCCCCAGCCGGCCGCGCAGCGAGGCGACGTTCCGCCCGTTGCGCACGGCCAGGATCTCGGCGAGGATGCTCATCGCGATCTCCTCGGGCGACTCGGCGCCGAGATCCAGGCCCACCGGCCCGTAGAGCCGGCCGCGCTGGGCGTCGGTGAGGGAAATGCCCTCCTTGGCGAGATCGCCGAGCAGCCGCTCCGTCCGCGCACGCGGCCCAAGGAGCCCGATGTAGGCGGCGGGAGTCCCCAGCAGCCCGCGCAGGATGTTCAGGTCGTGCAGGAAATTGTGCGTCATGAGAATCACGGCGGTCTGGCGGTCGATGTGCACCCGCTGCGCGACCTCGCGGTCCTCCGTGAGCACGACCTCGTCGGCCCACGGAAATCGCTCGCGCGTCGCGAACGCCGGCCGGCTGTCGGCGACCGTGACCCACCATCCGAGCTCATGCGCCAGGCGCACGACGGGCAGCGCGTCGTGCCCGGCGCCGCAGACGAGGAGCGGGAGCGGCGGCGCCACGACCTCGACAAACACCTCTCCCGCGCCCGCGGACAGTTCCACGGGCAGGACCGCCGACCGGCCCGCGGCGATCTGCGTGCGGGCCGCCGCCGTGACCTGGGCGTCGAGGGCCGGGTCTCCAAGCGAGCCCTGCGGGTCGCCTTCCTCCGGGACGAAGATCCGGGCCCCGGGGAGGAGGCTCCCGGCCGGCGCCGTGATCACGGTCGCCAGCGCGACGGTACGGCGCCGGTCGATCGGATCGCGCAGCAACGCAATGAGGTCGCCCCCGGCGCCCTCCGCCACGGACTCGATGAACACGTCGATCGCGCCGTTGCAGCCGAGCCCGAGCCCCCACACCGCGTCGTCGTCAGACGTCAGGTCGTAACTCTGGAGGCGCGGGCGGCCGGTCTGCATGACCTCGCGCGCCGCCTCGGCCACGTCGCCTTCCAGGCAGCCGCCGCTGATCGATCCGAGCGTCCGGCCATCGGCCCGAATGAGCAGGCGGGCGCCTTCCCGGCGGTAGGTCGATCCGCGCACGCGGACGACGGTCGCGATCGCCGCGGCCTCCCCGCGGGCGCGGAGATCGGCCAGGGCACTGAGGATGTCCCGCAGTTCTCTCATCGATGCTCTCCCCCGAGCCTGTCGACCGGCCGTGCCGGATTGCGGCGCGGCTCGCGCAGATGCCGCTCCAGCTCGCGCAGACTCCGGATATTGTGCGCCGAGGCGAACACGTCCACAAACGGCAGCGCGGCGCTCATGCCTTGCGTGACCGGCTCGTAGCCCGGGCTGCCGAGCAGCGGGTTGAGCCAGATCACCTTCCCCGCCCGCTCCCGCAGCGTCCGCATCGCCGAGACCAGCACGTCCAGATCCCCGGTATCCCAGCCGTCGCTGCAGATCACGACGATCGTCCGCGGATCCACGAGCCGCCGCCCGTACGTCTCATTGAACGACTGGAGGGACGCGCCGATCTTCGTCCCCCCCGACCAATCGGGGACCCGCCGGGATGTCTCCAGGAGCGCCTGCCGGATATCCCGCCGATCCAGCGTGTCCGTCACGCGGGTCAACGAGGTGCTGAACAAGAAGGACTCGACGCGGCCGAGCATACCTTGCAGCGCGTAGATGAACTGCACGAGGAATCGGCTGTAAATGTCCATCGACCCGCTGACGTCGCAGAGGAGCACGAGCTTCGCCTTGCGGATCTTGCGCCGGCGCCAGACGAGGGCCGCGGCGTCCCCGCCGTACTGGAGACTGCGCCGCATGGTGCGCCGGAGGTCGACGAGGGAGCCTCGCCGGGCAGGCCGCATCCGGCGGGAGAGGCGGGTGGCGATCCGGCGGGCGATCAACAGAATGAGCTCTGAGATCGCGTCGAGATCGTCGGCGGAAAACGTGGTGAAGTCCTTCCGCGCGTGGGCCTCGGCGGGACTGTAGGCGGGCACCGACCGCTCGTCATCCTCCGGCGTCCCCTCGCCCGACCACTCGGTCACGGTCAGCTCGCCCTGTTCGTCCCCGCCCGGCGCACTACCCGGGGCCGCCTGTTCCCCGTCGCCGTCCTCCGCCTCTGCCGGCGCGTTCGTCAGCACCGGCTCGCTCCAGAACCGCGCGAACTCCTCGTCAAATACCGGGAGGTCCTCGGCGCGCGAGCACAGGATCGTCCGGAGCGCGAGCCGCACCTCTTCGCGATCGGCGAGGTTGGTCTCGGCGAGACCGCCGAGCGCGAGCGTGATCTCCGCGGGGCCGATGAGCAGCCCGCGTCCGCGCAGCCGGCGTCCAAACAGCGTGACGTTCGCCGCCAGGTTCCCCGGCCGCGCCCACACCGGGCCGCCCGCCGGGTCAGCGCCCCTTCGGGAGCTGGGCGGAAAGCTGGGCGATCCGCTCAGGCGTCCATCCATCGCCGCTTGCTCCGGCGGTCTCGATCGCGTCGAGAATGGGGCGGAGATACTGGGTCCGAACCCGGACGAGGTCTTCCTGATCCTTGCAGAGACACCCGAGCGTCTCTTCGACCGCCGCGGGGTCCAGATGGTCGCGGTGGAGGGCCATCAGGGCCGCGCTCCAGTCGAGCGTCTCCGCGATGCCCGGGGTCTTGGCCAGCGGGGCGGCCCGGACGAGCTGCATGAACCCGCAGATCTGATCGGCGAGCCGGGTATTGATCTCCGGCACTTTGGTGCGGATGATCGCGAGTTCTTTCTCGAACGACGGGTAATCAATCCACAGGTACAGGCACCGCCGGCGCAGGGCGTCGCTGAGCTCCCGCGTCCGGTTACTCGTGAGGACGACGTACGGGATGTACCGCGCCCGCACGGTCCCGATCTCCGGGATGCTGACCTGAAACTCGGACAGGACCTCGAGGAGGAACGCCTCAAACTCCTCGTCGGCCCGATCCACCTCATCGATCAACAGCACCGGCGCGTGGTCGGCGGTGATCGCCTGCAGCAGCGGCCGCTTGAGGAGGAACGGCTCGCTGAAGATCAGGTGCTCCTTCTCCTCGACCGGCCGGCCGGTGCTCTCCTCCAGCTTGATCCGGAGCATCTGGCGCTGGTAGTTCCACTCGTACAGGGCGGTGTGGACGTCCAGGCCTTCGTAGCACTGAAGCCGGATCAGGTTCGTGTCGAGCGCCCGCGCCATCACCTTCGCGACCTCGGTCTTGCCGACGCCGGCGGCGCCTTCGATCAAGAGCGGCTTGTGCAGGACGACGCTCAGGTGGATCGACGTCGCCAGATCGCGGCCGGCGATGTAGCCCTGGCCCTCGAGAATTTCCATGATCTGGGGGATGCCCCGAAACTGATGCGGGGGTTGTTCGGACACCGATGCCATAGGGGACGGCCACTCCTTTTCCCGCTCCGCGGCGCGCGCCGGACCCGGGTCTGATCACCACTTCGGTCCACTCAATGCTTCATTTTAACATAACGGCCCCGGCCCTCAAAATCTTTCCGCCCCGCCTTTCCGCACCGCGGCGGGCCGGCGCACGGGGCCGATTCCCCCCGCAGCGGGGTAAATGTTGAATGGGGGCGCAGATGCGTGAGGGCCTCCCAAACCGCCGCGAGAGGACCGAGCCGTGCCAACAACCATCCGAGTCCGGCCAGCCCAAGTGTTTGACATGCCCCAGATCCTGGCGCTGATCGAACAGCGGCGCCTGGAGTACCAGGAGTACCAGCCCCGGTTCTGGCGGCGGGTCGCGAAGGCCACCGCGGCAGACCGCACCCATCTCGACGCGCTGCTGGACGACCCGTCGGCGATCCTGCTCGTTCACGACCGGGACGGAGTGGTTGATGGCGTGGCGATCGGGAAGCTGGAACAGGCGCCGCCGATGTACGATCCGGGGGGGCTGACCTGTATCATCGACGACTTTATCGTCGCGGCGCCGGAGCTCTGGACCACGGTGGGCGTCGAGCTCGTCGGGGCGGTGGCGCGTCAGGCGCGGACCCGCGGCGCGGCCCTGGCGGTCGTCGTCTGCGGGCACCTGGACCGGCAGAAACGGGCCATGCTGGCGCTCTCGGGATTCTCCATCTTTTCGGAGTGGTACGCGAAGGACATCACGCCGTAAGCCCCATCATCTCAGCGCGCCCGGCGCGGGGCGCGGACACGGCGCGCGCCGAGCGGCGCCGCAGGAGGCACCACCCGGGAGAGGCCCGCGCCGCTCGCGAGCCGCCGCTTCTCGGCGCGCGGAATCCGCTTGAGCAGCCGTTCCAGCCGGAGCGCCGCACCCAGGGTCGCGCACCGCCACACCGCAGCCAGCCGATACGGGCCCCGCCCCCGAGTGTACCGGGACGCCCGGCCGTCCTCGTGTGCGGCGAGGCGCCCGAGCGGATCGACCGTGTACCCCGCGTAGTAGCTTCCATCGCCGCATCGCAGCAGGTACGTGTAGAAGGCTCGCCGCATGACATCGTCAGAGATTCGCGCGGGAGAATAGGAAACCTCGCGCGCGCCAGCGAAGGGTACACGCCCCTATGAGTACGCGGTATCTCGGCGCACGGGTCAGGCGTAATGAAGATCCGGTGCTCCTTAAGGGACGCGGCCTGTTCGTGGACGACGTCCGGCTCCCCGGCATGGCCCACGCGGCGGTGCTGCGAAGCCCGCACGCCCACGCGCGCATCCGGCGGATCGACACGCGGCGCGCCCGCGCCGCCCGGGGCGTCCTGGCCGTGTACGTCCACGCGGACCTGGGCGCGCTCGGCCGCCCGCTCCCGAAGCTGATCCCGCATCCGGCGCTCGTCCATCACAAGACGCAGTACGCCCTCGCCGCGGACACGGTGCGGTACGTCGGCGAGGCCGTCGCCTTCGTCGTGGCGGAGAGCCGGTACCGGGCCGAGGATGCGCTCGACCGGATCGACGTCGAGTACGAGCCCCTCCCCCCGGTGGCCACCCTCGAGGGGGCCGTCGCCGCCGACGCCCCGCTCGTTCACGAGGACATCGGGACCAATATCTGCGCCCACTACACGCAGCGGGTGGGCAGCGTCGAGGACGCGTTCGCGGGCGCCCCCCACCGCTTTCGGGAGCGCTTCGTCATCGACCGCGGGGCGTCGTGTCCGATGGAGACGCGCGGGGTGGTCGCGGCCTGGGATCCGCAGGCAGGACAGCTCGCGGTCTGGGACAGCACCCAAGCCCCGATCCCGATCCGCAACGGCCTGGCCGCGATGTTCGGCCTGGCCGAACAGGACGTCCGCGTGGTGGCGCCGGATGTCGGCGGCGGGTTCGGCCCCAAGGTCATGATGTTCTACCCGGAAGAGGTGCTGGTGCCGTTCGCCGCGATGCGCGTCGGCCGGCCGGTGAAGTGGATCGAGGACCGGCGCGAGCACTTCGTCGCCACGAACCACGAGCGGGAGCAGATCCACGACGCGGAAGTCGCCGTCGACGCCGCGGGCCGCATCCTCGGCGTGCGGACGGAGTTCCTGTACGATTCCGGGGCCTACATCCCGTACGGCCTGATCGTGCCGATCGTCGCCGGCACGACCCTCCCCGGCCCCTACCGGATTCCGAACTATCACTGCGAGTTCAGGGCCGTCTTCACGAACAAGACGACGGTCAGCCCGTACCGCGGGGCGGGCCGGCCGCACGGTGTGTTCGTCATGGAGCGCCTTCTCGACCGGGTCGCCCGCGAGCTGGGCCTCGACCGGGTCGAGGTGCGGCGCCGCAACCTGATCCAGCCCGACGAGTTCCCGTACGACGTCGGGCTCATCTACCAGGACAACGCGCCGCTGCGGTACGACAGCGGCAACTACCCGGCGTGTATGGAACGCGCGCTCGAGCTGATCGGGTACGCGGGCTGGCCGGCCCGCCAGCGCGCGTGGCGCGCGGAGGGGCGATTCGCCGGGTTGGGCGTGGCGTGCTACGTCGAGGGCACGGGGATCGGTCCGTACGAGGGGTCCCGGATTACGGTGGAGCCGTCCGGCCGGGTGTTCGTCGCGACCGGCGTCGGCACCCAGGGTCAGGGCCACCTGACGTCGTTCGCCCAGATCGCCGCCGACGCGCTCGGGGTCGCGCCGCGCGACGTGTCGGTGCAGACCGGCGATACGGCGGTGTTCGGCTGGGGCACCGGCACCTTTGCGAGCCGGGCGGCGACTGTCGCCGGCAACGCCGTGGCGGCGGCCGCGCGAGCCGTCCGGGAAAAGGCCCAACGCGTCGCCGCCACCCTGCTGGAGGCGCCCGCGGAGGAGATTGAGCTCGACGGCGGCAAACTGTACGTCCGCGGGGTGCCCGGACGCGCGGTCTCCCTCGGCGAGGTCGCGGCGGCGGCCAACCCCCTGCGATTCGCGATGCCGGCGGAGTGGGAAGGCCCCGGCCTCGAAGCGATCCGGTACTTCGCGCCTTCGCAGGGCGCGTTCAGCAGTGGCGTCCACGCCTGCGTGGTCGAGGTGGATGCGGAGACCGGCATGCTCACGTTCCACCAGTACGTGGTGGTCCACGACTGCGGCCGGGTGATCAACCCGATGATCGTGGAGGGACAGATTCAGGGTGGCGTCGCCCAGGGACTGGGAGGGGCGTTCTGGGAGAAGCTGGCGTACGACGGCGCGGCGCAGCCGCTCAGCACGACGTTCATGGACTATCTGCTGCCGACGGCCACGGACGTCCCGGCGCTCGAGATCGCACACATAGAGACGCGCTCCCCCCTCAACCCGTTGGGCGTCAAGGGCGCGGGGGAAGCCGGGGTGATCCCCGTCGCGGCGCTGGTCGCCCAGGCCGTCGAGGACGCCCTCGAACCGTTCGGCGTTCGCATCACGGAGGCGCCGCTCAGCCCGAACCGGCTGCGGCAGCTCATCGCTGAGGCGCGGAGGATTCCATGAAACTCGACGGCACCAACACGCTCGCGGCTCCGGTCGACACGGTGTGGAAGATGATCAACGACCCGGATGCCCTGCGCCGGTGCACGCCCGGCCTCAAGGAGCTCAAGGAGATCGGCCCGGACTCCTACGAGGCGACCCTCAACATCGGGATCGCCGCGGTCAAAGGGACGTACTCCGGCACTTTGAAGATCACCGACAAACAGGCGCCGCGCCACTACAAGATCGCGCTCGAAGGCACCGGCGGCGCCGGGTTCATGAGGGGCGAGGGGATCGTGGACCTCGAGGCCCAGGGGGACCAGACGGTGCTTCGGTGGTCAGGCGACATCCAGATCGGGGGCCTGATCGCCGGGGTCGGCCAGCGGATGCTGGGCGGCGTGGGCAAAATGCTGATCGGCCAGTTCTTCAAGTGTCTCGAGCAGTCGCTGGAGGCGAGCGGTGAAACCGGCGGCGTTTGAGTACTTCGCACCCCGGACCCTCGGCGAAGCGGTCGGCCTCCTGAATAAACATGCGGATCAGGCGAAGGTGCTGGCCGGCGGCCAGAGCCTCGTGCCGCTGATGAACATGCGCCTGGCCCGCCCCGGGATCATCGTCGACATCAACCGGCTCACCACGCTCGACTACATCGTGGCCACCCCGGCGGCCCTCCGCATCGGGGCGCTGACGCGCCAGCGGGCGGTGGAGATCTCCCCGCTCGTCGCCGAGCGGTGCCCCCTCCTGCGCGATGCCCTCCGCCTCGTCGGCCACGTCCAGATCCGCAACCGGGGAACGATCGGCGGCAGCATTGCCCATGCGGACCCCGCGGCGGAACTGTGCGCGGTGCTCGTCGCCCTCGGAGGCGCGGTGACCGCGCAGGGCCCCCGCGGTCCGCGCGCCATCGCGGCGGCCGACCTGTTCGTCACGTATCTGACGACCTCACTCGACCCGCGCGAGGTGCTCACCGAGATCCGATTTCCCACGCTTCCCCCCGGTGCCGGATGGTCGTGGATGGAGATCGCCCGCCGGCACGGCGATTTTGCGCTCGCCGGGGTCGGCGTCGTCCTGGCGGTGCGGGCCGGCGTGATCGCGGACGTCCGGATCGGCCTCACCGGTGTCGGGCCGACCCCGGTGCGCGCCTCCGAGGCCGAGCGCCTCCTCACCGGGCGGGCGCCCTCGGAGGCGCTGTGGGCCGATGCCGCCGGCGCGGTGCGGGGCGCGATCGAGCCCGACGGCGACATCCACGCGTCGGCCGAGTACCGCACGCACGTGTCGGGGGTCCTGGCACAGCGCGCGCTGCGGGAGGCGCTCACCCGGGTGCGGGAGGCAGCCTGATGGCGGTCCAGAAGATCGCGCTCCGCGTCAATGGCAGCGCGTACACCGGCCGCGCCGAGTCCCGCAAAACCCTCGCCGACTTCATCCGCGAGGACTGCGGCCTCACGGGCACCCATCTCGGATGCGAGCACGGGGTGTGCGGGGCGTGCACGATCCTCATGAACGGGGAGGCCGTCCGCTCGTGTTTGCTGTTCGCGGTGCAGGCCAACGGCGCGGAGCTGATGACGGTCGAGGGACTCGCGAACGGCGACCAGCTGCATCCGATCCAGGAAGCGTACTGGGAGCACCACGCGCTGCAGTGCGGCTTCTGCACGCCGGGATTTCTGATGACGACCTTGGTGTTCCTGCGCGATACTCCGCGGCCGACCGACCGCGAGATCCGCGAAGGGCTCGCCGGGAACCTCTGCCGGTGCACGGGCTACCAGAACATCGTCAAGGCGGTCGCCGCGGCCGCGGAGACGCTCGCCGCCGGCACCCATCCGGCGTTCTTCCCGCCGCTTGCCGCCCGCACGCTCACCGCGAGGGAGCGCATCGCGGCGGAGCCTGCGCGCGGTGGCCGAACGGCGGCGCAGGGAGACCGCCGTCCGGGAGCAAAGAAGGCACGGCGGGCCTCCGGCGCTCGGAAGGGCGCGGCCCGCGGTGTGAAGACGCGAAAGGCCAGGCCTCGCCGGCCGGCACGCTAGGACTCCACCCGGCGGAGGGCGGGCCTGTCCGTGGAGTGAATGATGGCAGAGCAGGCCGAAGCGCTGTCGATGAGCTGGCGGGTCGCCCGGGCGATCCGCGAACACGGCTGGAGCGGCGAGATCATCGCCGTCCACGCGCACAGCTGCTACCTGACCGGCGACAACGCGGAGATCTACGCGGTCGTCCTGGAACCCCTCGGCAACGGCCCGCTGAATGTGCTCGTCCGGACCGCGGCAGCGGAGCCGTTCGCGGGACTCTCGGTCGGCGCGTCCGCCGCGTCGAGCGGCGCGCAGCTGCTGCTCGGCGACAGCCTCGAGGTGGGGCTCGAGCGCGCCACCCTCTGGGATCCCAAAGTGTACTTGGCGCTCGGAGCCGACCCCGGCGGGCTCGACCGCGTGCTCGCCGAGCTCTACCGGGCGGCGGCGGCCCGCGGGCCGGAGCAGAGCCTGGCGCGCCTGCTGCCGCATCTCCATGAAGAGGGTCTGCCGGCGCCGCTCGAAGCGGTCAGCCATTTCCCGCGCTGCCACGCGCTCATCGGAGGCCTGGTCGAATCGCTGGCCCACCGCAACCGGAACAGCCTCAAGGTCGTGACGTCCTCGCTCGCCGGCCTGGGGCCGGGGCTCACGCCGTCCGGCGACGATTTCATCGCCGGCGTCCTCCTCGCCCTGGCGCTCGTCCGCGAACAGCGCCCGGATGCCGAACTCGGCGAGATTGCCGCTCTCCTCGTGGAAACGGCGGCGCCCAGAACGCATGAGATCAGCGCGGCGTACCTGCGGGCGGCCCACGCCGGGGAAGCGGGTGAGCCCTGGCATCCGCTGCTCGCGGCGATCTCGATCGGAGATCCGCAGCCGCTGCGCGACGCCGTGGACCGCGTGCTCGAAATCGGCGAGACGTCGGGCGCCGACATGCTGGCGGGATTCATCGCGGGACTCAGCGCCGTTCACGGCGGTTCGACGGTGCCCTGGCAGGGGCAGCTGCCCGCGCCGGAGACATATCCGCCCGCGCAGACGCTGCCGTCAACCGGCTGACTGCCGCGATGATGGGACCCTAGCTGCCGGTTCCCTCTCCCCGAATCCGGCGCCACGGCCCCTCCCCGCGGGGGAACCGGCGCGCCAGGCCATCCAGCGCCTCCTGCATCTCTGTCCGGACGATCTCCCGCCAGTACACGCCCGTGCGCCCGATGTGCCGGTACTTCGCGTACCGGCGGTCGAGCACCCGGGCCAGCGGCATGCGGCGCAGCGCTCTGAGAGACGCGACGACGTAGCGCCGGACGGACGCGACCGTCGCGGCGTGGTCGAGGTGCGCGCCGCCGGGCGGTTCCGGCACGACCGCATCAATGACGCCGAGCCGCCGGAGATCGTGCGCGGTGATCTTGAGCGCGCCGGACAGCGCCTCGGCTTTGCCGGCGTCCCGGTACAGGATCGCGGCCGCGCCCTCGGGCGAGATCACCGAGTAGATCGCGTGCTCCAGCATCAGCACCCGGTCGGCCACCCCGAGGGCGAGCGCCCCGCCGCTCCCGCCCTCCCCAATGATCACCGCGACGATCGGCGTGGGCAGCACCGCCATCCCCGCCAGGGTGCCCGCGAGCGCCTGGGCGATCCCCCGGCGCTCCGACTCGTAACTTGGATCGGCCCCCGGCGTGTCGATCAAGGTCACGACCGGAATCCGAAACTTGGCAGCGAGCCGCATTAGGCGCAGCGCCTTCCGGTAGCCGTCGGCGCCCGCCATGCCGCGGTGACGGGCCGCCTGCCGTTCCGGCGTGCTCCCCCGCTCGTGGCCGAGGATCATCACCGTCTGGCCGTCCAGCTCCGCCACGCCCCCGACGATCGCGGGGTCGTCCCCGCTCTGCCGGTCGCCGTGGAGCTCCACGTACCCCGTGGTCATCCGCGCGATGTAGTCCAGCGCGGTCGGACGGCCGAGCTGGCGCGCGAGCCGGACCTCCTCCCACGCCGCCAGGCTCCCGCCTGCCTCACCCGCGGGCAGCCGGTCCGGCCGCGGCCCCGCCCCCCGGACCTGGCTGAAGTGGCTGATCAGGAAGGTGACCGTCTCGCGCAGCCGCTCGCGGGGCACGATGAGGTCCAGCATGCCCGCTTGGAACACGGTCTCGGCCCGGTGGGAGTCCGGCGGCAGCGTGGCGCCCGTCGTCTGCTCGATGACGCGCGGGCCGACGAACCCGATCTGCGCGCCGGGCTCGGCCAGAATGACGTCGCCGAGCGATGCGAAACTCGCCGTGACCCCCCCGAACGTCGGATCGGTCAGGATCGAGATGAACGCGAGTCCCTCGCGATCGTGCCGGGCGGCCGCGGCCGAGACCTTCGCCATTTGCATCAGCGAGAGCATCCCCTCCTGCATCCGGGCGCCCCCGCTCGCGGCGACGCTCACGAGCGGGATCCGGCGGCGCGTCGCGTGCTCGAAGGCGGCGGCAACCTTCTCCCCGACGACCGATCCCATCGTCCCGCCGAGAAACTCGAAGTCGAACACGGCCAGCACGACCGGCCGGCCGCCGATCCGGCAGATGCCGGTCGTGACGGCCTCTCGCAGCCCCGTCTGCCGCCGCGCCTCGATCAGCCGCTCCCGGTAGGGCCGACGGTCGATGAACTGCAGGGGATCGACCGAGATGAGCCCGCGGTCGAGCTCGCGAAACGTCCGCGGATCCGCCAGGAGCCGGATCCGGGCCGGCGACGGCATCGCGAGGTACCGCCCGCATCCCGCGCAGACATACCCGTGCTCCTCCGCCGCCTGCGGCGGGTGCGCCAGGCCGCACGACGGACACGTCACGGGGGCCGCGACCGGCCGGCGCCGGCGGAACACTAGAGCACCCCCTCCGCCCGCAGCGCCGCGAGCTCATCCGGCGGGACGCCGAGGCCGCGCAGGACTTCGTCTGTGTGCTCGCCGAGCACGGGCGGCGGCGTCCGGACGGCGCCCGGCGTCTCGGAGAGTTTGACCGGCACGCCGTTGACGGTGATCCGGCCGGCCCGAGGGTGCTCCAGGTTCACGACCATCTCCCGATGGAGCACCTGCGGATCCGTCATCACCTCGTTGATCCGGTAGATCGGCCCGGCGGGCACCCCCGCCGCGAGCAGGCGGGTCACCCACTCGGCGGTCGGCAGGCGCCGGAACACCGGGAACAACAGATCGAGCAGCTCCTGGCGGTGCGCGACCCGGGCGGCATTGGTGGCGAATCGCGGATCGGCCGCGAGCGGAAGGGCGAGCGCGTCGCAAAACTTTTGCCAGAGGCCCTCGCTTCCCACCGCCACGTTCACGAACCCGTCCCGCGTCGGGAACGGCTGGTACGGCACGAGGTTCGTGTGGGCCGACCCGACCCGCGGCGGATTGTCGCCGGTCGCGAAGTAGTTGGCCGCCATGTACGTCATCCACGCGACTTGCCCGTCCAGCATCGCGGCGTCGACCCACTGGCCGCGTCCGGTCCGGTCGCGGGCGCGCAGGGCCGCGAGAATCGCGTACGCCGCGAACATTCCCGCGCAGATGTCGGCGACCGCCACCCCGACCCGCATCGGCGCGCCGTCGGGCTCGCCGGTGACGCCCATGATCCCTCCCATCCCCTGCACGATCAGGTCGTACGCGGCCCGCTCGTGGTACGGTCCGGTCTGCCCGAACCCGGAGATCGAGCAGTAGACAAGCCGCGGCACCGCCTCGTGCACGGCCGCGTACCCGAGGCCCAGGCGGTCCATCGCCCCTGGACGGAAGTTCTCCACGAGCACGTCCGCCCGCCCCAAGAGCCGCAGCAGGAGGTCCCGCCCGCGGGCGTGCTTGAGGTTCAGGGTCACGCTCTGCTTGTTCCGGTTGATGCTCATGAAGTACGCGCTCTCGCCGTTCACGAACGGCGGGCCCCAGCCCCGGGTGTCGTCGCCGCCGTCGGGCGTCTCGACTTTGATGACGCGCGCGCCGAGATCGGCCAGCATCATGGTGCAGTAGGGGCCCGCAAGCGCCCGGCTCAGATCGACGACCGTGAGATCGTCAAGCGGCTGCACGGCGGATCCGTCCCCCTCCTGCGCCGGAGGCTCCGGGGATCTGTTCCCCATTCATCGCTGCACGAAGGCGAAGCAGCGGCAGAACGCCGCCTCTCCGCCCTTGAACTTGAACGGAAACGCGCCGAACCACAGCCGCGTGTTCAGCACCTCGTCGATCATTCCGCCGACGTTCTCGACGTGGAACACGCCCTTCGGGAACAGGTAGGTATGGGTCGCCTGGTAGGCTTTGGGCCAGGGAAACGCCTCGTCGATCGACATCTTGAGCCGCTTCTCGACCTCCGGGACCAGGTCCGGCCGGGCCCGCCGCACGTTCGTGTTGAAGGGGTGGTCGGTCGAAATCGCGTCGATCGCGAGCCACCGGATCCCCCGGTCGAGCACCCAGTCGCAGAACTCGAGCTGCGGGCCGGGATGCTTGAGGAACGCCCGGGGCAGGTTCGGTTTCTCCTTGTTCCGGACCTTGTACCAGTCTTCGTTGTAATAGTGATGGTACCCGGTATGGATCACGAGGATGTCGCCGCGGCGGATCTTGGTCCGGTACTTTTTCTCCCACAGCTCGAAGTGGCGCGGGCCGTAGATGTCGTAGTCACCGACGCCGAACTGCGCCAGATCGACGACGCACGCCGGGCCGAACAACGTGTCGAGCGGGATCCCCGCGACGTCCGGGCCCGGATCGTTGAAGTGAAGCGGCGAATCGAGATGCGTCGCGATGTGGTTGGTGCTGCTGATCAGCTGCGCGTTCACGCCTTCGAACGCCATCTTCTTGACCCACTTGACGGTCGGGCCTTCGTAGAACGCGAACGGCGGCGAGTCCACGCTGAAGTTCTGGGACAAGTCGAGCACCCGGAACCGGCTCATATCCGCCGGCTTAAACGCCATGCCGCACCCCCTCTGGCGGGATTCTCTTCGTCACCATACACCGCCTCGCGCGGGTTCCATCGCTAACGGTCGCGGGCCTCCACCATCGCCCGGACGGCCTGTTCGAAACATTCGCGGGGCGGCCGGACCAGGCCCGCCCCGATCTGACCGATCCCGGCCCGGCGGTGCGCGATCCCCGTGTTGACCCGCGGCAGAATGCCTGTCCGAACGACCTTTCGGATGTCGATCCCGGTCGGGGTGCCGCGGAAGTCGAGCGCGGGGATGCCGAACGCGGGATTCTCGGCGAGCGTGATCTCGTACATCTCCAGGGTCGACTGCAGGGCGTCCCGGGCGGTCCCACTCACGAACGTCACGATCGCCGGCGCGGCGGCCATCGCAAATCCGCCGATCCCGGCCGTCTCGGTGATCGTCGAGTCCCCCACGTCGGGGTTGGCGTCCTCGGCCGTGAAGCCCGGGAAATAGAGCCCGCGCGGGACTTCGGCCGGCCCCACGAACCACCGATCCCCGAGCCCGCTCACCCGGATGCCGAACTCGGTGCCGTTGCGGGCCATCGCCGTCACGAGCGTGGACCCGGGGATCCCGTGGCCCGCGTCCATCGTCGCCTTGCACGCGGCCATCACCGGATTGAGCACGGCCAGGTCGGTCTCGGCCAGGTAATGGAAGATCTCGCTCAGCGGTTCGGTGCCGGCCCCCGTCCGGACGAGGTGCGGGCCGAGCAGGCGGCCAAACAGCGCGGACCCGGCTTTGGTCCGGTTGTGACCCTCGTCACCCATCGTGAGCGCCTGGGCGATCAGGGTCTTCAGATCGATGCCGCCGGCGAGTTGGAGCGCCCGGCCCAGGACCGGCGCGAGGATCTGCTCGATCCACCGCAGACGCGCCAGCACGTCCTCGCCGTACGCCCCATACCGCAAGACTTTGCCGTACCCCTCGTTGAGCGTGGAGTATGCGCGCGTCCCGCCCGCCGGGTTCTCGACGATATAGACGGGCATCGACGGGGAGACGATCCCCGCCATCGGCCCGACCGCCGCGTGATGGTGGCACGGGTCGAACCGGATCCGCCCCGCCGTGACGAGGGCCAGCGCCTCGTCCGCGGTGCGCGCCCGCCGCTCGTAGAGCAGCGCGCCGATCACGGCGCCCCGCACGGGCCCTGACATCCGGTCCCACGCGATCGGCGGTCCCGCGTGGAGGAGCAGGTCCTCCCGCATCCCGGGGATCACGTCCAGGGCGCGCCCGATCCCGACAAGCACCGGCGTTGCCCCGAGCACGCGCTGGATCGCCGCGGCGTTCGCCTCGTCGATCGAGCCCCGTTCGGACCCGCGGGCCCCATGAGGGGCTGCGCCGGGCCCAGCCGGCCGGGCGGTCACCGCAGGCGCTCCAAGAGGTCCATCATTTCCCGATCGCCTTCCGCCGGCGGACACCAGTCCACGTCGATGACGGGCACCGCCTGATCGCGGAGGCTCTCGGCGAAGATCGCGAGCCCGACGTTGACCACTCGAGTCGGCCCCGCGAGCAGCGCATCCTCCGCGGCATTCGCATCCACTGCTTCGGAGTGATCACCCTCGTGGATGGGGCGTGGGTCCGTGCGCGACTCGCGCGCCGGGAGCTCCGCCGCGGGCGGGAAAGCGGCGTCCGGATCTCGGGCGGCGATCATCCCGGCGAGGAGGGCGGCACGGGCGTTGCTGTCCTCGACGAACACCCCGGCGGCCTCCAGCGCCTCCACTTGACGGGCCCTGTGCTGCGGGTCCTCGTCGGTCCCGCACACCGAAGCGACCACCGCCAGATGACGGCCCGCTGCGGCGGCACTCCCGCACGCCGCCGTGATGGCCGGCGCGAGCGCGCCCGCGGGATCGGGATGCACGCCTTCGCCCAGGACGAGATCGAGGAGGAGCACCGCCACCTCGGCATCGGCCGCCTCCTGGCCGAGCCGCTGGATCCGCAGCGTCATGTCGAGCATCGGATGGAGGCGACCGACCGTGAAGAGATCGTCCCCCAGGTCCAGCACGGTGTGCGCGCGGCTCGGGCCCACGCCCTCGTGCCGCTCGGCCGCGCCCACCGGGACGCTGCTGTAGAGTGGGTGCAGCCGGTCCTGGAGGAGGGCCACGGCTTCGGCGCACAGCGTGCCACCGCTGAAGAGCCCGCGGAGATACCGCTGCGGCGGGGCCAGGCGCGCGATCGCCGCGCCGGCGCGGCGGGCGGCCTCCGCCCGCCAGCGGCGGCCCGCGTCGCCCGGATCCCGCGGCGCCCCGCCGGCGAGGCGGAGCGCCAGCAGCGCGGCGTCTTCGAGCGTGCCGGCGGGATAGAGCGTGGCGCCGGCGGCCGCCTCCGGGCGCCCGCCCACGAATGCCACGACGACGGGCTTGCCGATGCCTCCGGCCTGGGCCAGGAGCCGGGCGGCCACCTCGGCATCCGGCGGCTTCGAGACCAGCACCACGACGGCCGTCGCCGGGTCCCGGCCGAGCGCGGCCAGACCGCGATGCATCGTCGCACCGTCGACGGCGCCGGCGAGATCGCGCCCGCCTGTGCCGATCGCGTGCGAGATGCCCCCGCCGTACCGGTGAATGATCGTCGCCACCTCTTGAAGGCCGGTCCCCGAGGCAGCCACCATTCCGATCGGTCCGCGCCTGACGCGGTTCGCGAACCCGAGTGCCACCCCGCCGATCAGCGCGGTGCCGCAGTCGGGACCCATGACGAACCGGCCCTGCGCGCGGCCGAGCTGCTTCACCTGCACCTCGTCCTCGACCGGGACGTTATCGCTGAACACCATGACGTGCAGACCCGCCGCGAGCGCGTCGCGCGCGACGCCCGCGGCGAACCGCCCCGGAACGGAAACGAGCGCGAGATTGGCCTCCGGAAGCAGCCGGACCGCGGTGCTCACCGTCCGAGGACGGTATTCGGCGTCGGGAGATCCGGCCGCTCCGGGCCGGCGCGCGAGCAGCGTCTCGAGGGATGCCAGAGCGGCCTCGACGTGCGCCTCGGTGTCACCCTCGACGGCAACGACGAGATCGTCGGCCGACGCGTGGAGGCCGTCCGGCTCGAGTCCGGCCTGCCGGAGCAAGTCGAGATTTGCCTGGGTCCCCATCACGACACCGGCCTCTGTGATGCCGGGCAGGGCGCGGAGGCCTTGCTGGGCCTGCATGAGGGTCACGGAGTCGTAGTAGGCGCTGCGTCGAACCGTGCTTCGAACGATCATTCCACCATCCCCGGCGTGTCTCACCATCTAGCTACGCGGCGCCCCGGAAGTTCCCCTCTGCCCGTGCCGATTCTCCCCCGCCTGTCGGGCGCGCCGTGTCGGGCAGGAGGCCCCTCGCCTTGCGGCGGAGTGTCCACCATAACGCTGAGGCGAGGAGCGAGAGATGAGCCTGCCGCGGATCGGCTTCATCGGGATCGGCAAGATGGGCGCGCCAATGGCGCGCCGCCTGCTGGCCGCCGGCTATTCAGTCACCGCGCACGATCTGCGCACGGAGGCCGTGGGGGCGATCGAGCCCGACCGCGCGAACGCCGCCGGCAGTCCCGCGGGCGTCGCGTCGCGGGCCGACGCGATCATCACGATGCTCCCGGACGGCCGGGCCGTCGAACAGGTGGTGTACGGTGAGGATGGGCTCCTCGAGGGGATGCGCCGCGGGCAGATCCTGCTGGAGATGACCTCATCCTCCCCCGCCGTCACGCGCCGCGTCGCCGCCGACCTCTCCGCGAAAGGCGTGCGCGTGCTCGACGCGCCGGTCTCGGGAGGCGTGCGCGGGGCGATCGACGGCACCCTGTGCATCATGGCCGGCGGACCGGCCGAAATTCTGGACGCCTGCCGGCCGATCCTGGAGCACCTGGGCCGCGACATCGTCCACGTGGGCGACGCCCCGGGAGACGGCGACACGGCCAAGACGATCAATAACCTGCTCTCGGCGACCGCGATCTGGAGCGCGATCGAGGCGGTCGTCCTCGGGGCCAAGGCAGGGCTGGCCCCGGACCGCCTCCTGGCGGCCGTGAACCGCTCGACCGGGCGCAGCTACACGACCGAGACGAAGTTCGACCGGTACATTCTGCCCCGCGACTTCACCGCCGGCTTCACGGTCGGGCAGTATCTCAAGGACCTGAATATCTGTCTCGGCCTCGCCGACGAGATCAGCGCGCCGATGCTCCTGGGATCCGCCGTGCGCCAAGCCTGGCTGGCCGCCGCGCGCGAAGGGATGGCGGACCTCGATCACACCGCGCTCGTGACGCTGATGGAGCGCTGGATGGGTGCGGTGATCTAGTACACCCCGGGAATCAGCCTCGCCGTACGTTGGGCGTAAACATCGTAGGCCGCGCCGAAGACCGCCTCGAGGTGTCGTTCTTCGAGCCGGATCCGGCGCAGGAGGACCAGGGACCATACGAGGGCCAACAGCCAGCCCGCCAGGCTTGCAAGCGCCAGGGCAAGTGCGATCCGCGTCGCGAGCAGTCCCGCGTACCGTGGATGCCGGACATACCGGAACGGCCCGTCTTCGATCATGATCCGCGCCACGGGCGCAGTGGTAAAGTGTCTGGCCAGCCTGGCATCGACCCAGACCAGCCAGGCGGACGCCGACGCCGCGAGCGCGAGCCCGAGGACCTGCGGGCCGGGGTGCACGAGGGAGGGGACCAGGTGCCAGTGGCCATAATCGAGGAAGACGAGCATGTCCCCGGCCCCCAGAAAGCCAAGCAGCACGAGGGTTGCGGGATCGTACGTCATCCCGGATGCCTCCCGCAGAATCTGGGGGGAGCGTAGCACCGCCCGGCCGAGACCGGCGGCCAGATCGACCGGGATCGCCACGGCCATCAGCGCGAGGAAGCCGCCCGAGAACGCGTCGACGTGGGACCAGGGGACGGGTGTTCCCCGCTGGTACAGGCAGGCGAGCGCGAGGCCGACGTACCCCGCGGCGAGAAGGATCCCGGCGATCACCGCCAGGAACGACGCCCTCATCTCCCCCAGCTATCCCCCGCCCTTGAACCAGTCGAGGATCTCCGCTCCGGTCCAGAACAGGATACCCTCCTTGCGTTGGAGATAGTCGTAGATCATGTCGAAATACTTGATGCGGTGAGGCACACCGGTGATGTACGGATGCACGGCAATGGGCAGGATGCGCGCGCTCGTCTTACCCTCCTCGTAGAGGATGTCAACGTGATCGCGCGTCCGGCGGAACAGCTCCTCGGCGGGATGGTGCTGCACGAGAAACATTGGAATGTCGTTGATCTCGAGCGAATACGGCACGGAGACGAGGCTCCCGGACCGGACCCGCATCTTGTAGGGTTGGTCGTCGTTCGCCCAGTCGGCGACGTACTCCAGGCCCTCCTGGGCCAGGAGATCAGGCGTCTGCCACGTCTCGGCCAAGCCCGGGCTGAGCCATCCCCGGGGCGCCGCCCCCGTCGCAGCCCGGATCGCCCGCACGGTCCGCCGGATCACCCTGCGCTCGTCCCGTTCGAGCGGCAGCGGCCGCTGGACGAACCCATGCCCGACGACCTCCCACCGGCTGTCCCGGGCGGCCTGGATGAGCCGTGGATACGACGTACAGATCGAGCCGTTGACCGCCATCGCCGCGCGCACCCCATGGCGGTCCAAGACGTCCTTGAGACGCCAGAACCCGACCCGCAGCCCGTACTCGTACCATCCATAGTTCGTGACGTCGGGGATGGTCGCGCCCCCGCCGGGGAGCGGCAGCACGGTCCGCGGCAGCGGGCCGGTGATGTCCCACTCCTCCACGTTGACGATCGTCCAGACGGCCACCCGCGCGTCGCCGGGCAGCCTCATCGGAGGGCGGTCCACGATCGGCGCGTACGCGTATCTCGCGCCGGGGCTCCACGCGCGCGCCGGTCTACTCCTCTTCACGGCCATGAACGCCTCCTCTAGAGATCTTCGCGGATGAACCGGGCGGCCTTCAGGAGCAGGGAACGATTCGCTCCGTCCGAGTGCAGAAACGCTGCCGCATCGCGGACCAGCTTCTCCACGCCGGCGTCCCGCATGTAGCCGTAGCCGCCGTGCAGCTCAAGCGCACGGGTCACGACCCACCAGGCCGTTCGGGCCGCGAAGACCTTCGGCAGCGCCCCCAACGTCGGATCCATCGATCCCGGCCGATCCGCGGCCTCGGCGGCCGAGTGAACATAGGCACGAGCAGCATCGATGAGCATGCGCATCTCAGCCAGATCCTGCGCGGTGGTATCGTGGTCGATCAGACGCTTTCCACCCTGTACGCGCGTGCGGGTCCACTCAAGGGCACGCCCGTAGGCGGCAGTGGCCACCCCCAGCACGCTCGCGGCCGCATACGCGTTGCTCGCCGGAAAGAACTGCCTGAGGATCTCGAACCCCCCATTCGCCTTGCCGAGGATCTGGTCGTCACGAAGGCGGCAGCCTCGGAAGATGACCTCGGCGTTGTTCACCAACCGCTCCCCCATCTTGTCGTGGACACGCCCGATCGACAGGCCTGGCGTCTCGCGAAGAACGAGGAAGCATGTGCTCCCCCTCACGAGACTCGCGGCGCTGTCGGTTTGAGCGAACACCAGGTAGAGCATGGCGCGATTCCCGTTGCTGATGAAGTGCTTCTTCCCATCCAAGACCCAGGCGTCGCCCTGCCGCACGGCCGTGGTTCGGTATTGCGCGCCCGGGTCGTCATACGGAATGATGTAGTCCGACGAAGTCTCAGGCTCGGTGAAGCAGATCGCCAGCAGCCCGCGGGGGTTGGCGGCAAATGGCGGAATGAACCTGGCAGCCTGCTCGGGCGTGCACGCCCGTTGGAGCGTCTGGGCGATCTTGAGGGTCTGGGCAAAGATCACAGAGACGCCGAGATCGCCTCGGGCCAACTCCTCAATGACCATCGCGGTGGTCGGCGAGTCGATCCCGGCTCCACCAAACTCCTTCTTCAGAGTCAGCGTCCGGATTCCTACCCGTGACGCCGCCTCAACGATCTCCCAGGAAAAACACTCTTCGGGATTGGGGCAGCGGTCGAGCGTGGCGGCCGCTGGAGTCACGGTCCGGTCGACGAACCCGCGTACGGTCTCGATGAGACGCTGCTGGTCGGGGCGAAGTGGTGGGATGGCCTCGAGCCTCCTTCCGAGCGGCCTCTAGATCTCGTATCGGCGGGTCTCGTCCGCCTGACCCAACCCCAGCATCTCCACCAGCTTGCCGAACCCATCAGCGAACGCCATGAACGTTCCCAGTTCGATGAGTTCTTCGTCGCTGAAGTGCTCCTTCCACCGCTCGAAATGCTGGTCCCCGATCGCGCGGTAGTTCTCGGTGAACAGCGTCGCCATCTCCAGGGCCGCCCTCTCCCGCGCGGTGAACATCGGGTCAGTTGGATCCCAGGTGGCCTCGATCTTGGCCTGATCGATGCCCATCTGCTCCGCCACGGCGGAGCGGACGCCGCTTCAATAGCCGCAGTTGCGGAGGCGCGCCATCCGGACGCGCATCAGCTCTTTGAGCGGGTGCTCGACAATCCCCTCATAGAACGTGTCCTGCCAGCCCGCATAGAAGGCGTGCAGCGCGGCGGGATGTCGCGCCAGGATGCGCAGCAGCGTCGGATTGGGCGCCCCGCGTGCGGCGGCATCCCCGAACGCCTTGCGGACCTCCCGATCGATCGCCTGCTCATGGACGGGCTGAATCCGAGCCGCCATCGTCACGTCCCCCTCATCCGGCTCCCCCGACGTTTCGCCGCGGGGACGCCTGCCTCATTCGCCTGTGGACGCACCGGGCCGCGGGGGTGCGCCCGCGCCTGGCAGCCACCGTCCCCACCCCGGATCACTCTCGGGCCGGCCGTCCCGGGCCACGAGCCGGCCGCGGCAAAACGTCATCACCGGCGCACCCACGACCTCCATGCCCGCGTAGGGAGTCCACCCGGCCTTGCTCACGACCTCCCGGTCGGTCAGCGTGCGCCGGCGCCCCGGATCGACCAGCACGACGTCCGCGTCCGCGCCAGGGGCGAGCGTGCCCTTGCGGGGATAGAAGCCGTAGAGGCGCGCCGGCTGCTCGCACAGGACATCCACCACGCGTTCAAGGGTCACCCAGCCGTGGCCGGCCGCGTTCAACAGCAGCGTGAGGGTCGTCTCCACGCCGGGGAGACCGAAGTGGCACCCCCAGATGTCGCCGGACAGTTTCTGCTCCCGGGTTGCCGGGGCGTGGTCGGTGCTGATGTGGGTGATCTCCCCCTGCTCGAGCAGGCGCCACATCTCGAGCGCCTCCGCGCTGCTCCGGAGCCGGGCGGGCGGCGTGAACTTGCGAAACGGACCGTGTTCCCGCACCTCGTCCTCCTTGAGGTAGAAGTACTGGGGGCAGCTCTCGACCCACAGCCGCGCGCCGCGGGCCCGCTCCCGGCCGGCGAGCTCCACGATGGGCGCATGGCTGGTGTGCGCGATGACCACGCGGGCGCCGGTGAGGCGCGCGAGGAGCGCGACCTCCGCGACCGCGACGGCCTCCGCCTCCCGGCAGCGCCACTCGGGAATGATCCCGGGGTCGATCCGGCCCGTCCGGCGGAGGGCGGTCTCCCGCTCGCGGGTGATCGCGTCGTCCTCACAGTGCACGAGCGCGATCCCGTTCCACCGGGCGATGTCGCGGAAGGCCTGGAGGAGGTGGCCCGCAAGCACGGCGGGGACGCCGTGCGTCTCACACGTGAACACCTTCAGGTACGCCGCGCCGGCCGCCCACAGGTCGGGAAGGCCGCGAAGCCGGTCCGGCCAGACGTGGGCGGCAAGGCCGAAGTCCACGAGCGACCGCCGGCGCAGGTGGTCGACCTTCCGGCGGAGCTCGCCGGCGTCGCGCACGGGGCCGCCGTGGGTGTGCTCGATCACGGTGGTCGCGCCGCCGGCCGCGGCCGCGGCGCTCCCCGTGATGAAATCCTCGCGCGCGGTGTCGCCCGGGTCCATGAAGTGCACGTGACTGTCGACCACCCCGGGGAGCGCGAGCAGGCCGCCCGCATCCACGTCCTGCTTCGCCGGGGCGTCGCACGCGCCGAGGGCAACGATCATCCCATCCTTGACGTGAAGATCCGCGCGGGTGCGCCCGCGGGGCGTCACGACCACGGCGCCGCGGATGCTGAGGTCAAGCATCCGTGTCCCACCACCGTTCCAGCAGCGGGCTCGCGACCTGCGTATCGTCGCTCCACACGTCGATGACCGCGGGTGTTCCGGCTTCGAGCGCGCGGCGCAGGGCCGGCTGAAAGTCCTCGGGAGACTCGACACGGCACGCCCGGGCGCCGAAGGCCGCGGCGAGCGCAACGAAGTCCGGATTGGTCAGGCGCGACATCACGAGCCGGGCCGCGGATTGGGCGCGCTGACGGGTCCTGATGCTGCCGAACGCCTCGTTGTTGAGCACGATGCAGACGACGGGGATCCGCTCGCGGACGGCGGTCTCGAGATCCTGCGCGGTCATCAGAAACCCACCGTCTCCGGCCACCACCACGACGCGCGCATCCGGACGGGCCAGCTGCACGCCCATGCCTCCCGGCAGGCCAAACCCCATCGATCCCGAGTTCGGATTGAAGTACGTTCCCGGGCGGAGCGCCGTAAAGTATCGGGCCGCATAGTGGATGTAACTGCCCGAATCCGTCACGAGACAGTCCTCAGGCCCCAGGACCCGGCGAACGTCCTGGATGATGCGCCAGGGGCCCACCGGCGTCTGCGCCCGATCCAGCGACGCGAGGCGCCGGTCCCACGCCTCGCGTGCGCCCCGGCATGCCTGCGCCCACGCGGCATCGGGGCTCACGCTGCCGGCCACGGCGGCAATGAGCGCCTCCAAGGCCCGCTTCGCGTCCCCGACCACGGCGCACGCCACGCGATAGTTGCGGCCGATCACGGACGGGTCGATATCCACGTGGATCAGCTGGACCCTGGCGTCAAACTGCATGCGAAATTCGTCGGTGTCGCGGTCCCAGAGGCGCGTCCCGACCGCGAGGACGACATCCGCCCGGTGGAGCGCAAAACTTGCCGCGGTCGAGCCCCCGTACCCCATCGGGCCCATCGCCAGCGGGTGGCTCTCGGTGACGGGCTTCTTCTGCCACGTGCCGATCATCGGCATCTGTAAAAGATCGGCCAAGCGCTCCGCCGCCTGGCTGGCGCCGGACGTCAGCACGCCTCCCCCGGCAATCAGGGCGGGGCGCTTCGCGCGAATCAATAGCCGGGCGGCGTGGTCGATCACCGCCGGCGCCGGGCCGGGCGGCTCGGCGGGCCGGTACGTCCACGGATCGAGCACCTCGGCCTCGATCTCTTCCGATGCCAGGTCGTAGGGGATGGCGAGATGCACGGGGCCCGGCCGGCCGCTGTAGGCCGTCCGGAAGGCGTCCCACAGCAGATCGGGAATCCGGTCCGGCCGGCGCAGCTGGCGCGACCACTTGGTAATGGGCCGGAACAGCGCTTCCAGGTCGGCCTCCTCGAAGGCGCCCTTTCCCTCCAACCCCGTTGGGACCTGTCCGGTGATGGCGACGAGCGGCACCGACTCGAGGTGCGCGGCCGTGACCCCCATCACCAGGTTTGTCGCCCCGGGCGAGCGGGTGCCCACGCAGACCGCCACCCGCCCGGTGGCCTTCCCGTAGCCCACGGCCATGAGCGCCGCTACCTGCTCATGGCGCACCTGGATCAAGCGGACCACGCTCTCCCGATCGACCGTATCCAGCAGCTCCGTCAGACCGGAGCCCGGAATGCCGGCGAGAAAGCCGACGCGCTCTCGGGCCAGCGTCCGGGCGACGAACTCCGCGACGGTCATCCGTGCCATTATCGGGAGCCATCCCCCACCCGGATGACGACCCGGCCGGTGGACCGGTCCTCGCGGACCATCGCGAGGGCGTCGTTCGCCCGCTCGAGCGGCACTTCGCCCGAGATGACGGGGCGGACGAGCCCGCGCGCGACGAGATCGAACGCGCGCCGCAGCTCCAGCCGCGTGACATACCGCGAGCCGGTCACGGTGAGCTCACCGAGCACGGCCCGCTCCGTGGGGAGCGCCGGGTACTCGTCCGGTCTCGTGGTGTACCCCACGAGCACGATGCGGCCGCCGCGCCTCGCGAGCGCCGTTCCCGCGACGAGCGAGTCGTGGCGCCCCACTGTGTCCACGACAAGGTCGGCGCCCCGGCCGCCCGTGGCCGCCCGCACCTGCTCCGCCGCACGGTCGCCGGCCGGGATGGCGTCGTGAGCCCCCACGGCCCGCGCCGCCTCCAGCCGGTGCGCCTGCACGTCCACGGCGATCACGCGCGCGCCGGCGGCCGTCGCCACCTGCACCGCGTGGAGCCCCACTCCGCCGGCGCCCAGGACGATGACCGTCTCGCCCGCCCGTACCGCGCCGCGCGCGACGACGGAATGGTAGGCTGTCCCGAGCGCGCACGAGAGGGGCCCGCCGTGCTCCACGGGGACGTTGGGGGGGAGCGGCAGGAGATAGCCGTCGGGCACCGCCAGGTATTCCTGGAACCCGCCCGGGGACGTGAACCCCACCCAGCCCTGGAGGTTGAGGCAGAGATTCTCCTCTCCCGCCTGGCAGTGCACGCACGTCCCACATCCCCAGTAGTTGAATACGACCACCCGGTCCCCGACCCGCCCTCTGGCTCCGGGCCCAAGCGCGGCGATCTCTCCGGAGATCTCGTGCCCGGGCACGTGGGGCAGCCGCAGGCTCGGCGAGAACGGCATCGCGCCCGCCGCGACCTTGAGATCCGACCGGCAGACCCCACACCCCAGCACGCGGACCAGCACCTGTCCCGGACCCGCGGTGGGCACCGGCAAGTCCACCATCCGCAGCGGCTCCCCGTAGCGCTCGACCACCATCGCCCGCATCAGATCACCTCCTCCGGGCATTCCTCGACGGCATCATGCCTCGGGCGTCACCGCGCCGCGCCCCAGCAGCGTCCCCTGACGCAACATCGCGTGCAACGTCTCCACTTCCGCAAGCGGCCGAATCGCTGAGACGACCGGCCTGATGCGGCCGTCGCGAACCAGCCGGGCGGCGGCCAGGGCCTCGGCCCGGCCGCAGTACCGAGCCCCGCTGACCGTCACCTCCCCCATCACCATCCGGCGGGTCTCGAGCCGGAGGCCGACGCCGGGAAAGGTCGTCAGGAGCACCATCCGGCCCGCGGGGCCGAGGAGCCGGAACGCCCAGTCAAGCGTCGCCGTGCTGCCGACGAGGTCGATCGCCACGGTCGCCCCGCCCCCGAGCGCCGTTCGCGCCCGCTCCTCTGCGTCCGGGGCGCCGAAGTTCACCGCGTCCGCGGCCCCGAGGTCGCGGCACCGGCTCAGCTTGCCATCATCCACGTCCACGGCCACGACCTCGCCGCCGAAGAGGCGGGCCATCTGGATCATGTGGATCCCGACGCCCCCCCCTGCGCCGATCACCAGGACCCGGTCACCCGGGCTGACGCCCGCCCGGGCGGCGCAGACATGATACGGCGTCGCGATCGCGTCGGGGATCGCGGTCGCTTCCGCGAAGGAAATCCCGTCCGGCAGCGGAAGCGCGTTGGCCTCTGGCAGCGCGACGAACTCCGCGTATCCGCCGTCGCGGTGCACCCCCACATAGCCGGCGTGCTCCCGGCAGAGTGAGTCGCGGCCGACCCGGCAGAACTCGCAGCGCCCGCATGTCAGGTAGAAGAACGCCATCACCCGCTCGCCGATGTGGAGCGCGGTCACCCCCGGGCCGCACTCGGCGACCACGCCCGTGATCTCGTGTCCGGGGACCCGCGGGAGGTCATCCGGCCGGCCGAGATTGCCCTGGATGTAGTTCAAGACGGTGAGCCCCACCCCGCACGCCCGGACGGCGACCAGCACCTCGCCGGCCTTGGGAATGGGACGGGGGCGCTCCTCGTAACTGACCGGACCACCCCAGTCGTGAATGACCTGCGCCTTCACCGCTCCGGCCTCCCCGCCGCCGGGCCGGCCGCGGGCACGCCGCCCAGCACCGCCACGATCTCATCGGCCGTGAGCGCCCAGCCCAGGCAGCGCCGGAGGTTCTCCAGGCCGAAGACGTGCAGATCGTCGCCGTACATGCTCGCCACGGCGTCGCTTGCGACGACGACGCGGAGATCCCGGTTGAACGCGTCGAAGGCCGTGCACAGGACGCACGTGTTCGTGTTGATCCCAACGATCACGACGGTCTCCGTCCCCAGCGCCCGGAGCAGGACGTCGAGCTCCGTCCCGTAGAACGCGCTGAGGCGCTTCTTCGAACGGATCACAACGTCACCCGGCTGCGGGGCAAGCTCCGGCGGCGTCTCCGTCTGGGGGGAGCCTTCCTGATTGTGGAGCCGGATCGTGCTCCGGCGGTCCGGCGTCAGGAACTCCCCGGCCGCCTCTACGGCGCGCCAGAACGGGTTCCCCATGTTCTCCAGTCCGGGGGGCGAGGTACGCCGGTAGGTCAGCAGCACGTAGATGATGGGGACGTGGGCGGCGCGGGCGCCGGCAAAGAGGCGCGCGCACGCGGCCCGCACGCCCGCGGCGTCCCCGGGCGCGGCCGGCATCGTACCGATCTCGGGATCGAGGTGGCCGCGGTGGACGTCGACCGCGAGGATCGCGGTCCGCGCAGGATCGACCACGAGCTGCCGGCGGAGGGCCTGCGTGAACTTGTCCCGGTCCAGAATCTCTGCCATGCGTCCTCCTCCTGTCGTCAACGGGGCGCGGCCGCCGGGTTCCCCGCAGGACTTACCGCTCAGCGGCCGCCTGACGCCTGGAGGTCACGCCGGGTGCTCCAGTTCCATGAGGAGCGCGCCGTTCAGCATGACGCGACCGGAGATCTTGGCCGCCCGCCGCAGCGTGTGCAGGACGTAGCAGTGCCGCTCGCCCTCCTCAACCAGCTCCTTGATTCGCTCGGGCCGCTCCGGGCTCTGGATGAGGATGTCGTAGCGGATCTCCTCGATGCCGCGGTTCGGCACGTCCGGAAGGCGGCCGCCCCGCCGGTCGAAGTACCCGCGGATGTTGAACTCCAGGGCGTCGAGCGTGATGTCCTTGAGCGCCGCCACACGGGCGAACTGAACTTCTTCTCAGAAGCCCAGCGACGCCATGAAATACTCGAGGGGTGACGGACCCTGTCCAGTGCCGCCCCGCTCAACCGGCTCGTCACAAACGACGGTATGATGCTCCAGCTTCCCTTCCGACCGCTGGGTCTCCACGAGCCGCGTCGACGCCCGGACCACCATCCGCGTGGTCAGCGGATCGGCTTTGGCATAGTCCGCGTAGGCTTTAGCGATATACGCCTTCAATGCGGGCGAGATCGTAATCGGCGCCATCGGATGGCCCTCCTTCATCTCATTGCTCCATGGTTGCCCCGCCGGAACGCACGGGCTCCCCGCTCCGGCGGGCCCGCGGCAGGTCCCGCGGGCGGCTACGGATGCGCCGGCGGCAGATCCCGCGTGTACACCGGCTTCTTGAGGTACTCCGTCGGGTTGTACGTCCAGAACTGCGAGACATTCGGGTACGTGAAGATCACGGTGTTTTGTGGCTCGCGATTGACGATGTCCACCCGCCGGATGTACACGTTCTGGACCGGCGAGCCGTACGCGTCGAAATGAACCGGGCCCCGGGGCGCGTCCGCGAGCGAGACCTTCCGCATCGCGGCGACGAATGCGGCCCGGTTCTCGATATTGCCGCCGGTCGCCTCGAGCGCCTTCAGGATGACCCGCATCCCGGTGTAGCACGCTTCCGAATAGTAGGACGGCACGCGGTTGTAGGCCCTGACGTACGCGCGCACAAACGCCCGGTTCTCGTCGGTTTTGAGGGCCGCGCTGTACTGGAGCGGGGTGATGATCCCCTTGGCCAGGTCGTTCTCCTGGAACAGGATGTGCTCGTCGGTCAGCGTCCCGTTGCCGATCAGGGGGATGCGGCCCTCCAGCCCGAACTGCCGGTACTGCTGCAGGAACCGCAGCGCGTCGCCGCCGCTGAACGTCGCGTAGACCGCGTCCACGTCGCGCGGAATCCGCCCGAGATACGGGCTGTAGTCCGGCGCGCCGATGGGCGGCCAGAGGTGCTCCACCACCCGCCCGCCGTTCTGCTCGAACGTATCCTGGAACCCTTCCACCGTCTCCCATCCGAACGCGAAGTCGTACGCGATCGTCGCGATCCGCTTGTAGTGCAGCGTCTTGGCCGCGTACTCTCCGAACGCGTGGTTGGGCTGGCTGCTCGTCCACCCGGTACGGATGATCCACGGGGAGGTCTTCCGCTGCGTCAGGTCGTCGGATGACACGACCGGAAAGAGCGACGGGATCTTCTGCTGATCCACGTAATCCCGGAGGACGTATCCGGAGCTCGCGGCAAGCGGGCCGGTCATAAGGTCCACCTTGTCCAGCTCGACCAGCTTCCGCGCCTTCGTCAGCGTGGGGCCGGGCAGGCCCTGATCGTCCTCAATCAGCATCTGGATCTGACGCCCGGCCGCCTTGTTGCCGGCCTCCTTGAGCGCGAGCTCGAACCCATTGATCATGTCACGCCCGTTCGGCGAGAACCCGCCGGTTGTGGCGGTGACCAGCCCGATCTTGATCGGTCCCTGCGCGGCGAGCGTGGGCCCGCCTCCCGCGAGCGCGGCGACCAGTCCCGCGGCGATCACCACGAGCAGATATCGTCTCATCGTTCGACCCCCTCTCACAGTTCCGTGCTGTCCCCGGCCACTCTGTGGCGCGGGCGTCTCCAGAGCGTGATCAGACGCCGAGGTACCGGTGGGTCACGTCCTTATTGGCGACCAGGTCGGCCGCCGTCGCGTGGTAGACGACATGCCCTTTGCTCAACACGTAGGCCTCGTCCGCGACTCTTAGCGCCATCGGCAGGTTTTGCTCCACGAGCAGGATACTGAGCCCTTCGGTGCGGAGCCGCCCGATCGAAGCCCCGAGCTCCCGGACGAGCAGCGGGGCCAGGCCCTCGGACGGCTCGTCCATCAGGAGGAGGCGCGGGTTGGTCATGAGCGCCCGCGCGATCGCCAGCATCTGCTGCTCGCCGCCCGACAGCATGTTGCCCCGGTGGCCGCCGCGTTTCTGGAGCCCCGGGAACAATTCCATGACGTGGGCGAGCGTCCACGGGCCTCTCTCCGGGCCGCCGCCGTCCTGCCCGTCGCTGCGCGCGGCGACGGTGAGATTCTCGATGACCGTGAGCGAGGGGAAGATCCGCCGGCCCTGCGGCACGAGCCCGATGCCGAGTTGGGCGATCTCGTGGCTGGGCTTCCGCGTGATGTCCTGGTCTCCAAAGAGCACCCGCCCACGGCGGGGCCGGGCAAACCCGATGATCGACCGGATCAGTGTCGTCTTGCCCATCCCGTTGCGCCCGAGCAGCGCCACCACCGTTCCCGGCCGCACCTCAAGGCTCACGCCTTGAAGGACATAGGAGTCGCCGTAGTAGGTGTGGATGTCGTCGACGCGCAGCATGGCCATGCTACCGGACATCCCCCGCGCCGCGCCCCCCGGCGCCGTCGGCGTCCGCGCCGAGATAGATCTCCTGTACCGATGGGTTCGCCCGGACGTCTTCCTTGGACCCCTGGGCGATGACGCATCCGAAATGCAGCACCGTGATTGCCTCGACCACCTCGAAGGCCACGTCCATGTCGTGCTCGATCAGCAGAATCGTGAGCTCGGGATCCAGGCCTTTGATGAACCGGGCCATCTCCCGCCGCTCTCCGGGCGACAGCCCGGCGGCCGGCTCATCGAGGAGCAGCAGCCGGGGCCGCCCGGCCAGGGCGAGCAGCACCTCGAGCTGGCGCTGCTCGCCGTACGAGAGGACGCGGACCTCCACATCCCGCTTGGCCCACAGCCCCGCGGGCTCGAGCAGCGCCCGCGCCCGGTCGCGCACCGCGAAGTCCCGGCTCAACGGCCGGGCCATCGCGTACTTGGACGGCGACAGGGCCTGCGCCGCGAGGAGCACGTTTTCCTCGACGGTGAGCGGCCCGAAGAGGTTGGTGATCTGGAACGTCCGTCCCAGTCCCATCGCGGCACGGGCGTGGGCGGGAAGCCGGGTCACATCCCGGCCGAACAGCTGGAGGCGGCCCGAACTTGGGGCGAGCTCCCCTGTGATGATGTTAAAGAGCGTCGTCTTCCCGGCGCCGTTCGGCCCGATGATCGCCCGGCGGGTCCCTGCCGGGACCGACAGGCACACGTCGCGGATCGCCTCCAGGCCGCCGAACCGCCGGCAGATCTGGTCAAGCTCCAGGACCACCTGGGCCGTCACCGGCAGGCGCCTCCTCCCCGCGTCCCGTCAGCGCTGCTACCCGCAGTACTTGCAGGGCGGATAGTTGCGGTCGTACACAGGCTCCTTCAGGTACTCCTCGGGTTTGAACGTCCAAAACTGCGACACGTTGTGGAATGTAAAGATCACAGAGTTGACGAGATGCCCGTTCTGGTTCTCCACCTTGCGCACATAAACGTTCTCGACCGGGTTCTGGTACGCGTCGAGCCGGATCGGCCCGCGCGGGGCATCCGGAAGTTGGAGGGTCCGGAGGGACTGCAGGAACGCATCGCGGTCCTCGACCTTTCCCCCGATACGCGTGGCGGCGACGTCGATCCAGCGGCCGCCCGTGTAGCAGGTTTCGGCGTAGTACGAGGGATCCTTCTGATATTTTGCGGTGTACGCGGCGACGAACTTTCTCGCCTCGGGCGTGCGCAGGCCCGCGCTCCAATGCAGCGCGGTGACGGTCCCCACCGCATCCTCCGGCACCATCCCCCGGAGCAGGCTCTCGTCCATCAGGGTACCTCCGCCGATCAGCGGAATCCGGTCCTTGAGCCCGTACTGGCGGTACGCATGGACGAGGCGGATCGCGTCGGCGCCCGCGGTTGTGGCGTAGATGGCGTCCACGTCGCGGCGGAACTGCGTGACGTACGGGCTGAAATCCGGCGTGCCGAGCGGTGCCCAGAGCTTCTGCACGACCTGCCCGCCGTGCGCCTCGAAGGTCCGCTGGAACCCCCCGTTGACCTCATAGGGAAACGCGTAGTCGTTCCCGAGCATGGCGATCTTCCGATACTTGAGGGTCGTGTATGCGTATTCTCCAAACGGGTGGGAGGGTAGGCTGCTCGACCAGCCGGTCCGGATCATGTTGGGGCTGCGCTTCCGCTGCGTGAGGTCATCGGCGGAGACGACCGGCAGGAGCGTCGAGACCTTGCGCTCGGTCACGTAATCCCGAATCGCGTACCCTTCGTTGGCGAGCAGCGGGCCAATCAGGATGTGCACGCGGTCGTTCTCGACCAGCTTTCGCGTCTTCGTGAGCGTGTTGGTGGGGTTACCGCCCGTATCTTCGACGATCAATTGCACCGGACGCCCGGCGATCGTCGAGTTGTGCTGAGCCAGGTAGAGGGTCAGGCCGTCCAGCATGTCCCGGCCACTCGGCGCCGCGGTCCCGGTGAGCGCCGGGAGGAACCCGATGCGGATCGGCGGCGGGCCTCCCTGCGCGTAGACGATCGACCGGATGTCGCTAAACGCGCCGGCCCACGCCGCCCCCGCAAGGGCCGCTCCGCCTTTGAGCAATGTCCGACGCGTGATGCGCTTTGCCATCCCACTCACCCCCTGTCAGATTGATCTCACGAATGGCGCTCCGCGGCCGGCGCGGCGCCGCGGTGAGCGCCCGGCCGCACCCGCGCGCGGGCCAGGATCACCCGGCCGGCGCCGACGACACCGCGAGGAGCGTACATAACCGCCAGGACAAGAATCGCGCCGAGGATCGTGAGCCAGCGCTGCGTGATGCCGCTGAGGAGGTTTTGTAGAAATACCAGCAGCGCCGAGCCCACGAGCGACCCGAAGAGCGTGCCCGTGCCGCCGAGGATCACCATCAGCAGCGCATTAGCGGAGGCCACGAGATTGATGTCGGCGGGCGAGACAAAGCTGTTGTAGTAGGCGTAGAGTGTTCCCGCGACGCCGCTGAACAGCCCGGCGATCACGAAGATCAGATACTTGTGGAGGAACGTGTCGTACCCGAGGACCCGCATGCGCGACTCGCTTTCCCGGAGGCCGCGCAGGCTGAGGCCGAACGGGGAGCTGACGAGCAGGTACATGAGCCCGGTGGCGACCGCCGTCACGGCGAGGGCAAAGTAATAGAATTCCTGGATCCGCCCGAGGTTGAGCCCAAACCCGAGGAGCGGCCGGGGGATCCCGCGGAGGCCGTTGTCGCCGCCGGTCATCGACACCCACCGGTACGCGAGCCCCCAGATGACCTGGCTCAGCGCGAGGGTGATGATCAGGAAGTAGGGGCCGATCGCCCTGATTGCGAGCAGCCCAAACACCGCCGCGGTGAGGGCTGCCGCCGCGATCCCCGTCCCGGCCGCCGGCCAGAACCCCCAGCCGAACCGCGTGGCCAGGACGCCGGCGGTGTATCCGGCGACGCCGAAATAGGCGGCATGACCCAGCGACGCGAGCCCGGTGTACCCCACAAGCAGGTCGAGGCTCATCGCCATGATCCCGTAGCAGAGCGTCAGCGTCACCAAATGCAGATAGTACGTCGGGGAGAAGGACGGGAGCGCCGCCAGTGCGGCGAGGATGATCCCGACGATCGCGGCGCGGCGGCCGTGCGCAACCGTCCACGACATCCGCCTAGCCCCTCCCGAACAGCCCCGTGGGGCGGATCGCCAGGATCAGCGCCATCGGGGTGAACAGCGTGAAGTAGGACAGTTCGGGAAACAGCGCTTTCCCGAAGTTGTCGAGCAATCCGACAAGCAGGCTGCCCACCAGGGCGCCTTTGAGACTGCCGAGCCCGCCGACGATCACGACGACGAACGTGAGCGGCAGGACGTCGAAGTCGGCCCCCGGATAGACGGACAGAAACGCGCCCCCCATCACCCCACCCGCGGCCGCCAGGAAGGCGCCGAGCGCGAAGACGCCGGTCATCACCTTCCACACGTTGATCCCCAGCCCGCGGGCCATCTCGGCGTCGTCCACTGCCGCGCGCACCATCGCTCCGACCCGGGTCTTCTCCTGAAGCGCCCACAGGCCGGCGTACACGAACAGCCCGACCGCGATCACGAAGAGCCGGTAGAGGGGGAAGTAGATCGGCCCCAGGATGAGCGTGCCCGAGAGTATGGACGGCACCGGAAGGGTCTGCGGATCTCCGCCCCACAACACGAGCGCCTGATCCGAGAAGATGAACGCGAACCCCATCGTCAGCAGCACCTGCGGCAGCGTCTGCTGGTGAAAGCGCGCCAGGAACCACACCTGCATCATGACCCCGATCACCGCCACGGCGGCCCCGCCGGCGACGATCGCCAGCGGAAAGTTGTGAGTCCAGTGCATGACCGAGAGCCCCACATACGCGCCGAGCAGGTAGTACGAGCCGTGTGCGATGTTGGCGACCCGCATCAGGCCGAAGATGAGCGTCAGGCCGCTCGCCAGAAGAAACAGCAGCGCGCCGAACGAGAGGCCGTTCAGCCCCTGCTGCAGGTAGAACGCCGCCCCCATGCGCGCCCTACGCCTCGAGCCCGAGCAGCCGGGCGGCATTGTGCGACGAGATCGCCCGCACCGCGGCCTCCGTCAATCCGAGCCGCCCGAGCCGCGCCATGGGCTCGGGATCGGCCATGTCGTACGGCAGGTCGGTGCCGAGGAGGACCCGGTCGGCGCCGGCCGCCTCGATGAGGAACGCCAGCTGGCGGTCGCCGTGGGTGATCGAATCCGCGTAGACGCGCCGGAGGTACGCGGACGGCGGCTGCGGGATCACGCCCTTGACCTCGGGGCGCGCGGTGAAGGTGTGATCCAGCCGCGCGGCAATAAATGGAAAGCTGCCGGCACCGTGGGCCAGCACCAGTTGCAGGTCGGGATGCCGGTCGAGGACGCCCGCCAGGATGAGGCGCGCCGCCGCCAGCGCCGTCTCACCGGGATTGCCGACGGAGTTGCCCAGGTGCCACTCGCTCATGCGCTCCTCGCCCGCGTTGTTCAGCGGGTGGGTAAACACCGGCAGGCGGAGCCGCACCGCACAGTCCCACAGCGGCGCAAACGACGGGTCGTCGAGATACCGGCCGTTGACGTTCGTCCCGACGTACAGGGCCCGGCAGCCGGCCCGGGCGGCGCGTTCGGCCTCGGCGACCGCGCCCTCGACGTCCTGCAGCGGCAGGGTGGCGAAGGCGATGAACTGGCCGGGGTACGCACGGCTGACCGCTGCCACTTCCTCGTTGAACACCGCGGCCAGCTCGCGGCCGAGCGCGGGCGGAGCCCAGTAGAGCATCGGCGGCGACAGCGACAGCGCCTGGACCGCGATCCCCCAGCGGTCCAGCGCGGCGAGGCGCTCCGGGACGTCCCAGAACACCGGGCCGATCCGGGACGGCTGGCGCGGGCTGCTCCAGACGATCCGCTCGGTCCCGCGGACCTCGACATGGGCGCCGTGGGACGCGCCCTCCCGCTCGAGCGCCCGGAGGAACCGGTCGGGGAAGAAGTGACTGTGGACGTCAACGACCACGCGCCGTCACCGTCGCAGCATGTCCTCCGCGTGTTCGCACAGCGTGAAGATCTCGGAGCCCTTGGCCGTCACGACCAGGTTTTCCTCGAGGCGGACCGTCTGCTCCAACCCCGGATGGCCGGCAAACGTCTCGATCGCGAAGTACATATTCTCCTTGAGCTCCGCAGGATACTTGAGGGAGTACGCGCGGGAGATCCACATCCCCTCGTACAGGCTGAGCCCGATGCTGTGGGCAAACTGCTGGAGGGAGACGCTCCCGTACTTGTCGTCGTCGTACTCGGGGAAGTGCTTCGCCACGTCCGCGCTCGTCGCCCCCGCCTTGACCGCGTGGATCGCAGCGTAGAGGGAATCGTAGCACTCCTTGTAGAGGTCCTTCTCTTTTTGGGTCGGCGGCTGCGCAACCTTCCAGCACCGGACGAAGTCGATGAAGTAGCCGCCGGGGCCGACCGCGTTGATGTCGATGATCATCAGGTCGCCCTGGCGGATGATCTTGTCCGTATGCCATCGGCGGTACGGACTGGTGTTGCCGCCCGAGGCGACGATGATGTCGTACACGAAGTCAAACCCGCTGCGGTACAGGTACTCGTTGACCCGGGCGCAGACCTCGGCCTCGCGGACGCCGGGCTTCGCCCACTCGTGCTTGGCCATCCACATCGCCGCGTCGCCGTGGGCCGCCGAGATCTTGTGGCACTCCAGCTCGTCCACGGTCTTGACCACGCGCGCCTGAGACATCGCCGGCCAGCCGTTGACGATGTTCAACCCTTCCTTCGTCAGCGCCTGGTAGGCGACCATATCCATGATGTCGATCCCGATCTTCTCCTTCAGCACCCCCGCCTCGCGGAGCACCTCGGCGACGGACTGGGCCATCCGCTTGGCCATCTCCGGTTCCGCCCCCTCCGACCACTTCCAGGTGATCGCCGGCCGGACCTCATGCAGCCACGGCGCGTCGATCTGCGCGCACACCATGTCGCTGCCGACGGTCTCGAAGAGGATCGGATCCCGCCCGCGCGGCAGGACGGCGTAGCGGATGAAGATGTTGTTCTTCCAGTTGCCCTGGTACACGCCGGTCACGTACCGGACGTTCTCCCCGACGAATAGGATGAGGGCGCCCAGGTCGTGCTTCTCCATCATCTCGCGCGCGCGGGCGAGCCGCGCCGTCCGCAGACGGTCGAAGTTGACCCGCCCCTGCCAGTCGGTGCCGGACGTGCTGTAGACGCGCCGGGGCTGGTACTCGTGCTGCCCGGCGAGAAACGGATGGTGGGCCATCTGTCTGTGCCTCCCTTCTGGATCTCGATCCTCTCGAGCACGCGGCGGTCTCTCAATATCCGGAGACCTCCCGTTCTCCTTGTCCGTTCAGTGAAGCAGTCCCTCGCAGTAGGGGCTGCGCGAGATGCGCCTGGCCCCGCCCTCCGTCACCACCACCATGTCTTCCAGCCGCACGCCGCCGCCCCCCGCGATGCCGGGGACCCAGATCAGCGGCTCGAGCGCAAACACCATCCCGGGCTCGAGGGCAACCGAGGCCGCGCCCGGGAGCGCCTCCCCGATGTACGGCGGCTCGTTCGAGCCGCAGCCGATGCCGTGTCCGATAAAGAGGCTGAGCAAGTGCTGCGCGAGGCCGTCCGCCTCCGCCCGGGCCCGGATCGCCCCGGCGACCTCCGCGTTCGTACGGCCGGGGCGCATCGCGGCGATGCCGGCGTCGAGCGCGGCCCACACGCTGTGATAAATGCGGCGCTGTTCGGCCGAGGCCTTCCCGCAGACGACCGTCCGGCCGATGTCGCCGAAGTACCCGTTCCACATCGCCCCGATGTCGATGAACACGAGGTCCCCTTCCCGGATCAGCTTGTCCGTCGCGAGACGGGTGGGCGGCGCCATCCGCTCCCCGCTCGCGACAAACGGGGTCGTCACGTGCGCGTACTCGCCGCCCAGGCGATAGAGCGTCCGGAGCGCCTCGCCGGCCACCTCGCACTCCCGAACGCCTTCACGGACATGCGCGATCGCGGTCGCGGTGACGGCCTCGGCAATCGTGGTCGCCTCCTCGATCAGGGCCAGCTCCTCGGGGATCTTGATCCGCCGGGCGGCCTGCAGTGCGGCGTCGCCATCGGTCCAGCGGACGCCGGGGCAGGAGTCCGCAAGCGCGTCCATAAGAAGTTTGCTCGCCAGGTCCAGCCCGACCGTCCCGTGCCCGAGGCCGTGGCGCGCGAGCACCCCCGGGATAATCTCCGCCGCGGCATGCCGTACGAGCCCGGGCTCTTCGAGAATGGGGATCGTGTGGAACTCCACGATCCAGGGCATCGTCGCCTCCGCCCGGTCCCGGTCCCCCCCGGAGATGAACAGGATCGGCGCACCGTCCCGCCGGAACAGCGCGCCGTTGAGCACGCCGTTCTTGCCGGCGATCACCTGGGGACGCAGGCTCGTCAGATAGCGGACGTTCTCCTCCTTCCAGACGAGCACGGCGTCCAGCCCGGCGCCGGCCAGGGCCGCTTCCGCACGCGCCCACCGCCCGGCGCGGAGGCGCGCCATGTCGACCCGGGCCTCGTAGTCCGCCGCGCCGGATCCGCGGGACCAGCCCTCTCGGTTCACCTCGCGTACACCTCGGGATTGATCACGTTCGGCGGACGGTCGCCACGCAGGTGGGCGAGGATGTTGTCCACCACGACGCCGGCGATCGTCTCCCGGGTCTCGCGGTCGGCGCTCCCGATGTGGGGCACGAGGACGACGTTCGGCAGGTCGAGCAGCCCCGGGGAGACGCGGGGCTCGTGCTCGTACACGTCCAACCCGGCCCCGGCGATTCGGCCCTCGCGGAGCGCGGTGACGAGCGCCGCCTCATCCACGAGCGGGCCGCGTGAGGTATTGATCAGGTAGGCCGTCGGCTTCATGAGGCGCAGCTCCCGCTCGCCGATCATGTGGCGCGTCTCCGCCGTCTGGAGGGCGTGCACCGAAACGACATCCGACTCCCGGAGCAGGCGGTCGAGGTCCGCCCACTCGACCCCGTGATCCCGCTCCTCAGCCGGCGTGAGGCGCCGGCGCTTGGTGTAGAGGATGCGCATCCCGAACCCGCGGGCACGTCTCGCGACGGCGCGGCCGATCGCACCCAACCCCGCGATGCCGAGCGTCTTGCCGTGCACGGTGCCCCCGACCAGATAGGTCGACTGGGCGCCGGGAAACACACCGGACCGCAGCAACCGGTCCGCCTCGACGATTCGCCGGGCCACGGCGAGGAGCAGCGCCATCGTGATGTCCGCCGTCGCCTCCGTCACCAGCGGCGGGATGACGGTCACGGGGATCCTCCGCGCCGTCGCGGCCGCCAGATCGATGTTCGCTGGAATGATCGCCATCGAGGCGACGAGCCGTAGGCGGGGGCCGGCCGCGAGTACGCGGTCGTCCACCCGGTCGTGCAGCAGGCAAAAGAGGACATCCGCCCCCCGGACGCCGGCCGCGAGCGCTTCCGGCGTCGCGATGCGCAGGGGATCGTCGTTTATCTCGACCTCGGCCACCCCCCGGAGGCGCTCGAGCGCTCCCTGGGGGATCGGCTGGGTCACGTAGACGCGAGGGCGTGCCATCACCGCACCCGGGCCTCCGCGCACGGCACGCTCATGGCCGTCACGGCTTCCACCCCACTGCTACATCGTCCCGGCGTGCTCCCTCGGGAGGTTGCTTGCGGAGGCCCAGGTTCGCGGTCCGAGGGGCAATCCCTCTCTTCGAAGGACCACCGGGAGGCCGGATTCCCGCGCGCCGGCCGCGTGATCTGCGCCCCGAGAGGGCCCCGGCGGGGCGGGCCCGAAATGGGGGAGCCATGCGCCGGCCGAAGGTGGTCGTCACCGACTACGTGTTTCCGTCCCTGGAGATCGAGCACGCGGTGCTGGGCGCGGTGAACGCCGAGGTCGTCGCGATGCGGGCGACGTCGGAGGACCAACTCCTGGACGTGATCGCGGATGCGGACGCGCTCCTCGTCTGCTACGCTCCGATCACCCGCCGGGTCATCGACCGCCTCCAGCGGTGCCGCATCATCGCGCGGTACGGGATCGGCGTCGACAACGTGGACGTGACCGCGGCGTCGGCCCGGGGGATCATCGTGACCAACGTCCCCGATTACTGCATCGACGAGGTCAGCGACCACGCCGTCGCCCTCCTGCTCGCGTGCGCCCGGAAGGTCCCGTACCTCGACCGGCGGGTGCGCGGCGATCGCTGGGACGCCCGGGACGCCGTGCCGATGCGCCGCGTGCGCGGCCAGGTCCTCGGGCTGGTGGGGTTCGGCAGGATTCCCCGGCGCGTGGCCGACAAGGCCCGGCCGCTGGGCCTGGAGGTCGTGGCGTTCGACCCGTTCGTCGGAGATGCGGAGATGTCGGCGCACGATGTGGGCAACGTCACGCTCGACGTCTTGCTCGGACGCTCCGACTTCGTATCCGTGCACGCCCCCCTCACGCCGGAGACCCGGGGCATGATCGGCGAGGCCGCCCTCCGGGCGATGAAACCGACCGCCTACCTCATCAACACGGCCCGCGGCCCGCTCGTGGCAGAGGCCGCCCTCGTGCGTGCCCTCCGGGAAGGGTGGATCGCCGGCGCCGCGCTCGATGTGCTCGAGACGGAACCGCCGGGTCCGGACCACGCGCTCCGCCGGCTCGACAACGTCATCCTGACGCCGCACGTCGCTTTTTACTCCGAGGAATCCGTACAGGATCTCCAGAGGAAGGCGGCGGAAGAGGTCCGAAGAGTGCTCTCGGGGGAGTCCCCCCGGTACCCGGTCAATAGTATCCAAGCGAAGGGGTGAGGCGATGCGGCGCTTCGCGGCAGTGCTCGGCGTCATCGCGTCTATGCTGGCCACCGGTGCCGTCGGGTGGGCGGTTCCCGCGCCCACGACCGTGACGCTCATCACCGTGACCAATATGCTGCACACGCCCGAGTTCGTGGCGGTTGAGAAGGGGTTCTTCCTCAAGCACGGGCTGAACGTGAAGTTCGTGCACACCGAGACCGGCGCGGCGGCGAACGCGGCGATGGAGTCCGGGAGCGCGCAGCTCACGGACACGGGGGTCACCTCGGTTCAAGCGGCGCGCGAGGCGGGGCTGCCGGTCTTCATGGCCGTGCCGGTCCTGAACGACGCCACGACCGCCGTCGGCGACAACGCCCTCGCCGTCGTCGCCCGGGCGGACAGCGGCATCAAGCCGGGCGACGCGCGGAGTTTCATCGGCAAGAAAGTGGGGCTCGCCCGAGGCGGCACGGGGGATGCGTACCTGACGATATGGCTCACGAAGGAAGGCGTGGATCCCAAGCAGGTCACCTATCTGAACGTCCAACCGGCCGATCAGCTGGTGACGATCCAGAACAAGAACGTCGACGCCATCGCCACGTGGGAGCCGTTCCAGACGCTGATCCTCGACACGATGGGGCCGCAGGCGGTGCTGATCAAGCGCGGGGGCCCGATCCTCGGCTACATCCTCGGCATCGGGAGCACGGAGTCGTACGCGCAAAGCCACCCGGAGATCCTGCAGGCGGTCGCCGACGCCATCGCGGAAACCTCGGCCTGGGTCCGCACCCACCCCGCGGACGCGGCCGACGTGGTGACGCACTGGATTCCTGGGCTCCCCGACACCGTCGCGCGGAACGCCATCACGCACATCGACTTCGACCCGAGGATCAGCGGCTGCACGTTTCGGGCGTTCGCCGACGCGACGCGGATCCTCTACGAGCAGCACAAGATCAAGTCCCTCATCCCGGTGGACAAGCAGCTCACCGACCGCTTCGTGAAGCGGACCAAGGAGCTGTACCCGGGTCTCTTCAGAGCCCTCAAGCCGATCCCGGCCTCGTGCTCGCAGTAGGATCGCCCCGCAGTCCAGAGCGCATGCCGGCGGCGGCAAAGATCCGGGTCACGGGGCTGTGCCACCACTACCGGATGGACGACGGGCGCCAGTTGCTCGCTCTCGATGACGTTTCCTTCGAGGTCGCCGAGGGCGAGTTGATGACGGTCGTCGGCCCGAGCGGCTGCGGGAAGTCCACGCTCATCCACATCATCGCCGGCTTGGTCCGGCCGGGCTCCGGGGAGCTGCGCGTCGACGGGCAGCGGGTCCGCGGTCCCGGCAGCGACCGCGGGGTGGTGTTTCAAGAGCTCGCCATCCTCCCCTGGCGCACGGTGAGGCGCAACATCGGGCACGGCCTGGAGATCGCCCGGATCCCGCGGGCGGAACGCGAGCGGATTGTCGACCACTACGTCGAGCTCGTGGGGCTCCACGGCTTCGAAGACCGCTACCCGCACGAGCTGTCCGGGGGGATGAAGCAGCGGGTTGCCGTCGCGCGGACCCTCGCCGCCGACCCCAAAGTCATCCTCATGGATGAGCCGTTCGCGGCTGTGGATGCCCAGACGCGCATCACCCTGCAGGAGGAGCTCCTGCGGATTTCCGTCGTGACGAAGAAGACCATTCTGTTCGTGACGCACAGCGTCGACGAGGCCGTCTTCCTCGGCGACCGCGTGATGATCCTGACGCGCCGTCCGGGCAGGGTCAAGGAGTCCGTGCCCGTCCCGCTGCCCCGCAGGGAGCGGTCCTGGGATACCGTGACCCGCGACGCGCGCTTTCTGACGGTCCGTGATCACGTGCTCCAGTCCGTGAGGGCGGAGGTCACGGACGCCGATGCCGGTCCGGCCTCCGCGGCGCGCGGAGGGGCGGAACACGGACGCGCCTGACGCCGCGACCCGGCGGCGGCCCGGCCCGCCGCCGCTCGCCCGAAGAACGCCGGCCGGCGCCCCCGGGACCCCACGGCGGGCGGGATGGCTTCCGCTCCTCGGCGCGTTGCGCAAGTCGATCCTCCCCTTCGCCCTGCTCCTCGCCGTCTGGTGGGCGCTCCCCGCCGCCCTGCACCTCAACGCGACCGTGCTGCCGTCCCCCCTCGCAGCCGCGCGCGCGGCCGGGCCGCTGCTCGCGGAAGGGATCCTGCCCGATTACGCGACGGCGAGCCTGAAGCGGATCGCCCTCGGCGGCGGGTTCGGCATCCTCCTCGGGGTTCCCGTCGGCCTCGTCCTCGGGTCGAATCGCTTCCTCAGCGTCGCGTTCACGCCATTCCTCAAGTTCTTCCAGGCGCTCTCCGGCATCGCGTGGCTTCCGATGGCCCTCGTGTGGTTCGGCTTCACCGAAAAGACGATCCAGGTCGTCATCCTCTACACCGCCTTCTTCCCGATCGTCTTCAACACGATGACCGGACTCCGGACGGTCCCCCCCCGCCTCGCCGACGCGCTCCGGACGCTGGGAGCCGGCAGGCCGCGGCTGATCAAGGATGTCTGGCTGCCCGGGGCGCTCCCCAGCATCATCGTCGGCATCCGCCTCGGCGTGGCCTACGGGTGGCGCGCGCTGATCGCGGGCGAGATGGTGGTCGGGGCCGGAGGGATCGGTTTTCTCTTGTTCCAATCACGCAGCTTCCAGCAGACCGCGCGGATCATCGACGGCATGGTCGTGATCGGGCTCTTGTGGATCTTTCTCGACGCCGGCTTTCTCCGGCCGCTCGAGCGATACACCATCGAGCGCTGGGGCATGGTGCAGCGATGAAGCGGGCCGAAGCGTGGCTGGGCGCTCTCCCGTTCGCGGCGCTGGTGGCCGCGTGGTGGTTTGCGTCTCACTCCGGGCACTTCAGCGCCGGGAGCATGCCGACGCCGGAGAGTGTGGTCGCGGCGGCCCGGGACCTCGCGTCCCAGGGGGTGCTCCAGGCGGACATCTTCGCCAGCCTCGGGCGGCTCGTCGTGGGCGCGTTTGTCAGCATCGTACTCGGTGTCGGCCTCGGCATCCTGGCCGGGCTGAACCGGTACGTCGGAGACCTCCTCCTCCCGCTCGCGGCCTTCTTCAGTGCGGTCAGCGGCATCGCCTGGATCCCGCTGGCGATCATGTGGTTTGGCCTCGGGACGGTTGCGGTGACGTTCGTGATCTGGAATTCGATCTTCTTCCTCGTCTTCTTCAACACCGTGCTCGGCGTCCGGTCCGTTCCGCGCATCATGGAGCAGGCGATCCGGACTCTCGGGGGAGGCCATCGCGTCCTCGTCCTGCAGGTCTTCTTGCCTGGGGCGCTCCCCTACATCGTGTCGGGCATCCGCACCGGGTTGGGGTTCGGATGGCGCGCCCTCGTCGCCGCCGAGCTGATCGCCGCCACGAGCGGGCTGGGGTTCCTCATCTTCGACGCGAGCCGTTTCTTCCGGAGTGACCAGATCCTGGTCGGAATAGGCACCATCGGCATCCTGTGGGTCATTATGGACAACGTGCTCCTGACGCCTCTGGAGCGCCACACCGTGAAGCGCTGGGGCACGGTGGTGGAGCCGTGACCCCGTTGCTCGTCCGGCTCCTCGTGCCGGCGGTCGTGGGAACGCTCGCGCTGGGAGCGAATCCCCTCTACGGCGCGCTCACCGCGAACAGCCGCCTGAGCGCCCCGCTCCGGCAGGAGCTCCGGGAAGGCCTCCCGGCATACTCGGTCGTGGTCACGTTCCCCTTCCGGCCCGAGTTCTTCCACATCACCAAGCTGCAGCAGATAGGGACGGTCGCCGGAGTCAAGGACAACAGCATCCGCGTGCTCCAGCTGACCGCCGCCCAGGTGCGGGAAATCGCGGGCTTCTACTGGGTGAAGAAGGTCGAAACGCTCGAGGAAGCCGCCCGGTGAAGGTCACCGACCTGAAGGTCTACGTGATGGGGTCGGCGTGGCGGAACTTCGTCTTCGCCCGCCTGCGCACGGACGATGGCCTCGAGGGAATCGGCGAGGCACGCCCGGTCAACCGCGAGGAGGCCGTCGCCGCGCACCTCGACGCCATCGCACATCGCTACGTTCTCGGCAGCGACCCGTTCAACGTCGAGGATCTGGTCCTGCGCATCACGCGCGACGACTACGAGATCCCGGGCGCGACCGAAATGACCGCGCTCGCCATCGTAGAAATGGCGTGCTGGGACGTGATCGGCAAAGCGCTTGGCCAGCCGGTCTACCGGCTCCTCGGTGGGGCGGTCCGGGACAAGATCAGAGCGTACGCGAACGGCTGGTACCAGGTGGCGCGCACGCCGGAGGCGTTCGCCCAGGCCGCCCGTCGGGTCGTCGCCCGCGGATACCGGGCGATGAAGTTCGACCCGTTCGGCGCCGGCGCCGGTGAGCTGACGCGCGACGAGTACGTGAGATCCGTCGCGCTCGTCGAGGCGGTACGCGGCGCCGTCGGACCCGACGTCGAACTGCTGGTCGAGATGCACGGCCGGTTCACGGCGGCCCAGGCGATCGCCCTGGCGCGCGACCTCGAGCGCTTCGCGCCCGGGTGGATCGAGGAGCCGGTGCCGCCGGACCAACCCGGCGGGCTCGTGCGCGTCTCCACCCACGCCGCGATCCCCATCGCGACCGGGGAGCGTCTGCACACGCGCGCGGCGTTTCGGGACCTGCTCGCCCTCGACGCCGTGGACGTCCTCCAGCCCGACCTCACCCACTGCGGGGGGCTGCTGGAGACGAAGAAGATTGCCGCGATGGCCGAGGCCCACGGCGTGCTGCTCGCGCCGCACAACGTGGCCGCCTCCGTCGGCACCGCCGCGGCCCTCCACCTCGCCGCGTGCACACCCAACCTCAAGATCTTGGAGTATTTCAACGATTTCGCCGAGCCGTTCGTCACGGAGGCCGCCTCCGGGCTTCCCGCGGTGACCGACGGGTACTTCCCGCTCCCGTCAGGGCCTGGATTGGGCGTGACGCTCAACGAAGACGTGCTGCTGGCCCACCCGTACCGGCGTCAGCACTTTAACCTGTTCTCCGAAGACTGGCAGTGGCGTCAGACGAAACCGGTCTCATAATCAATGACTGTTCCCGGGCACTCGAACTGGTTCACGTACTTCCCGCAGGACTACCGCTGGTCGGCTGCCCTCGCCGGCATCCTGGGCACCGCCCCCTTCGGCGGCGCCGACCTGGGGGAGGTGGCCCGTGTGGGCCGCCGGCTTCGGGACCGGGTCGGTGACGACGAGGCCTGGTTCGAGCACTGGGGGCGGGAGGCCGGGCGGGTCCGGGCCCGGGCCGAGGAGGCGGAGCGGACAGACTACCGGCTGACCGCGGCGGCCGCCTACCTGCGGGCCTGCAACTACTACCAGATGGGCGAGCGATTCCGCACACGCAAGGACGATCGGGCGCTCTCCGCCTACCGCGCCGGCGTAGACTGCTTCCACCGTTTCGCAGCCCTCACCGACCGCCCGCGGATCGAGGCGGTTGAGGTCCCCTTTGAGAACACCAGCCTGCCCGGCTATCTGGTGCACGCGGAGAACACGGTGTCACCACGTCCGGCGTGTGTCGTCTATTTCGACGGGCTGGACATCACCAAAGAGCTGCAGTACCTTCGCGGGGTACCTGACATCATCCGCCGCGGCACCTCCTGCCTCGTCCTGGACGGCCCCGGAAACGGCGAGGCGGTCCGCTTCCGGGGCCTGCCGCTTCGACATGACTACGAGGTCGCAGGCGCCGCCGCCCTGGACTATCTGGAGACCAGATCCGACATAGACGCCGGCCGGGTCGGGGTCATGGGCATTAGCCTCGGCGGCTACTACGCACCCCGCTGCGCCGCCCTCGAGCCGCGTTTCCGGGCCTGCGTCGCCTGGGGGGCCATCTGGGACTACCATGCGACCTGGAAGCGGCGCGTAGACCTCCAGTTTGCCACGCCGCTCTCCGTGCCCGGCGAGCACATCGCGTGGGTGCTCGGGGTGGAGACTGTCGACGCGGCGCTCGCCAAGCTCCGGGCCTTTCGCCTGAAAGGGGTCGTGGAGCAGATCCGCAGTCCGTTCCTCCTGCTCCACGGCGCCGAGGATGAGCAGGTGCCGGTGGCCGACGCGCAGGCGCTCTTCGACGCCGTCGGCTCGGAGGACAAGACGCTGCGAATCTTCACCGGCGACGAGGGCGGCGCCCAGCACTGCCAGACGGACCAGCTCACGATCGCCACGACCACCATCGGCGACTGGCTCACGGAGAAGCTGTGATCCCGAAGGCCGCCCGACCGCGCGGCGGCGAAGGAGGACGACTGATGCTTGGATGGGGAATCCTCGGACCCGGCAGAATCGCCGACACCGCGATGGCGCCGGCCATCAACGCCCTTCCCGAGAGCCGGCTGGTTGCGATTGTCAGCCGCGACCGGAGCCGAGCCGACGCGTTTGCGAAGAAGCACTCCGCCGCCCGCGCTTACACCGACTACGCCGAGATGCTCCACGACCCCGCGGTTGATGTGGTCTTGATTACAACGCCCAACGCCCTCCACGCGGAGCAGGCGGTCGCCGCGGCCAGGGCGGGCAAACACGTCCTGTGCGACAAGCCGCTCGCGCTCTCGGCGGCCGACGCCGAACGGGTGATCCGGGAGTGCGGGCAGGCCGGCGTCCGCCTGGGGATCAATTTCCAGACCCGACACCTGGCCTGCTTCGAGGAAACCAAACGGCTGATCGATGCGGGCGAGATCGGAGATGTCCTGGCCGTCCAGGTCGAGATGAGCGCCGGCGCGGCCCCCCTGCGGGGCTGGAGAACCGACCCCGCTTTGGCCGGGCTCGGCTCCGTCAACAACATCGCCGTTCACGCCTATGACCTCCTCCGCTACCTGCTCTCGAGCGAGGTCACCGAGGTCATGGCGATGTTCGACACCGCGCGCACGGGCGCGCTCGAGACCCTGGCGATGACCCTGCTCAGGTTTAAGAACGGAACGATGGCCTACGTCAACGCGAACCAGAAGACGCCCAACTATCAGGCCGACATCGACATCTACGGAACCAGGGGCCGGATCGTGGGCGACCACCTGACGCGGCCGGGACTGGAGGGTCACCTCCGGGTGCTCACCGAGCGCGGAGAGTCGGTCGCGCCATACTCCAACACGGACGCGTACCAACGCACAGTCGCGGCCTTCAACGACGCCGTCCTGCACAACACGGAGCCTCGCGCGTCCGGCCGGGACGGCCTGCGGAGCGTCCAGCTGACCGAGGCGATCGCACGGTCGGCTCGTGACGGGGCGCTGGTCGAGCTGCGCGCGTAATCGCGGGCGGAGCAGAACGTCGCGGCTGTACGGCCCCCCGCTAGCCGGGAATCACAGGCAGGAGCAGATACGAGGCGTGGGCGCCGCCCGTGTGGATCATGGTACGCCCCGCAAAGACGGCCGCGGGCCGGTCGTCGGGGTCGCTGTGGAGGAACGGGCCCGACCCCCGCATCTCGTTTGCGAACGTCTTCATCTGCAGGCCGGCCCCTGGCCGCTCAAAGTCTTTGCCGAGGATGGTCAGCGCGATGCGATGGCCGGCCGGCACCACGAGGCTCGTCGGCCAGATCTCGACGTCCAGCTCGTAGACGTGGCCCGGCACGAGCGGCTCGATGCGATCGTGGCTGTGGTAGGGGCGCCAGTCGGTCGAGAGCGCCGGATCCAGCCGGCGGTGCGAGGCGCGCAGCCAGCCCTGGCCGATCGGCGTGTGCGGATCGAGCGCCCCCTGAAAGTCGATCTCGCGGCCGCCGGGATCGAAGACACGCAGCACCGCGAAAATGTCGGCGTCCGCCGTGCTGGACGCAACAAACACCTTGGCCGCCACCGGACCGGTGATCTCGGTGTCCTGAGGCGCCGGCGGCGCCCAGAACGTGACCCCGTCGCCCGGCGCTTCGTACTCCGCCGCCCCGGCCCGGGCGGCCGGCGCTGGCGCGAGCATCCCGGAGGCGGCGTCCAGGTAGAGCCGCGTCCAGCGGGTGCGCGGAATCGGCCAGGCGTCCTCCGCACGCGGGACGAACCGGTCAACGTGCCGGACCTGCAGGAGCACCCGCGGCTGCCGCTCCCAGCCGTTGTCGACGTCCTTCAGGTAGTGGTCGAAGAAGCGCTTCTGGAGCCCGAGACCATAGTCCGTGTAAAACTCGGTCCAGTGCTCGAGGCCGTGCACCTCAAGCCACTTCTCGGTGGACGCGGCTCGCATGAAGCCTTCCACGTTCCCGCGTGGATGCAGGCCCTGCCCGCCCCAGTTCGCCGCAGACAGGAGCGGCACCGTGATCCGGGACCAGTCGGGCGATCGCTCGCGGTGGTAGGCATCATCGAGGGGGTGGGACAGGATCGCGCGGCGCAGGTCGGCGCGGTTGGCCGCCAGCTCCGCATCGGAAAGCGTCTCGGGTCCGGCCACCGGCTGGCCGGTGTTGGGGTTCACGGGCCCCCGGTCGCCCAGCCCGTGCTGCACCGTGATCACTTGCTTCTGCATCCAATTGTCCCAGAAGACAGACACGATGCCGCCGTGCCGGGTCATGTCCCGGTACCAATCGGCCGCGCCCTCCCACGGGCACATCGCCGCCAGGTGGCGGGGCTGCAGGGACGCGACGTGCCACTGGTTGATGGCGTAGTAGGAGATTCCGAGCAGTCCGACCTTACCCGTGCTCCACGCCTGCTCGCCGGCCCACTCGATGCACATGAAGAAGTCGCGGGTCTCGCGCGGGCAGAACGGGTCGAGGAACCCGGGAGACCGGCCCGCGCCGCGCGAGTCAACGCGGACGCAGGCGTACCCGTCCGGCACCCACTTCTCAGGATCGACGGCCTCCCAGTTTTGGTAGCGGCCGCTCGATCCCCGGAGCACCTCGGGATGCCCCTCGGACAGGCGCCGCCACTGGTCCGGATAGCCCTGCTGAAACGGCAGGCCCTTGGCGTAGGGACCGTAGGACAGAATCACCGGATAGCGGCCCGGCGCCACGGGACGGAAGACGTCGGCGCGAAGCACCAGGCCGTCGTCCATCCGGATGCCCAGGTCCCACTCGATGACCATGCCGCCGGCCGTGTCCACCCGCCACGGCCGCAGGTCCGAGGCGCCCGGGGGACGCTCGCCCGTGATCATCGGCGCGCCGGTGCGAGCCCCGGGCGTACGCTCATGCTCAGATGCGGTGGCCGCGCCCGTCCACCAGCCCCTTGCAGCTCAGGACCTCCGTGTCCTCGATGGCGGTCACGTTGTGCTGTGTGTTCGGGGCAGCCATGAAGCCTTCGCCCGGCCCCAACTCCTGCACCTCGCCGCCGAGCGTCGCCCGCAGGCGGCCCCGGATCACCACCATGATCTGCTCCTGCGGATGCGCGTGCGGCACGGCGCCCTCGCCGGCCGCAAACCGCAGCCGGCCCACCTCGATCTGCGTCCCGGTCACCAGCGGCCCGAAGGCCCGGGAGTATTTCGGCGTCACGTACTCGGGTTTCATCTCGTCAAGCTGGAAGAACGGCACTGTCGTCCCCCTTTCGCTCAGCGGGGCCGCGCCGGCGCGGCGGCCGACCAGCCCCGGCTCCCCTTGCCGTCCACGAGGTTCTTGCTGCTCAGGAACACGGTCGGCTCGAGGGCGCGGATCTCGTGCACGATGTTCGGCGGGATGTGAATGACCTCTCCCGGCTCGACGATCCGCTCCTCGTCGCCGACCCGGGCTTTGAGCTTCCCCTCGAGCAGGTAGATGATCTGCTCGTTTGGATGTTTGTGCGGATCGGCGCCCGTTCCCTTGGCCATGCGGTACCGGCCTACTTCGATCACTTCCCCCGTCACCGTCCCGCCCGTGGCGGTCGAGTAGTGGGGCGAAATGACCTCGTCCGACAGCTCCGCCCACTTGTGAAACGGCATCGTTCCTACCTCGCCCACACTTTCTCGACGAAGGTGGTCCCCGCGTCGTCCTTGCTCGGGCAGTTGCCGTACGTAAAGACCAGCTCCGCCTCCTCGGTGTGACTCATGTTCATGAGACCGTGGATCACGCCGGGTGGGATAAAGACGAACTGGTTCTCCGTCACGACAAACTCCTTCCGCTCGTCGCCGACGAAGAGCTTGAGCGTCCCTTTGCGGATGAAGAAGGACGCCTCGCAGGAGTGGGTGTGCGCCTGGTTGCGTCCCCCCGGAGGAATGCGGGTCCGGCCCATCGTGACGGTTCGGGACCCGACGCTGTGCTTGTCCACGCCGAACGCGATCACGAGCGGCGGCTCGTACGTGACGTCCTTGTTCATCTTCTCCGAGTCCACGATGGCAAACTGAGCCATGGGCCGACCTCCCGCCTTCCGGATGGCTGCACTTTTTCGACACATCGCCGGGGCTCCCTCTCGCGGCCGGGCGCGGCCGGAGCGCCGCCCGGCCGCGGTGTCCCCCCGTTGAAGGAGTGGCGGCAGGGCGCGCCAAAAGCTCATGCGACTCGGCATCCAGGAGGCGTGGCGTGCCCGCAGGCGAGTCCCCCGATCTCTCCCGCGTTCCGGGCGTGCTCCGGATCCACCACGTGGGGATCCTCGTGCGCGACGCCGAGCGGGCGGCCGAGACCTTTCGAATTGGGCTCGGACTCGAGGTGCTGGCGGTCGAAGAGCGCCGGGGATCGGCCCGGGTCGCGCTCCTCAGCGCGGGGGAGACGGCACTCCACCTGATCCAGCCGCTGACGGATGATTCGCCATGGGCGACTGCGCTGCGGGACCATGGGGAAGGCGCCCATCATTTCGCCCTCGAGGTCGCCGACCTCATGGCTGCGATCGCGTTCCTTGCCGCTTCGGGCGTCGGCGTGCTCGACCCGCACCCTCGCCGGGAGGCGGGCGACGTCCTGAGCGTCTCCCTCGACCCCGGCGCGACGGGCGGCGCGCTGATCGAACTGGTTCAACAAATCCGCGCGTAGCGATCCACCCCTCGGGCCGCGGCGCGCCGGCCGGACAGCGCGCGCCGGTAGAGGGAACGGCACGTGGCAGGCCGTACTGATGTACCCCGTGACCGGCGCCCTCTCCGCGTTTACGGACGTGGTCGGCCCGGTGCTGCTCGTCGGTGCGGCCGGATACGTGCTCGGGCGGCGCCGCGCCGTGGAGGCCAGGACGCTCACCTCGCTGTCCGTGGCCGTGTTCGTCCCCGCCCTGTCGTTCTACGCCGTCACGTCCTCCGCGCTGCCCACGGGGGCGCTCGCGCAGTTCACCGGCTACATCCTCCTGCAGCTGCTGCTGATCGGCCTCATCGTCGCCGCGGCCGCCCGCGTCTATGGGTGGGACCGCACGCTCACGACAGGCCTGCTCCTGGCCACTTTGTTCAGCAATGCGGGGAACGCCGGGTTGCCGCTCGCCTACTTCGCATGGGGGGACGCCGGGCTCGCCTCCGCGATCGGCTTCTTTGCCGTTCAGGCAGTGCTGACCAACATGGTCCTGGCCTACCTCGCGGCCCGGGCGGACGCCGGCGCCGTTGGGGCCCTACGCGCCCTGGTGCGCCTCCCCGTCACCTACGCGATCGCCGCCGGGCTGCTCCTCAACCTGCTCGGCGTCGCGCTTCCCACACCGGTTGCGAAGGGCACCAAGCTGCTCGCGGATGGCGCGGTCGCCGTGCAGCTTCTCCTCGTCGGCGTGCAGCTGGCGGAGGTCCGGTTCAGCGGAGCCTGGCACGGCATCGCATTCGCGACGGCCACCCGGCTCGTCATCGCGCCGATCCTCGCGTGGTTCACAGCCCCGCTCTTTGGGCTCGAGGGGATCGCCCGCCAGACGAGCATCCTGCTGGCCAGCCTGCCGACCGCGATCTCCGCCGCGATCTGGGCGTCCGAATTTGTGGTCGTCCCGGCGCTCGTGAGCAGCGTCGTCGTGATCACGACCCTGCTGAGCCCGCTGACCGTAACCCTCCTCATCGTGCTCCTGCGCTAACGTCCGGGTCTCCGGACGCGCATCGCGTGGCAGGGACTTATCCGTCTGATTGCCGGCGGGTCCGCGGCGCAGCGAGGATGGTTTCCCCGAGGAGCGCGTCGACGAACTGGCGGGCGGTGCGGCACGACCGGCCGTTGTGCCACTGCGACCAGAGGAGCGCCCGGTGGCGGAGCTCCCGCGCCGGAAGGGGCAGGCCGTACCGGACGGCCAGGCCTTCAACGATCTCAAGATACCGGTCCTGATCGGGGATCAGAAACGGGGCGTGGATCCCGAACCGGTCGGCCAGGGAGAGCTTCTCCTGGGCGCTGTCTTCCGGGTGCACCTCGTCGTCGAGCGATGCCTTCTGCCGGTCGACGAACCGCTCCGTGACGAGGTGCCGGCGGTTGCTGGTCGCGTAGAGCGCGACGTTCCCGGGGCGGGCCTCGAGGCTCCCTTCCAGCGCGGCCTTGAGCGCCTTGTACTGCGTCTCGTGCTCTTCGAAGGACAGGTCGTCCACGAACAGGATGAACCGCTCCCGCCGCCCGCGGACGCGCGCGATGATCTCGGGATAGTCACCGAGATGCTCCTTTGCAACCTCGATCAGGCGGAGGCCCTCGGCGTGGAACTCGTTGAGCAGCGCCTTGACCGTGGAGGACTTGCCCGTTCCCCGGTCTCCGTAGAGCAGCACGTTGTTGGCGGCCGCTCCCGCGACGAACTGCCGGGTGTTCTCCAGCACGGGCTGCCGCTCCAGCTCGTAGCCGACGAGGTCGTCCAGCCGGACCGGATCAGGCGCGGGCACGCCCTCGAGCCGTCCGCGTCCGTCCGCGCGGGCCCACCGGAATGCCCGGTGGCGGCCAAAGAGGCCGACCCCGGTTCTCGCGAAGTAGCTCGCCAGGTCGCGCACGACGGCCGGCCAGTCGCGGGCGGCGTGGAGGCGCTGCATCATCCGGTGGCGCGCCGAGCGGTCGCGGGGCGCGCCGAGCGGCCGGAACGCGTCCCACGCGGTCGGCGTGATCCCCGCGAGCGACGACGCGGCGTGCACGATCGCCGTCCCGCTCAGCCGGTGGCAGCGCTCCAGTGCCCCGAGATCCGCGCGCGTCTGCGCGAGCAGCGCCGGCCCGATCTCGGCCCAGCCCGCCCGTTCGGCCTTGAGGCTGAACGGGTTCTCGTCGTCGAGGAGGCGCCCGAGCAGGTGATGCTGCCACGCGTCGCCGACCAGCGGCTCGGCGGCGAACTCCGCCTCGCCCGCGAGCAGCGTGAACAGCCGGCCGTACGCCTCGGCGACGCGGTCGGGATCCGGCGCCGGGGCGGTGACGCGCTCGACCACCTCCAGCCAGGCCCGGCCCGGAGGGGCGTCGAGGACGCCGCGCAGGACCGAGAGGGACGCGGCGGCACGCCGGGCGTCCTCCCATGCGGAGGGGGGCCGGAAGGCGGCGGCGCGCCGGGGACGCGGCGTGTGGCGGGGGCGGCCTTTCACGCCCCGCGCAGCGCGGCGGGCGGATGCGCCGGGTCGAACACAGGCAAGGCGGGATGAATGAGCTCGGCGTACTTGAGCCCGGCCCCGGTGTTGAACAAGACGACGCGCTCGTCCGGGGCGACCTTCCCCTCTCGCACCATCGCCTTGAGCGCCCCGTACGTGGCCGCGCCTTCGGGACAGGCGAACAACCCTTCCTCCCGCGCGAGCTCGTGCATGTCGGCGAGGATCTCGTTGTCCGTGACCGTGTACGCGGCCCCCTCGCTGTCGCGGACCGCTTGCAAGATGAGATAGTCGCCGATCGCCGCCGGAACCCGGAGGCCGGCCGCGATCGTCTCGGCGTTCTGCCAGGGCTCCGCCGAGTCCCGGCCGGCCCGGTACGCGCGGACGATCGGGGCGCAGCCCGCCGCCTGCACGACGACCATTCGGGGCCGGTGGCGTCCGATCCAGCCGAGCTGCTCCATCTCCTCGAACGCCTTCCACATGCCGACGATCCCGGTCCCGCCGCCGGTCGGATAGATGATCACGTCGGGCAGGCTCCACTCGAACTGCTCGGCCAGCTCGTAGCCGAGCGTCTTCTTCCCTTCGACGCGATACGGCTCCCGAAGCGTCGACATGTCGAACCAGCCCTTCCCGCTGGTGCCTTCCCGGATCACCCGGCCTGCATCGGTGATCAGCCCCTTGATCAAGTAGGTGTGCGAACCGTACACCGCACACTCGGCCTTGTTCGTGGGGGGGGCGTCCTCGGGCATGACGAGGTACAACTCGATCCCGGCTCGAGCGCAGTAGGCCGCGGCGGCCGAGGCCGCATTGCCCGCCGACGGCATCCCCACCATCCGGACACCGAGCTCCTTGGCCTTGCTCACGGCGGCGGACAGGCCTCGTGCCTTGAACGACCCGGTCGGGTTGAGCCCTTCCTCTTTGACGAACACGTGCTTGAGGCCCAAGCGCCGGCCGGCGGCCGGGAGCGGCAGCAAGGGGGTCATGCCCTCGCCAAGGGTCACGATGTGGGCTGCATCGTTGACGGGCATCAGCTCGCGGTACCGCCACATCGTCGGAACGCGGCCGGCGATCTCGTCACGCCGGATCTCCGCTTTGGCCCGATCGAGGTCGTAGCGGGGATACAACACCTTCCCGCAGCGCTCGCAGACCGTGTGCGGGCGGTCGGGGGTGAACTGGGCGCCGCACGCGGTGCATTCAAGGTGGTGAAGATACCCCATTTAGCCACCGCCTTGGCAAGAAAAAAGGCCCGCGCCGTACGCGCTGGCCATCAACTAGGCTATATTATATCATGTCCCGTCAAGAAACGAAAGAGGCAGAAAGATTCTATCCAATTTGCAGCATTTGCCATGAAATGGCAAACACGTGTACGGATGCTGAGGACTGTCAGGTCAGAAAGCTGGGCAAACTGCCCAAAAACCCGGGAGCGTTCCGAGACCCCGTTCTGCAAAAGCGATCGCACCGGCCAAGCCTGGTTCTAGTGGCCTCGTGGAAACCGTCCGGTCAGGCAGGAGCCTGCGTGATGAACTGGAGCCAGTAGCGGGGGACGCTGTCGACCAGCTTCACGTCGTGCATCGCCTGGCGAACGGTCCGCCCCAGGGCTTCCGCCCCGGCTTCGAGCGGGACGCCGGGGAGCGCCCCTTCGATGAAGAGCGAAAACTGTCCGATGTCTTGCAGGGCTTCCACTGAGAGCGTGACCTCGTGCAGTCGCCACGAAGCGTTCACGAACCCGGACCCGGCGACCATCGCCCCGTACTCCTCGGGAGAGAACCACTGCATCGCCTGAGTCTTGCCTTGGCGCAAGATCGAGATCCCTCGATCGCGGAGGTACTGGGCGGCGCGCAGCACCCAGTAGCGCCAGAACCGCTCCGTGCCCGGCACGTAGGCTCCCTGGAAGTAGGTCGTGTTGAACGCCAGCGTGCCGCCCGGGCCGAGGACCTGGCGGATCTCGCCCAGGACCCGGTGTTTGTCGTTGATCAGGTGGATGGCGTTGCAGAAGATGACGACATCGACCTGGGGAACGAGCCGGCTCAGGTTTTCAGCGCTGCCGTGAATGAACCGGACGACCGACGAGGCGATGCGCCGCCGGGCGCGCTCGAGTTCGGAGAGGGACGGATCGACCGCGTAGACGAGCCCGCGGCCCCGCTCTTTCACCGCCAGGATCAACTCCGTGATCGCCCCGGGCCCGCAGCCCAGGTCGACGATGCGGGGGCCAAGCGACGCGACGCGCTCGACCAGCCAGCGGTTGACGTCGGTGAAGAACGGGTGGCTCGCGAAAGCGGTAAACGAGAAACGGTCGCCATCAGAAGCCGGCACGGGGGCATCCATTCCGAGTGGTGCGCGTAACTCCTCCAAACGGCGCTCCCTTAGACCGTCGTCCCCTCTATTATAAGAGCCGTGGACCGCGTCCGCAATGGCCGCAGCCGGCTTACGACACCGCGGGCCGCTGAGGCCGGCGCGAACCCTGGTAATACTGTTCCACCACCGGGGAGGAGGTCACCCAGATCGGGTTGCGCAGATACCGGCCGACCATCGCGCAGATCGCCTCGGGCAGCGTGGCGGAAAACAGCGCGGTCTGGCGGGTCGACGGCGTGCGCACGAGAATCTGCTCGACCTCGCTGCGCAGGCCCATCTTGAGCATCCGGTCGGCGTCCTCGAGGACCAGCATGTGCACGCTGCGGAGCGTAAGCGTGCCGCGCCCGAGGTGCTCCAGGATCCGGGCCGGTGTTCCCACGACGATGTGAGGCTTCTCCCGAAGCCGCGCCACCTGCCGTGCGCTGGGCTCGCCGCTCGAAATCGCCGCGATCCGCAGGCGCGTGTGGACGCCGAGCCGCCCGAGGTCGCCGGCGACCTCGCGGACCTCCTCGCGGTTAGGCGCCAGCACGAGCCCCTGGACCGCTTTGCTTCGCGGATCGAGGCGCTGCAGCATCGGAATCCCGAACGCGGCGGTTGTCCGGGCGCCTGGCTCCGCCTGGGCGACCAGATCGCGGCCGATCGTAAGGTGCGGGATCACCTGCGCCTGGATCGGGGTCGGCGAGATCCAGCCGATCTCCTGGATGGCCCGCTGAATCCGTGAATCGACGAGTCCGTTAAACCCTGCCGTACGGGAATCGACTGCCATTACCACGCTCCTCATCAGGGTCTGCATCGTGCACCCACAGGCACCTGAGAAGGGGGACCCGGGTACACACACAACGGGAGAGCAGTCCGCTCTCCCGCCGTCAAAGGACGCGATTTGAGTTGCCTGCGCTCCCTATTGTATCATAGGCGTGCGCGGCGTTCAAACTCTCCTGAGGGGGGCGAAAACCTGTGCGAGTGAATCGCGAGGCCAATTCCCGGACGGCTCCGGCCGGCCGCCACGACGCCACCGGTGTCCCGGCGCAGCCCCCCGGGCGTTCTGCCCCGGACGTCCCACGCGTGATCTTAGACATTTGCGACCCGGCGGCGGCCGTGCGCCCGGACGTCCTCGAAACGTTCCCGTACGAGTATCCCGGCGCTCCGGCGACCGTCGAGATCACGACCGACGAGTTTACAGCGGTCTGCCCCTGGTCCGGGCTGCCGGACTTCGGCACCCTCACGGTCCGGTATCTGCCCCGGGAGCGTGTGCTGGAGTTGCGGTCGTTCAAGTATTACCTGCTGTCGTACCGAACCGCCGGCATCTATCAGGAGCACGCCGCCAACCGGCTGCTCGGTGACCTCGTGCGCGCCTGCGCCCCGGAGTGGATGGAACTCGAGTTGGACTACCGGATCCGGGGCGGCGTCCACACGGTCGTCCGGACCCGCTGGCCCGGCCCGGCGCTGTGAAGGCCCCGGCCCGCCGCGCTGCCGAGATCGGCGTGGTGGCCGCGGCCTACGCGGCGCTCACGGTGTATCTTGCCCCGGCATCGTACGGTCCCCTCCAGCTTCGGATGGCCGAGACGCTGAAGCCGCTCGTCATCTGGGAACCGCATCTGATCCCGGCCTTCGTGATCGGCAACTTCCTCGGCAACCTCTCGAGCCCGTTCGCGGGGCCATGGGAGCTCGGCTGGATGCCGTTCGCCAACCTGGTGGGAGCGTGGGTGTGCTGGCGGGTCGGCCGGATCAACGCCTATCTGGGCGCCGCGGCGTACGCCCTCATCGTCGCCGCCGCCGTGTCCACGATGCTCGCGAGCATCATGCACGTGCCGCTCCGCGGGCTATTCCCCCCGCTCGTGGTGAGCGAGCTCCTCCTCCTCGTGCTGGGCGTGCCGGTGATGCGACCGGTGCATCTGGCGCTGCGCCGGGTGATCAGGGAGTAGTTCGCGGGGGTGTCACGCGGTCGCTGATTTCTCTACCTGCCGGAGTCGCGTGGCAAGCGTACGCATGATCTTGCGGACCATCGGCAACGATTCATCCAGGAGCTGCCAAAACTCCCGGTACCCGAGGACCAGCAGGTGCATCGGCGTGGCGGCCTCGACCGTCGCCGAGCGCGGCTCGCCGTCAATCAGGCTCATCTCCCCGAAACAGTCCCCCGGCCCCAGGTGGACCGGCCGCCCCCGTCTCGTCGCCACCCGCGCCCGGCCGTCGACGATGATGAACATCTCACGGCCCGCGTCTCCCATCGTGGCCAGCCGTTTCCCCGCCGGAACCTCGAGCTCATTCATCAGCAGCGCAATCTGCGTAAGCTCTTTCGGCGATAGTCCCGCAAATAACGGCAGCGTCTGTAGGAGTGCCATCTTGCTGGACCTCTGTGCAGGCATGCCCCACCCCCAACGGGATTAGTCCTCCTGGCGCTCTCAACCCACCCTTCGCGGTTCCTTAGACGGCCGCCTCCGGCGGACGGCGCGTGTGCCAGGGCGTCGCCTGTTCGAACGCATGGGCGATCGCCAGCAGGATCACCTCGTCCATTGCGGGCCCGATCACCTGCAGGCCGATCGGGAACCCGTCTGCGCTGAAGCCGCACGGGACGCTGATCGCCGGCAGGCCCGTAAAGTTCCACAGCCGGGTCAGCCGGGTCATCGAGTCCCGCACGGGCGTGCGGGCCCCCCGGATGACGACCGTCTCGTCGCTGATCAGCGCCGCACCCGACGCCGTCGTCGGGCACACGAGCGCCACGCACGACCGGAAGAGGCCCGCGACCTCGTCTTGAACGAGCGAGCGAACGCGCTGCGCGCGGAGGTACTGGGTCGCGCTCAGGAACTGCCCCCGCCGGAGCCGCGCCAGGACGTCGGCGCCGTACTCGCCGGGGCGGTCGCGCAGCCATCGCTCGTGCACGCTGGCGGCCTCGGACATGATGACCGCAGCCTGCGCCACACTCGCCTCTGCCGCCCGCGGAAACTGCACGGGCGCCGGCTCCAGCCCGAGGCTTTGGAGGACCGCCAGCGCCTCCTCGAACGCCGTCCGGACATCCTCCGCCATCTCCTGATGGAAGTCGTCGGCCAACACCCCCACGCGAAGGCCCGCCAGCGGGCGGCTGAGCGCCTCGGCGAATTCGGGAACGCGCTGGCCCAGCGTCGTGGAATCATGAGGATCGGGGCCCGCGATGGCCTGCAGCACCAGCGCGGCGTCTTCCACCGTGCGGGCCAGCGGGCCGAGATGATCGAGGGTCCACGCGAGCGGGAAAACTCCGTGGCGGCTCACGCGGCCGTACGTCGGCTTGAGACCGACCACGCCGCACAGCGCGGCCGGGATGCGGATGCTCCCGCCGGTGTCCGTGCCGATCGAGACGGGCCCGAGCCCGGCCGCCACCGCCGCCCCGGACCCGCCGCTCGACCCGCCGGGGATCCGGTCGGGGCCCCACGGGTTCCGGGTCGGGCCGTAGTGCGGGTTGTTGGTCGTCACGCCGTACGCGAACTCGTGAAGCGCCGTCTTGCCGATCAGGACCGCGCCCGCCGCCTCGAGGCGGGCGGTCACCGTGGCGTCGGCGGTTGGCACGCGGCCGGCAAGGACCCGGGAGCCGCACGTCGTCCGGACCCCCCGCGTGTCGATGAGGTCTTTGAGGGAGACCGGAATCCCGTGAAGCGGCCCCCGGTACCGCCCCGCGGCGATCTCCCGCACGGCGTCGGCGGCGCGGGCGCGCGCCCGATCGGCGGTGACGGTAATGAACGCGTTGAGGCCTTTGGCCCGGTCGATGCGGTCGAGCACCGCGTCGACCAGGTCGACCGGAGACAGCGTCCGCGATCGGATCCGGACCGCGAGTTCGGCGACCGAGGCGTAGGCGAGGTCCCCTCCGCCCCGGGACTCGCGGCTCATCGCCCGCCGGAGGAGGGGGACACGGCGCCGAGGAACGCCGGCCCGCGATCCTCGATCGGCAGATCGAGGAGCCGCTCCAGGTCCGCGAAGAGTGAGCGGAGCTGCGGGCCCCACTGCTCGAGATCCGAGCGGAGTACCTGGACGCCGAACAGCCCGGCCAGCTGCGCCAGATCGTCTACCATGGTCGGATCCGCGGGGCCCCTTAGACGCGCGCCCGCGCCGCGGGCCGCTGCACCCGCTTCCACGAGAGCAGCACCGCGAGCGAGATGATCACCGCAACGATGATCTCAGGGATGCCGTGCGTGAGGGCGACCGTCACCGCGACGTTCATGGGCAGGTAGTGCCGCGCCACCCCCAGGCCGAGAACGAGCACGGTGTTGGTGGCGGTGCCGACGATCGCCGCGAGGGTGATCGCCCACCACTCGCTGCCGGTGCGGCGTGCCGCGACATAGACCCACGCGGCGAAGATGCCGATGAAGATCCGCGGGACGATCGCCACGATCGGATCCTTGAACATCGGCGTGGTCGCATAGAAGAAGCTGTAGAGCCCGAAGATCGTCCCGATGATCCCCCCGACCACAGGGCCCTCGAGAATCCCGCCGATAATGGCGGGGACGTGCATGATCGTGGCGTTGATGCCGGTGGGCATGGGAATGAATCCGAGCCGGGTCGCGCCCAGGAAGATGGCGATGGCCGCCAGGACGGCGGACATGACGATGCCGCGCGTGGAGAGTCCTCCTCCGTGCTCCTTCATTCCACTCACCCCCCCATCAAGGCTCGTGCCGGTCCCGTACGGTGCGCACGGTACCTCCCGCAGATTCCCCGCCCCGGGGCATCCCCCCTGCCCCCTGGCCGCTCAAAAAGGAAACGGCGCCCGCAGCATGGCGACGAGAAACACGAGGGCCCCCGCCGGGGCGAGCCAGTCCCGCGGCGCCCCGGGGAGGACCGCGTACATCGTGCGTCCCGCGCCGCCGGTGTAGGCCCGCGCCTCCATCGCCACAATCAGCTCCTCGCCCCGCCTGAGCGCGTACGTGAACAGCGGCACGAGGATCGGCACGAGCTGGCGGGTGCGCGTGACGATCTGCCAGCGGCTGCCCCCGAACCGGCCGCCCCGGGATGCCTGGGCCTTCATCAGCCGCTCGCCCTCGAGCGCGAGCGTCGGCACAAACCGGATGGCGATGGCCACGACGAGGGCGAGCTCGTGCGCCGGCACGCGGAGCCGCCGGAACGGCGCGAGGAGGCTCTCGATCCCGTGCGTGAGCTCCGTCGTCCGTGTCGTGAGCGTGAACACACTCGTGACGAACAGCAGCTCGACGAACCGGGCGGCGGAGATGACGACCAGGCGAACGACGGCGGAGGTGACGACGATCCACCCCCACTGGAAGACGATGGGGCTCGCGGGGTCATAGTTCCGGCCGAAAAAGAGCAGCTGCATGACGGCCAGGATCACGAGGAGGGGAATCGCGGGAATCAACCCCCGGAGCGCGTACCCGAGCGGGATGCGGCCGAGCCGGACGATCAGAAGGCACGCCGCCAGCAGGCACGCGTTGCCCACGAGGCTCGGGGTGAAGGTGACCGCGCCCACGACGAGCGCCGTCGCGACGATTTTGGCCCGGGGATCCATCCGGTGCAGATACGATCCCGTTGGGAGATACTGGCCGATCGTGATGTTGCGGAGCAGCTCGAACTCGTTCACGGACGCGCCTCGAGCAGCGCGGCCAGGATGTCGCCGGCCTCCTCGACCGTCAGCACGCCGGCGGGCACCGGCAGCCCAAGGGCGCGCAGACCCTGGCACACCCGCGTCACCTCCGGCAGCGCAAGCCCCAGCGCCTCGAGGCGAGCGCTCTCGCGGAACACTTCCCGGGGCGTTCCTTCTGCGACCACCGCGCCGTCGTGCAGCACATAGATCCGGTCGCTCTGGCGCGCCACTTCGTCCATATCGTGGGAGACGAGCACGAGGGTCAGGCCGTCTCGCGTCCGCAGGTCTCGGATCCGCTCCCACAGCTCGGCGCGCGAGCGCGGGTCCAACCCCGACGTGGGCTCGTCCAGCACGAGCACGCGGGGCCGGAGCGCGAGCACGCCTGCGAGCGCCGCTTTCCGCAGCTCGCCGCCGCTCAGCGTAAACGTGTACCGGTCCTTGAACTCCTCGAACGGCAGGCCGACCGCGTCCATCGCCCACCGGACGCGGGCCCGGATTTCCTCGAACGGCAGGCCGAGCTGGCGGGGGCCGTAGGCGACATCGTCGCCGACGAGCGGCTCGAACACCTGGTCTTCGGGATCCTGAAACACCACCCCCACCATCTGCCGGACGGCCTGGACGTCGGCGCCGCGCCGGCCGAGGTCGTGCTCCCCGACCCGCACGCGGCCCCGGGTCGGGCGGAGCAGTCCGTTCAGATACTGGAGCACGGTCGACTTTCCCGAGCCGGTCTGACCGATGATCCCGACGACCTCGCCGGAGCGCACCTCGAGGCTCAGCCCGCGCAGGGCCACCCGCTCGAACGGGGTCCCGACCATGTACGTGTGCCACAGGTCCTCGATCTGGATCAGGGGACGGTCGGGGGCCGGCCGCGTCTCGAGGCTGCTCATCGGGACGCCGCCACCCGGGCCGCGAGCGCGGCGACGAGCCCATCCACCGTCAGGATGTCCGTGGGAATTCCCCCCACCGCGCGGCCCAGCCGGCGGGCGAGCTCGGTCACGGGCGGCAGGTCCAGGCCGATCTCGCGCAGGGCGTCGGCGCGGGCGAAGACCGCGCCGGGCGCGCCGTCCATCAGCACCGCGCCGTCCGAGAGCACGACGACCCGGGCGGCGGCGGCGGCTTCGCTCATGAGGTGCGTGATCGAGACCACCGCGGTGCCGCGGCGCCGCAATTCGGCGACAATGCGCATCACCTCGTTCCGGCCGCGGGGATCCAGCATCGAGGTCGCCTCGTCGAGGATGACGCACGCGGGCTCCATCGCGAGGACCCCGGCGATGGCCACGCGCTGCCGCTCCCCGGCCGAGAGCAGATGCGGCGGCCGCTCCCGAGCGTCCCACATCCCGACCACCTCGAGGGCGTCCCGCACCCGCCGGCGCAGCTCCGCGTGCGGGACACCCAGGTTCTCAGGGCCGAACGCCACGTCCTCTTCGACGATCGTGGCCACCATCTGGCTCTCCGGGTGCTGGAACACCATGCCGACTGTTTGGCGGATCGCCCGCGTGTGCGTGGGATCGCGCGTGTCCATCCCGCCGACGCGGACCGTCCCCGACGTCGGCTGCAAGAGCGCGTTCAGGTGGCGGGCGAGGGTGGACTTGCCGGAGCCGTTGGGCCCAATGATCGCGACGTGCTCCCCCGGCCGGATGCTGAGCGAGATCCCGCGGAGGACCGGCGGGGCGCCGTCCCGGTGGGGAGCGTAGCTGAATTCGACCCGGTCGCAGACGATCACGGCCCCTCTCCCGGTCATGCCGGACCGCTCAGAAAGTAACAGGCCGAAGCGGCGAAGATCCGGCACGCCTCAACCAGGTCGGCGATCCGGACGAACTCGTCGACCTGGTGGGGGATCGTCACATCGCCGGGGCCGATCGTCACGATCGGCACCCCGGCCCAGGCGTGAAGGAAGGTGCCGTCGGTCGCCCCCGGCACGCCGCCGCGGCGGGGTGCGCCCCCCTGGACGCGCCGGCATGCGCGCTCGACCGCCTGCACGATCGCTTCCCCGGGCGGCGTCTCCGTCCACGGCCGCTCCTCGATCACCTCGAGGTCGCCCCGGCAGCCGGGTGCCGCCCAGGCCGCGGCGGCCGCGGCCTGAGCAAGATCGGCCTCGATCGCCGGCCGGGTCTGGCCGGGAATCGTGCGGATGTCGAGACCCACGAGCGCGTCGGCGTGCATGACGTTGAGCTGCGCCGGATCGCCCGCCAGGAACACGGTAGGGGTGACGCTCGGCTCGCCGAGCAGCGGGTGGTGTCCGTGACGGACGCGGTACGCCGCCTCGAGCGCGACCACGCTGCTCACGAACGCGGACGCCGCTGGAATCGGGTTGATGCCGCTCTTGGGCATCGCCCCATGCGCCATCCGGCCCCGAAACCTGGCAAGCGCCCGCAGCGCCCCCTTCTGCACCAGGCACACCCGGTTGTCCTCGGGCTCGCAGATGATCGCGCCGCCGGCGCCCCGGGCCCACCCGTTGCGGATAAACGCTTTGATGCCCAGCATCATCCCCTCTTCGTCGGCGACGATCCCGAGGCGGATCCGGCCGGGCAGCGAAACCTGGGCGTCTCGGATCGCGCGGACGGCGCCGATCGCGGCGGCGATGCCGGCCTTCATGTCCGCGGCGCCCCGGCCGTACAGCCGGCCGTCGGCGATCACGCCGCCAAAGGGCGGCACGGACCATGCGGCGGGATCGCCCTCGGTCACGACGTCGGTGTGGCCTTCCAGAATCACGAGGGGCCCCTCGGTCGCTCCCGCCCAGTCGGCAATAACGTTGGGGCGGCCCGGCGCAGCCTCCTCGAGGTGCACCGTGAGACCAAGGGCGCGCAGCTCTCGGGCGACCAGCTCCGCCGCCGCGGTCTCGTTGGCGGCGGGGTCGTGCGGACGGTACACGCTCGGCGTCTGCACGAGGCGGCGGGCGAGGTCGACCGTGTACGCCTCGTCCACCGCCGAGAGCACGGCTTCGACCGTACGGTCCGCGGCGCTCATCCCGGGAACGCCGGAATCGCTAGTAGATATTGGTCTCGCGGGGCCGGCCCGTGTAGTCGAAGAACACGCTCTTGAGCTCGGTGAAGAACTCCAGGCCCTCCTCGGCCATCTCGCGGCCGCCGATGCCGCTCCACTTGATCCCCCCAAACGGGATCTGGGCCTCGCCGCCGACGGTCGGGGAGTTCACGTGGACCATGCCCACTTCGGCGCCGTCCACAAACCGCATGATCGTATTCGCGTCGCCCGCATAAATCGACGCGCTCAGACCGTACCGGACGCCGTTCGTCACCCGGAGCGCCTCTTCGAGCGATCCGACCTCGATCACGGACAGCACCGGGCCGAAGACTTCTTCCTGGGCGATCTGGTGATCCGGCTGGACGCCGGCGAACACCGTCGGTTCGACGAAGAATCCTCGCTCGCAGGCGCCGGCCGTGATGCGCCGGCCCCCGGTCACGAGGCGCGCGCCTTCCCGCTGCCCGGTCTCGATGTAGCGGAGGACGGTCGCCAGCTGCTTGGCGTCGACGAGCGGGCCCATGCCGACGCCGTCCTCGAGCCCGTTCCCGACTCGGATCGCACGCGCCTGATCGACGACACGGTCGACGATCTGCCGCGCGACGTCGCGATGGACGACACAGAGGCTCGTCGCGGTGCACCGCTCGCCGGTGCTGCCGAACGTTCCGGAGGCGATGCCGGCGGCCGCCAAGTCCAGATCCGCGTCCGGCATGACCACGACGGCGTTCTTCCCGCCCATTTCACACGTGACTTTGGCGAGGCGGCGCGCGGCGCGGGCATACACTTCGCCGCCGATTTCGCACGATCCGGTAAACGACACCGCCCGAATACGCGGATCCGCCACCAGGGCGTCCCCGACCTCGGCGCCCGCCCCCACGACGAGCGTGAGCACGCCGTCCGGCAGACCGGCCTCGGTCAAGATATTCAGGTACTCCCGGGCGATCAGCGGGGTGAGGGACGCGGGCTTCAGAATGACGGCGTTGCCGCCCACCAGGGCCGGCGCGACCTTCCAGACCGGCTCCGCCCACGGGAAGTTCCACGGCGTGATCACGGCGACCACGCCGAGGGGCTGGCGGATGGTCATGAGCAGAGTCGTCGGCATCTCGGACGGCCGCGTCTTGCCGCCCATCCGGAGCCCTTCGCCTGCGTACCATTCAAACAGGTTGACCCCTCTGAGAACCTCGCCTCTGGCCTCACTCAAGAGCTTGCCTTCCTCGCGCGTCAGCAGACGCGCCAGTTCATCGACGCGGCGCCGCGTAATCTCGGCGGCCCGGGCGAGGACGCGGCCCCGCTGGGGCGCCGGCGTGTCCCGCCACGCCGGCCATGCGCGCTCGGCCCGCTGGATCGCGCGGTCCACGTCGGCCGCCGTTCCGAGCGTCACCTCGCCCAGCACGTCTGTGGTATCCGCGGGGTTCGTGTCCATGATGACACGCGTACGTGGAGACCCGTGCACGGTGCTCATTGGCGACCCCTCACTACTGAGGCGTGATTCGCGGTCAATGCGCGGCGTTCTTCCGCTCACCAGGATAAAACTCCTGCCCCCGGGAAACTCTCGCGAGGACTCATCGTTCTCCCTTTCGAGACACCACCACCGGGACACAGCCGGCGTACAGCGGACAGGAGCGACCGATGCACGGACAACCCCTCGACGAGGCCAGCGCCACGGGGTTCACGACCCCGCCGCCGCGCAAGGTGCGGGGCGCGATTGTCGACGCGCACACCCACATGACGGAACCCGGCACCAATCACGAACTGGTCGACGCGGCGCGGCGGTACGGCATCACCCGGCTGGTCGCGATCGTTCCCCTCGGTCCGGGCCTGGAGCTCACCCGGCGGTTTCCCGAGATCGCCATCGCGGCGCGGCCGCTCGGCCGGGAGGCGGACGCGACCGAACCGGTCGAGGAGCGCGCGCTCCCGATCGAGGAACGGGCCCTGCGGATGATCCACCGCGCCCACGCGCACGGCGTCCGGATCATCAAGTTCTGGTTTGCCCCGCGGATCCGGGACCGGCTGGACTTCCTCCTCGACGCGCCGCGCCTCGACCGGGTCTTCGACGCGATCGCCGCCCACGGAATGGGCGTCCTCGTCCACGTCAGCGATCCGGACCGGTGGTTCGAGCGAAAGTACGATCCGTCCAAATACGGCACGAAAGCCGATCAGTACCCGATGCTGGAGGCGCGCCTCCGCCGGTATCCCACGGTGCCCTTCCTCGCGGCGCATATGGGCGGCGATCCGGAGCACCTGGACCATCTGGCGGATCTCCTCACCCGGTATCCCAACCTCTACCTGGACACGAGCGCCACGAAGTGGATCGTCCGCGAGTTGGGCCGACAGCGTGAGGCCGCCCGCGAGTTCTTTCGGGGGTGGAGTGACCGGATCTGCTTTGGCACCGACCAGGTCGTCGTGCGAGACACGGATCCCGTGCGGTACACAGTGCGCTACTGGATCCACCAGATGTTTTGGGAAACCGACCTCGAGTGCGAGTCGCCGATTGCCGACCCGGACAGCGACGGCCGGCCGATGTTACGGGGGCTGGATCTCCCAGGGGATGTGCTGGAGCAGGTTTACTCGAAAAACATAGAGCGGGCGTTTGGCATCGTCGCCCGCTCTACGGCGCCTGTTCGTGTGCGTTCCGGGGACGAGATCGCTAGCGAAGGATCAGGTGCCCCGTAGCCCACAGCGCTATACCAATCAACGCCAGCAAACCGGCCAGTAGCATTGTCCTCTACCTCCTCTCCACCCCTGCTTTTCACGCTGCTTTTACCCGTGGGGAGGAGGTTCCAAACATGGCCCCGGTCTTGGACCGTCCGTCGGGCTAGACCTTGATGGCCTTCTCCACGTCCTCTCGGGTAAGCTCCTCGCCAAGCTCGGCACCCCACCTGAGGAGGGTCTCAACAACCTCTTCGTGGGACATCCCCAGCGTCGAGGTCATCTCCTGGACGCACATCTCCACGACGTATTCCAGGCGGCCGCTCCAGCCCGCGTCCTTCGCCTCTGCGATCAGCGACACCACGACGCCGGCCAGTAGCGGCTCGGCCCACGCCCGGCGGTCTCGCGCGGGCTCAGAGGCGGCCGTGACGCCCGCCGTCTCGGCCATACGTGCATCGTTCTCCACACCGCACCTCCACGCATTCCCCCGTGACGCCCCCAACGGGGCACCCATCCCGGGGACACCTATTCATTGTACCGCAAATTCAGCGGGTGGTCAGCCTGCGTGAGCCGGGGGGGCGGAACTGAGGAAGACTTGAATGAGCACGAGAATGCCGAATCCGCCGGCGACGAGCCCCAAGTACCAGAGCGGCGCGCGCCGGATGATCGCCGCCACGGAGCACAGCACGATGCCGACCTGAAACCCGGCCACGGCCAGCGCCAGCCGGAGGTTGCGGGTCTCGAACTGCTGGGCCGCGGCCTTCATCTGATCCCGCTCGTGTTCGAGGCGCTCGGCTTCCCGGCGAATCTGGGCCTGCTGGGACTGATAGCGCTTGGCTTGCTTATCGTACGTCGCGGCGAGCGTCACGCCGCCGGCACTCCCTCCGAGTCTCAGCGCGTCCCGCTGGGTCTCAAAGATATGCCGTTTGATCCCCTCGGCCTGGTAGAAGTTCCATTGGTCCGACGCCTGGCTCTGGAGAATCGCCGCTTCATTCAGATCGGTAAGCGCCCGGTGCGCGGCCTGGCCGGCGAGCTGGCTGCTGTAGACGGCGAGCACGGCGAGCACCGCGGTCGTGACCGCGATGACCCCAATGAGCCACGTCGGATGACCCTCTTCCGGAGGTTCGATCCGGCTTTCGACCTCATACCCCTCTTCCACAGAGAGCCAAGTTCGGGATCGTCCGAGGCTAGCCCTGCAAGGTGTATGTCCCGCTCGAAAACGAGGGGTGGCGGTGCAGCAGCGAGCTCACCGTGTACCGCAGCATTCCCCAAAGCCGGCCGGCCAAGCCGCCGCGCCCGACCGCGGCCCCGGTGACCAGCGGGGCAGTCGCGATGACACGCCCGTCGCGACTCACCGTGAGCAGGCCGACCTGTTGGCCGCGCTCAAACGGCGCGACGGGGCGGACCGTGATCTGCTCCGAGACCTCGACCAGCGGATGTGCGTCCCGTGCCGTGAGCACCGCAACCGGGCGGGACGTCTCGATCGGTATCACCCCGGCGGTGCCGCCGTACACCCGCAGCGCCGCCGGCACGATCCGCTGCCAGGGCACCGGGGCGAGCACATAGTGATTGAATCCTGTGTTGAGCAGCCCTTCCGCGAGCCCGGTGCGCCGCTTGAGGGTGGGGGCGCCCATGACCACCGCGACCAGCCGCATCTCGCCGGGCGGCGCCCCCTCGTGTGCGCTCGCGACGATGTCGAACCCGGCCTCGGTCGTATGGCCGGTCTTCAGCCCGTCGACGCGGGGATCCCGAAAGACCAGGTTGTTCCAGTTGGCCTGCCGGATGCCGGCGTAGGTCACGTAGCGCGGGCTGGTGATGCGCACGACGTCCGGATCGTCCAGCAGAATCCGACGCGCGAGGAGCGCCATGTCCCATGCGCTGGTGTACTCGTCGGGCTCGGGGAGGCCGTGCGGGCTCGCGAAGTGTGTGTCGTGCATGCCGAGGCGAGCCGCCGCCGCGTTCATCTCCGCGACGAACTGCTCGCTCGATCCGCCGACCGTCTCCCCGAGGGCCTCGGCCGCGTCATTTCCCGAAGCGACCATGAGTCCCTCGAGGAGCTGGGAGACGCTCACGACGTCGCCAACGTTGAGAAACATGCGGCTGCTGCCCGGGGTGCGCCCGATCCGCCACGCCTGCGCGCTGACCGTCACCGGCGTGTCCAGCGTGAGACGGCCGGCTCGGATCGCCCCGAGCGTGAGATAGAGCGTCATCAGCTTGTCGAGACTGGCCGGCGGGAGCCGCCGGTGCGGCTCGGCAGCCTGGAGCACCTCGCCGGTCGAGACTTCCAGCAAGAGCGTAGACGGCGGTCCGGCGGGCCCCGGACCCTCCGCCGGTGCGCCCGTCGGCGCGGGATGCCCGGGGGAGGAGGCGCGCGGTGCGGCCTCCGCGGCGGGCGGCAGCAGGGCGAGACAAAGCAGCAGTCCGATCCACGCCCGGGCGCTCCGCATCACGCGGCCGCCATCTGGAGGATGCTGCGCAGCCCGTCTCCGCGATCGAGGGCCGCGACGGCGTCGTTCACCCGGTCGAGCGGAAAGGCGGCCGTGACCAGCTCGTCCAGCATGAGCCGGCCGGCCCGGTACAGCGCGAGCAGGTGCGGGATGTCCGAGCGCAGGCGGGACGAACCGTAGAAACAGGCCCGCAGGGTCTTCTCGTTGAGCACGAATGCCGGGCCGGGCACTGACAGCTCCTCCTTCGCCGATGGGATCCCCACGGCGACCGCGACACCGCCGCGCGCCAGGCAGTCGACGGCCTGCCGGACCACAGACGCCCGCCCAATCGCGTCGAACGCGTAATCGGCCCCGCCCCCGGTCAACTCCTGAATCACCTTGACCACGTCGTCGAGCTTCGCATTGAGGGTATGGGTCGCGCCAAACCGCCGCGCCGCCTCGAGCCGGTGGTCGAGCAGATCCACGCCGATGATCATAACGGCGCCGGCGAGGCGCGCGCCCTGGATGACGTTCAACCCCACCCCGCCCAATCCGAACACGGCAACACTGCTGCCCGGCGCCACGCGCGCGGTGTTCACAACCGCGCCGACCCCCGTCGTGACCGCGCATCCGAGAAGGGCGGCCACGGAAAGCGGCACGTCGGGGTCGATCCGCAGCACGCCCGCCTCGGGAACGACCGCCCGCTCCGCCCAGGACGACACGCACGTAAAGTGATGCAGCTCCTCCCCCCGGACGCGGAGCCGCGAGGTGCCGTCGGGCATCTTGCCCCGGACCCGGTAGCGCATCTCGCAGAGGTGCGGACGCCCCGAGTCGCAGTACCGGCAGTGACCGCAGGCGGGAGCGAACAAGAGGATCACGTGATCGCCGGCCCGGACCGATTCCACGCCGGCGCCGACCTCTTCTACGATGCCGGCCGCCTCGTGGCCCAGCACGACTGGCAACGGCATCACAAGGTCCCCTTTGATGTAGTGGAGGTCGCTGTGGCAGACCCCCGTGGCCACGATCTTCACCGACACCTCGGCCCGCCCGGGGGATTCCAGGTCGACGTCTTCGACCACGAGCGCCTTGCCGACTTCATACAATACCGCGGCCCGCATCGGCCTCGACCCTCCTTCGGAGACGCGCTGGCTCACGCGCGCACAGGCGCGCGCGGAGGGCTTTCCCTTCGGTTTGCGCGGACTCCTCCCGGGACATGAAGGGGCGCGGGAAGGATCCCAAGTTCCCGCACCCAAATCCGAGGAGGATGTCGGATGCCCGCGGCCGGCCGAACCCGGCGGACTTCATGATCGTGGTCTTCGTCCCGGTGGTGTGGGGGCTCAACTTCATCATCATCAAAGACGCGCTTCCGAGTTTCGCATCGCCGCTGGTATTCAACGCCATCCGCTGGGGGCTGGCCTCGGCGGTTCTGCTCGTCCTGGTGGCTGTTCGCCGGGACTCGCTCCGGGTCGCGCCGCAGGATTGGCCGCGCCTCTTGCTCGTCGCCGTGGTCGGGAATGTCCTGCAGCAGGTGACCTTCATCAACGGCATCCGGCTGACCACGGCAGGGCACGCCGCGCTCATCATGGGGCTGTCCCCCGTCATCGTGGCTCTCGGCGGCGGAGTCCTCGGACTCGAGCGGGTAACCCGGCAGACCTGGGCCGGGATCGTCCTCTCCGTGGTCGGGCTCGCGCTGCTCGTCCGCCCGAGCGGCGGGGGGACGGCTCCCCAGGCGTTCGCCGGCGATCTCCTGACGCTGGCGTCGGCGGCCTGCTGGGCGGTCTATACGCTCGCCAGCCGGCCGCTCGCGCTTCGCTACCCCGCGGCGTCCGCCACCGCGCTCACGGTCGGCCTGGCAACGATCGTGCTCGTTCTCGTCGCCCTACCCGGCCTCCGCGCCGAAGCCTGGCCGGCGGTTCCCTGGCGCGCGTGGGGAGACCTGATCTACTCCGGCGGGCTCGTGATCGCGTTCGGCTATGTGATCTGGTCGATGGCGATCCGCCGGATCGGACCGGCGCGCACAGCGGTCCTGGCGAACCTGAACCCGGTCGTCGCGGTGGTCGGGGCGTGGCTCCTGCTAGGCGAGCGGTTGGCGCCGGGGCAGGTGCTGGGTGCCGCCCTCGTGATCGCGGGCATCTCGCTCACTCGACGCTGAGCCGCGGCCGGCGTCTATGCAGGCGCCGGCGCGGTCGCCCGCTCCCGGTCCAGGAGCGCGCGCTTGCGCTCCAGGCCCCACCGGTAGCCCCCGAGTCCCCCATCCCCCCGCACGACACGGTGGCACGGAATGACGAGGGACACGGGGTTGGTGGCGCACGCCCTGGCGACCGCCCGGGCACCCGTCGGTCGGCCGATGGCGCGGGCGATCTCAGCGTACGACCGAGTCTCCCCGTACGGGATCGCCTGGAGGGTCTCCCACACGCGGTGCTGGAACGCGGTCGCCTGGATGTCAAGCGGCAGCGCGAGGTGAGGCCGCACCCCCTCGAGGTAGCTCGTCAGCGCCCCCACCCACGTGCCGAGGCCGCGCTCGTCCCGGTGAATCTCGGCCTCCGGGTACTCGGCTCGGAGAGCGGTCTCGAGTCGGGCGTCAGAATCCCCGAGGCTGACGGCGCAAACTCCCCGCTCGGTCGCCGCGACCAGCAGGCGGCCGAGGGGTGATCCGGCGATCGTGTATCCGATGCGCATGTGTCTTCCTCCCCGCCGGTAGGTCGCCGGGGTCATCCCCAGCCGCGCCGGCGCGCGCTCGTACAGGCGGCTGCTCGACCCGTACCCGGCAGCGTAGAGCGCGCTCGCGACCGCCTCGCGCGCGCGCAGCCGCGCCTTCACGCGGTCCATCCGGCAGGCGTCGACGTATTGGCGCGGCGTGATGCGGAGGATCCGCATAAACACCCGCTGCAGGGCATGAGGGCCGAGATCGAACCGCGTGCTGATCGCCCGCAGGCTGAGCGGGCCGTCGAGGTGCTCTTCGATGTACCGGCAGGCCTGCTGCACCAGGGTAATGCCTGGATCGGCGCCGGCCGCCTCGTGAGGGCGGCACCGCCGGCACGCGCGGAATCCCGCCTCTTCTGCCGCCTCGGGCCGCGGGAAGAACGCCACCTGCGCCCGGCGGGGCCGGCGGGCGGGACACGATGGCCGGCAGTAGATCCCCGTCGACCGCACGGCGAACACGAACGTCCCGTCGGCTCGGGCGTCGCGGGCGAGGACCGCCTGCCACCGGAGCGTTTCGATACGGCCCCGGGTGTGGGACGCCGGCCAGCGGCCTGCCGGAGCGCTCCGCCGGTTTATCGACTGTTCCTGTGCGCGCGTCATCGCCGTCACCTGACCGTCACCTCCTGCCTCCATCCTACGGGGCAGGAGTCTCACGATCTATCCGATTCTAGCGCACAAACTCATGGGCCGGCGCCTGATTTCTGGATTGTGGACGAGGTTCCTCCCATACCCGTTTAGTTCTCTTCGCGGCGGGACAAATATGGAGTACGCGGGCGGATCCGGTGGGCGGCCCCGAATGGCAGGCCGCCCGCGTGGGGGGTCGCAAGCGAAAACGGAGAGAGGTATCGACATCGACCATGAAATCTATCACGAAATCTCTGGTGAGGATACGACTCCTGGCGCTCGCAATCGCGGTCGTGGCGGGGACGCTGGCCCAGCTGCAGCTGGGGAGCGCGGCAGTGTCGCCGGTTCCGGCGGGCGGTACCAGTGCCACGCAAACGGCGAATCTGCGAACGGTCGACGACCCCAAGCACCGGTTCACGATCGCCGTCCCCGCCACGTGGCACGTGCAGACCTCGACCGGGGATCCGGCCGTCGTCGCCTCGTCACCGGCGCCCGCGGGCAAACTGCCGGACAGCGTGGATGTCATCGTCCGCGACATGCCGATGCAGCTCACGCCGGAGGGCTGCGTGAAAGAAGCTGGGCGCGTCCTGGTGTATGCGATTCACTCGTACACGACCCTGAGCCAGGGCCCGGAAACCATCGGCACCCTGCCGGCCTATACGCACACCTACGCCTGGCACACGAAAACAGGAGAAGCCAGGCGGAGCTTGCAGGTGTGCACGACGATCGGCCGCCGCGCGTTCGTGATGATCGGAACCACGAACGACAGCCCCGAGGCCGTGCGCCAGACAATGCCGGTCCTCACGCGCATCATTGAGACGTTCCGGCCGGCGGCGGCCCAGCCCGAAGTGGAGCAACCGCCAAAGCCCGCGACCCACAACCGCTAACTCACACCCGCTAGCTAACGCGTTCGCAGCAGAGCCGCGAGCGCCCGGCCAGCCGGCCGGGCGCTCGGCTGACCGGAACGGCGCACGGCTTAGGCGCCGGGTGGGTCCGCCAGCGCGGTGTCGTGCCGCCGGCGGATCTCCGCCAGCCTCCGGGCATCAGGCGGAGGGCCGCCCGCCGGGAACGCGGCCGCGGTGTCCTCGAGAAATTGCTCCAGGCCCGCCGGCACAAAGACGACGAGCACTCTGGCCGCCGCCGGCCCCGGATTCGAAAACGCGTGCACGGTCCCCCGCGGCACGAACACGAACGATCCGGCAGCCGCTCGCACCATTTGCCCGCCAACGCGAATGTCGACCTCGCCCTCGACCACGTAGAGCGCCTCATCCGACCGCCGATGCCGGTGGGGCGGCAGTCCCGGGGCGCCGGGAGCGGGCGCGCTTTCGACGACCGCGAGCCGGCCGCCGGTCTCATCCCCCGTGGCCTTGATCGTCACTTCGGACCCGCGGTCCGCAAGCGGGATCCGCCTGCCGTGCCCGGGCATCAGCACCACGCTTCGGCCGGCCGCCGCCATCGGGTTCCCCCCTGTTCCTCCCGGGGCGTTCCCCGGGCGTGTCGTTACTTCGTTCGCGGGCAGGGGGCCTCCGTTCCCCCGAGAACCAAGAGGCCGGTGATCCCGATTCCGGAGGCGCCGATGGCTACGCTGCACCGTAACGCGGTTGTCGTTGACTGTCACAACGACCTGATCCTGCTCGTAGCCTGGAAACGGGCCCTGGGAGAGACCGGATACTTCGCCGACCGCGTGCTGTCCGACCTTCGAGCCGGCGGCGTCGACGTCCAGGTTGTGCCCGTATATATGGAAGGGGAATACGCGGCCGAGGGCGCGCTCCGCCGGACCCTGCTCCTCATCGAGCTGCTCCACCGCGAGATCGAGGCGAACGCCCAGCACGCGGCGCTGTGCCTGACTGGCGCCGAGATCGACGCCGCCGTGGCGGCGGGAAAGATCGCGATGGTGCTCGCATTGGAGGGCTGCGAAGCGGTCGGGCGGCAGGTGGGGCTGTTCGGAACCCTCTTCCGACTCGGCGTCCGGATGGCGTCCTTTACGCACTTCGGGCGAACGCTGCTCGCCGACGGCAGCGGGGAGGACGGGACGGGAGGACGCCTGACCGAAGCCGGGGCGGCCGCCGTCCGGGAGATGGAACGGCTTGGGCTCCTCGTGGATGTCTCCCACCTCTCCGCCGCGGGGGTCGCGCACGTGCTGGAGCTCGCCACGCGCCCCGTCATCGCGTCTCACTCCTCGGCGCGCGTCCTCTGCGACCACCACCGCAACCTCACCGACCCGCAGCTCCAGGCGATCGCGGCGACCGGCGGCGTGATCGGCGTGAACTTCTTTCCGGCGTTCGTCGATACCGCGGCGCCAACCGTGGATCGCGTGGTCGATCACATCGAGCACATCGCCTCGGTCGCCGGGATCGATCACGTCGGCATCGGCCCGGACTTCATCAAAGAGTACTACGACGAGCTGTACCCAGGGCGGGCCTTCGTCGTCCAGGGGCTCAACGGCAAGGCCGAGATTCCCGGCCTGACCGGCCCGCGCGATCTGGCCGCCCTCACGGACGCGCTGCTGCGCCGGCGTATGCCGGACGCGGACGTGCGAAAGGTGCTCGGCGAGAACTTCCTGCGGGTGTTCCGGCAGGCGCTGGGGGTCCCGGAGCGGCGTCCGCGGCGGCGCGCGGCGGGGAGCGCGTAAGGGAGACCGATGCGCATCTCCGTTACGGTCACTCCTCGGGCGCGCTCCGCGCGTGTCGAGCGCGTCGGGGAGCGGGCGTTCCGGGTGGCGGTCACGGCCCCGCCGCACGACGGCCGCGCCAACGCGGCGGTCGTCACGGCGCTGGCCGAGCATTTCGGCCTCCCCCGCGCGCGAATCCGGATCGTCCGCGGAGGGACGGGGCGGCACAAGACCGTGGAGATCGCCGGCTGACCTTACTCGCGAGAAGCCGGGGACCCTCGCGCCGGCGGCTCCCCGCCGGGGGAAAGAAAAGGCGCGGCTTGGTCGAAGTATCAAGATCGAGGTCCCGAGATCTTGGTGGAGGCGTACATGGATCAGGACGCCGGCGATCTACAGCTTCGCGCCGAGCTGATGAAGCGCCTGGTGACGTTGAGCGAGGCGCTGAACCGGCCGTCGTCTGTCGCCGGCGTCGCGGCCGCGATCGGGCGCGCCGCGCTCAGCCTCACCGGAGCGCAGAAAGTTGCGGTGTTCCACCGGTCGCCCACCGGCGTCGCCACCTGCCCCTGGTCGCAAGGCGTCTCCCCGGAATACATCGCCCAGGTCGTGACACCGAAAGGCGCCAATCCCTGGGCGCATCTGGCCCGGCGGCTCGAGCTCGCCTGCATGGAGCTGCCGAAGGGACGCCGCGGGCAGGGGGTCGAGCCGACACTGCTCGCGGATATCCGCGAGCTGCCCCTCGGTAATGAGATGCGCCGCCTGGCAGACCGTGAAGGCGTTCGGGCCATCGGGGCGTGGCCGCTGATCCACGAAGGACGCGTGAGCGCCTCCGTCGCCTGTTACCACGACGCCCCACGGGCCTGGTCGGCGCCCGAGCGCGAGGTCATGCAGACGTTCAGCTGGCAGGCCGCGGCGGCGCTGGAGAACGGCCGGCTGTTCGAAGCCCAAGGACAGCGGACCGCTGAGCTGGAGGCGCTGTACGATCTCGGCAGCCGGCTGCGCACCGCCCACACTCCGGAAGAGATGTACCCGGTCCTCGTCGACCGTGCGATGGGCCTCCTGCGCGCCGACTACGGCGCGCTGGCGCTGCTCAACCCCGGCGGGGACACGTTCACGCACGTCCACACCGCGGGCATCGTCCAGGAACCTCCGGGGTCGACGTTTCCCGTCGCCGGCAGCCTGCAGAGCCGCGTGGTCGAGACCGGGACCCCCTATCTCACCGAGGACTTGGGTCAGGACCCGGACGCGGGCCACCCGGGGGCCGTGGGCGCGGCGCATCGCGTGCTGGGGCCGCTGGCGGTCGTGGCCCTGCGCTCGGAGGACGAGGTCGTCGGCACGGTCGCGATTGGACGTGCCCGAGAGGGGCAGCGCCAGCCGTTCGCCGAGGCGGAACTGCGCCTGCTCAAGGGCATCGCCGAGATGGCCGGAACCGCGATTCACCGGAGCCGCCTCCACCAGACCCTGGAGGCGTCGTACATCCAGATGGTGCTCACGCTGGCGCGCGCGATGGATACCCGCGACGCGTATACCGGCGGCCACAGCGAGCGGCTGGCGAGCTGGGCGGAAGCGACGGCCCGGCTGCTCGGCGCCCGGGATGAAGAGGTTCAGAACATCCGCTGGAGCGCGCTGCTCCACGACATCGGCAAGATCGGCATTCCCGACGCGATCTTGAGGAAGCCGGGAAAGCTGACGGACGAAGAGTGGACGGTGATGCGGCAGCATCCGGTCATGGGGGAGGAGATCCTCCGGCCGGTCGAGCGGATGCAGGAAGTCGCCCGGATCGTCCGCCACCACCACGAGCGCTGGGAGGGAACCGGGTATCCCGACCGGTTAAAGGAACAGGCGATCCCGCTCGGCGCCCGGATCCTCGCGGTCGTGGATTCGTACAGCGCGATCACCGACGAGCGGCCCTACAAGCCCGCGCGGCCCCACGACGACGCCGTGGCGGAACTGCGCCGGTGCGCCGCCACGCAGTTTGACCCCCGCGTCGTCGAGGCCTTCTGCCAGATCGTGGATCGCGAGCGCCAGCGGGCCTGACAGAAACGATCCGCTGGAAGAGGAGGGAGTGACGCATGGGGGCGCATCGCGTAAAGACCGTCCTGTTCGTCTGAGTCGGCAACGCCGCACGCTCCCAGATGGCGGAAGGGCTGTTTAACGCGGCCGCTCCCCCTGGCTGGCGCGCACGCTCCGCGGGAACGGAGCCGAGAACACACGTGAGCACCGTCGCCGTCACGCTGCTGCGCGAACTCGGGATTGATATCTCGAACGCGCAGCCCAAGCGGCTGGCCGAGGCGCTCGGCCCCGATGTCGCGCTCGTCGTGGGGCTGTGCGCGGAGGAGGCGTGCCCGGCCGTCCCCGGCGTGCCGTCTTTGCACTGGCCGGTGCCCGACCCGAGAGATCGGGATCCGGACCAGTTCCGTCAGATCCGCGATAACCTCCGAGACCGGATCACCCGGCTGGCCGCTGACCTGCGGGGCGCACGGACTTGAGGGCCGCCTCGACCGAGGGAAAAACGGGGAGCGCACGGCTCAGCCGGAAGGTTTCGATCAGCCGGCGGATTCGCTCCGGGGGGGCGGCCAGCATCACCTGAAAGCCCGCTTCCTCGTCGCCGTGCTGAGCGGCCTCCAGCACCCGGACCCCGCTCGCATCGATGGCCTCGACCTTGCTCAGGTCCACGACGATCCGCCGTCCGTCATCAACGGCCGGTTGCAGCGCCACCTGCAGCACCGAGGCGGTGGCGGAATCCAGCACCCCCGCCGGAACCAACAGCGTCACGCCCTCGAGCGCGATCACCGTACACTGCAGCGACCACTGCGCCCCGCCGGCGATGGGGGGAGTCACCGGAGCTGCCGGCGGGCCACGGAGACCAGGTGATCGGAGAGCCGCTCGAGCACGATCTCGCCGATCTCGGGCGTCGCCTGCGTGGCATCCCCCATGATGCCGTTTGGGGTAATGGCCCGAAAGCCCTTGTGGAACAGCTCCTCGGCGTCGATACGGCCGGTGAAGCCGCGCGCGAGGCGCGCGCGCGCGACGAGCTCGGGATGCCGGGCCATCATGATTGACGTTTCTGTCGCCTCGGCATGGATGGCGTCCACATCCTGGGGCGCGCCATGCTCCGCGGCGGCGGCGACCATCACCCGCATCATCTCCACGAGCGCCGCCCGGCCCGCATAGGCCGCGATCCGCACGCCCTTGGGGGCCATCTCCTCGCGCAGCCGTCCGGCCGCAACGTCCAGCGCATCGAAGTTACCGCCGTGCGACGAGAAGAGCACGAACGTGTCGAAGCCATGCGGGGCGAGAGACCGGACGTAGGCGACCACCGTCTCGATGAATGTCTCGGCCGTGATCGACAGGCTCCCGGGGAACGCCAGGTGGTGGTCCGAACACCCCGGCCGGATCACGGGGGCGAGCAGCGCCCGGCCGAGCTTCCGCGCGACGCGCGTCCCGACCTCACGGCCGATCGCCGCATCCGTCATCATTGGCAGGTGCGGGCCGTGCTGCTCGATCGACCCGGCTACGATCACGACCGTCCGGACGCCGCTGTCCAGCGCCTCCTGGACTTCCGGCCACGACAGCTCCTCCAAGAGCACGGTGTCCTTCACGCCGTCTTCCCCCCTTCACCCGGCGCGCCGGATCCCTACTCGCCCCACGTATCGCGGAGAACGCGCACCCAGTTGCCGTTGAGGAGCTTGCGGAGATCGTCTCCGGCATACCCGCGATCGGCGAGCGCCTGGACGAGGTTCGGCAGGCCGGCCGCGTCCCGCACCTCGGCGGACACGGTCGTACCGTCGAAGTCCGAGCCCAGGCCCACGTGATCGACGCCCATCCGCTCGACCATGTACTCGATGTGGTCGACCATGCGGGCGATCGGCACTCCGGCGTCGCGCGCGCCGTCTTGCCGCAAGAAGCCGACCGCAAAGTTCAGACCGGCGATCCCCCGGCTATCCCGGATCGCGTCGAGCTGCGTGTCGGTCAAGTTCCGCGGTGTTTGCGACAGGGCATGGGCGTTCGAGTGCGTGGCGACCAGCGGCGCGTCGCTCAGCTTAGCGACGTCCCAAAAGCCCTGTTCGTTCAGGTGCGACAGATCGATCAACACCCTGCGGCGGTTGAGCTGGCGGACCAACGCCTTCCCGGCATCGGTGAGGCCCGGGCCGGTATCCGGCGAACTGGGGAACTTGAACGGGACGCCCTGGGCGAACCGGTTGCGGCGGCTGTGGGTGAGCCCCACCGACCGCACGCCGGCGGCGTAAAAGGTCTCGAGTGCGTATCCCTCGGGGTCGAGCGGCTCGGCGCCCTCGAAATGCAGCAGCATCGCGAAGACCCCGGCCTCGAGGCACCGCTCGACCTCCGCGGCGGTCCGAACAATCCCGACCTCACCGCGCGAAGCCCGCGCCAGCCCGATGAGGCGGCCCAGGAGGTCGAGTGCCTTGGACTGCGCGTAGTCCAGCGGCATCGGCTCCGGCCACGTCCGCTCGTCGCTGTACATCCGCATCGCCGCGTCGAGCGATGTGCCGCCCGGCTTGGTCTGGTCGCCGTGCACGGGGTCGTAAATGTAGACCGCGAAGAACCCGCCGCCGAGGCCGCCCTCGCGGGCCCTGGGCAGGTCGATGTGCCCGTGGTCGCTACGGCCGAAGAACGATCGCCCCGTCTTGATGAGGTTGAGAACGGTGTCGTTGTGCCCGTCGAAGATCGGAGGGTGGGCGCGCGCCGGGTGTATCATGTATTCTTCTTCCAGCCCGGCGCACGCCGTCCCTCCGCACCTCAGTGCCCAGATCGCCCTATCTTCCCACGCCAAACAGGAAGAGGATGATGATCAGTGCGAGCGGAGCGCCGAGCAGCCACAGAAGAATCAGAATCATTGACGGCACCCTCCCTTTGCCATGATGTGATTGCCTGTCGCATCTAGCGGTAGAAGCCTAGTGCCGTACTCCGACCGCGCGCTGGCGGTAGTGGGTCACTGACATCGGTTCCCCGGACGCCATCCACCCACCGATGACGCTCCCGATGAGCCCCAGCAGGCCTGCGGTGATGGCCGCCAGTGCCGCGTTCCGTGCGAGGATCGCGGCGTTTGGATCAGGCGGCGTCGTCACGACCACCCACGCCGGCGTCCCGACGAGACCGCCGTACCACCCGCCGAGGGCTCCGCCCCCGCCCAACGCCATGAGGACAATCAGGAGCGGCAAGGCGACCAGCCACGTAATGGCGCCGTGAAGCATGGCGGGCTCGGACCGGCCGATCCCCGCAGTCTTGCCCGTCACCCACCCGCCGACGACAAAGGCAAGGAACGCTGCAAAGACGGTAAAGACCACCGAGGCGCGGCTCACGTCCGACCATTTCGTGATCTGCCCCGCGGTCCCAACCTGATGGGCCCCGATCGCGAGTCCGACGAGTCCGAAAATGACCGCGGCCGCCAGCGCCGCGAGGGCGCCGACCCAAATAGGCCCCCAGTACATGGGCCACGCGATCCACCGGTCTCCCTCCACCACAACGACATCCACCGGCCTGGCACTCATGCTCATCTCTCTCACCTCTCTTTTCGGCGCGCCCGACGCCGAGGGTAGTTCGCCGTCCGCTCTCCCGTGTTTGCCGTGCACGTGCGCTGCGCGGATTTGCGATGGGCGTTACCGATGCTGATTTTTCCCAGCCCATCCGCTCTCAAAACTCGTGGCCCTCCGAAGCGTCTCAGCGGCAGCCGCGCGAATCGAAGGGGTGATCCCCAGAAACCGAAGAGGAGAAGGACGGGAGTTACAATGTTTTTACCCCGCTGGGCCGGGGTGAGGCGTTGTTAGATGTCGAATGGTGCTGGGTAGATTGCTGGGTAGACGCGCGTGCAGACAGGCCGCGCGCAGACAGGGTCTGACATCAAGCTCGTGGAGCTGCCACGATGAAGCAGGACAGCGGTTCAGATTGCGAACACGTACCGGCCTTGATCGATGCGCTCGATTGCCAGCTGTACCTGTGGATCGCCGAGTCCATGCTCGATGACGCAGGCCGGGGCGAGGTCATCACCGGAGTGCGGCTTCACCCGGCGCGGGCCGGAACGAAGGACACGGATGAGCGGCGCAATCCGCACCGCCCGCCGTCCGGGCCCGAGATCCCGGCTCCCCCCAAGGTTCCGGAGCCATCGGCACCGTCCGGGCCGCCGGAACATCCTGTCCCGCCCGGCGACCCGCGAATCCCCCGTCCTCCCGCTCCCCCGACAGGCCCCCTGCCCGGGTGACCCGGCGCCGCACACGCCGGCCGCCCGCGCGCACGGTTAGTCGCTGACGCGGCCTTCGCGGGAACGGCCGGGAAACGCGCCCGCGCTCTGGTACCACTTCTTCAGCCAGCCTCGAAGCATGCCGGAGTCCTGGCCCTCAACCCTGACGATCTGCTCCGCAAAGGACCGCAGAGCCGGCTGGCTCGCCTTGTGCGCCGCGAGCCGGGCCACCGCGACGTCCTGATCAAACCGTGCCGACATCAGCGAGAGATAGGCGCGTTCGAGCGCCGCGCCGCGCAGCGTCCGCATCTTCTTGACCGACGGGGTCGCGACGCCTTCTTTCCGGTCGGCGGGCTGAGCGCCCATCTCCGCCAGCCAGGCGAGCATCTGGCGCACCTGGGCCCGGTCGCGCTCGACGAAGGTCTGGTTCCAGTGCAGAAGGTCGGGATGATCGGCGTACAGCGTCGCCGTCATGGCCACCTCGATCGCCTCATCGTCTGCGGGAATGAGCATCCGCAGAAACGCCACGTCGAACGCGTGTCCATTCAGCTTTGACAGCCCGGCAAGGGCCGGGTCGGGCGGCGCCGCGGAGGCGAGTGCGGCAGGCGCCAATGCGATCAGCCCAACCAGCAGGAACATCACAGTCCGTCGAAGTTGCATGACACACCTCGCAAGAACAGCATGTGAACACAGGGAGTTATGCCCAGGGCCGCTTCCGGAAAGACCTGAAGCGGCCGGGCGCGGCCGCCCCAGGATCACAGGAACTATCCTAGGTGTCCGCGTGAGGACGTGCGGAGGACGCTGTGAGGCTCCTCAGAACTGCGCGCTAAAGATCACGACGAACCGCATCAGCAGCACGCCGACCAAGACACTCGCTAGAATCGCCGGGCCGGAGAGACGGACGCCACCAGCGCGCAAACCAGCCGCCGATCCAGGCCCGGCCTGCGCCTCAGGCCTCGGCCTGCCGAGCCCGACGAGCGCGGGCAGCAGGCTGAGCACCACCAGCACCCACAGCACGGCCCAGGGCCCGGCCAGCGCTCGTGACAGGGTGCCGGCGGCAGCCAGGTTCGCAAAGAACACGATGATCAAGACCAGTTCCAGGAGCGCGAACGACCGCGCGGCGCGAAGCAGGCGCTGCTCGATCCCCTCGGGTCCGAGACGGTCCCGGGTCAGCCACGAGAGCAGCGCGGTCGATCCGCTCAATCCGGAGGCGAGGAAGAGCCCCCCGAGCACCCAGGTGTCGCTCCAGATCGGCTGGTTGGACACGCTGAGCAGCACCCCCGTGTACGACGCGACGAACGCGCCGAGGAGCGCGCCGATCACGTTGAACGCCAGACCGGCTCCGCCCGAGAGCGCGCGTTCCGGAGCCGCGCGCGGCGTGCGGCCTTCAGCCAGCGCCTCGAGGAACGAGACGAACGCGAAGACGCCGTAAACCAGCAGCACCCAGCTCCCGACGGACATCGGCGACCAGTCCTTGAACGCGACCCCGCCGTGCCCCGGAGTCGTATCGATCAGCATGTGCCAGAAGCGGAGCGGCTGGCCGAGGTCGATGATGAGAAAAATGGGACACAGCAGCAGGATCGGGAAGGCCCAGAGGAATCCAATCCGGGCCGCCGCCTGGCCGCGCGGACCGCCCCAGAGCCGCAGCATCGTGGCCACCGCGTACAACCCTCCGGTCAGGCCGCCCAGGAAAAAGTACGCGAGGATGTACCACTCCCACCCCGGGGCTTTGACGAAGTGCTCGGCCATCGGTTAGGTCCTCCCCGTCGTGTCGGTCCGGCGGAGCGCCTCTTCGGCGCGCCGCGTCTCTCCGCGATCGCGGAATGCGACGAGGCCGGCGACCATGCCGAGCACGGCAGTGGCCAGGATACCGAGATAGCTGGTCCGGTTGTTGCGCCTCGGGAGGACGGCATTGTCCTGATTGGGCAGCCCGTAGACCTCCGGCTTGTCCATCAGGAGGAAGAACGCGTTGAGGCCGCCGTACACCTTGTCGTCGCGGCCGTAGAGCTGCGCCTGCGTGTTGCCCTGGGTGTGCAGTGTGGCCATCCGCGCGTCCGCCTTCTTCTGCATCTCCTCCAGGGGCCCAAACTGGATCGCCTGGGTCGGGCAGGCCTTGGCGCACGCCGGCTCGAGGCTGCCCTGCAGCCGGTCGTAGCAAAAGGTGCACTTGTGGACGGTCCCCGTCGCCTCGCTGAAGCCGATGACGCCGAAGGGGCAGGCGGAGATGCAGTCCCGGCAGCCGTTGCACACGTCCTGCTGGATGAACACGGTGTCGAACTCGGTCCGAATGATCGCGTTGGTCGGACACACTTCCATGCAGCTCGCGTGTTTGCAGTGCTTGCAGACGTCCGAGAACATCAGCCACGCCTGCCCGTTGCCCGCCGTCATCGGGGCGTCCGGCACCTTGTCGTAGAACGCGACATGGCGCCAGTTCTGGTCGTCGAGCTTGCCCGTGTTGTCGAAACTGTCGAGGAACTTGGGCGGACCCCCCTTGAGCTGGTTCCACTCTTTGCAGGCGACTTCGCAGGCTTTGCAGCCGATACAGACGCTGGTATCTGTGAAGAAGCCCACCGCTTGTGCCATCGCCCCGCTCCTCTCAGAGACCCATGAGATTGGGTACGATCTTTGCGAGCCCCTGTTCCCTGGCGTACAAGTCGAGTGGGATGGCGGCCATCTCGTCGACGACCGGAACCGCACGCCCGTCCCGGCTGAGATCGATGTTGAGCAGGTAGCGCGCGCACGTCCGGCACGCCTGAATGCTCACGTGCGGGAACCGCGGCGCACCCGCATCGGGCCCGGCGGGGATCTCCCCGCCTCTCCGGATAACCTGGCCGGTCGCCTCCCCCGCGGTCGTTCCCTCCTCCGCAAAGATCGGCAGATGTCTGGTCTCGGCCTCGCCGCAGGCGGGGCATGTCATCCGTGGATACGGCCAGCGCCAGGCGCAGCGCGCGCACTCCACAAAGCGGCGGGGAGCCACCAGATCCTCCCCGCTCGGGGTGAAGACGCTGAGTTGGGGGACCCCGCCGCACTGCGGGCAGTGGCGCTGGTCATCGGGGCCGGCACATGCGTCCCGCGCCCTCGGGCCCAGCGCCTCGAGCACCGGCCCGGCGGCAGCCCGCACGAAATACCGGTCCATCGCGGAGAGCTCTCCACCCGCGAGCCACGCGTGGACGCGCTCTTCCCACTGGGCGCGGCCGCGATCTGCTCCGCCGGCCGCCGCGCGCGCCAGTGGCTCCGGTCCGCCGGCGATCGTCACCTCTCGGACGAGGGGCAGGGCTCGACCGGCGACGTAGGCCGCCGTCTGCACTGGATCGGACAGCTCGGGCTGAACAGCCTCCCAGATCCGCGCCTGCGCGTCCAGAAGGGCGCTGTAGAACGTGAGCACTTCCGACGCAAACGGCCACCGCGCCGTGAGCTCGGCGGCGCGCCGCCGGCGCTCGGTCCAGCGGTCGGTGGCGACGGCTTGCGGGGTCATCACATCTTCTCGACTTTAACGAGGAATGCTTTGAACTCGGGCGTCCTGGCGTTCGCGTCACCCACGAACGGCGTGAGCGAGTTGGCGAGCCAGTGCTGCGATTTTTCCGGATACAACTCGGCTGAGATGCCGACAAACCCCCAGTGGATGGGGATACCGATCTGATAGACCTTCTTGCCGCCGAGGTCCAGCTGTCCGAGGCGCCGGGTGACGATCGCGCGCACCTCCATCTTGCCGCGCTTCGATTGCACGCGCACCATATCGCCGTTCTTGATTCCCTTTTCCTTCGCCAGCCCTTCCGGCAGCTCCACAAACGCTTCCGGCTGCAACTGGACCAGATGGGGGACCTGCTGCGTGATGTAGTGCTCGTGCTCCGTAAGCCGGTAGGTCGTCGCGATAATGGGGAATTCGTCGGCGGTGCCGAAGCGGTTGAGGCGTCCCGCGGCATGGTCGTAGAGGAAGGCGACGGGCGACGCCGAGACGCCCGGGTGCAGCGGGTTCTCAATCGGCGATTCCACCGGCTCGTAATGCTCCGGCAGCGGCCCGTCGAGCAGCGAGTTGCTGAACATCCGGCCGACGCCCTCGCCGTTCATGATGAACGGCAGCCACGCCTTGGGATTCTTCGGGTTCATCGCCGGCGGGTAGTCCGGGACGTCGCCGACCCACTTTGTGCCGTTCCATCGGATGCCCGCGCGCTTCGGATCCCAGGGGTTGCCGTCGAGGTCCGCCGACGCCCGATTGTACAGCACGCGCCGGTTGACGGGCCAGCTCCACGCCCAGTTGGGATAGAAGCCCATGCCGGTCGGGTCGTTCTTGGCGGGATCCTGGACCCCCTCACGCCGTTTGCTGAGGTTGCCGGCCTCCGGATAGGAGCCGGTGTAGATCCAGTCCCCGGCCGTGGTGGTGCCGTCATCTTTGAGCGCCGCGAACGTCGCGAGGCGCTTCCCGGTCGTCAGATCCTTGCCGTTGATCTCCCGCGCGATCTCGTCAAGCTCAGGCTGGTGTGGGTCCTTGTAGTCCATCACGAGATGCATGATCGGATCGGGGAACTTGCCGCCGTCGCGCTGATAGAGCGCTTTGAGGCGCTGGAACACCTCGGCCATGACCCAGTGGTCGTGGCGGGCGTCGCCCTGCGGCGGGATGACCTGATCCTTCCACTGCATCCACCGGCCGCTGTTCGTGAACGACCCGTCCTTCTCGATCCAGTGGGTGCACGGCACGTGAAAGACCTCGGTCTGGACCTTGCTCGGGTCCATCCCCGGCCCATGCCAGAACTCGGAGCTGGTGGTGGGGAACGCATCCATGACGACCAGCCACTTGAGGTTCGAGAGCGCCTGGAGGACCTGGGTGGTGTCCGGACCGATGCTCGTCGCCGTCATCCCCGAGAGGATGACGCCTTCCATCTTGCCTTTGAGGGCCGCGTCGAAGATGGACATCCAGGACGAGTTCCCACCGGGCTTCGGGACGTAGTCGAAGGCGAACTCGTTGTCCTTGGTCGCCGCGTCGCCGTACCAGCTCTTGAGCAGGCTGACCATGAACTTCCGGTAGTTGGTCCCGAAGAAGTTCCAGGACCGGGGGTCCAGCTTCTTCGGAGCGCTCTGGGCGACGTAGTCGGAGAGGGTCTTCTGCCCGGGCATGGGGACCCGCATGTAGCCGGGCAGGATGTCCCACGAGATCGCGTGATCGGTATTCCCCTGGATGTTCGCGTGCCCGCGCTCGGCGTTCATGCCTCCGCCGGGCCGACCCATGTTGCCCAGGAGGAGCTGGAGCACGGCGCCCGACCGGATCAACTGGGTGCCGGTGGTGTGCTGGGTGAGGCCGACCGCGTAGACGATCGTCATCACCTTGTCGGGCCGGCCCATCTCGCCGACGAGCTGGGCGACCTTCATGAAATCGGCCGCCGGGATGCCCGTGATCCGGGACACCATCTCCGGCGTGTACCGCGCGTAGTGCGCCTTCATGAGCTGGAACACGCTGTGCGGATCCTGGAGCGTCATGTCACGCTTGGCGAAGGCGTTGCCGGCGCCCGTGGGCGGCGCTTCGCCGTGGGCGAGGGCCTCCTTCTGGGCGCGGTCGGCGGCGGCGGTGGCGATGGTATCCCCCTCGTACGCCCACGTCGCGGTGTCGTAGATCCGTTTGTCCTTGTCGTAGCCGCTGAACAGCCCGTCGGTGAACGCGTAGCCGTCCTTCACGAGGAAGGAGGCGTTGGTGTAATTCTTGACGTACTCGGCGTGATAGAGATTGTTCTGGAGCACGTAGTTGATCAGCCCGCCGAAGTACGCGACGTCGGTCCCCGTCCGGATGCGGAGGTATATATCGGCCACCGCCGACGTCCGGGAGAACCGAGGATCCGCGTGGATGAGCTTGGCCCCGCCCCCGTTCCCCGGACCACGGGCGGGATCCAGCTTCGCCTGCATGAACCACTGGAACCCGACCGGGTGCGCTTCCGCGGGGTTGGCGCCGTTGATCAAAATCAGATCGGTATTCTTGATGTCCCTCCAGTGATTTGTCATTGCCCCTCTTCCGAACGTGGCGGCCAGACTGACCACCGTGGGGCCGTGTCAGACCCGGGCCTGCTGCTCTAAGTAGACGGCGCCCAGGCCCCGCATCACCTTCGTGGCAAAGTAGCCTTCCTCGCTGCTGAACGCCGCCCCGCCGGCGAACGCGAGGCCCTCGACCCGGTTGACGGTGTTCCCCTTCGCGTCCGCGGTGACAAACGTGCGGTCCCGGGTCGCCTTGATGTTCTGGGCGATCTTGTCGAGCATGAAGTCCCAGGACACCGTCCGCCAGGCGGTCGCGCCCGGGGCCCGGTACAGGGGGTGCTCGACCCGGCGGACTGAAGTGGCGAGCTGCATCGCCGTCGCGCCCTTGGGGCAGAGCCGGCCTTCGTTCACGGGGCTGTCCGGGTCGCCTTCAATCTGTAAAAGTTTGACGGTGCCGTCGGCGTCTTTCCGGGTGTACGCGATCAGCGCGCAGCCAACGGCACAATAGGGACAGACCGAGTGGGATTGCGTGGCGCCGGCAATTCGGAGGTCTTGCCGGACCTGCTGGGCGCTGGCGAGATCGAAGCCGAGCTCGGAGAGGGCAAGGGTCCCCGCGCTCACCCCCGCCAGTTTCAGGAAGTCGCGACGCGTGAGCGTGGTCACCGGCATCCCCCCAGAAGCTCATTTTTCGGGGTCCCGCACGCAGCGCGGGACACACTTCTGCTCGGAGTGCACACCGCCCTATGAGTGGGCCTATACGACCGGCGACGAAAAACTCCTGCCGGCCCCGCCGCCCTCCCAGACAGCCTCCCGACACCCTCGAGGGGATTCAAAATCGGGCATGTGGAAAGTACTCGCGGCACTGCCGAGGAGGGAGGCTGCGCTATGCGCGCGCCCGGCGTGGAACCCGTGCACGACGTCTCGCACCTCGCGCACGTGGAAATCCGGACCCCCCGCATGAACGAGACGCTCGAATTTCTCACGACGATCATGAGCCTTCAGGAGAGCCACCGCGACGGCGCCTCCGTATACTTGAGAGCGTGGGGAGACTTCTACCATCACACCCTGAAGGTGACCGCCGCCGCCCAGGCGGGCCTGGGCCACGTGGCGTGGCGGACGGTGAGCCCCCAGGCCCTCGAGCGCCGGGCCGCGGTCCTACGCGACCGCGGGTGTGGACGGGGGTGGATCGAGGGAGACACCGGCCACGGTCCCGCCTACCAGTTCGTTGATCCGGCCGGGCACCCGATGGAGATCTTCTATGACGTCGACTGGCACAAGGCCCCAAGCGCCATGCGCAGCCGGATGAAGAACCAACCCCACCGGCGCCCCCTGACAGGGATCGGGACGCGAAGAATTGATCACGTCAATCTGATGGCCAAGGACGTGGACGCGAACAGTCAGTTTCTGCAAGAATGCCTGGGATTCAAGCTGCACGAGCACATCGTTCACGGCGGGCGGGAGATCGGCGCATGGCTGGCCGTGACCCCCCAGGTGCACGATATCGCCTACATGCGCGACTTCGGGGGCGCCGACGGCCGCTTCCATCACGTCGCGTTCTGGCTGGACGACTACGGAGAGATGATCCGGGCGGCGGACATTCTAAGAGAGGCCGGCGCCCATATCGAGGCGGGGCCGGCGAAGCACGCCATCACGAACGGCCTGTTCCTCTATTTCTACGAACCGGGCGGCAACCGGCTGGAACTCTTTACGGGAGGGTATCTGATCTTTCCCCCCGATTGGCCGCCGGTGACCTGGACGGAAGAGGATCGGGACATCCGTGTCTGGTGGGGTGGGGACCTGCCGGAGAGCTTCTTTACGTACGGGACCCCCGCGGTCGAGCCGCTGAAAGCCGACCTCCCGGGCGTGGGGGTTAGGCCGGTGTAAACGCCTCGTTGGCCGTCGACTGCTGGCTCCCGCCGTTGACCGGCCCGCCGGCAGGAATATAGATGGCGTTCCCCACAACCGCTCCGCCGGTCCCGTGGCGGGGCGTGGGCATCGGCGCCATCGCCGCCCACGTGTCGGTCGCGGGATCGTATCCCTCGTTTTCAGGAAACACGCCGCCGGCCTGTCCCGGATCGAATTCGTGCGTGTCCGCAACGGCGTTGCGGTTCTGCTCCATGAACCCGCCGAACATATACACCTTGCCGCCAACGCCCACGACCGCCACGTGATTGAGGCCCCGCGGCATCGGCGCGCGGTCGCGCCACGCATCCGTGGCCGGATCGTACTCCTGGTTGAACGGCTGGTCCACACGGCCGTGGGCGTATCCGCCCAGGACGTAGATCTTCCCGCTCACGGTGGCGACGCCGACCTCGCTCCTGCCAAATGGGAGGGGCGCCTTGACCAGCCACCGTCCGCGCCCCGGCGGGGCGGCGAAGGCGCACGCCGGCCGGCTCATCCGCATCGCGTCACCGCGGGTGGCCGGTGTTCGGCATCATCTGCTCCGGCATCCGCACCGCCACGACCTCGCCCCGCGCGCAGACGTGCCCTTCGGCGGAGACGGCCGCCTCGACCACCACCTTCCGGCCCGCGAGCTCTTTCACGCGGCCCCGGATTTCGAGCGGGACGCCGAGCGGCGTGGGGCGCAGGTAGTCGACGTGCAGCGCGGCCGTGACGAAGCGCAGCGGCGGGTCCGTCCCCAGATCGCGGCCCGCCGCCCGGTACGCGGCCGCCGCGGCCGTGGCCGTCCCGTGGCAGTCGATAAGCGAGGCGATCAAGCCGCCGTAGACGTAGCCCGGGATCGCGGTGTGGTACGGGCGGGGATGAAACACCGCGACCGTCTCCTCCCCCACGACATAGCTCTTCAGGTGCAGGCCGTGTTCGTTGCGCTGCCCGCAGCCATAGCACAGGTTCACATCGTCCAGATAGTACTCCTGAATGGCTGTGTGGTCCATGCGGCTCCTCGAGCAGGCGCGACCCGGTCCACGTATGCCACACGCCTTCGCTACAGATCGCGCGGGGTCCTATGCGAGGCCCGCGCGGCCCCAGGAAAACCGCCACGGGAACGAGAACACGTGCACCGCTTGGGACGTCATACGTTGCCAAAGGGGGAGCGCGCGTATGGCCACGACTACCGTTGTCGGTGAGCGCGAAGCCATCTACTATCCCGAGGATCGCCTGCCCTGGCCCCAAACGACCTTGCTCGGCATCCAGCACGTCATGGCGATGTTTGGCGCTACCGTCCTGGTTCCGCTTATCCTCGGCTTCAACGTGAACACGGTGCTCTTCTTCAGCGGGATCGCGACATTGATCTTTCTCGTCGTCACCGGAGGCAAGGTCCCCAGCTATCTCGGCTCGTCCTTTTCGTTCATCGGCTCGGTCCTCGCCATCCAGGGCGGCGCCGGCCATAATCAATCCTTGGCCTTCGCCGGGATCTTCGTGGCAGGGGCGCTCTACTTCCTCATAGGACTGGTGGTCCACATGGTCGGGACCCGGGTGATCCGGTTCTTCATGCCCCCGGTCGTGACCGGCACCGTGGTGGCGGTGATCGGCCTGGCCCTCGCCAATGTCGCGTGGGCCAACTTTTCAAAGGATCTCCTGACGGCCACCGTCACGGTGCTCGCTGCGGTGCTGGCGAGCGTGTACCTGCGGGGGTTCGCCCGCCTGCTGCCGATCCTGATCGGGGTCGTCGTCGGGTACCTGGTCGCGCTGGTCGACCCCGTCTGCGGAGCATCCGCGGCGGGCTGCCATATCAATTTTGGCCTGGTGACCGGGGCGGCGTGGCTCGGCCACCCGCAGTTCAGTTTTCCGCCGGAGTTCACGCTGAAGGCGGTAAGCCTGTTCTGGTTCATCCCCATCGTGCTGGTCGCGGAAAATGCGGGGCACGTGTACGCCATCAGCGGCCTGATGAAACGGGACCTCAGCGGATACCTGGGCCGAACCTTCATGGGGGACGGCCTCGGGACGATGCTGAGCGCGCTGTTCGGAGGAACGGGCGAGACCACCTACGCCGAGAACATCGGCGTCATGGGGGTCACGCGGGTGTTCTCGATCCCGGTGTACGTGGTCGCCGCCGTCGTGGCGATCCTGCTCGGGTTCGTCCCGAAGTTCGGCGGGCTGGTCAGCAGCATCCCGGTGAGCGTCCTCGGAGGGATCGAACTGTACCTGTTTGGGCTCATCGCCACGATCGGGGGCAAGATCTGGGTGGACGGCCACGTGGACTTCTCCAACCGGGCCAACCTGGCGACCGCGGCGATCCCGCTCATCCTGGCCGCGGGCGGCGCGGACATCAAATCCGGCGCCTTCGAGATCAACAACCTCGGCCTGGGGGCCCTCGGCGCGATCGTCCTGTATCAGATCCTCCGGCCGGGCGCGGGACACCCCGCCGAGCCCGTCGGGGCAGCTGGCGCCTGAGTTAGCGCGGAAAGAAGCGCGCCGCGATCAGGGAGCTCCCAAGGAGCACAAAGGCGATGCCTGCGCCAAGCGCGGCGATCCGTGAGGCACGCAGGCCCAACGCCACGCCGACCCGCCGGCCGATCAGGATCCCACCGTAGGTGACCAGGAAGGCCTGGGCGGCGATCGCGGCCAGCACCGCGCCGACCGGAAGCTGGAGCGCGCCCAACGGAAAGCCGATCGCAATCTCATCGGTGGAGATTCCCAAGCCCGCGGCCACTGCTCCACGCAGCGTCCCGAGCGGGAACGTCCGCGTGTCGCCGTCCTGCGCGAGCGCCTCACGCAGGGTATGAAGGCCGACCGCGATGAGAATCACACCGCCGAGCGCGACGGCGAGGGGTTCGATCCGGTACCGGACGTAGCGCCCCGCCACAAGACCCAGAAGCGGCATCGCCGTCTCGAACGCGGTGAAGAGCAGCGCGGGGCGCAGGGGCCGAAACCCGCGCATGCCGAGGGCAATCGCGACCGCCAGCGAGTCGATGCCCAACGGAATGACAAACGCGGCGATGTTGAGGGCGGTAGTCAACGATTCAGCCGGCGGTCAATGATTCAGAAGCGGGTCTTGATGTAGCCCGACCGGACCAATTCTTGGAGGAGTGAGTCGTCGAGAAGGGACGCCGGGGTCATCTTACGGACGTCCGGATTGCCGGCGAAACGAATGGCGTTCCGCACGCCGGTCGGATCCACCCGGGGCACTTTATTCTGCCAGACCGGGAAGAACGCGCGGTAGGCGACGGCCGCCTGGTCCGGGGGCACCTGCGTGTAGTGGGCGATCGCGGCTTCTGTTCCGGCCTCGTTCGCGGGATTCCGGATATATGTCCAGGCGGTCACGTAGGCCCTCAACACCCGCAGCACGGTGTCGCGGTTTTGGGCGACATACGTCTTCTTGAACACGAGCGCGGACTGGGTCATGGGGATGCCCAGGCGGACGCCGTTGACCAGTTCCTTGAAGCCGGCCGCGTCGGCTTGAGCCGTAGTCGGCGGCGAGATAATCCCGCCCGCCGCGATGCCCGTGTTCATGGCGGCCAGGATGCCCGCCAGGGTCCCGCCCGCGCTGATGATGTCCACCTTGCCGGTGAGCCCGAAATGGTCGAGGATAAGCCGCGCCGTGGTATCGGTCGACGTGCCCATCCGGGTGACCGCGATCCTCTTGCCCACGAGGTCCTGAACCGTCCGCACGCTCTTGCCGACGTACAGGGAGAAGACAGGATAGTTCGAGCCGGCCGCGACCATGACGAGGTCGCCGCCCGCGGCATCGAAGTCGGCGACCTCCGTGGCGCCCACGGCGAGCGCCTGCGACTCGCCGGACACCAGCGTGGCGACGGCGCTGCTCCCGGTGACCTGCGTGAAGCCGACGTCGAGCCCTTCATTGGCAAAGAAGCGCTGGTCAAGCGCGACGAAGAGCGGCGTGAACGCGGCGCTCGCCTGCGCGTAGACGAGCTTGAGCGGCATCGATCCGGCGCCGCGCGCGGGGGAACTCCTCGCCCCCAAGAACGCGGTGGCCAGGACCGCCACCACAACCAGCGCAGGAATGATCTTCCCAGAGCCCACGCCCCGTGCTGCGGCCCGGTCCATACCCCACTCCCCCTTCGTCCGTCGCGTCCTCCGGATCATGCGGAGCGCCATTCCGGCACGCCGGGCGTCGCGGCGCGCCGCCCTAGGAGAGGACGAGATGACCCCACTTCTTCAGCACCTCGTCACGGCGTGCCGGACTCGATTCGGCCACCACGGGAAACTGGTCCCGCCACTCGTAGGGCCGGGTGGCGTCGATGAGCGCCCGGGAGTTCAGGCCCTTCTGCCCGGGCGGGATGATCGGGTCGAGCGGCCCGCTCCAGCACCGGCGAAGGATATCGATGTCCTTCTCCGGGTCACACCGGGTGCAGACCGCCCACATGACCTCCTCGAGGTTCATCACATCGATGTCCTCGTCGACCACCACCGTAAAGCGGCCCAGGTACGCCCCGCCGTGGCACTGCGTCGCGACGGCCGCCGCCTGCTTCGCGTGCCCGGAGTAGCGCTGCTTGATGGCCACGACGTTGAACAAGCGCGCCCCGCCGACCTCGTGACACCAGACACCGGTCACGTCGGGGACGCCGGCCGCTTTGAGCTCCTCGTCGATGACCGCGGCGCGCAGGAAGGCGCGATAGTAGGCGAGTTCGGAGGGCGGCTTGACCGGAGGGGAGCCGAGCAGCACCGGCTTGTTGCGGTGGTAGAGCGCCTGGACCTTGACCACCGGCTCCTCGCGCTGCTTGCTCGCGTAATACCCCGTCCATTCGCCAAACGGACCCTCGGGCAGCTTGTGGTTCGGGTCCACGAACCCCTCGATCACGATCTCCGCGTTCGCCGGAATCGGCAGCCCCGTGACCGGTCCTTCGATGACCTCCACGGGCTGGCCCTTCACCCCGCCCACCCAGTCGTACTCCGACATCCCCCACGGGATCTCCAGCGATCCGGCCATGAAGATCGCCGGGTCGTGGCCGAACGACATCGCGATGGGCATCGGGCCGCCGCGGGCGAACCACTTCTCACGCTGGATGCGCCCCTGTTTGCCCGGCGAGATGTAGAAGCCGACCTGGCTGCGGTCGTGGATCATCACGCGGTAGCACCCGAGGTTCACCCAGCCCTCGTCGGGATCCCGGGTGATATCCACGCTGCCCGTGCCGATGTAGCGGCCGCCGTCGTGCTCGTGCCACTTGGGGGTGGGAAACTTCAGCAGATCGACGTCGTCACCCCGGTAGACGTTCTCCATGACCGGCCCGTCCGTCACGACCTTCGGCGGGATCGGCCGGAGGGTCCGTTTCTTCTCCTGCCACAGCGGCATCAGGTCCTTGAGGTTCCGATCGGTCGGGAGGCCGAGCGTGTACGCCAGGCGCTTCGGTCCGCCGAGCGCATTGGCAACGATCCGGTAGCCCGCGGGGTACCCGACGATGTCGTCGAACAGGAGCGCGGGCCCGTGCCGGTTCATCACGATCTCGGTGATGACGCCGATCTCGACGTCCCAGTCCGCTTTTCGGACCGCCTTGAGCTCACCAAGCTCTTCCACCTGAGTCGTCCAGTCCCGCAGGTCCCGGTAACTCAATGGGTTCACCCTCCCTCGGAGATGGAGGCCGCGATCAGCGGGCCGAGCTTCGCCCGCGCCAGCACGGCGTCGAGGCGCGCCTCGAGCCCTTTCTCCGCCGGGACCATCGGCAGCCGGTGCACGTTGGCCGCGATCAGCCCCATGCGCTTCATCATGTACTTGATCGGGATCGGATTGGTGTCCCAGAACACCGCCCGGTTCAGCTCGAACAACTCGTAGTGGAGCGCCCGGCCCTCTCCCAGCGCGCCGGACGCCACCGCGTCGTACAGCCGGGCCACCCGCCGGGGCGCGAGGTTGCCGACCGCGTTCATCAATCCCGCGGCCCCGATCGCGAGCATCGGGAAGCTCAGTTCCTCGAGCCCCACGAAGACCCGGAACTCCGGACCAAAACGCTGGAGCAGCTGGCTCACGAAGGCGAGGTCGTTGACGGCCTGCTTGATCCCCACCAGGGTCGGCAGCCGCTCGGCGATCCGCTCCACCGTGTCGAGCTCCAGCGACACCGCGGCCCTACCGGGAATGTGGTAGAGGAGGAACGGCAGGGCCGTGCGCCGCCCGACGTCCACGAAATACTCGACCAGCCCCCGCTGGGGCGGCCGGATATAGTACGGCGTCACGACCAGCACCGCGTCGGCCCCGGCCGCCTCGGCCTGCTCCGTGAGCCACACGGTCTCCGCGTGCGACTGTGAGCCCGTCGCGGCCACCACCGGGACCCGCCGGCGCGCGGTCTCGACCCCGACCCGCACCAGCGCCGCGCGCTCCTCGAGTGTCAGCGTGCTCGGCTCGGAGGTGGTGCCGTTGACGACGATGCCGTGGGAGCCTTCCGCGATCTGGTACTCGACCAGCCTCGCGTACGCCTCGTAGTCCACGGCGCCATCGCTGAACGGCGTGATCAGAGGAGGATACGACCCCCGCAAGAACCGGCTGTCCAGGTTCACCGCGCGCGCCTCAGGACTTCGCGACGGCCTTGCGGTTGGTCTCAAACCCCTTCTGCGAGCCCAAGAGGCGCGGCGGAAACTTCAAGTCCTCCTGCCAGAGCAGAGAGTCCATCGCGATGTTGATCGGCTGGTCTTGAATCGTCAGCTCGTAGACGGCCTCGTTGTTCGACGAGTGGTTGTGGATCGCCCACCCCGGCGCGGTGAGCATCAGGTCGCCCGCCTTCCAGTAATAGGTCTTGCCGTCCACGACGCTCTTCCCGCTCCCGCCGAAGAAGTAGTTGATCGCCGCCGAGGCGTGCCGGTGCGGCTTGTCATTGATCGACGGCGGCCGGATCGTGATGGCCGCAAAGAAGTTGTTGGTCGTCCCGTTGGTGCGGCCGGTCGCCGGATTGTACAGGAGGTAGAGCCGCCGGCCGACGTAGCCCTTCCCGAGGACCGCGAGCTTGTCGAGCTCCGCCTTGACCCGCTCCCACGGCCAGTGGAGGGGGTGCTGCTCGACGGCCTCCGGGTTGATCAGCCGCTCATACGACATCAGGGTCGCCCCCTCGTCGTCCAGCCGGATCAGGTCGGCAACGGCCCGCGGGGGCGCGGCGGCCTCGCCGTCCGCGCTCTCCCCAGCCTCACCGGCCTGGTCGGCCGGCGGGTTCTCGTCGATGTAGTGGATCATCATCTTCTCGAGCAGCGGAGCGTTGCTGTAGGTGAGGCGCACCTGGACCTGCTTGGTGTCGTTCACATGGGAGTAGGTCGCGAGCGACGGATGGATCCAGACGTCGTACTGGGTGAACCGGATGGTCTTGCCGGCGACGACGGTGTGCCCTCCGCCCTGGATGCAGAAGTTGACCTGGGTCGAGTTGTGGCGAATCGGCTTGGTCCGCTCTCCCGGCAGGAGCACGTCGAGCGTCACCCGGATGCCGGGGGCGAGGCCCACGCCGGGCTCCTGCGACTCCGGATGCGCGAGGAGGGCCCGCCGACGTCCATTGGCGGGGGCGGGCGCGCCGGCCAGGCGCTTCACCTGATCCTCGATCTGCTCTTTGGGGATGACGAGAGGACTCCACCGGTCGAGCTCGGGCGCTGTGACGCCACTCAGATCGACGAAGCGGACCGACGGCTCACTCATTGGCGAACACCTCCAGGGGTTGTCTTCGCTGGCCTCAACCGAATCCGCGCGCGCTCGGGATGAGGGATGCTCCGGCCGAGTCCCTGTTCCCGCGCGTGGCGGTAACACTGGATGCCGAGGGAGAGGTCGGAGATGCCCATGCCCATGGCCTTGAACAGCGTCAGGTCCGACTCCTGTGGCCGGCTCTGCGACGCCGCGACCACCGCGCTGAGCGGCGTCACGGCGGACCACGCCTTGCTGCCGTTCTCAAAATAGGTCATGAACTCGCGGGAGAGCCGCTTGACCTGCGCCAGGTTGTCGACGACAATCGGGTCGCACCGGTCGAGGAGCTCCGGCTCGAACTCCGCGCGCTCCGGGGTGATCGCTCCGACGGCGTTCACATGGGCCCCGCGCGCGACCATCTCCGGGCTCAGAAACGGCTCGGTCGCCCGGGTGACGAGCGTAATGATCTCCGCGCCGTGGACCGCGGACGCCACCGAGTCGGCGGCGCGCGCCGCGATCCCCATCTCCGCCTCCACGCGGGCGGCAAATGCCGCCCGCCGCTCGGGATTGCGCCCGAACACACGGATCGTCTCGATCGGCCGCACCGCGGCGACCGCGGCGGCCTGCGGGAGCGCCTGCTCGCCGGTGCCGATGATCGCAAGCGTATGGGCGTCCGGCCGGGCGAGCCGGCGGGTGGCGACGCCGGAAGCGGAGGCGGTCCGCAGCTGGCCGAGGGCAAACGCCTCGATCACCGCGACGAGCGCCCCTGTGGCGCTGTCGAACAGGATGAGCAGCGGCGTCGAGCCTCCCGGCGTGTACGCCCAGGTTTTGGTCCCCGCGATCCCCCCCGCGGCCGGGGCGTCCCCCACCGGAGGAGCAGACCGGCCGGCGTCCGCGCAGGTGGCGCCGATCGCGTGGAGGTTCCCGCCGGCCCACGCCACGTGCGTCTTCGTCATGTTCGTGGCCTCGCCGCGCGCCTCCCGCAGCAGGCCGTGTTCGAGGGCGGCCATGGCCGTGCCCATGTCGAGCAGCGCGGTCACGTCGGCTTCAGAGATCCACAGCGCAGGGGCGTGGGACGCCATCCGGACTCCCGAAGTTCTGCTGCACAGAATCGTAGTCTGCTACACGGTACGATACTACACGCCGCGACAACCGCGTGTCAACGCGTGTCAAGATGATCGCGTGTCACCGCGTGTCAGTTGGAAGGCGCGCGCTTGACGCGCGGGTGGCCCTGCGCTAGTGTTTCTGCTGTGAAGAACACGATTCCGAAGAGTCCCACGTACCCGATCGAGTCGGTCGACAACGCCTTGAAGCTGCTCCATCTGCTCCGGGAACGCAGCCACCTCCGGGTCTCCGAGGCGAGCAACGCGATCGGCGTCGCCCGCTCGACGGCCCACCGGCTCCTCGCCATGCTCCAGCACCACGGCTTTGTGCGCCAAGACCCCTTCTCCCGCGCGTACGTCGCCGGTCCGGCGCTCCTGGATTTCGGCCTGGCGATCCTGCGCGATCGGGACGTGCGCGCGCATGCCCGCCCGTTCCTCGAGAAGCTGAGCCGGGAGACAGGGGAAACCGTCCACCTCATCGCCCTCCAGGGCCGCGACGTGCTGTTCCTGGACTGCGTCGAGAGCGCGAAAGCCGTGCGGGTCGGAAATCGCACCGGCCTGCTCCTGCCGGCCCACTGCACCTCGGCCGGCAAGGCATTGCTGGCCGCGCTCCCGCCCGAGCGCTTCCGCGCGCTCTACCCGCATGAGCGCCTCGTGGGGCTGACCCGCCGGTCGATCAAAACGCGAACCCGGCTCGAACGCGAAGTGCGGCTCGTCCGCAAGCAGGGGTACGCCACGAACTTTGGCGAAACCGAGGAGGACATCGGCAGCATCGGGGTGCTGATCCAGGACGCGCAGCGGACCCCGCGCGCGGCGCTCAGCATCGCCGCCCCCACGTCCCGCCTGACCGACAAGGCGATTTCGGCCGTGGCGAAAGCCGCCCTCCGGGCGGCCGCGGCGATCGGCGACACGCTGCCGTGACCGATCGACCAGGAGCGAGGGAGGACATGATGCGCGTCGGTTTTGCCCTGCCCCAGATGGGCCCTGCCGCGGGACCCGAGGCGATTCTGCACGCCGCCCAGCGGGCCGAGGCGCTGGGATACGACAGCCTGTGGGTCCTCGACCGGCTGCTCTTTCCGGTGACGCCGCAGACACCGTACGCCGGGTCGCCCGACGGTGCGCTCCCCGAGCAGTACAAGCGCGTGCTCGATCCCCTCGAGACACTCACGTTCGCTGCGGCCCATACGCGCCGCATCGCGCTCGGCACCAGCATCCTGGATATGCCGTTCTACAACCCCGTAGTCCTGGCGCGGTCTTTGACGACCCTGGATGTGCTCTCGGCCGGCAGGCTTCGGGTCGGGTTCGGCCAAGGGTGGTCGAAAGACGAGTTCGACGCGGTGGGAATCGCCCCTAAGGGACTGGGTCGCCGGGCGGATGAATTCTTGCAGGTCCTCAAGGCCATCTGGACGACCGATCCTGTGGAGTTTCACGGCCGGTACTTTCATCTGCCGAAGGCGTTTATCCAACCCAAACCGGTACAGAAGCCCCATCCTCCTATTTACCTGGCGGCGTACGCTCCGGGTTCGCTCAAGCGGGCGGCGACGATGGCGAACGGATGGAATCCTGTCGGGATCCCCATCGACGGCATGAAGCACATGATGGCAGGCCTCAAGACCATGGCGCAGGCTGCGGGACGAGATCCGGCCGGCGTCGGAGTCGTGGTCCGTGCCAATCTGATGATTACCGCAACCCCGCTGGGGACCGGTCGCGGAAGCTTCGCAGGCACGCTGCCGGAGATCAAGGGGGATATCGACGCCACCCGCGCGGCGGGAGTCAATGAGCTGTTCTTCGACCCCCAGTTTTCACCGGGCGTGAGCTCGGAGGCAGATTTCCTCAAGGTCATGGAGCAGATCCGCCGGCTGGTCTGAGGACGGAGGCGCACCCGCCTAGATCTTGAACTGCGAAGCGGTGCTGGGCGCGAACGGCTCGCCCGCTTTCAGCCCGCAGGGGGACAGCCCCTGCTCGGCGTGGTACCGAAGGAAGACGTCCAGGGTTTCGGCGTTCGCGTCGAGCCCGTACGGCCAGAAGTCCGCGCCCATGAGCGCCGCTGCCCGCTCGGCGTACCACGTCAGCGACGGAAGGCTGGCGGCGAGCGCGTTGGGATCCCTCAGCGTCGCGAGGGCGATGTTCTTCGCGGCCAGGAACGCTTTGTAGAGGCTCGCCGCGAGCCACGCATGCCGGCCTGCCAGGTCCGCCTTGATGCCGACCACGTGCATGATGGGAAAGATGCCGGTGCGGCGGTAGTACGTTTCCTCGTCCGCCCCGAAATTGGCGAAGAGCCGGCCGACCTCGGGCACGCCGCGGATGAAACACGACGGGGGCCGCGGGGCGATCACCGCGTCGATCTCCCCCGCTGCCGGCATGTTCGAGAGGGTGTGCCCTTCCGGGGCGGCATTCAGGGACAGCCCGCTCGGCGGCTGAAACGGAATCTTCTCCACGCGGCCCGGCATTTCGAGGCCCCCGGACACCCAGCGCACGTCCCGCGCCGAGACCCCGTAGTCGTCCTGCAGCAATCCGCGGACCCACACCGCGGCCGTCTGCTGGTACTCGGGGATCCCGACGAGGCGGCCGCGCAGATCCCCGGGCCGGCCGATGTCGCGGTCGGTCCGGATATAGATCGCCGAATGCCGGAACGCGCGCGAAAGAAAGACCGGAATGGCGAGATACGGGCAGCCGCCCTGCGCGCGGCGCATCACATAACTGCTCAGCGACAGCTCGGCGACATCGAACTCCGCATGGCCGAGCGCCCGGAAGAAGATCTCCTCGGGCTCCAACGGCAGGAACACCGGGCGGCAGCCTTCGATCTGCACCCGGCCGTCGAACAGGGCCCGCGTCCGATCATAGTCGCCGCAGGCGATCGCGAGAGGAATGGATGCCTTCATCGATTCCTCCTCACACAACGTACCACCTGTCCACTTCTTCTTGCAGCGTGTCCGCATCGTGATAGGTCCGCTCGACCGCATGAATGAATCTCCACGCTTCCTCGGGCGCCGGCACCACCTCATGAACGGGAATGCCGAAGGCGTGGACCGACACGGCGGCGTCGGGCGCCACGGTCTCGACCGCCAGGACCGTCACCCGGCGGTGGGTGAGCACGTGCCGGTACACGCGCTCGTACAGCGCGGGATCGTACGGGACCTGTGACGCCTGCTCCCCGCTCGCTTCCATCTCCAGGCGGCGCGCGGCCGTCACCAGGTCCTCCCAGAGGCTCCGGAGGACGTGCGGCAGCGCGTCCTCTCGCTCACGATCGTGCAGCTGCGCGCCCGTACGGCGCTGCCGCTCGGCTTCGATGACGCGCCGGACTTCGACCGACGGCACCGGGATCACGAAGCGGCAGCTGGGCAGCGTGAGCAGCCGCTCCGCCGCGTCATCCTCCCGGCGCGCGAGCTCGAGGAACCGGTGCCCCACCAGAGGCGCCTCCCCGAGGAGCAGATGCTTGGAACCCGGCCGGCGCCGCGCCCAGCGCGTCACGGCGCTGCGCGCCCAGACGCCGGCCGCCTTCCGGATCAGGGGGTGGGTCACCCCATCCCGCGCCGGATAGCGCCGCGCGGCGGGGCTGGCCTCGAACACGGGGCGCGCGACATCCCATTGGAGGAGATGAACCGTCCGCCCGTCGGCATGCGCGAGATGCGCGAGCCGCTGCAGACTGCGGCTCTTCCCCGTACCCGGAAGCCCGGCGAAGAACACCATGCGCTCGGCGGCCAGGCCTCGCAGCGGCGCGTCAGGTTCCGGCAAGCCCCACCAGCGCGGCAACCCGCTTCGCCCCGCCCGTGATGTCGGCGGCGGGCATGCAGGCCGCAACATAGTGATCCGGCCGCAGCAGCAGGACGTGATCCGGATAGCGTGCCAACGCGGCCGCGATACCGCCGTCCCGGTCCCGGACGGCGTCGACGCCGGGGAGCGCCTCGCCCGCGACCCCCCGAGGCAGCACGGCGACGGCCCCGACCCGCAGGCGATCCCAGATCGGCTGCCGCGCCGCGGCGAACATCGCGCCCGGACGGGGCGTCCACAGGCCGAGGAGCCGAAGCCCGCTTTGAACGGACCAGGCCGCGACCCGATTCCGCGGCGTCATCACCCGGCCCATCCGGAGCGCGAGCCGGATCATTTCCCAAACGTGGGCGCGGCGCTCGGGCTCGTACGTATCGAGGAGCGCGGGCCCGAGCTGCCCGCGCGTGACCGCCGCGAGGTAGGTCTCTTGCGTGAACGCTTCGAGCGTGTGCCCGAGGAAACAGCGCCCGTGTGGGGAGAGATAGGGGGAGCCGTAGCCGGGGACGCTCGCCGAAAGCACCCCTCAGCGAGCCCCACCGACTGCATTACCTGCCTCACACCGGAGGTGATGCTAGCCCAATAAACTTTCGGACTGTCGTGTCATGTGCACTAGCTGACCAAGAGCATAGGCCACCATCTCTTCCAGGGTCATCTCCCGTCCTTGATGCCAAGCCGCCGCACTCGCCTCTTGCCCGAGCGCTTCCCGTGCACTCGCTAGCCTTGCCTCAAGTTGGGCCTTCTTGAGAGGGGCGAGGGGCGCACCAATTTCCTCCCGCAACGCGACTGCAGCTCCGGCCAGACCTAGGGCACGCTCAGGCTGGCCCTGTGCGCCGGCCAGGATGGCAAGACTCTCCAACGACTCGCCCAGGCCCCTCTTGTCGCGTAGCTCTCGACGTATCGCCAAGCTCTCTTCGTAGAGGGATCTTGCCTCATCGTAACTCCTCTGATCACGGGCAACATCCCCGAGGGCATTAAGCGACATCGCGATCCCCCAGTTGTCGTGGAGCTCCTGTTGGATCGCCAAGCTCTCCTCTTGAAAACTACGCGCCGCAGGGTAATTACCGCGATAGTACGCCACGAGACCGAGATTGTTGAGATTTATCGCCTCCCACGCCCGGTTGCCAGTCGAGCGGTTGATGGTGAGCGCTTGCGCAAACATGGCGTGCGCCTCGGAGTAGTCGGCTCGCTCCCGTGCTACAAGCCCCAGGTTGTTGAGTGAACGGGCGACGGCTTGTTGGTCTCCCGATCCCCCGGCGATCGTGAGACTTTCCTCATGGAAGAGGCGCGCGGCCGCGTAATCGCCTTGGTTATAAGCTAAGTTGCCCGCTCCATTCAGCGCTTTCGCCCTGATCGCCGTATGCACCGATGCGCCCTGCACGCCCAGCACCCTCTCGAGGTGCGCCCTCCCTTCCGGAAAATACCCCCGATGGTACCAGAACCTCCACAGCGCCCCACCCAACCGTAAGCCATTTTCTGCCTCGGCTCGATCAACGCACCAGCGCAGTGCTGCACGGAAGTTTTCGTGTTCTGCTTCTAGGCGATGCAGCCAGGCCGCCTGATCCGAGCCCAGTAACTGAGGCTCCGCCTGCTCTGCCAGGGCCAGGAAAAAGCTCATATGCCTGCGCTGAATCGTGTCCACCTCTTCACTCGATACCAGGCGCGTTCCACCGTATTCTCGGAGCGTTTCCAGCAGCCGATACCGCAGGGACTTGTCCCCTACCTCCTCCACTGTCACCATGGACTTGTCGACCAGGCGAGACAGCAGCTCGAGCACATCGCCCGCCTCGATACCATCCCCTGCGCACACCGCCTCACAGCTTGTGAGGGTGAACCCCCCTGCAAACACGGAGAGTCGATTGAATAGGATCTGTTCGCCGAGGGTCAGGAGATCGTAACCCCATTCAACAGCGGCGCGAAGTGTTTGCTGTCGCGGCAAGGCTGTCCGGTTCCCTCCAGTGAGCAGCCGGAACCGGTCGTCCAACCTGTCGGCGATCTGTTCTACAGACAACACCTTCACTCGCGCCGCTGCAAGTTCGATCGCCAAAGGGATCCCATCTAACTGACGGCACACCTGCACGAGTGCCGGCGCATTTTGGTCCGTTACGGCAAAATTCGGCAGGGCAGCGACTGCCCGCTCAATAAAAAGCCTCACTCCCTCATAACGGCTCAGGGTCTGAAGAGGAGGCAGGTGCCGTGGAAACAGGTGTCGTGGATCCGGCACGGACAGGGAGGGTACGCGCCACGCAATTTCTCCTGCGGTGCCCAGCGCCTCCCGACTGGTCGCCAGGATGCGCAGGTTCGGACAAACGCGAAGCAGCGCTTCGGCAAGTTGCGCACACGCGACAACGAGGTGCTCACAGTTGTCCAGCACCAGGAGCAGCTCTTTGGGCTTCAGGTACTCTCGGAGGGCAATGAGCGAGGGACGACCTCGCTCCTCGCGGACGCCCAAGGCCGACGTGACCCGCTGGGGGATAAGGGCAGGTTCCGAAAGCGGAGCCAGTTCCACCAGCCACACGCCGTCGGCAAACTCCTCTAATAGCTCGGCGGTCACCTGGAGGGCAAGCCGCGTCTTGCCACAGCCGCCGGAGCCGGTGAGCGTTAGGAGGCGAGCCGAGGGGAGCAGCCGCTTGATTTCCTCTATTTCTTGGTCCCGCCCGACGAAACTCGTTAGTTGGCGCGGGAGGTTGTTGGGGAGGGCATCCAACGACCTGATCGGTGGGAAGTCCTCGGGCAAATCGGCAGCCACAACCTGGAAGAGGTGGTGGGGTCGTGTGAGGTCTTTGAGGCGGTGCTCACCGAGATCGCGTAGGCTTACCCCTTCCGGCAGATCCTCTGCGACGAGGCCGTGAGTGACATCGGACAAGAGTATCTGGCCCCCGTAGCCTGCTGCTCCGATGCGGGCAGCGCGGTGAACGTCCATCCCCACGTACCCAGACTCCGATCCGAGAGGCTCTCCGGTGTGGAGTCCCATACGCACCCGTACCGACGTACCCTTCAGCCAATGATGAGCACCAATGGCACGCTGTGCTGCTACAGCCACCGCCAGCGCACCGCTGGCGCGCGGGAAGGCGAAGAAAAATGCGTCCCCCTGAGTATCCACCTCCTGGCCGCCTCGCTCCCGAACAATGGCGCGGAGAAGACGTCGGTAGTCGCCCAGAATGTTCGCGTACTGGTCACCGAGTTGCTCGAGCAGACGTGTGGATCCCTCGATATCCGTAAAGAGGAAGGTGACGGTCCCGGTCGGCAGGCCACCCATGTACGGCCTTTCCTCATAGGGGATGGAGTGTATCCTAGCCGGAATTTCCATTATCTGTTCCTGAACACCTTCATCTGGCGGGGGGAGCGCGCTGCTACCGTCGACGTTCTGATGCGCAGAATCGGTGTCTGTGCCATGCTACACCCTGTGCTACAATACGGGCATCCGGCGCGCGGGCGCGCGTCTGAACGGGAGGCGGCGGGCGTCCATGGCGATGGACAGCAAGGCCTTCGCAATCGACCTCGTGCACCGCTCTCACGAGTGGGCGGAGCAGTACGTCGCTCAGGAGTACGGCAGGATCCGATCGCGGCTCCAGACCCAGGGGCTGATCGAGTTCTGCCGCTCGCTCATGTGGCGCGAGTACATGGTAGGAGTCCACGTGCCCGCCAAGGCGCTGATCCTCCTCCCCGATGATGCCCAAGATCTGAAGCTGCTGTTGACCCGGCAGATCCTGGAGGAATGGAACCACTCGCGGGTGTTTTCGGAGCGCGTCCGTGACCTGGGCGGCGATGGCGAGCTGACACACTATACGCCCTCGCGCGGCGACTGGGAGCTGTACTACGGAACCTACAACTGGAATCATCCGGTCGGACTCATGACGTCGCTCAACTGCACCGGAGAAGTCATGATTACCCACATGTTCAAGGTCCTGGTCGATCCGAAGCGGCTGCTCGTGGACGAACGGACGGCGGCGGCCATCCGCGAGCAGATCCTCGCCGACGATGCGCACGCGCTGGACAGCCTGGTCGACCCGGACACGGCGAAGCGCCTCGAAGAGGACGTCATTCCCGACGAGGGGCAGCACATCCGGTACGGGCGGGTGCTCCTGGAGCGCTACGCCACGACCCAGGAACTGCAGGAGATGGCCCTGCACGTCCAGCAGATGAAGATGGCCGCCCTCAAAGTTTCCCATGGGACCCTGGTCGACCGGGTCCTGGCGCAGCAGGCCTAGGGGTGGAGCAGGCGTTCCGTCGTGCCGCGTGAATGTCAGCGACAGCCAAAGGCAGACCGAGCGGGGTGATGCACGTGGGGATGGGTGAGCGTGTGGCAGGGTCATCGCGGAGCTGGTCGGGCCAGGCGGCGATCGCCCTGGCCGTCGCGCTCGTGTTCGTCGTGGCCGCCTACGGTGCGCCTCCGTCCACCCCGTATGAGCTCAATGCCATCCTGCCGCTGACAGGCGGCGCCGCCTTCCTGGGACAGCCCGAGAGCCAGGCGCTGCGCGTCCTGGAACGCCTCGTGAACGACAAGGGCGGCATCCAGGGCCACCCCGTCCGCTTTGTCATACAGGATGACCAGTCGAGCCCCCAGGTCGGGGTGCAGCTCGCCAACCAGGTGATGGCCAAGCGCGTCCCGGTGATCTTCGGGTCCACCCTCGTGGCGATCTGCCGGGCGATGGCGCCCCTGGTGAAGGACGGCCCGGTGATGTACTGCTTCTCGCCGGGTATCCACCCGGACGAAGGCAGCTACGTCTTTACCTCCAGCGTGTCCACGGCGGATCTGGCCGCGGCAACGATCACCTTCTTCCGCGGGAAGGGCTGGACGCGCATCGCGGTCCTGACGTCCACGGACGCGACGGGACAGGACGCCGAGGAGAACATCAATGCCGCGGTCGCGCTGCCGCAGAATCAAGGCGTCCAGATCATTGTGCGCGAGCACTTCAATCCCACCGATGTGAGCGTCGCGGCGCAGATCGCGCGGATCGGGGCGGCCAAACCGCAGGCCGTGATCGCCTGGAGCACGGGCGCGCCGATCGGCACGGTGTTCAAGGGCATCGCCCAAAGCGGGCTGAGCATCCCGGTCGCCACCACGAACGGCAACCAGACGTTCGCGCAGATGCAGCAGTACGCCGCGTTCCTGCCCCAGGACCTGTACATTCCGACGAGCACGTGGCCGGCCTACCAGACACTGCCCGCCGGGCGCGTGAAGCAGGCCCAGAAGATCTTCTTCGACGCGTTTCAGGCCGCCAACCTCAAACCCGACCTCCCTCCGACGCTGGCCTGGGATCCCACCCTGATCGTCATCGACGCGCTCCGGCACCTGGGCACGCAGGCGACCGCGACCCAGATCCGAGACTACATCATCCACCTGAGAGGGTTCGCCGGCGTCGACGGCATCTACGACTTCAAGACGAGCCCCCAGCGGGGCCTGAACCTGACTGACGCCATCGTCACGCGTTGGGATCCGGCAAAGCAGACGTGGGATCCCGTGAGCCGCCCGCAAGGAATCGTGAAGTAGAACACCGCCCCCACGCGAGCGGAATAGCGCCGGGCCTCTAGCGACAGGGAACGGATGCGCGAGGCTGTCGAGATCGCATTGGGCGGCGTCCTCGCCGGCAGCATCTTCGCGCTGGCCGCCGTCGGGTTCACGCTCGTGTACAGCGTCATGGGGGTTCCGAACCTCGCCCAGGGCGCCTTCGTCGTGCTGGGGGCGCTCACGATGTACTCGCTCGAGACGCAGGCGCGCTGGCCTCTGTGGGCCGCCGCGTTGGGGTCGGCGGCCATCGCGGCGCTCGTGGGAGCCGCGATGGAGCGCCTGGTCATCCGGCCGGCGCGGCGCCAGCTGCCCACCAGTGGGATGCTCATCTTGCTGGTCGGGTTCCTCATCCTGTTCGAGGGCGCCAGTCTCGTCATCTGGGGGAGTCAACCCTACTCGATCCCCGCGTTTTCAGGGGAACGCCCCGTGGTCGTCGCGGGGATCGGCATTCCGACCCAGGGGTTTTGGATCATCGGCGTCACGGCCGTCGTCGTGGCGCTTCTGTGGTACGTTCTGACCCGCACCGTCTTTGGGAAGGCGCTGCGCGCCTGCGCTGAAAACCCTCTGGCAGCGAGCCTTATGGGGGTGCATGTGTCCCGGATGACGCTGTTCTCGTTCGCCGCCGGAGCGGCGATCGGGGCCCTCGGCGGCGAGGTCCTGGGGCCGATCACCTCCATCGAGTTCGACACAGGACGGTTCTTTACCAACTCCGGGTTCATCGCCTTTGCCCTCGGCGGCATGGGATCGTTTTTCGGGGCCATTACGGGCGGGCTCGGGCTCGGCATCGTGCAGCAGCTGACGGCGGGGTACATCTCCTCGCTATTCAGCAACAGCCTGACCCTCGTGCTGCTGTTGGCCGTCCTCGTCTGGCGGCCCGGCGGGCTCCTGGGAAGTGGAACGGCCCGGCGTGAGGACGTCCGCGAGTTCACCGCGCACTCCCTAGGCACCGTGGCCCGGCTGAAGGGACCGGCGGCGTGGGGACTCGCCTGTGTCGGCGTCCTCATCGTGGCCGTTCTTCCCCTGCTCATTGGCGGCACGGGTCTCACCGGATCGCTCGTGATTACCGGCATCCTCTTCATCGCAGTCCTCGGCCTCGATCTGCTCATGGGATTCGCGGGCCAGGTCAGCCTCGGTCACGCGGGGTTCATGGCCGTGGGCGGCTATACCGCCGCCATCCTCGCCACCCGGCACGGGTTCGCGCCCCTTGCGGCGACCGGCGCCGGAATCGTCCTCTCGCTGGCCGTGGCACTCGTGCTGTCCCTTGTGACCGCCCGCCTGCGCGGCCTGTACCTCGCCCTCGCCACCCTCGCCTTTGGGCTCCTGGTGGATTCTCTCACCGTGGGGCTCACCGGCGTCACGGGCGGCCCGTCGGGCCTCGTGGGCATTCCCAGTTTCTCCGTGGGCGGCTACACATTTGCGAGCCCGATCTCCAACTACTACCTTGTCTGGGGGGTGGCCATAACGCTCGTCGTCCTCCTGGCGAACCTCACCCGATCGGGGTACGGACGCGCCCTTCGGGCGACGCGCGCGGACCAGACGGCGGCCCGGGCGCTGGGCATCCAGGTGCCGCGCTACAAAGGGTCCGTGTTCCTGCTCAGTGCCGCCCTCGCCTCGCTGGCGGGGAGCCTCTACGCCTTCTACTTCCATTTCCTCTCCCCCGAGATGGTCGGCACCTCGCGCTCATTCGAAATGATCACCATGCTGGTCCTCGGCGGCGAAGGCACCCTGGTCGGGCCCCTGATCGGCGTCGCCCTCCTGACATTGCTGCCGGCGGCGTTTCAGCCCCTGGCCGTCTACAAGACGCTGGCGGAAGGCATCCTCCTCGTGGTCATCATGCTCTATCTGCCGTCGGGGATCTTCGGAGGCCTGCTCGCCGCGCTAGACCGGCTGCGGTTCCGGCGATTCAGCCCACACGCCGAGCCCGCGGGGAGGAGCTAGCGTGTCCGGAGCCATCGCGCTCGAGGCGAGCGGACTCTCCAAGTCGTTCGGGGGCGTGCTGGCCATCGCCGACGTCAGCTTCGCGATTCGCGAGGGCTCTCTTACGGCCGCCATCGGCCCGAACGGCGCGGGAAAGACCACTCTGTTCAACGTGTTGACGAATCTCTACCGGCCGGATACGGGCACCGCCTCCTGCTTCGGCGTCGACCTGGCCGGCCGCGCCCCGGACGCGATCGCGGCCCTGGGCCTGGTGCGCACGTTTCAGACCGCGCGGGTCTTTCCGGGCATGACCGTGCTGGAAAATGTCCTCGTGGGCGCGCACCTGCGCGTCCGGGCCAAGCCGTGGCAGCAGGCGCTGTGGCTAGGCGCGGTCCGGCGTGAGGAGAGTGGGCTCCGGAGGAAAGCCGAGGCCCTGCTCGAGATCGTGGGACTCGCCGGCCACGGGGACGATCCGGCGGTGAGCCTGCCGCTCGGCGCGCAAAAACTCCTCGAGGTCGTCCGGGCCCTGATGGCCGGGCCGCGCCTCCTGCTGCTGGACGAGCCCGCTGCCGGCCTCAACGCCGTCGAGACGGCCGACCTGGCCCGCTTGCTCCTCGCGGTTCGGGCTGCGGGCGTGACGCTCATGGTCGTGGAGCATAACATGTCCCTCGTCATGGGAATCGCCGACGAGATCATCGTGCTCGACCTCGGGAGGGTCATCGCGACCGGATCCCCCGCCGCGGTCCAGGCGAACGCTCGCGTCATCGAAGCGTACCTGGGCCGCGCGGCGGAGACGGTGTGACGGGACACCCTTTGATGCTGGAAATACGGGGACTCCGTGCCGGCTACGGCGAGGCCGAAGTGCTGAGAGGCGTGGATCTAGATGTGGCCTCGGGCGAGCTCGTCGCGCTGGTCGGCGCCAACGGGGCCGGCAAATCGACGCTGCTGAAGTGCATCTCGGGCCTGGTCCCCTCCACCTCGGGAACGATCCGGCTCGCCGGCCGGTCCGTCACCGGCGTCCCGCCCGCCCGCATCGTGCAAGGGGGGGTCGCCCACGTGCCCGAAGGACGCCAGATCTTCGGGCGTCTGAGTGTCGCCGACAACTTGCGGCTCGGGGCCTACAGCCAGCTCCGGCACCTCACGCAGGCCGAGGTCGCGGCGCGGATCGCCGAGGTGTGCCGGATCTTTCCGGCGCTATCCGGCCGCCTGGCGGAGGAAGCATCCCTGCTATCGGGCGGCCAGCAGCAGATGCTGGCGATCGGGCGCGGGTTGATGGCCCGGCCTCAACTGCTGCTGCTGGACGAGCCCTCCCTCGGCCTCGCCCCCGTCCTGGTCGCGGAGATCTTTGAGGTGCTCCGCCGCCTGCGGCAGGCGGGCGTGGGTCTCCTGCTCGTCGAGCAGAACGCCCGCCTCAGCCTCGCGATCGCCGACCGGGGCTACGTGCTCGAGACCGGGCGCGTCGCGCTCTCGGGGGTCGGAACCACCCTGCTCCACACACCCGAGGTCATCCATCGGTACCTCGGCGTCACCGCCACCCGGGTCGACGCCGCGGACGACGGCCGCGCAGCGGGGCTGGCCGCGCGACTGAAATCTGTCCTCGACCGCTGAGCGGTACGCCTCAGGGCCTCCCCCGTCGACGGTATGGCGTAGGAGGTCTGGTGGCGAATCACGGTTGGAACAGCACCCGGCGCGGCGCCACTCGAGACACTGTGGGAGGGATCCGATGGGCAAACTGCACCTCACCCTGGCGCTCAGCGAATATGACCATACCCGTGATGTGTGCAGCGGCGTGGTCCCGGTGGAAGGCGTCGACCTCACCTATCTCAACTTGCCCATCGAAGAAATGCATTTTCGTTTCACCAAGTTTCTCGAGTGGGATGTTTCGGAGATGTCCTTGGGCAAGTACGCGTCGCTGCTCTCGCAAGAAGATCGCTCGATGGTCGCGATCCCGGTCTTTCCGAACCGCACCTTCCGGCATTCTTCGCTCTACGTCCGCCGCGAATCCGAGCTGACCGATCCCAAGCAGCTGGCGGGGAAGCGGGTCGGGGTGCCCGAATGGGCCCAGACCGCCGGCATCTACACCCGGGGCGATTTGACGCACCAGTATGGCGTGCGCTTGTCCGCGATCGAATGGTGGCAGGCCGGAGTCAGCCAGCCCGGGCGGGTGGAAAAAGTGGAGTTGCGGCTCCCGGAGGGCGTCACGATCCACCGCGCGCCCGAAAAGACGCTGACCGGAATGCTGCTGGCCGGCGAGCTCGATGCGGTGATGTCCGCCCATCCGCCGGAGCCGTTCAAACGGGGCGAGCCGGGCATCGTCCGCCTCTTTCATGACGTCCAGCCCGTGGAAGAAACGTACTGGCGGACGACGGGGATCTTTCCGATCATGCACGTCGTCGCCATCAGACGCGACGTGTACGACCGCTCCCGCTGGGTCGCCATGAATCTCTACAAGGCTTTTGACGAGGCCCGCCGCCGAAGTGTCGCGCGGATCTCCGAGCTCACCGCCTCCCGCGTCCCCATCCCCTGGATGGCCGATTACGTGAATCGCTGGCGGGGGCTGTTCGGTCCCGACTACTGGCCGTACGGTCTCGAGCCCAACCGGACGACGTTGGACGCCTTCTGCCAGTACGCGTTCGAGCAGGGCGTCTGCCATCGAAAGGTGGCGTCGGATGAGCTCTTTCCGCCTGAAGTCCTGAGCACGTTCCGCATATGACCCACGGACCGCTCCCGCTCACACCTCGGGCTCAAGCACGAGGTCAAACGTCCCGGCGACAGCCCCGGCCCGCGGGAAGTAGGCGGTGACGAGTGTGCGGTATCCGGGGGCGGCGACCCGCAGGTGAATATGGGGCTGACGCCCGAAGCTCCCGGACGGCAGATTGCTCTCGAGGCGATATCGCCCGTTCCCGTCGGTGACGAGGGTTCCACGGTGCGCCTCATCGTACCCATTGGGGCCGGCGAGCCAGAACTCGACGCGCGTGCCGCGCATGACCGCACAATCGATACCGGAACGGACGATTCCGTTCAGCACGAAGCCGGTTCCGACATGCGACCGCACGGGAGCATTCGGCCTATAACCAGGATCTCCAAACTCCCCCTGCGTCAGCGCGCATCGCCCGGCCGGTGGCGGCGCCGCGGCAGTGGCGATGCCACCGGACGCTCCGCCGGAGCTCGCGGTGACCAGGATACCCACGACGGCCCAGAATCCGACGCGCCGGCATCCGGACACCCGAGCGGGTGTCTTCACGCGGGTTCACCTCCCGAAAGCGATTCGCCGTTGTCACACGTGCGACGCGGTCGTCGGCTGATCGCCGAGCCCCGCGTACCACGCCTCGATCAGCGGATTATAGCAGTGATGATGAAGGATGAGTGACGCGTGGAGAACGGGATCGCCCTCCGTTGTGGACGTCACCTCTCGCAGGCTTCCCCGAGGAAAGAGCCGGGCAAGCACGGCGGGGTCTCTGAGGGCATCCAGCGTGGGCGAGGTGGGCACCAGCACATCGCCTTCGCGCTCTGCCAGCAGGGCCAGGGCGGGTCCCGAGAAAATCGGCCGGGTGAGTTCGGGACGCCGGAACTGTTTGAACGCCAGCAGGCGCTGATAGCCCGCGGACACCGTCGTCTCCTCGATGGCCGAGGTGATCTTCGCCAGGATCGCATGGTGCTGGCTGGTGAGAGTACGGGCCAGGCAGCCTGTCCCGAACAGGTTCATGAAGCAGCGGCGCGCCCGGGCAAGCTGCCGGTTGATGTCCGATTGCGCCGTGGCCGTGAAGATTCTCTTCAGGGTATGCTCGAGCATCCGGACGCCATGGTGGCGATCGCCGTCGGGCCGGACGAGGTCGTCGGCGCAGAACACGGGACTGACCATGACGATTCCCTTGATCGCCGACCGCGCGCGCGCGCCGATCTCGCGCAGAAAAGCGGCCACGACGCCACATCCAAAACTCGCGCTGAAGACGACGGGCCTCTGGTGTCGCGCGTTGATGTGGGCGATCAGGCCCGTGAGCTCGTTGAAGAGCGCGTCCACCGCAAAGCCGGTCCGGGAATAGTTCACATAATAGATGTTGCCGAAGCTCCGGAAGAGCGGCCGTTGAAATTCCACCGCCTCGGTAGAGTCGGGCACGAACCCGCTCAGGACGATCGTCGGGATCGTCCCGGTGCCCCGCTCTCGAACGATCCGGCTGCGCGCCCCTTCCAACCGTCCCATGGCTGAAGCATTTTCGGGTCGGAGCGAGGGGCTCCTGCCCGACCGTTGCCCGTTAGGAAGGAGGCCGGACTGACACCTCGAAGGCGACCCGGCGACCGGCCGGCCGAGGTGTCCTGACGATTTCACAAGCCCGCCCGGCGGCTCGGGGGGGGTGGCATCGGATGTCATTCGGCGAGACGCTGCGGCGGTGCTCGACGAGCAGCATCTTTGACGCCTTGGACGAGATCGGCTCGGCGCGCGGCGGGGCCCTGGATGACCTCCGCGTGTTCGGGGCGCGCGTGCGCGCCGCCGGGCCGATTGAGACAGTCTCGGCCGAGGTCGCGCTGGTTCGCAGCTACGCCGTGGACGACTTCTCCATTGGCGCGCAAATCCGCACGACGCCGGCCGGCTCGATCCTGCTCATTGACCTCCTGGGTGAGCGGGTGTCGAGTTGGGGGGCCCTCGCCACACGCTCGGCGATGCGCGGGGGACTGGAGGCGTGTGTGATCAGAGGCGGCGGGCGCGACATCGAGGAGATCGATAGATTGGATTTCCTCCTCGCCATTCAGCACGTCACCCCGCGAACAGGAAAGGGACGGATCCGGTTCCTCAATCGCGGCGCAGCGGTGCGGTGGGGCCGCGTCGATGTTGCGCCTGGAGATTGGGTGGTGGTGGATCGAACGGGGGCGGTGGTCGTTCCCGCGGAAGAGCTGAAGACGGTGGCCCGCCGGGCGCTCGAGCTCGAGGGGATCGACGCCGAGTTCGCGCGGTCACTGGAGCGCGGTGAGGATTTCGACGGCGCCCGGCGACGTCTCGGACACTTCTAGCACTCACTTCATCCAGAGAGAGGGATCGGCGATCTTGCGCCGCGCATCGGCGAGCGACATCCGGCTCGCGCACACAGCGCGGTTCAGGCCCAGCTCCCACCTGTCCTTACGCTTCGCCTGGCCCAGCGGTTGCGGCCACAGGTTCTGGGGAGCCGTGGGGTGTCCCCCGAGCTCCAGTGGAATGAAATGATCTTCCTGGTACTCACTGGTGCGTCCCGGCAGGCGGCGGGCGTGGATCTGCTCGCGCTTGAGCGCCGCGGTGTATGAGAGAGGAGGCCGGATCATCCGGGTCCATCCGCGAACGCAGACGGTCTGGCCGATGTTGGCTGGGGTGACCGCTGGATTGTACGCTCCCGGAGGCGGAGAGTAGTCGGGCGCCACCCCGGCCGGGACCAGGGATGCGATCAGGAGCGGCGGGATCACCATGCTCAGCAGAGGCAGCCGGCGCATTACGCGATCCGAATCACAATCTTGCCGAAGTTGCGGTTTTCCTCCATATACCGGTGCGCATCCGCGATCTGGTCCAATGGAAAGACCCGGCTGATGACGGGTCGCAGCCGCCCGCCGGAAAAGAGCGGCAGCGCCTGCGCGATAAACTCCTGAGTCAGACCAATCTTCTGTTCGAGCGGCCGCGCGCGCAGGGTCGTCCCGACCACCGTCAGCCGCTTGCCGAAGAAGGCCGTGAGATCAATCTCCCCGTGCGCTCCCCCCAACGTTCCGACGAGGACAATCCGCCCCATGACGGCCGCGGCCTTCACATTCCGCATCAGATACGGAGCCCCGACGGAATCCAGGATAACGTCGGCGCCCCGCCCTTCTGTCTCCGCCGGGACGACGTCTTCAAACGCTTCTTCATGGTAGTTCATCGCCCGATCGGCTCCAAGCTCCCGCGCCTGCCGCGCCTTCTCCTCGCTCCCTACCGTGACGAACACGCGGGCCCCCATGGCCTTCGCAAGCTGCGTGGCGGCCGTACCGACGCCGCTCCCTCCGGCGTGAACGAGCACCACGTCGCCCAACCGCACATGCGCGCGTTCGACCAGGGCATCGTAGGCCGTGAAGAAGACCTCCGGGATGGCCGCCGCCTGCGCGGATGACATGCCGCGCGGGATGGGCATCAGCATGCGCTCGTGCGTCACCACCATCTCGCCGTATCCGCCCGCGCCGATCAGTCCGAACACGGCGTCCCCGGGACGCCACAACGTTCCTCCCGCGCCCACCGCATCGACCGAACCCGCGAATTCCAGCCCCAGGATCTCCCCCGGCCGCGGAGCGGGGTGAGGATAGCGTCCTTCCCGCTGCAAGACGTCGGCCCGGTTGAGCGCGGTCGCGGCCACCTTGACCCGCACCTCCCCTACTCCGGGCACCGGATCCGGCACGCTCCGGACCCGCAGGACGTCGGGGCCGCCAAACTGCTCGAGCACGACTGCACGCATCTGCTACACTCGGGACAAAATCCACACAACATAGCCGAAGATCAGCGCGTAAATGGCGAGTGGCACGAGCAGCGCCATCCGGAGACCCGGCACCGACGCGGTGCCCTGCAAGATCAGCCACGCGATCGGATAGAAGACGCCCACGAGAAGCGCCAGGCCCGATAAGCCGACACTCACGATCAACGTCCATTTCGATGGATGACGCCGTTGATATGCGCCCAGCACGCTCAGCTGAGTCTTCGTTGATTCGACGATGTCCTTCGCCTTTGGCAAATTTTCCAGGAATGACGTCGCGATCGACAGCAATGATCCTTGCATTTGCTCCCCCAACCCCCGGAGGTCGCTCAATTGGCCTGGAGACGGTCGCTGTCCCTCCGTCTCAAGCGTCTTCTCGAGCTGCGCCACGAGCGCTGCTTTCATCCACGTAACCTGAGCGTCGTGTCTCGCGGAAGCGGCGCCGAGGGCTTCTTTGAGATGCGCCTGGTACACGGTGGTGGCAAAAAGCAGCGGACTGACGAGTTGATCCATGTCCAGGACCCATTGACGAATCTGCGGCAAACTCTCGAGACGAACGGGCCGCGGGGTCCGTCCGGACCCATCCCGGTGCGCGCTTGTGGGAAATGGGTAGTAGGAGGAAATCGCGCTGGTGATCCTGAGCGCCTCGTCCCCTTGGTCGGCTGGATTCGTCGACAGGTCCTCCACGGGCTCTCCCGTAGCCAGCTTCACAAGACGCGCGATCAGTTTGCGACGGTTATCCGCATCGCTGGTGACATAGATATCCGTAAACGGCAGCCCCACCGCCCCCGCAAACTTGAGGTCATTGATCCGCGCGGTGTCGCGGAAGACACGGTCTTGAAGGTCATCGGTTTTTCCGTACACGTAGAGGCCATATGCGCACAGGGCGCCAAGAATCGTCAGGATTGTCGGGTGGATGGCAATGATAGCCATGAGGTCGCCCGGCGTAAACACACCCACGCTCACACCACTCCCGCCCGACGCGCGCGCATCGTTCATATTGTCGTTCGGTCAGCCACGTCGAGTCAAGTAGGCGAACGAGCCTCATTGCCTGGGACAGGGGTGCATCTCGTCTGCTACACTCTTATCAGACGCGAATGCGGCAGGGGGACACCTGAGATGGAAGACTTAGCCCGGCGCACGCAGGAGTGGAAGGACAGCCACCCGCTGAAACGATGGCGCTACGCGCAGAGCTACACTACCCAGGGAGCCGCTTTGGCGCTCGACATCAAGGAAGCGCGGATCCTTCACTTGGAGACAGGCGAACCTCCCACGGACGAGGAGATGAGAGCCATTACCCAGCGTACCGGAATCACGAAGGACCACTGGACCGCATGGGAACGGGCAGTACCGCGTGGCCGGGTCGTGTCGCCGCAGGGCTGATCCCGCCCCCCCGTCTCCCTCCGCTCCGGGCGTTTCCGGGCAAACTCGCCGGTCAGACCCGAACAAGAATGTGCTTCCGGTACAGGCCGAGGAGGATCAGCCACCACGCCACGATGATCATCCCGGTGTAGATCCACATGGTGAGGACCGCTCCAAAGTGGCCGGCCAGGTAGCCGATGATCGCGGATTGCAGAGGCACGACCGTTCCGGTCGGAAGGGTGTAATGCCAGGCCTCCAGTACCTGGACGTTGACCAGGATCGGCGCGACATATGCCAGGATGGCGTTCGTGCCAAATACGGCGAACGGAAACCCCGGCGCTCGCAGCCGCACGACGTCAAACAGCAGATAGCAGATCCCGAGTAGGACGAGACCCACACCTCCGCTCACGACGGCGTACGACGACGTCCAGAGAAACTTGCTGAGCGGCAGGTCCTGACTCCACAGCATGCCGCCGAACGCCAGCCCCAGGCCGGCGAGAACGAGAATGCCGAATTTCCCACGCCCCGAGATCGACGTTCGGACGAGGTCCCCGGCGGCGGTGCCCAGCAGCGCCAGCGCGGAAGCGGGCCCGACCGAAAGCACGCCCGCAAGATGGTAGCGGGCGAGATAGGTGTCGTCCAGGTACCGGATGATGTTGTGCTGTTCCTCCAGCACGTGCGCTCCGTAGCCGGGAACCGGCGCGAATTCGATCAGGGCCCAGTGCCCGGCCAGCAGCACTCCCGCCACGGTCAGGCGACCCCACGCCGGCATCGGGCTCAAGAGCGCGGCCACCAGGTACGCCAGGCCGAGCAGTTGGAGCACGTCCAGGCCCACCACGACCCGATGATCCACGAGCGAGTCGATGAATACCCCGAGGGCGACGAGCACCGCGGCCCGCCGGAAGATTTTTAGGAAGGGGACCCGGCCGCTTCGCTGAGACGAGGCGGGGTCAGCCGAGTGTAACGGGATCGCGACGCCCATCGAGAAAACGAACCAGGGCAGAATCATGTCGGTGAAGGTGACCCCCCGCGCCCACGGCGCGTGCATCAACTGCCGCGGGGTCGCGTTGTTCCAGAGGATGGTGTTGACGAGGAGCATGCTCGCGACGACGAACCCGCGAAATACGTCCAGGCTCAACAGGCGGCGGGGGCTCCCCTCGCCGGGGCGCGTGTCTTCGTTCAGCCGCGTCGGATACTCGTCAGACGAGTTGCTCATCGTATTGCGACACCTTACGAACCATCGTCTTTGCGCCACCCCGAACCGCGCCCAAAGAAGCCTGTTTTACCGATTCTGTAGACGTGTTCTTCCTGATATGCGGGACACCGCTCCGCATCCGCCGCGGAGATGTTCAAATATACCGCACGTTCGGTGATGCGTGCGACCATCCGGGCAGGTGCCATCCGGTGTGTAGTCCACAGGTGGTGGCGGAATCCCACGCCGTCGAAGATGTCACCCGCCGAGTCCCCCAGGAGATGCGTGACACGGCCGATCTCGGCGCCGTCGGACGCAACGACCGGCATGCCTGTCACGATCAACCGCCAGGAGACCTCCGTTTCCTCGTCCGGGCGTGGCGCACGGTCCCTCTCGTCAGGCATGACGCGCTCCCTTCTGGCTTCCGGCTCAGAACCTTCTCGATCAGGCCCAGGTTCTTCTATGCGTGCATTCGTTCGCGATCCCGTAGAAAGTCCCGCCGAGATTGAAGACGGCGATCGCTTTACCCTCTACGGACACCACGGTCCCCGTTCCCGATGCCACCTGACTGACCCGGGTCACCTTGATCTCGGCCAGGTGAGCACCCCTCCTACCAGCGTGTTAGATCCGCGCCAGCGTATGCCACGCCGGCCCGACCGGGAAGTACTGAGACCTCAGGCCGGCATGACCATTCCAACCGTCAGCGTGCTGGACCAATTTGACCGCGAGTTTGCATGTGTCAGTGTCCGAGTGCCTGGAGGGTACCGAGATAGCTGATCACGTCCGCCCGTGTGAGCATCCCGAGAACCCCGCCGTCCTCCATCACCGGCAACTGATTCACCCCGTCATGATCCATCTCAGTCATAGCCTCCCACAAACCCGTCGTTGGTTTGATGCGCTTCACGCGCGCGATCGGCGTCATCGCGTCCGCGACGGTGGTGGTGGTCCATCTGTCCCGCGGCACCGCCGCGATCTGGTGCACTGTCACCAGGCCAACAACCTCGTCGTCTCGTGTGACCATAATGGCTCGGCTCCCGCTCCCCAAAATATGACGGTCCACCAAGTCTTGGAGATGGGTGCCCGCCGCGGCGCTGACGTAGTGGGGGGCCATCGCCTCCGACGCCGTGTGCCCGGCAAGCAGGCTCCCGACGACCTGCTGCTGAACCTGCGCGCTCGCCGCGTTCTCCAGGAACCAACCGATAAACGCGATCCACAACCCGTTACCCAACTGGCCGGCAAGAATCTGGGCGGCGCCCCACACAATGAAGACAAACGCGATGAAGCGCCCAACGGTAGCAGCGGCCAACGTCGCCTTGCGGAGGCTGTGTGTGGAACTCCAGAGAATAGCCCGGAGCACCCGGCCGCCGTCCAGCGGGAACCCCGGAATGAGGTTGAAGACAGCCAGTGCGCCGTTAATATAGGCAAGGTATGTCGTCAAGGCCAACAACGGGCTCACGGCGGCCACCGCCGGCCGCATGAGAGCGAAGCCGACGGCCAGTGCACCGCTGACGCCGGGGCCAGCGATTGCGATCCAGAACTCTTCACTGGCGCTGTGTGGCTCCCCCTCGATCTGCGATACCCCACCGAAGATGAAGAGGGTGATGCTGCGGACCGGGATCTGATAGCGCATCGCCACGACCGAATGCCCCAACTCGTGCAGCAACACGCATACGAAGAGCATCAGGGCTGTAACCGCGCCCATGAACCAGTACTCGGCACGAGACCATGCGGGGTATGCAGCCGGATAATAGCTCGAGGCCAGCGTCCATGTGAACAAGACAAAGATCAGGAACCAGGAATAGTCGAGACCGATAGAAATCCCGAAGATCCGCGCCACGGGGAAGGAATGTCGGGCCATGACTAGCCCCCTATCTCAATCTCCGAGTTTGTCCTGCGGACGGCGTGTGTGGACTGCCAAACAAATGCATGATTCTGAGCGTCACCTGTGGTCCCTGCCCGCATCAGCTGGTAAGGTTCTGCAAAAGTTGAACCCAGAGTCTAGCAGAACTTGCACGGTGGTGCCGGGAGAGGTCGCATAGATTGCGCCGGCGCTTGGCTGAACGCGCAGGCAGCGCCAAATAGGACGCTAGAGATGCTTCAGATCGGCCGGCCGAATAAAGCTGGCTCGTCGACAAGTCGATCCATCCGTGCTGCTCGCGATCGGCGAATTCGGACTTCATGCGTGCGCCGAAGTCGCCGGCAGTCGGCGCGTTCACCAGGATCTCCAAAGCTTTGATGAGATACGCGATGTCGGAAGCTGGATTCAAGACGGGCATTGCGCGTGCTTGCAGCCATCGAACGCACCCTAAAGGTCCAGGCGCGTCGAGGAGAAGCGCTCAGTGGCGCTTTCGCCGGCCTGTTCAAACTCAAGGTTGGCGATTATCGAGTGATATACGCTCGCACAGAAAATGGGTACCTCATTCTGCGCATTGCGCATCGCCGAGAAGCGAACAGAGAGGGACGAGATTCCGGCGGCGTCTGCCGGCGGGGTCAGTCCTTCCTCGCAGCATTGACATTCTCGCCGGGTGCGCAGCCCGTCTGACTCGTACAGGATCGCCGCCTCCACTGGTGGAAAGAGTGATGCGATGTCTGACGCAGGACCGGCGCTGCGAGGCGTCCGGGTTCTCGATCTCACGCAGTTCGAGGCCGGCACCTCCTGCACTGAGACGCTGGCCTGGCTCGGCGCGGACGTGATCAAGGTTGAGCGCCCCGGCCGGGGTGAACAGGGTCGGTTCGCTTCGACCGACGTTCCCGGCCTCGACTCCTACTATTTCCTGCTGCTCAACGCCAACAAGCGGTCGATCACCCTCAACCTCAAACACCGCGAGGGGCGCCGGCTACTCGGGTGTTTGCTCGAGAAGACCGACGTGTTCGTCGAGAATTTCGCTCCGGGCATCATAGAGCGTCTGGGCTTTGGCTATGATGAAGTCCGCCGCATCAGTCCACGCGTGATCTACGCTCAGGTGAAAGGCTTCGCGCCCGACGGTCCCTTCGGCAACTTTCCCGCGTTCGACATGATTGCTCAGGCGGCGGGCGGCGCCCTCAGCCTCACCGGTATGCCGGAGAACGCACCTATCAAGCCGGGGCCGACAATCGGCGACACCGGGGCGGGCTTGCATTTGGCGATTGGCATCTTGGCCGCCTTGTACCAACGGGAGCGGACGGGTGTCGGCCAGCGTGTCGAAGTGGCGATGCAGGAAACCGTCATCAACTTTTGCCGGATCTCGTTCGCCCGCCAGTTGCTCACGGGGCGCGCCGCCGAGCGGTGGGGGAATCAAAGCCAGCTGGGGATGACGGCCCCCAGCGGCATTTACCCTTGCCGGCCGGGCGGGCCCAACGATTACGTGTTCATCTACACTACCCGCGCAGGCAACCACCAGTGGGAGCGCCTGCTTGACGTGATCGGCCGCCCTGATCTAAAGGACGATCCGCGCTTCGGAGACCCTGTACGCCGGGCTTCCCACGCGGCAGCGATCGACGAAGTGATCTCGGTGTGGACCCGCCGGCACACGAAACGCGAGGCCATGGAACGCTTGGGCCAGGCGGGCGTGCCCGCCGGGGCGACGTTCGACACCCTCGAGCTGACCGCGGACGAGCATCTCAATCGGCGGGAGGCGATCGTCAGCGTTGATCACCCGACACGGGGTCCGATCAAGATGCCGGGCTGGCCGGTCAAGATGGAGTGTTCGCACGTGCGGATCGAGGCGGCGCCTCTGCTCGGCCAGCACAATCGCGAGGTATATGAAGAGCTCCTCGGGCTCGGGGAAGCGGAGTTCGCCCAACTGGCCGAGCAAGGCGTGATCTGAGGGAGGCTCAATGACCGGTAACGAGATCCTGGCACGCTGTCTGAAAGACCATAGGGTGGAAGTGATTTTCTTCCTGATGGGCGGGCCCATGATCGATTGCGAGAACGCCTGCCTGGGGCAGGAGATCCGGATGATCGATGCCCGCCACGAGCAGGCAGCCGCCATGATGGCAATCGCCTACAGTCGTCTCCGGCGACAGCCGTCGGTCTGCATGGCCTGCAGCGGTCCCGGCGCGACGAACCTGGTCACCGGGATAGCCAACGCATTTGTGGATTCGGCTCCGGTAGTGGCCATTGGGGGGTCAAGCCCGGTCTCCCAATTGGGCATGGGGGCTTTCCAGGAAACCGACCAGGTGGCGCTGTTCCGACCGATCACGCGCTGGGCCGATCGTTGCTACGATGCTCGGCGCATCCCCGAATTGGTGGAGACAGCCTTCCGTCACGCATTCGGGTCCCGACCTGGGCCGGTCTACCTGGACATGCCGGGGGACATCCTCTACCGCGACGTGCCCGACGATCAGGTACGCTGGACACCGGCCGCTGCGGAGCGCTGGCGGCCGCACGGGGAGCCCCATCTCGTGGAGCGTGCCCTTGACCTCATCGCCGGGTCCGAACGGCCGGTGCTCGTCAACGGCAGCGGGGTGCTTTGGGCCCAGGCGGAGGAAGAGCTCCGCGCCCTCGTGGAGCGGGCGAGCATCCCGTTCTACGCCACTCCCCAAGGGCGCGGCGCCATACCTGAGGACCATCCGCTTTCCTTCTTGGGCGCCCGCGGCGCCGGCTGGCGAGAGGCCGATCTTATCGTATTGATTGGCACCCGCCAGAACTACGTCATCGGCTACACACGGCCACCTCGCTGGAACGCCGACGCAAAGCTGATCCAGATCGACATCGATCCCGCGGAGATCGGCCGCAACCGGCACGCGGACGTTGGCATTGTCGGAGACGCCAAGGCCGTGCTTGCTCAGTTTCTCGATGCCGGTGACGGCGATTTCCATGCTGAACGGCGAAAGGGCTGGATCTCCTATCTGGCCGGCCAAGACGAAGAAAGGCGGGCCGAGCAGGAGAGGCGGATGTCCACCGACGGCCGGCCCATCCACCCTCTCCGCCTGTGCAAGGAAGTCCGCGACTTCCTTCCCCGGGACGCCGTCCTGTGTGTAGATGGGCAAGAGATCCTCAACTACGCTCGGGGCGCGATTCCCTTCTACGCTCCTCACAGCCTCAACTCCGGGCCCTATGGCTGCATGGGCGTTGGCCTTCCGTTCGGGTTGGGCGCGAAGGTCGCCATGCCCGATAAGCTCGTGGTGGTGCTCCACGGCGACGGTTCCTTCGGCCTCAATGCCATGGAGATGGACACCGCCCTCCGGCATCGCCTGCCTGTGCTCTGCGTAATCTCGAACAACGGTGGCTGGACGGCAACGGACCGATTCAAAGTCGGCCGCGAACTCGGCTTTACTCGCTACGACCTCATGTTCGCGGCCATCGGCTGCCACACCGAGTACGTCGAGGAGCCAGGCCTCATCCGGCCCGCCTTGGAACGAGCCGCGGCCAGCGGTAACCCGGCGGTGGTCAACGTCGTTACCGACCCCGCGGCGCGAGCTCAGACTGTCCGCTTCGCCGACTACTCGACGTGAAGCCCAGGAACGGCAGCCCTCGTCCATCCGTTATGCAAACTGGCCGGAAGCCCAGGTTGATCTTCACAGGCTGCTCAAGCTTCAGCTCGCATCATCAGAAACTTGACTCGGCCTCAACTCGATAGCCGGGGCGAGTCGCGAAGAGACCGCATAAAAACCACTGCGGCAACTTGATTTGTCTTGGTGCCGGGAGGGGAATTTTGCGATTACCCCCACTACCAAGCTCATAGGATCATCGCCTAGCAGGGTGCAGAAAAATTGAGATCAGGTGCGTTCATAGTGCTCACGCAGCGAGGGATCATGGCTAAGGGATCGCGAGAGAATAACTGAAACAATTCATCTCGCGTGTGGTTGAATAGCATAGTTCCAATCGCCGTGGAAGGCATCTGGCCTGAGGCGAATGGTCGCCATTTGGTCGTCGGTAATCTTGACCTTCTCCGGGTAGCGCCGCTTATCTAGACTGCAACGTACCGTTAGGCCGGTGGACGTTCGGGTACTCGCGATCAGCTTGACGATCGTGGCATGGGTCAACAACGGGCGGCCCCGCCAGTTCTGGCTGATGAACGAGAACAGCCGATGCTCGATCTTGTTCCACTTGCTGGTCCCAGGCGGAAAGTGACAGACATGCAGGATCAGCTGGGTCGCGTCGGCCAGTCGCTGCAGTTCCCACTTCCAGAGGCGGACGCGACTACCGTTGCTACCGCCGCTGTCGGCGACGATCAGCAACGAGGAGGCCTGGGGATAGGTGTGGCTTCCCATGGTCTTCCACCACCGGTGGATGGTGTTCACGGCGAAGGCGGCCGTATCATGGTCGATGCCCACCGTCACCCAGCCCTGGTTGTGGCCGAGGTCATACACGCCGTACGGAATCGCCTTGCCCTGCTGGGGATCCAGGAAGTCGTGCATGCGCACCCGCTGCGGGTGCCCACGAGGCCGCCATTCCCGGCCGCCATTTTTGAAGTTCCCCACCAACTCTTTTTTCTTGGTGTCGACCGAGATCGCCGGCTGGCGCCGGCGGAGCTGCTCGACCACCTGGGTCTGGATATACCGAAACTGCGCGTCGCGATCCGGATGCCGGGCTCCCTCCATGGTCTTGCGATTCGCTTGCAGGCTGTAGCCCGAGGCGGACAAGAGGTGCCGGACCAACCAGGTACTGGCGCGATGTCCCTGCCTCATCAACGCCTGGGCGAGCGCTCGGGTACTCAGGCAGGTCCACCGCAGCGGGGACTCCGGATCGCCCCGGCTCGTCGGATCGACCAGGTGGTCCAGGGCCACGCCCAAGCGCGGATCCACGATCGTCGCCTGCTTGCGCCCGCCGCCCGGCCGGCGAATCCGGCCCGACTCGACACGCCCGCCGGCGCGAGCCTCTTGGAGACCCCGCACGATCGTGCTGCGCGAGATTCCCGTGGCTTGAGCTACCAACGATGCTCCGCCATGGCCCAGGGCTTGCGCTTCTGCCGCCGCCCAGAGCCGGCGTGACCGCTCGTCCAACGAATGCCGCAGCATTCGATATTTCTGGCGGATCAGCTGACGCTGCGTCACGCCTCAAGTATCGCACAAATTTGATCATCTGTATCACTTATTTACTCGCGATCCCTAATCGAGGGCCTGCGACGATCCCTGCGTTCGGGATTCGGCCCGCCTTGCTGTTCTCAACGTCATCGAGAGACTCGTGTCCCTCATGTGGCGGCCTCCTGGAGATTGCGGAGCCGGACCAAATTGTAGACGGCACAGGCGAAGACAAACATCCAGTCGACCCGCTCCGTACCGCGATGACGGACCTTGCGCATCAGGCCCACCGTCTTCAGCCAG
>Ga0207416_1000102_pt1 | contig 151946 bp, 140 predicted proteins | sample PaiPotPPM11metaG_FD_184107 | JGI IMG/M metagenome (GOLD analysis project Ga0207416, IMG submission 184107) | Iron sulfur acid spring bacterial and archeal communities from Banff, Canada, to study Microbial Dark Matter (Phase II) - Paint Pots PPM... ...
GCTCGCGCTCGTCGGTACGCCCGCGGTGAACAGCGTCACAGACTCCAAATCCTTTGGCAGCGGGCCGACCACGTCGATGCCGGAAACCGCCATCAACTCCGCCATCTGCTGAATGCCGATATCGGCTTCGCCGCGCAGGAGGACAAGGCCGGCGAGCCCCGCGGCGCCGCCGGCGCCGTATTTGGCCTTGGCCGCCATCGCTTCGGCGATGCCGAGCCGCTCGAAAACCTTCGCCATATGCACGCCGCTGGCGCCGCCGCCGACCGGCTTCGACAGCGCGACGGAATTTGCCGCCAGCAGAGACCGCTTGAACCCGTCGACCGAGGACAGATCCGGCCGCGGCGCGCCTTTCGGCACGGCAACGCCGATCAGCGAGCGCGCGATGTCGACCAGGCTGCCGGCGGCGATCTTGCCGCGCTCGGCCAGCGCCTTGGCGCCGGGGCCGGTGACGATCGCGACATCGGCGGCCTCGCCTTCGCCGACGCGCTTCTCCAGCACGAGGGACGGCCCCAGCACGACGGCAAGGCGGTTGCCGGTGTCCCGCTCGAAGCGCGGCGCCAACTCCTCGAACACCGTTTTCATGGCGGTCGTGCTCAATATTTTAATTTCGATTGGCGAAGCCACCTGGTTCCCCCTCGATTTTCCCGCTCCACCATAAGGCGGGAGAACGACGGCTGAAAGCGGGCCGTTGTTGGCCATTGCGGGCCGCGCGAGCCTGCCGGCGGCACACATCAACTCTATGTGAGTTTTTCGCTTCTCGTCATCAAATCGCGCGCAAGGAGGTCATTCCGGAAGGGAATTGCCGTATAATCATTATGGACTTATTCGCAGCGTCGCCGCGCGGCGGCGGACGCGCCCGGGAGGAACGACCGATGCTCACACGCAGACACGTTTTCTACGCCGGCGCCGCGGGTTTGGGCCTCGCCATATTTCGCTTGGCGCGGCCGCATGCCGCAACCGCCGCGACCCATCCATACGAAGTCACCCACACCGACGCGGAGTGGCGCAAGCTGCTGACGCCGGCACAATACAAGATACTGCGCGAGGAGGGCACCGAGCTGCCATTCACCAGCCCGCTGCTCGAGGAACATCGCGCCGGCACGTTCAGCTGCGCCGGCTGCGACTTGCCGCTCTACTCGTCGAAGACGAAATTCGAAAGCGGCACCGGCTGGCCAAGTTTTTGGACGCCGCTTGCCAACGCCGTCGACGAAACCGAAGACCATTCGTTCGGCATGATCCGCACCGCGGTGTCATGTCATCGCTGCGGCGGCCATCTCGGCCATGTGTTCAACGACGGGCCGAAGCCCACGGGCTTGCGCTATTGCATGAACGGCGTTGCGTTGAAATTCACCCCGGCGGCGGCGGGGTCGAGCTCGTAACCTGTTACGTCCCGACCTTCAGCTCCGAAACCAGCCCGCGCAGCGCCGCGATGGCGCTCAATGGCACGATGCGGCCGGTGCGCGGATTGTCCGACGGCACGCCTTCGATCGTCATGGAAAAACGCGCGGTGTCGGCGTCGACCTCGATGCGATGCGTGTTGCGCGTGATCCCTGGATCGGCCCAGATTTCGAGCCGCGTCTTGTCCGGGCCGATGCCGGCGAGGCTCAAGGCCGCGGCGACGTTGACATTGGCGGGAAATCCGCGCGCGCCCTCGCGCGCGCTGCCGTCGAAGATTTTCTTTGGCTCCTTGAGAGCGGCGAGCGAAATGCCGCGCTCGACGAGATAGGGCGCGCCGTCGAGCCCGTTCGGCGGCTTGCGCGTAATCATGGTCACCGAGCGGATCGTTCCTTCGGCGGCGGCGCGCACGGCGTCGAGGCCAAGGAGCGCGCCGGTCGGAACCAGAATGCGCGCGTCGGTCGCTTTCGCCCGCTCCACCAGATCCCAGTTCTCCAAGAGCTGGCCGACCGAGAGCGGCATGAAAATTTTGCCGGCCTCGATCGCCGAGCTTGCCACTTTGCGAAACATGTCCGGCGGCAGGCATTCGACGACGATGTCGCAAGACTGCGCCAGCGCCTCGGCGGCGACGATGGCGATGCGGGCGCCGGCCTCCGGCAGATTGCGCCGCGCCTTGTCCTTGTCGCGCACCGCGACGGCGGCAAGAACGAGCCCGGGTATGCCGGTTTCGAGGCCGCGCGCCACACCGAGGCCCACGGCGCCGAGGCCGGCTAGCCCGATCTTGAGCGCGTCTTTCGGCACCGTCGCTTCCTTCCCCCGGCTCGTCCTCTGGCAGCAATGCTTGCGGCCCGATACATTGTCTATGCGCCAGCCCCGACACGCGCAATATGGCCGCGAAATCGGCCTGACCACTGTGTTCCCATGCCAGAGTTCCCATGGCAGACCTCAGCAAGAGATTGTTCATGACCAATATCAATCCCAACGCCTTCACGACGCGGCCGGAAATCGAAGGCACGTTCGGCGTGGTGGCGACGACGCACTGGATCGCGACGGCGGTCGGCATGGGGATTTTGGAAAGGGGCGGCAACGCGTTCGACGCCGCGGTCGCTACGGCGTTCACGCTGCAGGTGGTCGAGCCGCATTTGAACGGCCCCGGCGGCGATGTGCCGGTCATTCTCTACGACGTGCGGCGCGGCAAGCCGGAGGTGATTTGCGGGCAAGGACCGGCTCCGGCTAAAGCAACAATTTCGCATTACCGCAGCGAAGGCCTCGACCTCGTTCCCGGCACCGGACTTCTGGCCGCCGTGGTGCCCGGCACGTTCGAGACCTGGATGCTGCTGCTGCGCGATTACGGCACCATGTCGCTTGCCGACGTGCTGGCGCCGGCGATCGGCTACGCGCACAACGGCCATCCGCTGCTTGAACGCGCCAATGCCACCATCGCCACGGTCGCGGCGTTGTTTCGTGAGCATTGGCCGACTTCGGCGGCGGTCTATCTGCCGAACAACGACGTGCCGCCGGCCGGCTCGCTGTTCACCAACAAAACCTTCGCGGCCACCTATAGCCGCATCGTCAGGGAAGCCGAAAGCGCCGGCGGCGATCGCATCGCGCAGATCGAGCGGGCGCGCCAAGCGTGGTCGCAGGGCTTTGTTGCCGAGGCCATCGACCGCTTCTGCCGCACCCAGGAGATCATGGATACCAGCGGGGCGCGGCACCGGGGCGTGCTCACCGCCGACGACATCGCGCGCTGGACGCCCCATATCGAAGCGCCGCTGACTTACGATTACGGCCGCTACACGGTATGCAAGACCGGCCCCTGGGGCCAGGGCCCGGTGACCTTGCAGCAGCTCGCGCTGCTCAAGGGCTTCGCTCTCGACGGGCTCGATCCGACCGGGCCGGATTTCATTCATTTCATCGTCGAGTGCTCCAAGCTCGCTTATGCCGACCGCGAAGCGTTCTACGGCGATCCCGATTTCGTCGAAGTGCCGATGGCGACGCTGCTGTCGGATGCCTACAATTCCGAACGCCGCAAGCTCGTCACCGACAAAGCGTCGCTCGAGCAGCGCCCGGGCTCGATTGCGGGTTTCGGCGCCGTGGTGAAACTGCGCCGCCAGGCCGTGTCCGAAAACACGCCAATGGCGGCCGGCGCCGGCGAGCCGACGGTCGGCCGGATGGGCGCGACCCGCGGCGACACCGTGCATTTCGATATTGTCGATCAGGCCGGCAATATGATCTCAGCCACGCCATCCGGCGGCTGGCTGCATTCCTCGCCGGTCATCCCCGAACTCGGCTTTTGCCTCGGCACCCGCGCGCAGATGTTCTGGCTCGAAGAGGGCCATCCGGCCGCGCTTGCTCCCGGCAAGCGGCCGCGAACCACTTTGTCGCCGACATTGGCGTTGTGCGACGGCGAGCCCTGCCTCGGCTGGGGCACGCCCGGCGGCGACGGCCAGGATCAATGGATCACGCAGTTCTTCATGCGCCATGTCCATGCCGGGATGAATATGCAAGAGTCCATCGACGCGCCGGCTTGGCATTCCGAGCATTTTCCGAGCTCGTTCTGGCCGCGCACGGCGCGGCCGGGCGTGCTGGTGGTCGAGGGCCGTGTGCCGAAGAAAACCATCGCCGAATTGGAGCGCCGCGGCCACATTGTCGAAGTCGGTCCGGACTGGTCGGAAGGCCGGCTCACCGCCGCATCGCGCGATGGCCGCCGCCGCCGCGCCGCCGCCAATGCGCGCGGCATGCAGGGCTATGCCGCGGGGCGGTGAAACATCCGCCCCCGCTTCGTGGCGGCGGAAAAGAACCTACGCCGCCACCGTGCCCAAGAACTCTTCGACTTCGCTGCGCAGCTTGGCGGTGGCGTTTTCGACTTCTTCGGACGTTGCGAGCATCGTCTGCGCCGCGCTCCGCGTCTGCGTCACGCCGCCGGCAACATCTCCCAAAGCGTCGACGATCGCCTTGGCGCCGGTCGCCGCGCTGGCGACGTTGTGGGAAATCTCTCCGGTCGCCGCCTCCTGCTGCTCGACCGACGTGGCGACCGCGCTGGTATAGTTGTTGATGTCCTGCATCCGTTTCGTGATATCGCGGATCGCGGAGACGGCCTTGCCGCTCGAAGCCTGCACCGACAAAATCTCGTGCGTGATTTCTTCGGTTGCCTTGGCGGTTTGCACCGCGAGCGATTTCACTTCCGAAGCGACCACGGCAAAGCCGCGGCCGGCTTCGCCGGCGCGCGCCGCCTCGATGGTGGCGTTGAGCGCGAGCAGGTTGGTTTGACCGGCGATGTCCTGGATGAGCTTGACCACGTCGCCGATCTTCTGCGCCACATGGGCGAGCGCGGCGATATCCTCGTTGGTCGCGCTGGCGTCGGCGGCGGCGCTGCGCACGACCGCGGTGGTCTGCCCGAGCTGGCGGCTGATCTCCCCGATCGAGGCCGACAGCTCGGCCGCCGCGGCGGCCGCGGTCTCGACGTTGGTCGAAGCCTCGTTGGAGCCGTGCATCGCGCCCTCGGCGCGTTGCAGCGTATGATCGGAGGTCGTCAACAGCGTCTTCGCCGCCGACTTCATCGCGCTCGCGCTTTGGCTCACGGTTTTGAGCACGCTCTCGGCCCGGGTGCGGAACGAAGAGATCGCCGCGTCGGTCGAGCGGCGCCGCTCGTCGCGCTGACGCAGCAAATCCCGCTCCTTCTCGGTCAGCAATTGGTCGGTGACGTCGTTATGGGTGGCCACCCAACCGCCGCCCCGCATCGGCCGGCTGACCAGGGCGATGACGCGGCCGTCCTTGAGCTCGATTGTCTTGGTCTCCGTTCGTCCTTCGGCTGCCTGGCTCAGGCAATTGGCGACATAGAGGTCGACGTCGCCGGAGAAGTTGCCGGCGGCAAGCCGGTGCATCAGCAGATCGCGCAACGACGTGCCGGCACGCGCATGGTCGGGCCGCAAATGATACATCTCGATATAGCGCTCGTTGCACAATACCAGGCGTGCCGCGCTGTCGAACATGCACAGGCCCTGGGTCATGTTGTTGAGCGCGGCGCGCAGCAGCCGCACTTGGCCGCGCCGGCGGCCGATTATGACACAGCCGGCCAGTGCCACGGCGCCGAGACCGAACGGCGCGCCCATAACGGCGGCGGCGGCCGGGGTGGGCGCTTCGGTGAGCGCGGCGACGATCCAGTCAGGCCCAGCGAAAAGGTAAATGATCACACCCGCGACAAAGCCCGCCGCGCCCATCATGACGATGAGCGTCCAGTTGCGGCCTGCTTTCGCCAGGACTCGACTGCCAAGCATTGCCTGCGTGCCACGATTGAGCGGCCGAGTGTAGCCGCCGGCCGGTTGTTTTGAAGTTAAGGAATGGCGTCCGATTCCTTAACAAAATCTGATCGGCTCGCGGTTTGCTCGCTGGCAGCCGGTATCAGCGCTCGACCTCCGCCGGAATCACCGGCAGCAGCAGGTGCGAATCCATGTCGCCGCCGGCATAGAGGGTGTTGGTGGCGCCGGAATTGTAGTCGGCGTGGTAATGCATGTAGTGGCTCGAGCCGACGCCGTCGCGCGGCTGAACGTCGAGCCGGATGCGGTGGCCCTTCTTGAACACCATCGAGGTCGGCCAGATCTCGACCTCGACGCGCACGATCTCGCCCGGCGTCAGATAAAGCCGGCGGACGTGGCGGTGATAGGGGCGGTAGGACCGCGACAATTCGGGATCGAGCTCGCGGTGCGACACCCGTAGCCAGCCCTTCGCCACCGGCACCGGCAGACCCTGCTGGCCGGTTTCCATCAGCTCCTTGCCGTCGGGATCAAAATTGCGCAGCGTCAGGAATAAATCCATGTCCTCGCTCGAACTCGACACCCATAGCACCGCGGCGAGCGGCCCGGTAATTTCGGTGTCGGCGGTAAGCGGCGGCGTTTCGAACGAGAGTCCCATTCCCGGTTTGATGCCGCCGCCTAAGACTTGCGATGAGGCAGCCGACGTCGAGCCCATCGAGCCGAGGCCCGAGGCGGGATAGCTCCTCGACTCGGCCTGCGGCGGCCGGTTCTCGGTCAGGGCGCCGACCGGCGGTGCGCCTTGCGCTGGCGCCTTCGACAGATCGAGATAAAGCTTGGTCCAGCGCGTGCGCCGCAGCGGCCATTCGTGCTCGTGGCGCCATTCGAAGGCGTCGCCGCCCTTGCGGATGGCAAGCTTGATCGGCGGCTCGTCCATCACGCCGTTGTCGATGCCTTTGAGCCAGTAATCGAAAAACCGGATCTGATCGCGCCTGCCGTCCTCGGTGTAGAACGGGTGCACATGCGAGCCGAAATGGATGCGCAGCTTCTTGTGCGGCGTCGCCGCGCGCATGAACGCCTCGATATTGCCACGCAGGTGCAAGCCCATGCCGGACCAATTGCCGACGGAAAACATCGGCACATCGATCTTGTCCCATTGCGCCTGCGAGCCGCGGAAGGCGCCGCTGTCGAGATTATTATGCAGCCAGAAATGCAGCGTGTTGAGCTGCCAGCCGTCAGGCAAATGCTGCGACGCGCGCCCCAACAGATGATGCAGGAGATGCGCGGTGTACCAATTGGTCATGAACAGAGAGAGGATGCCGCCATGGTAGAGCGCATCGCGGTAGAGATCGGCGAATCCTTCCCAGGGAATGATCGCCTGCAACGCCGGCGGCCGCAGATTGGCGACGAACCATTGATTGATGGCGAAATAGGAAATGCCATTGAGCCCGACCTTGCCGTTGCACCACGGCTGCGCCGCCGCCCATTCGATGGCGTCGTAGAAATCGATCGCCTCCGCCAGCGACCACGCGTCGTATTGCCCGGGTGATTTGCCGGTGCCGCGGGCATCGACGCGCACGGCGGCGTAGCCGCGCGGCACCCACCATTTCGGATTGACGGTCTCCCAGTTCATCCATTCGTTGGGCGCCTCGGCAAGCGTGTCCGGCACGATCCAGAGCTTGTCTTTCTGATAGGGGCCGAGATTGAGAATGGCGGGAAATTTGCCGTTGTCGTGCGGCCGGAACACGTCGGCTTTGAGCCGCGCGCCGTCCCGCATCGGCACGTCGACGTCCCTTTCAAAGACGATGGGATAGTCGGAGCGCGGCGCGCCCGGCGTGCTATTCATGATGGCGCCCGCTCACTCGGTCTGGATTTTCACTTCCCCGGTGATCTTGCGCCAGACATCCATCTGTTGCGCCAGCCAGGTTCTGGCCTCGTCCAGCGAAGCGTTGGGCACGGTATTGAACGTCTGCTTCCGAAACGCATCGGCCACCTCCGGCGCTTTCATGGCCGCGACGAACGCGTTGAAGATGGTCTGCTGCACGTCTTTCGGCGTGCCGCCCGGTGCGAACAATGCCTGCCAGGCTATGGTGCCGACGCCGGAGAAGCCGATCTCCTGCATGGTCGCCAGGTCCGGATAGTCCGGCAGCCGCTGATGATCGACCAGCGCGAGCGCAACGAAATTTCCGGCTTTGAGCTGCGGCGTCGCGCTCGCCACGTTGAGAAACGCGACCTGGGTCGAGCCGGTGAGCATGTCGTTGATGACGCCGGAAGCCCCGGCTTTATTGGGGATGGCGACCATGTCGAGATCGCCGGCGCGCTTGGCGAAATAGGCCATGTCGTAATGCGGATAGCTGCCGGGTCCCACCGTGCCGTAACGGACCTGTCCCGGGTTCTTCTTCGCATAGGCGACGAGCTCAGGCACGCTCTTGACGTCAAAATTTTTCTTGGTCGCGAGCAGGAACGCCGGAATATCGACCAAGTCGGTGATCGGCACGACGTCCTTGGCGTAATCGATCTTGAATTTATCCGGATAAATGACCGGCGTGATCGCATTGGTGGTGACATTGCCGATCATCAGCGTGTAGCCGTCCGCCGGTGAGCGCGCCAGGTCTTCGTCGGCGACGATGCCGAACGCGCCGGGCTTGTTCTCGACGTAAAAGGATTGGCCGAGCGTCTTGCCCAATTGGTTGGCGAGGATGCGCGCGACGATGTCGGTCGCGCCGCCCGGCGCATAGGGGACGATGATCTTGACCGGCTTTCCGGGATATTTATTGGTCGTCTGGCCGAAGGCCGCGCCGGTTGCCAGGCACAATAGCGTCGCGACGATAATTCCAAGAGGATTCATGTCTCTCCCCAACCTCATTGTTTTCCGGCCTTGACGCCGTGCAAGCTGTGCGAAGCGTCTTTCACGGTGAAGAAGACGACGTCGCTGTCCGCTCCGGCCATACCTGAATGCACGACGTCCGCCGGTACGTAGACGACCGAACCCGGCTTCGCTTCGACCGCTTTGCCGCCTATCGTCGCGCGGAATGTGCCCTCGATCACATAAATCCATTGCTCATTGGGATGTGAGTGCGGCTCGGCGCCGGTGCCCGCGGGCATCCGCATGAGGCCGACGATCATGCGGTCGCCCTCCACGCAAGCTCCGTTCGCCGTCGAATAATCCGGGCCGCCGAGGATGTGATTGATGTTGGCAAGATTGAAAATGTACTCGCCCGGCCCGGCGCGCTTGGCGCCAGGCGTCCGAGCGTTGGGGCCTAATTCGTTAGCGCTCATTTCGGCCATGCGCTGTTCCTCCGCGTCTGCTAGGCTGCGGATCGTAATCGACGCGACGCCGTGATGCCAGGGCAAGCCGATACCCGATGCTCCATCCGAAAAGCCTAATGCGCTTCACGCTTCCGACACTTTTTTAGCGGCACTATCGCGCCGTCGACTGGGGGGAATTGCCGATGATCCGGCCGCTTGCCGCGCTCGCCGTTTGCGGCGCTGTCTTGACTGCGGCGGGACTTGCCGCCTGCACCGGCAATGCGCCGCTCTCCGGCCAGCCGACGTTCTATAAGGACCTGGCGCAGTCCGACGCCGCGCTCGATGCCAATGCGGCGCAATCGATGATTTCCGGCTACCGCAGCAATAACGGCCTGCCGCCGGTTACGCTCGATCCCGAGCTGATGCGCCTTGCCGCCGTCCAAGCGCAGGTCATGGCGGCGAAGGGCAAGCTCGATCATGACGTCGGCGCACCTTTCCAGGAGCGCATGCGCAAGTCCGGCGTCGACGCTTCGGTTGCGGTCGAGAATATCGGCGCCGGTTATCACACCCTCGCCGAGGCGTTTTCCGGCTGGCGCGATTCGCCGCCGCACCGCGCCAACATGCTCAATGCCAGCGTGACGCGCATGGGCATTGCCGCGGTCTACACGCCGAAATCGAAATACAAGGTGTTCTGGTCGCTGATCCTCGCCGCGCCGGACGCGCGTAACGGCTAGAGCGGGATGACTTTTCCTCGAATCGCCATCCCGCTCCAGCTATTTGTTTGAGAATGACCTCTACGTCGACATCGCCGGAATATGGACGCTGCTTGGGCAGCTGCTTGGCGACCGTTCGCCGGCTCTTTTCGGCGGTTGCGCTATCTGATGAAGCGGAGGAGTCGCGGGCAATTCCCGGCGGAGCAACTAAATGAGATCGAAAATCTTGCCGTCAAACTTCTTTTGCGCCTCGGCAAGCAGCGGTGCGACGGCAGTGCGGAATTGGGCATGCTCGTCCGCGGTCAGTTCGGCGATTTCGCAGCCGGCCGCTTCGATGGCGTCGCGGGCGTCGCGGTCCTCCGCGATGGCAAGATCGCGCTGAAACGCGACCGCACGCGTCACCGCTTCGCGCATGGCGTCTTGTAAATCTGCGGGCCAGGCGTCGAACGACGGCCGATGCAGGAAAATCGGCCGCGAAATGTAGAAGTGGTTGGTGACGGTGTGGAAATGGTGAAATTTATGCACGCCGTAAGTCACGGTGTTGGCGAATGGATTTTCCTGGGCATCGAGCGTGCCGGCCTTGATGCCGGCGATCGCCTCGGTCAAATCGCAGCGGATCGGAACGGCGCCGAGGAGCTCGAACGTTCTGGCCTGCACCTCGCTCGGCAGCACGCGGATGCGCATGCCCTTGAGGTCGGCCGGCGCACGCACCCGCCGCAAGCGGTTCGAGATCTGGCGAAAACCGTTTTCGAACCAGCCGAGGATGCGGTAATTCGCGCGGTCTTCGATCTTGGCGGCGAGAAAACGGCCAAGCGCGCTGTCCATCGCCGCGCGCGCTTGATCGCGCCGGTCGAACAGGAACGGCAGATCGACGAAGCCGAGCTCGCCGACACGATCGGTCAGGTAACTCGACGACTGATAGCCGAGCGTGAGCACGCCGTCCTCGACCAGCCATAAAATCTCCTCGGCGCGATAACCGAAATCCATAATGTTCCAGACATATTTTACGTCGATGCGGTCGCCGAATGCGGCCACCAAAGTGTCGCCGATCAGTTTGAGGCTTTTCGAAAACGAGGTGGTCGGCGGTCCATAGCCGCCCATGCGGATGGTGATCGATTTGGACATTGTGGTTTGAAAAATCCTATGAGCGTCCCGAGAATGCCAAGCTACGCGGGAAACACCCGACAATGTCAACGCTAGCCGCGTAAGTGCGCACGAATGGATTTGCCGGTCGCGATCGCGGCGGCGCGTAGCGCTTCCAATCGGCAAGCAAGCGTGAACGGCACCTCCGGCCGCACCGCGATCATGCGGTTGCACAGCGCCAACCGCTCGCTCCAGATGCTATCCAGCATCGTATTGCCCGGCGCAGCGCAGGAATCGGTGCGTGCGATCGCGCCGTCGTCGGCAAGCACTTCGGTCAGCGCCGCACTGAGGAGGACGCCGGGCGCAAAGCGCGCGAAGTTCTCATTGTATGCGGTTTTCCAGTACCAGGCAGTGTCGCCGCTGTGCAGCGTGATCGCGGCGGCGATCGGACGGCCGTCGAGCAGCAGGCGGTTGATCGCGACTTTGCCTTCCGGGGCGAGTGCGGACAGGGCCATTTTGATGAAGCTCGTCATTTCTTCATGATGCGCAGCCGCAGTGCCGGCTTCGCCTTTCCAGCCACTCGCCTCGAGCGCGAAGAAATCGTCGATGCCGGCCGCGACCGCCTCCGGCTCGGACGCGGCCGTGAACAACAGCGCGCCGGCATCGGACAGGCGCCGTCCGGTGCGGCGCAACTCGCGGTGCCGGCGCGCCGACAGCACGTTTTCGAGATAGTGCGAGCGGTCCTCTCGCGGCGCCAGCAATGCCCGGTGATGCCGCGCGAAATCGGCGCACGGCATCTGCGTGCGGCTGAGAATCGTGCCGAGCGCAGCGGCGAACGGCTCGTCCTCGGCGATGAGCGGCAGCAGCACCAATCCAGGCAGCGACGGATCGCCGGCAATATAAGCGAGCCAAGCCGCGATCACCGGCTCCGCCGCCTCGCGTTCGACCAGCGGCGTTCCCAGCGGGCCATAAGGATGCGTCCAGCCGACAAGGACGGGAAGCTTCAACCCGTAACGCCGTTCGCTGATGCGGGCCGGAAAGAATCCGAGCAGCTTGCGCGGCGTGGTCCCCGACCACACCAGCAGGGCGCCGACATCGTTGCCGAAGACGGCCGCGGCCGCCAGCGCAAAGCCGGGTTCATAAAAAATATTGGGTTCGAGTGCGCGCGCGGCGAGCTCGCGCCAGTCGTCCGCCATCGGCAGCAGATCGGCGAGCCAGCGCCATTCGACGGCAAACGAATTGATCGCATAGCGGTCGGCGAGCACGGCGCGCCGCGCGCTGGCGATGGCCGAGACGGTGCGCTCGAGCGCGACGCGCGGCGCGAACTGCGAACCGATCGATGCCACAACGACCTCTGCGCAACGGGGCATGATCCCGAAAAGTGGATACCGGTTTTCGGAAAAGATCATGCCCCAACAGAGATTCACGAATAGCAAGGAAGCGTTAAGAATAGGTTGGAATAAATTAATAAATGCGGCGGGGGCGGGCGGTGCGGCGGATTACGCCGCAGCCGTTGCGGCGACGTCGGCGAGCGCCGCGGCGACGAATTCACGCTCTTGCGCGGACAGCGCGCGCTGCGGCGGCACCGGATCGCCTACGTCATAACCCTTAATTTCGAGCGCCGCCTTGATGCAGGCGGCAAGATTGAAGCGCGCGAATATTTCGTTGATTCGCCACAACCGCCGCTGCAATCGCATCGCCTCCGTCCAGTGCCCGGCGCGACACAGCTCATAGAGCGCAACGCTCTGGTGGGGAATGACGCAAGCCGGTCCCGCCATCCAGCCGACGCCGCCGATCAGCATGACGGCGGCCGGAATATGCGCGGACGCCGAGAACACTTTGAGCCGCTCGCAGCGATTGACGATCGATAGAAGCCTGCCGGTATTGGTCGACGCATCCTTGATGTAGCGGATGCGCGGATGTTCGGAAAGCCGCGCGATGACGTCGAGCGAGAGATCGGTGCGTTGGAATTGCGGATTGGTATAGAGTACGACCGGAACGTCGACGGCGTCGGCGATGGCGCGGAAATAGGATTCCACCTGCGGCTCCGCGAGCGGGAAATAAGATTCGAGGATGGCCAGAATTCCGTCGGCGCCGAGCTTTTGATAATCGCGCGCCTGCGCGACCGCGTCCGCAGTCGCGGTCGCCGCTACGCCCGCGATCACCGGCACGCGGGCCGCGGCCGCTGCGATCGTTACGCGCACCACCTCGGCGCGTTGCGCGTTGCTCAAATAGGCGAATTCCCCGGTCGAGCCGAGCGGCGTCAGCCCATGCACGCCCGCGTCGATGAGATCGTCGACCAGCCGGCCGAGCACGTCGGATTTGATGCGTCCCGCCTCGTCGACGGGTGAGACCAGATATGGAAAGACGCCGTGGAAGCCGCTCACGTTTTTTGCTTTGAGCATGATCTAATCCGAAAACCGGTAGCCACTTTTCGGGGGCATGCTCTAGCGCTCGGCCTTGTACTGCGCCATCGCATCGGTCCACACTTTCGCGCGATCGTCATCGAAGAGCAGTTTTGCATCTTCCGGCACCGTGACCCAGGCGCCGCGCGAAATCTCATCGTCTAGCTGTGACGGCCCCCAGCCGGCATAGCCGAGCGCGACCAGACTTTTGGCGGGTCCCTTGCCGAGACCGAGATCGCCCAGAACGTCGGCGGCATTGCTGAGCGCGACGCGGCCGTCGATATCGAGCGTGCCGTTGCGACGGTAGTCGGCGGTGTGAATAACGAAGGCCATTGTCGGGTTGACCGGCCCGCCGAGGAAAATGCGCACGCTGCCGCCAACGCCGCCGGCATCGGCGCCAAGCGCTTCGAGGAGGGTGGCAATGGGGCGGCTGCCGAGCGGATGGTTGATGACGATGCCCAGCGCGCCGTCGCGGCCGTGCTGCGCCATCAGAATGACCGCGTGATGGAACGGATCGCTCATGTCCGGCGAAGCGATCAGGAGCCGACCGGCGAGCGACGCCGGCGTTGTGACGTCAGGCTGCTCGGGCGACAACGCGGCATGCAGCACCGCCGCCGGCACCAAAATCGCTGCCGCGGCCAAAATCCAACGCAGCCCTTTGCAAGGCCTGTAGTCGAACGCACGCACGATCCATCCGCCACGCTGGCCCGCTTCTACCCCACTTTATACGCTCGCGCCCAGGCGGGGGAGAGAGGCTTAAGGCGAGATTTCTTCAAGCACGCGTCGCTTGGTCTCCACCGCGAACAGCCCGGTTACGATCGCGCCAATGACCGCTACCACGGCGAAAACGAGAAACACCGCAGCCAGGCCCGAGCCGACAATAAAGCCTACGATTGCCGGTCCAAGGATGGATGCGAAGCGCAGCCATGCGGTCGCGGTGCCGACGGCAATGGCGCGCGCGCGGGTCGGATAAAGCTCCGGCGTATAGACATAGACCCCGATCGATAGCACCGAGACGAAGAAATAGCCGCAGGTCACCAGCACCAGCACGCGCTGCGGCGAATCCGGCCCAAGGACAAAGAGCGTACCAAGCGCAACCGCGTTGGCGGCAAATGCCAAGGTGAACCACGGCCGGCGGCCGATGCGATCGATGGTCAGCGCGCAGATCAAGGCGCCGCCGAGCCCGACGGCCTGGGTGATCAAGCCGTATTGCAGCGCTTGTTGCAGCGGCAGCTTGAACACCGTCGAGTAGATCGTCGGTAGCCAGACAATGAGGCCGTAGTTGAAAAAATACGCGGCGAACCAGATCACCCACACCACCAGCGTTCGCCGCAGATAAGTTGGACCGAACAGATCGGACCAGGAGGCCGTCAGCGGCCCCGTGACATTGACCTTTTGCGGCGGCAGCAGCGGTTGGCCGGTGGACTTCTCCGTCTCCCGCTCGATCCTTGCCAGCGACGCCTCGGCGTCGGCATTGCGTCCGCGCGTCGCCAGCCAACGTGGCGATTCCGGAAGCAGCCGCTGCAACACCATGGCGACGAAGGCCGGCAGCGCGCCGATGACGAACATCCATTGCCAGCCGAAGCGCGGCACGATCCACGCGCCCATAAATCCGGCGGCAACCAGCCCGATCGGGAACACGAGCTCGTAGAGCAGCACGAATCGGCCGCGCCCCTTGGCGCGAGCGATCTCGCTGATATAGGTCGCGGCGACCGGAACCTCGCCGCCGAGACCAAAGCCCTGGACGATGCGCGCGGTGACGAGCGATTGATAATCCCAGGCCAAGGCGCAGGCGAGGCTCATGACGGCGAAGATCGAGATCGACCAGAACATCGCCGTGATGCGGCCGTAGCGCTCGGCGATCCAGCCGAAGAATAGCGCGCCGCCGAGCTGGCCGAGATAGCCGGCCGAAATCAGCAAACCGATCCGCGGACCGTCGAGCTGCCACGCCCGCACCAGAACCGGCAAGACGAACGCGATGGCCAACGCATCGAAGGCGTCGAAAAACGTCGCGACGCCGATGATGATCCTGGCCTTGATGTGCCACCACGAAACCGGCAGACGCTCGATCCGCGCGACAACGTCACTGATAGAGCCGCTGCCGCCGGCAGCCGCATCGCTCACGCTCATTATTTCCTCCCCCAAGCTTTTATGGCGTTCAGACGAATTGTACGGCGATGCCGCCGAGCTGGCCAAAGTCGGCATGCAATGTGTCGCCCTTGCGTGCGAACACCACGCGCGTGAACGAGCCGGCGAGCACCAGATGACCGACTTCCAGCGCTACGCCGTGCTGGCCGAGCTTATTGGCAAGCCAGGCAACGCCGAGCGCCGGATGGCCGAGTACGCCCGCGGCGACGCCGGTCTCCTCGATTTCGGAGTTGCGATACATGATGCCGCCGACCCAGCGCAGATCGACTTCGAGCGGACCCACCGGGCGGCCGCCGACGACGATACCGGCCGCGGCGCCGTTGTCGGACACGGTGTCGAATATTTTCCGTGGATCCTGCAGGCGCGCATCGACGATCTCGATCGCCGGCACGACATATTCGGTGGCGCGCAGCACATCGGTCAGGCCGATGCCGGGACCGCGCAACGGTTTGCCGAGTACAAAGGCGAGCTCCACCTCGACGCGCGGCAGGCAGAAATTCTCATGCGGAATGCGCGCGCCGTCGGCAATCATCATGTTGTCGAGCAGGTGGCCGTAGTCCGGCTCGTCGATCTGCGAGGAACGCTGCATCGCCTTCGAGGTCAGACCGACTTTATGGCCGATAAGTTTCGCGCCGGCCGCGATTTTGCGCTTGGCCACCTCGGTCGAGATCGCATAGGCGTCTTCCATGGCGATGCCCGGCCAGGTCTTGGAGAGCTGCACCGCCTGTTTGCGCTCCTTCTCCGCGGCAAGAAGAATATCGGCGGCCTTGTTGCGATCGGCATCGGACATCATGGCGGCAAAGCTCCCCCCTCGATACGCACTTTCACTCCGCCATCCTGAGTTGCGCGCTCATCGAGCGCCGCAGGACGACGGGCACCGACACTTAGCACATTTACAATGGGGCGAGGCGCGGCGGCGGGGGCAGCGTTACTGACAGGCGGCGCGGAGCAGCACGGTTTCGACCGGACAATCGGCGGGCCTCGGCGTCTGTCCCGAGACCCAAAGTGAATCGGCGCATTTTTCCGCGGTGCGAACATCGAGCGGCTGGCCGGTGCTGAAGCCCTTGGTCTTGCACACATCGGTTGCCGCCGTGGCGCAGTCGGCCGCGCCGTTGCCGGCAACGGGGCAGGTTTGCTGGATTTCGATCACGTGCGACGGCCGCAGGGCGTCGGCGGCGTTCTTCATCGCCTGCTGGGTGGCGGCGGCAGCGCCCTTGGCGGCATCCGCCGATTGCTTGTTGAACGCGTCGAGCTTGGTCTGCTGCTCCTTCATCTTGGCTTTCCAGTCGGCGACGGACTGGTTCCACCATTGGCCGAAGCCGTTGAGGAAACCGCGCTGCTCGGTCGGGGGCGGGGCCGCTGGCGGCGGTTGCGGCGGCAGGACTAAACCGGCTGACGCCGGCGGCGCCGGCGGCGACGCGGTCGGTGCGGGAAGCGGCTGCATGATCGCCGCCCCGGTGGCAGGCGGCGGGCTAGTCTGGGCGAGCGCCGCCCCGGCCATTGTCGCCGTCACTCCTGCAACCGCCAGCCATGCGACGGCGCGCGATAGCGCCGCCGCGTCGTAATTGCCGGTGTTTAGTAGACTGCGTGCTGTCACGGCCACTCCGTCATGGCCAAAGTTTGAGGCCCACCCTTATGGGCCCAACGGGTGTCACTGACTTGCAGTCGCACCAATAACCCTGGCCGCCAAATTAGGCGCCACCATGGTCAGAATACCCGCATTACGACAACAAAACCAATTATTAGAAGCACCGAGCCGAGGCCGCTTAGGCCCGAGCCGGGTCTCCAGTCGCGCATCTCTACGATTTGAAACCATTACGCTCGCGCCATCTGGCCCACACGAACCAGGCAAATCCGGCCAAGAGAAGAGCGACGGCGAGGCCGTCGAATTCGTGGAAAAGCCGGCGGAAGGTCGGATCGCTGTTCCAGCGGGCGCCTAGCACATAGCCGATGTAAGCAAGGCCGAAACACCACGGCCACGAACCGAGAAACGTGTAGATCTGGAATTTCAACATCGGCATCCGCGCCAGCCCGGCCGGAAAGGCGATAAAGGTTCGCACCACGGGAAGCAGCCGGCCGACGAAAACCGTGACCGAGCCGTAGCGGGCAAAGAACTGCTCCGCGCGATCGATCTCGTGAGGCCGCACCAGAACGTAAGCGCCCCAGCGTTCGAATGCTTTGCGGCCTCCGGTGGCGGCTACGTAATAGGCGATCGTCGAGCCGACATTGCAGCCCAACGCCCCCATCGTTGCGGCGCCGATCAAGCTGAACTGCCCATTCGACACCAGATAGCCGGCGAACGGCATGATCACCTCGGAGGGAAGCGGGATGCATGCGGACTCGATTGCCATTAAAACGACGATACCGAGGTAGCCGGCCGCCGAAATCACCCCGACGATCAAGGACACCATCGTCGAGATGAGCTGGTCAACCATTGCTGATCTGGAATGGCGAGAGGCAGATCAGCGCCGTTTGGGCGCGCGGCGGCCTTCGAGCATGACGATTTTGCGCCGCGGAAACTCCTCGGGCAGCTTCTTCGGGACCTTCTCCGCGATGCCCAGGAGCCGCTCGCGCCGATCCATCTCTTTCCAGACGTCGTCCGGGCGGATACCGGAGGCGACCCACAGCACGACGAGATTATAAATGAGATCGGCGCTTTCCTTGACCACGGCGTTGCGGTCGCCATGCATGGCGTCGATCACGACTTCCACGGCTTCCTCGGCGAGCTTCTTCGCCATCTTGCTGCGGCCCGAACGGAGCAGACGCGCCGTCCGCGAGGTCGACGGATCGTCGTGTCGGCAGGCCAGCGCTGCCTGGTAAAGCCGGGAAACCGAATCAGTCATGGTTCATCAGAATACCGCGATCTTGTCGCGATTGTGTTAATTCGTGCGGGCATAGCGGGTTTCCCGCGGCGGTCTTCACTCGTCCTGAGCCAGCAGACCGGCGTTGCCTCCTGCCGCAGCCGTATTAACCGTCACCACCTGCTCGGTCGCAAAGCGGCGCAGGTAGTTTGGCCCGCCGGCCTTTGGGCCGGTGCCGGACAAATGCGTGCCGCCGAACGGCTGAGTGCCGACCACGGCGCCGATCATGTTGCGATTGACGTAAACGTTGCCGTGCGGGAGCCGGGCGGCGATGTGCTCGATGGTCAGATCGATACGCGACTGCACGCCAAGCGTCAGCGCGGTGCCGTTCTTGGCGATATCGTCCAACAGCGCATCCAATTCCCCGGCGCGCCAGCGCACGATATGGAGCACCGGGCCAAAAACTTCCCGATCGAGATCGATCGCCCGGTTGATCTCGACGATCGCCGGCGCGACATAGGTGCCGTCGGCCGGCATCGCCTTGCCGCGGTCGGAGCGCAAGCGCACGCGGCCGGCGCGCTCCATGCCTTCGATCCAGCTTTCGAGCTTGGCCTTCGCATCCGCATCGATCACCGGACCGACATGGGTTGCGACGTCGCGCGGATCGCCGAGGCGCAACTCGCGCGTCGCGCCGATCAGCATTCCCAGCACGCGCTCGGCGACGTCGGCTTGCAGGCAGAGGAGCCGCAACGCCGAGCAGCGCTGCCCGGCGGAACGGAAGGCCGATGCGATCGCGTCGTCGCTGACCTGTTCGGGCAGCGCGGTTGCATCGACGATCATGGCATTGATGCCGCCGGTCTCGGCGATGAGCGGCACGATCGGTCCGGCTTTTTCGGCAAGCGCGCGGTTGATCGCGCGGCCGACTTCGGTCGAGCCGGTAAAGACCACGCCGGCGACGCGCGGGTCGGCGACCAGGCTCGCGCCGACCGCGCCGTCGCCGGGGACGAGATGCAGCGCGCTTGCCGGCACCCCGGCCTCGTGCAGCAGCGCAACGGCGAGCGCGGCGGTGAGCGGTGTCTGCTCGGCGGGCTTGGCGACGACCGTGTTGCCGGCAAGGAGCGCGGCGCATACCTGGCCGACAAAGATGGCGAGCGGAAAATTCCACGGACTGATGCATGCAAACACGCCGCGTCCGCGGTAGCGCAGTTCGTTGCTTTCGCCGGTCGGCCCCGGCATCGGCTGCGGCGTCAGAGCATTGCGCGCCTGTGCGGCATAGTAGCGGCAATAGTCGACGGCCTCGCGCAGCTCCGCGAGCGCGTCGTCCAGCGTCTTGCCGGCTTCATTCTGCAACAGTGCAAGGAGCCGACCGCGATTGACTTCGAGCCGGTCGGCGGCGCGTTCGAGTAGCCTGGCGCGCTCCTCGACCGGCTGTGCCGCCCAGGCGGCAAAGCCGGCCGCGGCGGCTGACGTCGCGGCGCGCACGATCGTGTCGTCGGCGTCGCATGCGATGCCGATGGCTCTGCCGTCGATCGGCGAATACACGACGCGCTCGATGCCGGGCAGCGCAATGCCATCGACCAGCGGTGCGGCTTTCGCAGCTGCCGTCTGCAAAAATCTCTCGCCGTCGCGCACGTCGCGCCGCACCGCGTCGAGACTTGCGCTGTCGCCGAATTCCACGCCTGCTGAGCCGCGCCGCTCCGGTTGATAAAGATCGTGCGGCAGCGGAATTTTGCCATTGCGGGCCTGCCGCGCATCGGCGATCCCGCTTTGCGGGCGGCGCAAGATGTCCGCGATCGGCACGTTCGGATCGGCGGCGACGGATACGAACGATGAGTTGGCGCCGTTCTCCAACAATCGCCGCACCAGATAAGCGAGAAGATCGCGATTGTTCCCGACTGGCGCGTAAATCCGGCAAGCCACGTCGGGAAATTCCACGCGTAGCGCATCGTACAGCGCTTCGCCCATGCCGTAGAGACGCTGGAATTCGTAACCCTCGATGCCGCCGGCGTCTTCGATCACGCTGGCGACGGTGAGCGCGTTATGGGTGGCGAATTGCGGAAACAGATGCGCGCGTCCCGCGAGCAGCTTTTTCACGCAGGCCATGTAGCAAAGATCGGTCATGGCTTTGCGCGTGAACACCGGATAATCCGGCAGGCCGCGCTCCTGCGCACGTTTGATCTCGGTGTCCCAATAGGCGCCTTTGACCAGCCGGACGGTCAGCCGCCGGTTTTTTGCCGCCGCGACGTCCTCGACCCAGCCAATTACCGCCAAGGCGCGCTTCTGATAGGTCTGCACCGCAAGCCCGAAACCATCCCAGCCTGCGAGGGCCGCATCGCTCAACACCGCGCCGACGATTTCGAGCGACAGTTCCAGCCGGTCGGCTTCCTCCGCGTCGACGGTGAACTGAAGGTCGTTGTCCTTGGCGAGCCGGGCGAGGTCGAGGAGACGCGGCGTCAGTTCCTCGATCACCCGATCGCGCGAGATCGCTTCGTAGCGTGGATGCAGCGCCGAGAGTTTGACCGAAATGCCGGGGCGGCGCGGTAGCGCCGCATTCCCGGCGTTGGCGCCGATCGCGGCGATCGCTGCGGCATAGGCAGCGAAATAAATGTCGGCGTCGGCGCCGGTGCGCGCGCCTTCGCCGAGCATATCGAACGAATAGCGAAAGTCCGCATGCGTGCGGGCGCGATGGAGCGCCTCGTCGATGGTTTGTCCGATGACGAAATGCGAGCCCAGAAGCCGCATCGCTTGCCGCGTCGCCGCGCGCATGGCCGGCAGGCCGAGGCGGCGCACGACGGTGTCGAGAATGGTTTCCGGCGTCTCGCCCGGATGAATGATGCGGGCGGCGATGCCGAGCGTCCAGGCCGAGGCCGAAACCAGGATCGCGGTCGACTTGACGTCGCCGTCGAGCCAGCGGCCGGCGGCGAGCTTGTCCTCGATCAGCCGGTCCGCGGTCGCGGCATCGGGCACGCGAAGGAGCGCTTCGGCCAGCACCATGAGCGCCAGCCCCTCCTTGGTCGACAGCGAATAGGCGTGCAGAAAATCGTCGACGCCGCCGAGGCCGGTTGCTGTGGCGCGGATCGCCTCAATGAGCCGCCGCGCGCGCACGTCGATACGACGCTCAGCGGCGCGGTCGCGCGCGGCATCGGCGAGGAGGACTGTCGCCAGTTCCTCGTCGGGCGGCGCAAACGAAGCGTGGAAACTTGGCACCCGGCTTTCAGGCGCGTCCATCGCGGCAATTTAGCACAAGCAAGCATAGGAGGGCACCGCGGCGTGAGTGCGAAGCCGCGTGGGCAAAATCGAACAGGCGCGGTGCCCACGCGGTTGCGTGGTCGCGACGAATTTGCCCACTCTACGCCCATCGCGACTCAACGCGCCAGCAAAGCCGCAAGCTTGTCGATGCTCATGGTCCAGCCCATCTCCATGCCTTGCAGATAGGCGATGGCCTTCTCCACCACCGCGCTGCCACGGGTGTGCAGGGTCATTTTTGTTCTGCCGTCCTCGTCGGCGAAGGTGACGGTGGTGAAGCCTTCGATGATGTGATTGCCCGTCTCATCGATGGCGACATTGGTAAAAGCGAGCCGCTCGGGCGGCACGAGTTCGCGGATCTCGCCCTTCATCGGATAGATGGCGCCGTCGGGAGCGCGCATGTGAATGCGCAGCGCGCCGCCGACGCGGGCATCGATCTCGCAGACCGGATTGGTGAAGCCCTTCGGGCCCCACCATTGCGCCAGCAGTTTTGCGTCGGTCCAGGCTTTGAATACCAGCGCGCGCGGCGCATTGAACACCCGCGTGATGGTAATTTCACGTTCGGCGAGCACCTGGGCGGCAGTTGTCATGGTATGCTTCTCCTCACAACGCTACTTCGCTTTGGCGAGATAGGCGTCGAGCCGCTCGAACGAGCCGGTCCAGCCCTGGGTCATGCCACTCTGTGCCGCATCGAAAGTCGCTCGCTCTTCGGCGGTGGCATTGATCGGCGACCAGCGAAGCGTGACTTTGGTTTTGTTGTCGGGCTGCGCTTGGAACGTGACTGTGGTGATCAATTCCAGCGGCCATGTCGGACTCAGCGGATGGCGCGTGAGACCGCCGGATTCGTCGGAAAACGAATGCACCCAGGAAAGACGCTCGGGTTCGGCGATCTCGCGATAAACGAACTTCGCCCACATCACCTTGCCGGAGGGATCGCGCATGGCGCCGTGGTAGGTGCCGCCGACACGTAGGTCCATCTTCGAGGAAATCACGGTCGAACCCTTGGGCCCGAACCATTCCTTCATGCGCTCGGGCTCCGTGAAACACTCCCATAACAGTTCGCGCGGCGCATCGAACTCCCGCGTGATGACAAAGTCCTTCGTTTTCGCGTCGATGGCCGTCATGGTGCTCGCCCCCTTGATCGCGCGCTTATCGCCCAACCAGAACCATCCAGCCGACGCCGAATTTGTCGGACAGCATGCCGAAGCGCGACGAGAAGAATGTCTTCGTCATCGGCATGTTCACTTTGCCGCCCTCGGCCAGCGCATTGAAGATGCGTTCGGCGTCGGCATCGGTCGAGGCGCTGAGCGCAAGGGCAATGCCATGAAAATTCGGACTGCCGTTGCAGCGGCCGTCCGACATCAGGATCGTGGCGTCGCCGGCGCGAAGCGCGGCATGCATCACCTTGTCGGCGTTGCTGGGAGAGATCATCGACGGATCCGGCGCTTCCTTAAAGCGCATCAGCATCTCGACCTTGGCGCCGATTGCTGTCTTGTAGAATTCGATCGCCTCGTCGCAGCGGCCTTCGAATGCCAGATACGGTTGAACTTGCATCGCTTTACTCCTGTATTGGCCCGTCAATGATGGTCCTTGACAAATAGGTTGATATCAACATAATTAGCGAATGTCAAATCCCAGGGTGAAGGTTGTGAAGGTTGTGAAGGTTGTCGCCGAGCATGACGATCTGCCGTTTGCGTTGACGCTGCATGTTCGCGATAATTGCCTTTGCTTGCACGTTCAGCGGGCAGCGCGGGCGCTGGCGCGGCGCTTTGACGATGCGCTGCGGCCGCTCGGACTGACGCAGGGTCAATTTTCGCTGCTGATGTCGCTCAATCGCCCGCAGTCGCCCCGCATCGGCGATGTCGCGTCGCTGCTCGCGATGGATCGCACGACGCTCACGGCCGCGCTCAAGCCGCTGCAACGCCGCGGCCTCGTGAAGGTGAAAGCGGATAAGGAGGATAAGCGCGGCCGCCGCCTGATTCTGACTGCGGCCGGCCGTGCGCTGCTTGTTGCTGCGGCGCCGGTATGGACGCGCACGCAAGCCGAAACCGAGCGTGCTCTTACGCATGCGAGTGCGGACACGCTGCGCGCCACTTTGCGAGAACTCTGCTGACATCGCGCCGCCACGTAATGCGCGAGGCGTCCCGTGGTTTGCAACAGAGCCTTGTCGGCGCCGTCCTTCCTCGATTACGCGATCGCGCTTGGCACCGCAGATGGTTGGGCGATGGAGCGCCATCAATGCCGTCTCTTCACGATCAGATGATTCGCACCAGGCGTCGAAACGCGCTCGGTGCAGGCATATCCGAGAGCACGCAGATCAAGGCCGGCGTAAAGATTTTCACCGGCGCCGAGAAAGACCGGTGCGATGGCAAGGTGCATCTCGTCGATCAGGCGAGCGCGCAGGCATTGTTGGACCGTCGAAACACCGCCGCCGACTCGCACATCCTTTTCTTTGGCGGCGCGCCGCGCCTGCCGCAGTGCGTCCTCGATTCCATCCGTGATAAAATGGAAAATCGTGCCGCCGTCCATGACAATGGGGGCGCGTGGATGATGGGTAAGTACAAAGACCGGCACGTGATAGGGCGGGTTGCTGCCCCACCAGCCCTTCCAACTCTCGTCTGGCCACGGCCCTCGAACCGGCCCAAACATGTTGCGACCGAGCACCCAGGCGCCGACGTTTTCGAAACTTCGCGCCGCGAAGTCGTTGTCGACACCAGTCTCTCCGCCGTCCTGGCCGAACATCGTTCGGAAGGTGCGTGTCTTGAATGCCCATTCGTGTAAGGCCGTCCCATTCACGCCGAGCGGGTTCTGCAGGCTCTGGTCGGGCCCGGCGCCAAAGCCGTCAAGCGATAGTGAGAACGCGCGCACGCTCACTCTTGACATGCCGTTCTCCTTTCAGTTTCTCGCGAGTTAAGCAGACTGCGCCGCCACGTATTCCGCAAGCCGCGCCAGCGTCTGCACCAGTCCTTTGTCGGCGCCGTATTCCCTGATGACGCGATCGCGTTCGGCGCCGGACGGGAAGTCGCCGCGCCAGGTAATGCGCGTGCGTCCGCCAAGATCTTCAAAAACGATGGTCTGGCGGAACTGCACCGGTTCGACGTCCGCCCCGCCGCCATGGCGATAGACGATACGCTCGTTTGGCACGATGTCTTCGTAGATGATGCGATTCTGATAATCGCGGCCGTCGGGCCCGTGCATGACGAAACGCCACACGCCGCCCGGACGCATGTCGAAGCTCGATGTCGTGGTGGTGAAACCGTCCGGTCCCCACCACTGCGCCAGATGCTTGGGATCGGTAAACGCCGCGAAAACCAACTCGCGCGGCGCGTCGAATTCACGCATGCCGATGATCGACCGTGGGTCGCTGTCGAGATCGAGTCTATCTGTCATCGCCATCCGCCGGGTCCTTTTTCGTTGGCTCGGGGGCGAGGTGCTCGGGAGCCCTGGCCTGGAGTTTCTTGAGGTAGTCGTCGAGCCGATCGAAGCTCTCGTCGTAAAAGCGGCGGTAGTGCGCCAGCCAATCGTCAATGTCTTTCAGCGCGCGCGGCTCGATGCGGCATGGCCGCCACTGGGCTTCGCGGGAGCGCGTAATCAGGCCGGCGCGTTCGAGCACTTTGAGGTGTTTTGACACCGCGGGCAGGCTCATGGCGAAGGGCTTGGCCAGTTCCGTCACCGAAGTCTCGCCAAGCGCCAAGCGCGCCAGAATGGCGCGGCGGGTCGGATCGGACAGGGCGGAGAAGGCGGTATCGAGGCTCAATTTCACTATCCGGTTAAATAACCGAATGGTTTAATACATATCAGTCCAGTCCTTGTCAAGCCGGTGCCTGATTAAGTCCGTTGTCATGAGCAGCAGCGATAGACTGCCGTTTTGCCCCTGTCGGAACCGCGTTTATGTCCTTCGTCCGAATTTACCTTCGTGTTCTCGGCCTGTTGCGTCCGGTCGCGCGGCTCGCCGTGACATTGGCGCTGGCGAATATCGCCCTCGCCGTCGCGCAATTCGTCGAGCCGGTGCTGTTCGGCCGCATTGTCGATGCCTTGTCCGGCACACTGCCGGCGGGCATCGCGCCCGCTGCGCGGGCGCTGACGCCGCTCGTCGGCGCCTGGGTTTGTTTCGGGCTTTTCGTGATCGTCGCCGCCACGCTGGTCGCCTGGTACGCCGACCGGCTTTCCCACCGGCGCCGCAACATGGTGCTGGCGGATTATTTCGAGCACGTGCTGCAATTGCCGTTCGCCTACCATGCCGCAGCGCATTCCGGCCGGCAGATGAAGGTGATGCTCACCGGCACCGACACGCTGTGGTGGCTGTGGCTGTCGTTCTTTCGCGAGCATCTGTCCGCCTTCGTGTTCATCGTCTTGCTGTTGCCGGCGTCGCTATTGCTGAACTGGCGGCTTGCTTTGCCGCTGATCGTATTGTGCGCGGCGTTCACGGTGTTGACCGTGTTCGTCATCCATAAATCTTTCGCGCTGCAGCGTGCCGTCGAGCGGCATTATTCCGACCTCGCCGAGACCGCCGCCGATGCGCTCGGCAATGTCGCGCTGGTGCAGAGCTACGCCCGCGTCGAGCTCGAAGTGTCGGGCCTGAAGACCGTGGTGAACTCGCTCCTTAACGCGCAAATGCCGGTGCTGTCGTGGTGGGCCATCGTCACCGTACTGACTCGCGCCGGCACCACGCTCACTCTACTCGTCATCCTTTTGGTCGGAACTTATCTCAAGCTCGTCGGCCTGGCCTCGGTCGGCCAGATCGTCAGCTTCATGGCGATCGCCGCGATGCTGATCGTCCGGCTGGAGCAAGCCGTCAGTTTCTGCAACCGGCTGTTCATGGACGCACCCAAGCTTGCCGACTTCTTCGGCGTGCTCGACACCGTGCCGGCCGTACGCGACCGGCCGGGCGCGATCGATCCCGGCCGCCTGCGCGGCCTCGTTCAATTCAAGGACGTGTCGTTTTCCTATGACGGCAAGCGGTCCGCGGTGACGGATTTGAGCTTTACCGTATTGCCCGGCGATCGCGTGGCGCTGGTCGGCCCGACCGGCAGCGGCAAATCGACGGCGCTGGCGCTGTTGCATCGCGCTTTCGATCCGCAATCGGGCGCGATCTCGATCGACGGCATGGATATTCGCGGCTTTACGCTTGCGGGCTTGCGCCACAATATCGGCGTCGTGTTCCAGGAAACGCTGCTGTTCAACCGCTCGATCGCTGAGAACTTGCGCGTCGGCAAGCCGGATGCGACCGATGACGAGCTGCGCGCGGCGGCGGCGCGCGCGCAGGCATCCGAATTTATCGATCGCAATCCCGACGGGTTTGAGGCGCGTATCGGCGAACGTGGCCGGCTTCTGTCCGGCGGCGAGCGGCAGCGGCTCGCAGTGGCGCGCGCTTTGCTCAAAGACCCGCCGATCCTGATCCTCGACGAAGCGACCAGCGCGCTCGACCCGCTCACCGAGGCACGGCTCAATCTCGCGCTCGACGAAGTGATGAAAGGCCGCACCACCTTCGTCATTGCCCATCGCCTGGCCACGGTGCGCGGCGCGACCCGCATTTTGGTTTTCCGCCAGGGGCGCATCGTCGAGACCGGCACGTTCGACGAGCTGACACGCCGCGGCGGCTTCTTTGCCGAGCTGGTGCAAGCGCAGTTTGGAGTTTCACCTCTCCCCGCCGCGCGGGGAGAGGTCGCGACCCCCGACTTGATCGGGGGGAGCGGGTGAGGGGGCGTTGCCGCGATTCTGAGCTTGTAGGGCGGATTAGCCGAAGGCGTAATCCGCTGCCTCTCGGCAAGATAGCGGATTAGGCTTTGCTAAATCTGCCCCACGCCCTGGTTCCCCATCAGTTGTCCTGATATTTGTGCGTGCATTACATAAGATAGTGCAGCCGCTAGCGGTGTCGGCCAGATGGATACTATCGACTTTTCACAGATTCACACCCTCTCGGGCGGACAACGATATTCTTTCGAAGAATTGGTTTGCCAACTCGCCCGACGAGAGTCGGTCGCTGCTGGATCAACCTTCAGAAGGGTGGAAGGTTCAGGGGGAGACGGCGGGGTCGAAGGCTATTGGCTCTTACCCGATGGCTCAAAATACGGCTATCAGGCCAAATATTTCACGCGAGCGCGAGAAATCGATTGGGGGCAAATAGACGACTCTGTTTACGAAGCCCTCAAAAACCATCGGTCCTTGACACGATACGTTGTCGCAATTCCGTGCGATTTAACAGACCGCAGCGGCGCCACTGCAAAGGGTCGCACTGGTTGGCAGCATTGGGACGCACATAAGAAAAAATGGCTAGCACGGGCGCGGCGACGGCGTCGGAAAATTGATTTTGTGCCATGGACTGCGTTCGAGTTACGAAACCTCCTTATCGCGTCGTCCGCAGATGGCTTGCGTCGTTACTGGTTCGGGAAAGGGGAATTTTCAGCGGAGTGGTTTTCGCGTCATGTCAGCGGAGCAGTTGCGGCTCTCGATGAACGCTATCATCCAGAAGATCACGTGGATGTTTCGATTGAGCACCTCTTTGAGTTCGTGTGTCGCAATGAGGCGGCGCTAAAGCGGCTTATTGACAGAGTCGTGAAAATCGATAACGCGCCAATACCAGATACCTATCTCAAACAAATTGATGACAAGCACCCTCTTGATGACTTGGCTGCCATTACAAAAGCCGTCGATGCTATTACCGCGATAAAACTAGATTTCAGCGTTCCACCGTGGCACGGGTGGACGTTGGCTCGATGGAAGCGTCTCAGTGAAGAATTGGTAAGCGCAGTTGGGAAGCTTCGCACTTGGAGTTGGCAGGAACGCTCGAACATTTCTAAGGACAACTCCGATAAGCGGAGCCGGTTTGAATATCTGTCCCATTCTTTAAACAAGCTCGGCGATGCCGCCGAGTCCCTCCAAACTTTGCTCGGCAGCCGATATCTGGAAGCCGAACAAATAAGGGCCGCTATAATCGAGGGCCGCGCGGGAACGGGCAAATCACACCTGCTCGCCAAGATTGCCGAAAGGGCGCTGCAAGAAGAGCGTCCTGTTATTTTGTTGCTTGGGCAGCAATTCAACGACCAACCGATTTGGACGCAGATTTCAAGTCGCCTTGGACTTGGGGCTATGGATTCTGAGAGCCTGTTGCAGGCGCTCGCTGCGGCGTCAGAAGCGATCCGAAAGCGCGGCGTAATCTTAATCGACGCGATTAATGAGGGCGCTGGCCCAAAAATTTGGAGAAACGAGATCGCCCCATTTCTAGCACAGGTTCAACGCTATCCCAGCTTGGCGTGTTTTGTGTCGTGCCGCTCCGAATACGTGCCTTACTCAATTCCGAATGGCGTGCTTTCAAGTGTTCCTCGTTTCGAGATCAGAGGATTCGAAACGCAGAAAGAACAACTTGAAGCGGCCGAAGTTTACATGGATAAACGTGGCATATCGCGGCCAGGTGTTCCATGGCTCGCCCCTGAGTTTGTGAATCCTTTGTTTCTGCGCAGCGCCTGCCTAGCGCTGGCGCGAGAAGGAAAATCCGAGTTTCCGCGCGGGCTCACTGGTACAAAGGCAATCCTAGCATTCTACGTCAAGAGCGTGGGTCGTAATCTCGGAGCGGGAAGAGATGGCACCGATGAGTTAGTGCCTGGTACCGCAAAGGCATTGCGCGCGCTCACAACTAAGATGGCAACCAAGCGCAAGGACTACGTTTCCAAGTGTGAGTCCTTGGAGGTGACGAATGGAGCGTTTGCGGACTATCCGGCACCTCAGGGAATGAATTGGCTAGACGTTCTTCATCGTAGCGGCCTGCTGCGGTATGATCCCAGTCCTGAAGTTGGCGGCGACGCCTTAGTAATTCCGGATGACGTCGTTCGGTTTAGCTTTCAACGTTTTCAAGATCACCTTATCGCCGAAGTGTTGCTTTCTGAGACTACCAATCCGGTAGCCGCGTTAAAAAATGGCGGAACGCTGGGCTTCATTCACGCGGAGGGGAATATTAACTGGGAATGGCAGGGGCTCGTTGAGGCTCTGTCGATCCAGTTGCCAGAGAGGTTCGGAATAGAGTTAGTTGATGCGTTACCGGAAGGTGCACCAAAGTGGTGGAGAATTTGGCAGATACCTGACGCATTCACTGAGAGCATTCGATGGCGGGACAAGAAGGCATTCAATAAACGGACGCTCGAACTATTCAACTTGCTGCCTCGGGCCAATTTAGATCGGTTGTCAATCCTCATCGAGCTTTCGGCATCGGTAGATCATCCTTGGAATGCTGACTTTCTTCATGACAGTCTGCTCAAGCGAGGCCTCATTCGTAGAGATCAAACTTGGACGAACGAAATTAGCAATTCCGACGCCGCAGAAGACAGCATCATTGGTAGACTTATTGATTGGTGTCTGGTGGGGCAAAGCGTGTCGTCCCATCGTGATACACGGCGTCTCTGCGCAATAACCTTATGCTGGCTTCTGTGTTCCACAAATCGATACATTCGTGACAAGGCAACCAAGGCTCTTAGCTCGATCTTTCTGACCCAGGATGACGTGTTTCCCGAGCTCGTGCAAATGTTTGAAGAGGCAGACGATTTGTATCTCCACGAACGCCTCATCGCTGCCGCTTATGGCGCTTGCTGTATCGACCCGTCAGCACAACGCTTGAAAAATTATGCCGCTGCGATCTTCAAGTCCGTCTTCAAGACAAGGCCCCCTCGCTCGATATTGTTACGCGATTATGCTCGGGGAATCATTGAGCTTTGCACCAAGAAGGCTACGCTGCCACCGAGCATAAATCTCAAGAAATGTCTGCCTCCTTATCAGTCACCTGTTCCCAATTTGCGGGTAACGGAAGCTCAAGTGAAACGCGCTGCTAAACGTGCGGGCGATGAAACAATTCTGCATTCGTGTAGCAGCGGGCTAATGGGTGACTTTGGAAGTTATGAGATCACGCCGCGTACCGGGCGTTTCACCGCAGTTCAACTGACAAAGTCTCAGCCAGTAACAAGTCGCGAAAAATCTGATCAATTCGAAGCCGAAGTAGTTGCAGGCGATCCAGAAAGGATGTCACGTTACAAAACTTTAAGGGACGCTGCTCATCTACCGCTTATGAGATCGCTCATTCGCGAAGAAAAGACGAAGGTAAGCCAGGCTGAACTAACTGCATGGGCCGAGAGAATTGTGTCGGCGGAGCAACGATTTCTAGCCCTCCTATCAAACGGGGAATCACAACGATACAAAACTGATGCTGCTCCTTATCTGGGAATTAGAGGAAAGGCGAAACCAAAGGAGCCGCCGGAAGTCGATCTGCCAGGGGCAATGCGTTGGGTGGCAAAGACAGCGTATGAGATCGGATGGACGAAAGAACGGTTCCCGCATGACACCTCTCGAAGTTTCGATTATTCTCGCGATCGCCCGCGCATCGAACGAATCGGAAAGAAGTATCAGTGGATCGCACTAGACGATCTACTGTGTCGCCTAGCAGACAATTATTGGATTGGCAGCGATTGGGGAACGCCCGCCAAGGCCTACAATAATCCTTTAGATATCGGATTTGAGCGTGATATCGATCCGACAATTCTTTCGCCCGCAGCGAGCCCGGGTCTAACAATTACTGCCGATATCGGATGGGGTTCCGCGCCACTCATTGCCATCGGCGAAACAGCAGAGAGAGATCTTTCCGCTTGGCCGCTAAAAGGGAACCGAGTCAAATCACTTCCTTCCCTCATCAGAAAAAGTGACGGCGAGGGAAAGAAGTGGGCCGTGCTCTATGAGCACAGGAGCGCTAAGACCAAATATGAGGATAAGCAGCCTAGAGAACACGGCTTGAGGTTACAGGAATGGTATTTTCTGATGTGCGTATTTGTTTCAAAAATGGATCGTGAAAAGCTTGTGGACGCGTTAAAGGCCAAGAAGCACATCGATGTCACGCAATGGGACCCCCACGAATATACGGATGGGCCGTTTTTACGCGAAGCTCCATGGCGGGACACATGGTCGCAGCAACAGTGGTGGACAGATGTTTCGGAGGCACCTGATGGACTAAAAATTGCATTTCCCGTTTTCGAGTATCATTGGGAATCGCATCTAGACTCCTCCATGCCAAAGGGTGCACGAGCCAGGGTGCCAGCCCCTTGGTTAGTGACTGCACTGGAACTGAAACCGGACAGCGACGATGCAAATGTGTGGCACGGTCCACAAGGCTCCATTTCCTTCATACATGCCGATCTTGATGAGGGCACATCAGTACTTCTGAGAGAAGACCTGCTAGATCAGTTAATGCAGAACAACAATTTGGCCTGCGTTTGGCTTTTCGTCGGGGAGAGAGGCGCGTGGCCAGGTGGAAGTAACAAAAAGGCGACTTGGCGGCGCAGCGAAGGTTTGTGCTGGCTAGATCGGAAAAATCCAACCTGTGCCTATTGGCAAAGGGATAACGGAAATAGAAAGGCTCAGCGCGCCCCGCGCGCTGGGAGAGGGAGTCGCCAGCGCTACCTTAGCCGCTCCAAAATACTGACGTAATTGGCCACCGCGGTGCCGCCCATGTTGAAAATGCCGCCGAGCTTGGCGTCCTTGATCTGCATGTCGCCGGCGGTGCCTGCGAGCTGCATCGATGTGAGCGCATGCATCGACACGCCGGTGGCGCCGATCGGATGGCCCTTGGCTTTCAACCCGCCGGACGGATTGATCGGCAGCGCGCCGTCCTTGGCGACGACGCCCTCGGCGATGGCGCGTGCGCCTTGGCCTTCGGGCACCAGCCCCATCGCCTCGTATTCGATCAGTTCGGCGATGGTGAAGCAGTCGTGCACCTCGGCGAAGGAGAGGTCTTTGAGCCCGATGCCGGCCTGATGCAGCGCGCGCTGCCAGGCGAGCGCGCAGCCCTCGAACTTGAGCACGTCGCGCCGCGACATCGGCAAAAAGTCCTGCACGTGCGCCGCGGCGCGGAACACGATCGCCTTGTCGAGCTTGAGCGCGGTCTCGACGTCGGCGAGCACGAGCGCCGCGGCGCCGTCGGAGACCAGCGAGCAGTCGGTGCGCTTGAGCGGGCCGGCGACCAGCGGGTTCTTGTCGCTTTCGGCGCGGCAGAATTCGTAGCCGAGGTCTTTTCTGATCTGAGCGTAGGGATTGCCGACGCCGTTCTTGTGGTTCTTGGCGGCGATGCGCGCCAGCGCATCCGACTGGTCGCCCCAGCGCTGAAAATAAAGTCCGGCGATTTTACCGAAAATGCCGGCGAAGCCGCCGTCGATATCGGCTTCCTCGCGCACATAGGCGGCTTTGAGGAGATTGCGGCCGATGTCCGCGGGCGGCGTCGCCGTCATCTGCTCGACGCCGACCACCAGCACGATTCGTGCAGAGCCTGCCGCGATCGCCTTCAGACCTTGATGCACCGCGGCGGAACCGGTGGCGCATGCATTCTCGACCCGCGTCGCGCGCTTAAACCGCAGATCGGGCGAGGCTTGCAGGACCAGCGAGGCGGTAAAATCCTGCGCCGAAAAGCCGGCGTTGAAATGGCCGAGCACGATTTCGTCGACGTCCTTCGCCGCAATCCCGGCGTCCGCGAGCGCCTCGCTGGCGACCCGCACGACGAGGCTCTCGACCGTTTCGCCGTTAAGCTTGCCGAACGGCGTATGGGCCCAACCCACGATGCAGGCGGTCATAATTCCCCCCGAGGTTCTACAATGCCGAACTTTCGTCGCTTTTCATTGGCTTAGGAACGATTGCGATTCACGCTGCCTTAGGATAGCGCTATTCGTCTTTGCCTTCGAGGCCGGCTTGGGGTTACATAGTTATGCGCCCAAGCTTCGTGAATACGTTGCGTGAACGCCTGTTCAACGTTGCGTGAAACCTTCGCGGCCCCGATAGACCTTGAAATGGGCCCGACTAACCGAACGGACCGCGACACGTGCCTTGCATGAATTTTTTCCGGGCGCCGCTCTTCGGCATTGTCCTGAGTTCCGTTGCGGTCGGGGCGGCCGCTCTCGCTGCGGTCGGATCGGCAAGTCCCGCCCGAGCCGAATCGACTATTCTTGTCGACGCCAATTCCGGAAAGGTGCTGCGCGCCAACAACGCGGCCTATCCGTGGCATCCCGCTTCCACCACCAAGCTGATGACGCTCTACTTGACGCTGAGCGCGCTGCGCGACCAGCGCATCACGCCCGACACGTTGTTCACGGTGTCGACCAATGCGGCGTTGCAATCGCCCACCAAGATGGGCTTTCCGCCCGGCACGCAGGTCACGGTCGACAACGCGATCAAGATGATGATGGTGAAGTCGGCGAACGACATGGCGGTTATGCTCGCCGAAGGACTTGGCGGCACGGTCGACCAATTTGCGCAGGAGATGACCGACACCGCGCATCGCCTGGGCATGACCGAAACCAACTATGTCAATCCCAACGGTCTGCCCGACGACAATCAAATTACTTCGGCGCGCGATCTCGCCATTCTCGCCCGCGCGCTGCTCCACGATTTTCCGCAATACGATTCTTATTGGCACATTCCGGCGATCAAATATGGCCGGCGCATCGTCCGCAATTACAATCCTTTGCTCGGCCGTTATCCCGGCGCCGACGGCATGAAGACGGGTTTTGTCTGCGCTTCGGGGTTTAATCTCGTCGCCACCGCGGAGCGCGACAACAAGAGGTTCATCGCCGTCGTGCTCGGCGCGCCGTCGTCCGGCGAGCGCGCGGTCAAGGCCGCGGAACTGTTGCAATACGGCTTCAATCAGGGGCCGCTGTCGTTTTTGAAGCCGTCGCTCGGCCCGGTCGAAACGCTGGCGCCGATCGATGCGGCGCCGCCCGACCTGACGGACCAAATGTGCGGCCGGCACCGCCGCCACCCGGCCACCGAGGAAGACGATCCCGACGCCGATCTCGGTAACGTCAACAGCGCCTCCGGCGATGCTCCCCCCGACAACAGTGCCGAAACCGGCCCGAAATTTTCCGTCGTGCTATCGGCGTTGCGCGCGCCGAGCCCCGGCAACCTGCTATTGGACCCGGGTCCGGTAACGCCGGTTGTCGTCTACACCGGCCCGACACGCAGCGAGGCGGAGATCGCCAAGCTCGAGGCGATGATTGCCGCCGAGCCGGTGAAGAAGCGGACCAAGCGCAAAACGGCCGCCGCCAAGTCCGGCGACCACGAGGCCGTCAAGCCGGATGACCATAAGCCGGCGAAACCCGAAGACCATAAGGCCGGCAGACCCGTCAAACGCAAGCCGGCGGCGGCAAAGCTCGACGGTAAGGCGCACGACGGCAAGGCCGCAGCCACGCCAGGAACTCGCACGCCATGGACGCCGATGTCGGCCTCCGCGCTTGCAGCGAGCCCGCCGCCCGAACTCAAAGCCGACGGTGCGGCACCGCCGCAAGCGCCGGCCAAGCCCAAGCCGGCGGTCGCGGAATTTCAACAGTAATTACGGCGCTGAACGCATGCGCACGGCGCGTGCCGACGCGGCGCACCACTGCCTTCTGCGTCGCTCGTGACGCGTATTTCCGGTATCGATTGCCGTGCTAAAACCATTGCGACACACGGGAGAAAGCATGTCCGCCAAGGTGACCATTGCCGCGCTGCAACGGATGAAGGGCGAGGGAAAGAAGAGCGTCGGCGTCGTCGCCTGGGATTATCAGCTGGCGCGCATCGCCGATCGCGCCGGCTTCGATTTCGTCTCGGTCGGCGATTCGGTCGGCGTCAATCTGTGGGGCCGGTCCGAAGTGCTCGAGGTCACGCTCGATGAGATGCTGCTGTGCTGCCAGGCGGTGCGGCGCGGGGTCGAGCGCGCGCTGGTGAGTTGCGACATGCCGTACGGCCCGGTGCAGCAGGGCATCGACAGTGCGCGCGCGGCCGCATTTCGGCTGGTCAAGGAAGGCGGCGCCGACCTGATTAAGGTCGATGCCGCGGCGGAATTTCCCGAAGTCGTGCGCGCGCTGGTCGGCGAAGGCATCCCGGTCTTCGCGCAGTTCGGGCTGACGCCGCAGACCGCCGCCAAATACGGCATTCCCTATAGCGCGCAGAATTCGCCGCAAGCGCAGGCGAGCGGTGAAGCGGCGGCCAAGCTCGTCGAGGAGGCCAAGCTCCTCGAAGCTGCGGGCGCTTGCCTCCTCGATTTCACCAATTCCGGTCCGCTCGCCGGCGCCGCCGTGGTCGCGGCGGTGAAAATCCCGGTGATCGGCGGCTTCGGCGGCGGGCCGTGGCTCGACGGCCGGGTGCGGCTCGCCCACACGGCAATAGGCTATGGCGAGAAATGGCTCGAGGCCAAAGAAAACAAGCTGCCCGACACCTATTTCAATTCCGCCAGGGCCACGCTCGAGGCTTTTACGGCGCTGATCGCCGACGCTCGCGCCGGCCGCCAAATCAAGGGCTGACCATGCCGAGCGCGATCATCGACGGCATTGCCACGCGCTACGAGGTCGTCGGCGACGGGCCGCCGCTGTTGATGTACGCGCCGGGCGGTTTCAACGCCGTGGTCGAAGCGTGGACCACCCTCGGCAGCTACGCCAAGATCAAGCTGCTCGATCATCTGCCGCAGCATTTTACCTGCATCATGTTCGATCGCCGTGAATGCGGCCAGTCCGGCGGCCGCGTTGAGCGTGTCACTTGGGCGAGTTACGTCGCGCAGGGCAGGGGACTGCTTGAGCATTTGCGGATTTCGCGCGCCCACCTCATGGGCGGCTGCATGGGCTGTTCGCCGGTCGCAGCCTTTGCCGTGGCGCATCCCGAAATGGTTGCGAGCATGGTTCTGTATTGGCCGGTCGGCGGCGCCAAATATCGCATGTCGAGCCACCGGCGCTTTGCCGACCATCTCAACTTTGTTCGCAGCGAGGGCCTCGGCGGCGTCGTCGCGTTGGTGCGCAAAGAGGGCAAGCCGTTCGGCGCCGATCCGCGCGGCGGGCCGTGGGCTTCGGTCATCAAGCGCGGTGACGCATTCGCCTCCGGCTATGTCGGGCAAAATCCGCAAGACTACGTGCGAATTTGCGAGGACATGCGCGACGCGCTGTTCGACCGCGATACCGCGCCCGGCGCCGAGCCTGAGGATCTGATGCGCACCGAGATCCCGGCTTTGATCGTGCCCGGTCACGATGCCGCGCACGCGACCTCGGCGGCGCGCTATCTCGAAGAATGCCTGCCGCGCGCGCAATATTGGGACGTGGCGGTGGAAGCGCAGAACGAAGCCGCGACGAATGCGCGCGTCTTGGAATTTTTGCAGAATAGCCGCGCCTAGAGCATGATCCCGAAAAGTGGAGGCCGGTTTTCGGATAAGATCATGCTCAACTCAACTACCTAGACTCTGATCCGATTCAATTGAATCGGATCAGAGTCTAGGCGGTGCTGCGCCATGGTCGACTATTATTCGGTGTTGCTGCGCGCGGTGACCGTGCCCGGCGCGGGCGAAGCACAGTGGCGCCGCGGCATTTATGACCGGGCGCGGCGCATGCTGGCGAGCCGACTGCGCACGCTGCGGCCGGCGCCGCCGGCGGCGGAGATCGCCGCCGAGCAATCGGCGCTGCAAGCGGCCATCGATCGCATCGAGGCGGAGCTGTCGTGGGCCGAGCATGGCGCGATCGCGCCCGACGCGCGAACGCACGATCGATTTGGCGACATCGGCAGCGAACCATGGACCGCGCGCGAACAAGGACTGATCGCAACGCCGTCGCGATGGAGCCGGCCGGCCTGGTTCGTCGCCGCCGTCATCGCCGCGGCGCTCGGCGCCGGCGGCTACGTCACTTGGGTCGAGACGGGGCAAAAATCCGTGCCGCCGCCAAGCAAAGCCGAAGCGCAAAATAATTCGCCGCCGATCCGCACAGCCAGCACCGCGCCGAACGGCGAGCTTGCGCCTGGCGTCGACGGCGGCAATGCCGATGCCGACATGCCTTATGTGTTTCGTCGTCAGCCGACCTTTTTTCGCACGTTGCAACCGGTCGGCGCGATCATCGTCGATAAGCCGCAGCACTTTCTCTATTTTATAGAGGCCAACAATGTCGCGCTGCGCTATGGCATCGCGGTCGGCCGGCAATGCGCCGCGCTGGTGGGACTGCGGCATATCGCGAGCATGGCGGAATGGCCGCCCTGGCAGCCGCCGCCCGATCTGCTCAAGCGCAGTCCAGCCATCGTGCCGGGCGGCCCGGGCAATCCGCTCGGCGCGCGCTTGTTGCAGCTCGACGACGGCACGTCGGGGATTCACGGCACCAACGCACCGAAGACCATCGGCAACGCCGTCACCTTCGGCTGCATCCGCCTGGTCAACGACGACATCGTCGATCTGTATAACCGCGTGAAAGTCTCCACATCGGTTGTGGTCTATTAGAATAGCAACGGACCGTTTGGTCGAGCGCTGGCTGCGGCGTCGCAAGCGGTTGACCGCGTTGTTCGAACGGATAGCATCACGCCGGCGCGAGAAATCGCGACCAACGACGCCGAATTGCATCGGGACGGAAGCATGCCAAGCGAGGGGGATCGTCACACCGATTGCGAGCATATATTCTTTCTCGGGATCATTCTGATCTTCCTGGTGTGGTATCTTTGGACGGCGACCGTTGCGTCGCCGACTTTCAGCAATCTCATTCTTATCGCTCCGGTCGGAGCGGTCGCCGGCCTGCTCGCTCTGTATGTCGGAGCGGCGGAAATCTTCGGGCATGACGCGGCCATGAAGGCTACGGCAATCGGCCAAGGAGCCGCCGCGGAAGCCGCGCCGTCGCGCTTTCGCGCCGGCTCGCTCACGACGATTGGGCTGTTGATGGCGTTGTTCGGGCTGTTCGTGGCGGCTATCCCCTATGCCGGGTTCGATGTCGCGACGTTCTTCTTCATTCTCGCTACGCTTTGGCTGCTCGGTGAGCGCCGCGTGCTATTTTCGCTGTCGCTTGCGCTCGGCATGGCGGCGGCGCTGAGCATTGCGGCACTGACCTTGCTGACGTTTCCGATGCCGCTGGCGATCGCCCGCTCGCTGTGGAGAGCGTTGTGATCGACTGGCAAGCGCTGCTGTCGGCGTTCCATATTCTGGGAAGCTCCTATAGCGCGTGGTTGCTGACGATTCCGGGCATCGCGCTCGGCATGCTCGGCGGCGCGATCCCCGGGGTTTCTTCGGCACTGATTTTGGCGATCGTGCTGCCGGCGACGCTGTGGATGAGCTTGCTTTCGGCGCTGATCTTCATGACGGCGATCTACACCGGGGCGGCGTTCGGGGTCGCCATCCCTGCGATCCTGATGGGCGTTCCCGGTTCGCCGGCCGCGGTGGCGACCTCGTTCGACGGCTACCCGATGACGCAGCGCGGCGAGCACAATCTCGCGCTGGGACTGGCGCTCGCCGCGTCGACGCTCGGACATATGGGAGCTTATCTGATCCTGTTTCTGGGCATCGGCGTGATTTCGCACGCCGTGCTCAAGCTCGGACCCCTCGAAATGCTGCTCCTGATGCTGTGGGGGCTTTCGCTGATTGCGGCGCTGCGCGGACGCTACGTGTCGCGCAGCCTGCTGTCGGGGCTGATCGGCATATTGATCGCCACCATCGGGCTTAGTCCGCGCGATGTGATCCGCGGCACCTTCGATCTGCCGGAATTGCTCGACGGCGTGCCCATCGTGCCGGCGATGATCGGCCTGTTCGCCGCGAGCGAGCTCTTCAATCTCGCCGGCGCCAGCTATCTGGTGCAGCGCTCCGATTTGCGCAATGTCAGCGTCCGCGAAATTGCGCGCGGCATGCTGCAAGCGCTGCACCACCCGGTCGTCATTTTGCGCGGCCTGATCATCGGCGCCACCATCGGCGGGCTGCCCGGCGTGGGCGCCGCGGTGTGTAATCTCGTCTCCTATGCCGAAACCAGGCGCGGCGACAAACATCCCGAGACATTCGGTAAAGGCAATCCCAAAGGGGTGATCGCGGCGGAAGCCGGCAACGCCAGTTCGGAAGCGGGTTCCATGGCGACCTTGCTGGCCCTCGGCATCCCCGGCGGCGCCTCTTCGGCGGTGATGCTTGCGGCGCTGTCGCTGCACGACGTGACCAGCGGTCCGCAATTCCTCGATGCGTCCAAGGACATCGTTTACGCCATCATCCTCAATAACTTCGTCCAGGGCGCGATCATGTTGGTGCTCGGTCTCGGATTGATCGGGATCATGGCCAATGTCATCCGCATTCCCGTGCGTGTGCTCATTCCCGTCATCCTGGCCTTGGCCACGTTCGGCTCCTACGGCCTGTCCGGCAACATGGCCGGACCGGCCACCATGGTCGTTTTCGGCCTTATCGGCTGGTTCATGCAGCGCCACGACTACTCGGTGCCGGCCTGCGTCGTCGGACTGATCCTCGGCGGCAAGGTCGAGAACGCCTTGCTGCAGACCTACCAGATCTCAGGCGGCGGCCAGCTCGGCTATTTTGCCGGCCGGCCGATCGCATTGGTGCTGCTCGTGCTGCTGTTATTTTCATTGTTCAGCCGGCCGATCGTGCAATGGTGGCGTGCGCGCAAGCCGACGCTCGGCGCTGTCCCGCAGGAAAACGCAGTCAAGTCCAGTTGAGGAAATGCCCATGCCAAGGACGACATACAATCCCGCCGAAGAAACCAAAGCCGCGCGCCTGATTGCGCGCCGGCCGTTTTTGTCGATGCTGGCGGGCGCGGCAGCGGCAGGGAAATTTCTGACGCGTCAAGCCGCCGCGGCGTCGTGGCCGGATGAACCGATCACTATCGTGGTGAGCACCAAGGCGGGCGGCGCTTCGACATGATGGCGCGCAATCTCGCACCGGCGCTCAGCAAGGAATTGGGCGTCCCCGTCAACGTCCTCGACAAGGAGGGCGGGGCGATGGTGATCGGCACGCGGTATTTCCTGAGCCAGCCGCACGACGGCAACACGCTCCTGGTATCGGGGCCGGCGCCCTACTGGTATGCCGACATCAATAAATTTCATGCCGGCTACGATCTGAAAGATTTCGATATCTTGAACATTCAATGGACCGACAAAACCGGAGTCTTCGTTCCCAAGGGTGGCAAATACCAATCGTTCAAGGACATCATCGACGCCATCAAGGCGCACCCCGGCGAAGTCAGCTGCGGCGTGGTGCGAGATTCCGGCGAATTCTTCAACGCCGGGATCCTGATGAATGCGCTCAAGCTGCCGCTCTCGGCGATCCGGCTGGTCACCTACGAGGCCAGCGCGCCGCTGCGCACGGCGGTCGCCGGCGGTCAGTTGGACTTCGCATTGGTATCGCTTGAGGCAAGCTTGAGCATGCTCAGCCTCATCAATGCCGTCGCCATTTTCAACGACGTGCCGATCCCGGAGCTGCCCGATACGCCGACGGCCAATGCGGTCCTCAAAGCCGAAGGCATCGCCGCGACATTCGTGCCGAGCTCGATGCGGGCGCTGATCACCTATGCCGATTTGCAGGAAAAATATCCCGACCGCTATGCGAGGCTGCGGGGCGCCTATGAGAAAGTCCTGCACGACCCGGAATTCCTCGCCAAGGCAAAAAAGCAAGGCGTCGGCACCGACTGGCTCGGATCGGAACAATCGCTTAAGCAAATCAAGGCCGCTTATGCGATCTTCGATCAATATAAAGGTCTGTTGAATCAATAATCCGGTGGCGCGGTTCCACCGCAACCGCGCGCACTGCCGGCGCGAGAGGATCGCCGTCTAGGCCGACAGCCACGGATACGCTTTTGCCTGGCCTTCCTCGAAACGCCGGATGGCGGCGGCATATTCCTGGGTATGGGCGATCTCGTCCAAGCCGCGCAATAAGCGCTTCTTGCTCAACGGCTCGATTTCGAATCGGTAGAGCTTGCCGTCAGGTCCGGTGACCGCCTGATTAGGCAAATCGACGGTCAGATGCGCGCCACGCCGCTCCTGCAGCTGGCGCATCAGCGTGTCCACGGTCGCCGCCGGCAGCCGGACCGGCAGCAAGCCGTTCTTGAGCGAATTGCTGAAGAAAATGTCGCCGAAATTCGGCGCGATGACGGAGCGTATGCCGAACGTCATCAAGCCGAACACGGCGGTTTCGCGCGAGGAGCCGACGCCGAAATTGCGGCCGGCGACCGCGATCACCGCGTGCCGGTAAGGCTCCTGATTGAGGATATAGTCGGACTTTTCCGAGCCGTCGGCATTGAAGCGCCGGTCGTGCAGCAAAATCTGCGCGAAACGCGGACCGCGCGGCACTTTGTTGAAGCGGGTCGGGCAGATCTGGTTGGTGTCGATATTTGCTTCGGCAAGCGGGACGGCGATACCGGACAAGACTGAAAACGATTCCATGGTGCTACTTCCTCGCTCCGAATTCGCGGACATCGACCAGATGACCGCGCAGTGCCGCGGCGGCGGCCATGGCCGGGCTCATCAGGTGGGTGCGCCCGCCCGGGCCCTGGCGGCCCTGGAAATTCCGGTTCGACGTCGAGCCGCAGCGCTCGCCGGGCTTTAATTGATCGCCGTTGAGCGCGGTGCAGAGCGAACAGCCGGCGTCGCGCCATTCGAAACCGGCGTCGATCAAAATGCGATCGAGGCCCTCGGCTTCGGCTTGGCGTTTCACGCTCTCCGAGCCCGGCACCACCCAGGCCGGAATGACTGCGTGGCCGAGCTTGGCCACGGCTGCCGCGGCGCGAATATCGTCGATCCGGCTGTTGGTGCACGAGCCGATGAAGACGCGATCGACGGCAATGTCGGTGAGCGGCATGCCCGGCCGCAGATCCATATAGGCCAGCGCCTTGTCGTACTCGATACGCTGCTCGGCATCCTGCAGCTGTGCGGGATCGGGGACGCGATCGGTGATCGGCAACGCTTGCTCCGGATTGGTTCCCCACGTCACCATCGGGACGACACGGGCGGCGTCGAGCTCGACTTCCTTGCTGAACTTCGCCCCTGTGTCGGACGGCAGCGTGCGCCAATATTGCAACGCCTCGTCCCAGGCTTTGCCCTTCGGCACGAACGGACGGTCGGCAAGAAAGTGATAGGTCGTGTCGTCCGGCGCGATCAGGCCGGCCTTGCCGCCGGCCTCGATCGACATGTTGCAGATCGTCATCCGCTCGTTCATCGACATCCGCGCGATGGTCGAGCCTGAATATTCGATCGCATAACCGATGGCGCCGCCGATGCCGATTTTGGCGATGACGGCGAGAATGATGTCCTTGGCGGTGACGCCGAAGCCGAGCGCGCCGTCGATCTTGATGCGCAGCGTGCCGGGGCGGCGCTGCCAGATCGTCTGCGTCGCCACCACATGGGTCGTTTCCGACGACCCGATGCCGAACGATAGGTTGCCGAATGCGCCATGCGTCGAAGTGTGCGAGTCGGCGCCGACCAGCACGATGCCCGGCTGACTGAGGCCGAGCTCGGGACCGGCGACATGAAGGATGCCCTGCCGCGCGTCGCCCCAGCCGAACCTGGAAATTTTGTATTCGTCGGTGTTGCTGATCAAAAGCTCGACCATGTTGCGGATGTCGGCATCGGGAATGCTGGTGACGCCGCGCGCCCGGGCTTGCGGATCGGTCGGGATATAGTGATCGGAAAATGCAAAGACCTTTTCGGGATGCGCCACCGGCAGGCCGCGCTCGTGCAGGGTATCGAAAGTGTGCCGTGAGCCTTCGTGGATGAGACAGCGATCGACGTAGAGCAGCGTCTCGTCGTCCTCCTGCGCCACGACGTGGCTGTCCCATACTTTGTCGAAAAGCGTCTTCATATTCTCGTTCTCCAATGCGTATGGGCTTCGCAGCGGGCTCCCGAGCGCGCTCCGCTAGTCGAGGCGAAATCCCTTGCGGCGCACGAAGGCGCCGAAATCCGTGCGTGTCGGCTCGGCATATTGCCGGGCCTTGTCTTCGGACCAGCCGTAGGGCTGCACCTGCCCCCAACGCTCGACATTACGTTGGCGCCGGTACGGCCGCAACGCGGCGCGGCGCCGATCATAGGCGTCGATTGCGCCGGCGAGGTCGCGCTCGCGGTAGCCGTTTTCAACCAGCGTGGTGTCGAGCGAGAGCCGCGGCGTGATCTCGCCCGACTGCGCCGGCCAGCCGACACACAGGCCCGCGACCGGAATGACCCGGGACGGCAGATGCAGCGCATCGCTGACAACTTGGGGATGATCGCGGATCGCGCTGATCGGACAGCAGCCGAGCCCGACCGCCGCGGCCGCACGGATGAACGTCGACAACACGATGGCCGCGTCCACGGCGGCATTGAAGAACTGATCGAGGTGATCGTTGGGAAACGGCTTGTCCCGCATTTTGCAAAGCTTTGGCAGCCGCTCGCCGTTCGCGGTGAAGACCAGGAACGCCGGTGCGTCGAGGATCCACGGCATGTCCAGTATCGTCGCGACGATTGCTTTTTTGATCGCTGCGTCGCTGACGACGACGATATCGCATTGCTGCAGGTCGCTTTTGGACGGCGCCGACAGCGCGCAGGCGCAAAGCAGCCTTAACAGGTCGGGTTCGATTGCGCGGCGCGCGTAGCGCCGATGCGATCGATAGCCTGCGATTTTTGCAAGCTCGTCCAGTCCCGGCAGGCCGGCATCGATTGCGAATGTTTCGCCGAAGCGCTCAAACAGCGCCGTGCGGATCGAGCTCACGACCTCGTTATTCGCCATGGACGCTATTCGGCGCTGGCTATTTGGCACTGCGATCGAGAAGCTCGATCGACACGCCCTCCGGCGCACGGATGAAGCAGACGCGCACGCCCGGCCGAACGGTGGTCGGCTCGCGGGTGAACTCGACGCCTTTCTTCTTGAGATCGGCGGCAATCGCGTCGATGCCGCTGACCGAAAGGCCGAAATGATCGAGCCCGCGATACGGTATGGCCGGCGCGGCGTTGGTGCCGTCGCCGTCGGCCACCGGAGCGATGAAGATGTTGGCGCCGCCGAGTTTCAGATCGATGCGCGGCTTGCCTTGCTGCATGCTGCGCAGCACCTCGGCGCCGAGCATTTTCTCGAACCATTGCGCCATCGCCTCGGGATTGGCGGTGCGCAGGTGAATGTGGTCCCATGTGTAGGCGGTCATCTGACGCGTTCTCCCTGTTACCCTTGGGGTGTTCGACGTTAAGACATGTCGGCAAGAGTGCCAACGCCATTTTGGCGCCGGCGCCCTGTTCGGTGCCACGACCGCGGCGGCAGAATCTTCAATGGCGCGCCGGTTTGCTGTCCGGCGCAGCCGGTGCAGGGGCGGTTTGAGCGTTCGGCGGCGGCAGCCAAGCGGCCTTGCCAATCTCTGCCTTTAGCATCTGTAAAATGCGTTGCAGCTCGGCCCGGGCAACGACGCCCGCCGCGCCTTCGTCGCTCGGTCCGCGCAGCTCCAAGCGAAAGCCGTTGGCGTGTTGCGATATCGTCAACCGATCGGCAAGTTCCGCCGCCGCGGCCGCAGTCGAGGTCAGGACATCGCTCGGCGTGTTCGACATTGCAGCCGCGGTCTTGGCGATGGCGGCGTCTCGTTCGAACGCGACCATCTCGCCGCGCAGCTCTGCCGGTGCGCGTTGCGCGAGATCGGAGTTGCTGGCAATGTATTGCGTCGTGCGTTCGAGGACCGCCAGCGCCAGCCGTCGCGTCAGCCAGCACGCCCAGGCATCGGGATTGCCGGCATTGATGGCGGTCAGGATGCGGTCCTCCCGCGGCACATAGACAAACGTAATGGTTCTCAGCATCCGCGGCATTGGGCGAACTCCGCTTACAGTGTTGCCATGCGCACCGGCGCCGCGGTGACTTTTTGCAACGCCTCGATCGTCAGGCCCGGCGCCAATTCGCGCACCATAAAACCCTCGTCGGTGACATCGAGCACCGCGAGATTGGTGTAGACGCGCTTGACCGCGCCAAGCGCGGTCAGCGGATAAGTACAGCGGCGCACCAGCCGGCTGTCTCCCGATTTGGTCAAGTGTTCCATCAACACCCAAAGCTGGCGGGCGCCGGCGGCGAGGTCCATGGCGCCGCCGACCGCCGGCGCGGTATCGCTGTCGGAGGTCGCCCAATTGGCGATATCGCCGTTCTCGGCGACCTGAAACGCGCCAAGCACGCACAGATCGAGATGGCCGCCGCGAATGAGCGCAAAACTGTCGCAGTGATGCATGTAGGAGCCGCCGGTGCGCAGCGTGACATATTGCTTGCCGGCATTGATCAACCAGCGGTTGATCTTGTCCGGCGCCGGCGCCGGACCCATGCCGAGCACGCCGTTCTCGGAATGGAAAATAACTTCGCGCTCCGGCGGCACGTAGTCGGCGATTTGCAGCGGCGCGCCGATGCCGAGGTTGACGTACCAGCCTTCGGGAATGTCGCGGGCAACGCGCGCGGCCATCGCGCTACGCGTCAAAGGCTTGCAGCTGTCGAGAACGTTCACGGTTCTTCTTTCACGTCACGATGGGTTCGCCGTAGGGCACATGGAGCACGCGATTGACGTAAATGCCGGGGGTGACGATGTTCTCCGGATCGAGCGCGCCGAGCTCAACGATGTGCTGCGCCTGCGCGATGGTCAACTGGGCCGCCGTCGCCATCACCGGATTGAAGTTTCGGGCCGAGGACCGATAGGTGAGATTGCCCCAACGGTCCGCTTTCCAGGCCTCGATCAAGGCGACGTCTCCGGCGAGCGCCTGTTCGAGCAAATATTTACGGCCGGCGATTTCGCGCTCCTCCTTGCCGGCGGCGAGCTTGGTGCCGACCGCCGTGGCGGTGAAGAACGCAGGGATGCCGGCGCCCGCCGCGCGCATGCGCTCCGACATGGTGCCCTGCGGCACGATTTCCAGCTCGATCTTGCCGGCGCGATAGACTTCCTCGAACACCACCGAGCCGGCGCTGCGCGGATAGGAACAGATGATTTTGCGCACGCGGCCAAGCTCGAGCAGCCGCGCCAGTCCGGTACGCCCCGTGCCGGCATTGTTGGAAACCACGGTCAAGTCTTTGGCGCCTTGCTCGATCAGACCGTCGATCAGCGCATTGGGCTGGCCGATCGAGCCAAAGCCGCCGAGCAGGACGACCGCGCCGTCGCGGATGCCGGCCATCGCCTCGGCCGTGGTTTGAACGATCTTGTCGATCATTGGAAGTGTTGCATTATCCGCTCGTCGCCGCGAAAGCGGGGACCGGAAAACTCCGCCGTAACGGTTATTCTTCTCCCTGGATTCCCGCATTCGCGGGAATGAGCGGAATAAATATTATCCCACCACGCGCACCCGCGCCTCATCGGCGAAGGCCGGCATCACTTCGCGGGCGAAGCGGCTCAAATTGTCGTTGGCCTTGTCGAGCACCAGGCCGCCGCCGTTGAGCAGGACATATTCGACGCCGAGCCGCCGCAGCTTTTCCAGCTTTTGCGCGATCTCATCGGGCGTGCCGTAAAGCGCGCTCTCCTCGCTCGCCTCGCGGGTGTCGGAGAACGTCATGATGCTCGCCTTGCTTTTGCCGCCGGGCGGGTTCGAGATCGCTTCCAGCCGCCGCTGCGCCTCCATGCGCCGCTCCAGTGCGGCGTCCTTGTCGGCCGGGTTCTTGGCGACGTAGAAAGCGCGCGCGACGCCGACCTCCAATGGATCGAAGACGCGGCCGCGGTCTTCCACGGCCTCTTTGAAAATGGCGATGCGCTCGGCGACCGTTTCGAAAGAGGCAAACTGGTCGAGCAACAGGTTATAGCCGCGCGCGGCAACTTGACGGATCGAGTCCGGGCTGCCGGCGCCCATCCACATCGGCGGATGCGGTTTTTGTGCCGTCGGCGGTTCGACGATGATATCCTCGAAGTTCCAATATTTGCCGTGATGCGAGAAACGCTGCTTCGAGGTCCAGGATTTTACGATCACGTCGAGCGTTTCGTTAAAGCGCGCATCGGCTTCCTCGATCGGCACGCAGAAACCGGCGAACTCGTTATGGCGGTAGCCCTTGCCGACGCCGAAATCGAGCCGGCCGCCGGAGAGAAGATCGATCGTCGCGGCCTGTTCGGCGAGCAGCACCGGATTGTGCCACGGCAGCACCAGCACCGCGGTGCCGAGCCGCAGCGTCTTGGTCTTCGCCGCGACCCAGGTGAGCAGCGCGAGACTGGCCGAAACCTGGCCGAAGCCGGTGAAATGATGCTCGACCAGAAAGGTCGAATGATAGCCGAGCGCCTCCGCTTCGATATTGTAGTCGATGAACTGCCGGTAGCCCTGGCCGGAATCCACGTCGGGTCCGCCGTGGCGGGCCGTGGCGCTGCCGAATAAACCGAACCGCATAAGGGCGCTCCCTAGTGGTCTGATTCTAACATTCGCATCCCGTTTCCGCACCCTATCATGCGAATGTTAGAATCAAAGGACCACTAGCAAGGTTTAGTTCTAGTGGAGCTTTTGGATTTGACATTCGCTTTGCGAGATTGCGGCCAAGTGGGTAGCGAATGTCAAATCCGCTCCACTAGAGTTGCGGCGGGAATGTAGCCTAGTTTTCGTAAGCTGGGCAAAATCGTCAGTCGCTGCGTGACCGCGTGGGCATCGCGCTTGCACGATTTTGCCCACGCGGTTGTACGGAGCGACGCGATGACCACCCTACGGCTACTCCTCATCGACGTGGCGCGACGCTATAGTGGCGCGGGGAGGAAATCATAATGTTGCACCGTGCCATTCTCGCCGCGCTGGCTACGGCCGCCGCGGTCGCCGCTTTCGCCTATCCTGCGCCGCGACCGGCCGCGGCCGACGATTATCCCAGCCGTCCGATTACGCTCATCGTGCCCTATCCGCCGGGCGGCGGCGTCGATTTCATGGGCCGGCTCGTCGGCCAGAGTCTTTCGGCTTCACTGGGCCAGCAGGTCGTCGTCGAAAATCGCGCCGGCGCCGGAGGCATGATCGGCACCCGCGATCTCGCCAAGGCGGCGCCCGACGGCTACACCATCGGGATGATGCTGACCGGCATCAGCCTCGGCGCCAATACCGGCTACGACGTCAACAAGGATTTTTCTCCGATCGGGCTCGTCGCCTCAACGCCGATCATCGTCGACGCCAATCCGTCGCTGCCGGCGAAGTCGCTGGCCGACGTGGTGGCGCTGGCGAAAAAGGAGCCAGGCAAGCTTTCCGCCGGCACGCCGCCGGCGCCGACGCTCAATTACTTCGCCGCCAAATTGTTCAACTTGATGGGCGGCGTCGATATCACGACTGTCGCCTATAAGGGCACCGGTCCGCTGACCACCGATCTGCTCGGCAACCAAGTTCCGCTCGGCTTCAACACCATCCCCGCTTCGGTGAGCCAGATCGAGGCCGGGCAATTGCGCGGCCTCGCGGTGGCCGCCGCAACCCGCTCGGCGGCACTGCCGAATGTGCCGACCGCCGCGGAATCCGGTCTGCCCGGTTTCGAGGCGGTGCAATATTACGGCGTGACCGCGCCGTCCGGCGTGCCGCGGCCGATCGTCGATCGGCTTAACAAGGCGCTGCGCGTGATGTTGAGCTCGAACAACATCAAGCAACGCCTCATCGCCGCCGGCAGCGATCCCGCGCCTTCGACGCCCGAAGAATACGCGGAGAATATCAAGCACGAAGAAGGCAAGTGGGCCGCGCTCATTAAGAAGCTCGGCTTGAAAATTGGCGAGTAGGGTGAACCGAAATGGAACTGGGACTGAAAGATAAAGTCGCGCTGGTGACCGGATCGAGCCGCGGCATCGGCCGCGGTGTCGCGCTCGCTTTGGCGGCCGAGGGTTGCGACGTCATGCTGACCGGCCGCGATGCAGTCGCGCTCGACGAAGTCGCCAACGCAATCCGCAAATCCGGCCGGCGCGCCGGTATCGCGGCGCTCGATCTGCGCGAGAAAGGCGCGGTGGAGAAGCTGATCGAGCAGGTGCGGCGCGAGCTCGGCGGTCTCGACATTCTGGTCAACAATGCCGGCGCCACCAAGCGCGGCGATTTCCTCACTTTGACCGATGCCGATTTCGAGGACGGCTATGCGCTTAAATTCTTTGCGCATGTGCGGCTGACGCGCGCCGCCTGGCCGCTGTTGAAGGAGCGGCGCGGCTCGCTCATTTCGATCGGCGGCACCGGCGGCCGCAAGCCGACCGCGGAGTTCACCATCGGCGCTTCCGTCAACGCCGCCGTCGCCGCGTTTTCCAAATGTATGGCCGACCGCGGCAGGGAGGAGGGCGTGCAGGTCAACTGCATTCATCCGAGCATGGTCGAGACCGACCGGCTGTGGCGGCGTATCAAGGCCGAGATGGAGCGCACCGGCTGGCCGGAGGACAAGGCGCGCAAGGAAATGTGCCGCGGCTTCGGCATCACCCGCTTCGGCACCGTCGAGGACGTTGCCGATCTCATTACGTTCTTAGTATCGGCGCGCGCGACCTGGATGCACGGCGCGACCATCGATCTCGACGGCGGCGAGATTCCGACGCTGTGACTATCCTGCTCTGCATTGTTTGTCGTTTCCCGGGCGCAGCGCAGCACGCAGTGGTGCGCTGCAGACCCGGGATCGTCGAAGACTGCGAAGGTCCCGGATCAGCGGTGCACCACTGCGTGCTGCACCGCATCCGGGAAACGGGCCAATAAGATGAACGTCCTCCTCACCCCCGCCCGCATCGGGCCGGTCGAAATCAAAAACCGCATCGTCATGCCGCCGATGACGACGCGCACGGCGGACGCCGAAGGTTTTATCACCGACGACAGCGTCGCCTATTATTTGGCGCGGGTACGCGGCGGCACCGGCCTGATCACGGTGGAAATGGCGTCGCCGGAAAAGTGCGGCCGGCACCGCCGCCACGAGGTCGGCATCTATGACGACCGCTTCATCCCCGGACTGACGCGGCTGGTCGGAGAAATTCACGGCGGCGGCGCCAAGGCCTCGATCCAGCTCGGCCATGGCGGCGGCCACACCCGCATCGACATTTGCGGCGAAACGCCGATCGCGCCTTCTGCTATTGCGCATCCGGTCTACGAAACGACGTTCGAGACCATCATTCCGCAGGAGATGACCAAGGAACGCATCGCCGAAACGACAGCCGCCTACGTCGCCGCGGCGCTCCGCGCGCAACAAGCCGGTTTCGATTGCGTCGAAATTCACGCCGCGCACGGCTATCTGATTTCGCAATTTCATGCGCCGTTCGAAAACCGCCGCACCGACGACTATGGCGGCAGCCTCGAAAACCGCGCCCGCTTTGGGCTCGAGGTGCTGCGCGCGGTGAAGGCGGCGGTGCCGGGCCTCGGGGTGATCTATCGGCTGTCGGTGGAGGATTTTTTCCCCGGCGGACTGCCCTATAGCGAAGGCCGCCAGATCGCGATCTGGGCTGCCGCGGCCGGGTCCGATGCGTTGCACGTCACCGCGGGTCATTACCGCTCGCTGCCGTCGGCGCAGGTCGTGTTACCGCCGATGAGCCTGCCGGACGCCACTTTTCTCGACTTTGCCGCCGACGTGAAAAAGCACGTCAGTGTGCCGGTGATCGCGGTCGGCCGGCTCGGCGATCCGGCGACGGCGCAAGCGGCGGTCGCGACCGGCAAGACCGACTTTGTCGCACTCGGCCGCACGCTGGTCGCCGATCCGCAATGGGTCGCAAAGGTCAGCCGCGGCGAACCGATCCGGCGCTGCCTTGCCTGCAACACCTGCATCAACGACATGCGCGGCGGCGCGCGCATCGGCTGCGTGGTCAACGGCGCCGCCGGCCGCGAGACTCTGTTCGCCGATGCGAAGCCGCCGCGCGGCGAACGCATCGCCGTGATCGGCGCCGGACCGGCGGGGCTGACTTATGCGGGGTTGGTCGCGGAAGGCAATAGCGTGACGGTGTTCGAGAAAAACGCGCGCCCCGGCGGCAACTTCCGCTATGCCGGCAAGGCGCCGCTCTACCAAGAGGTCGAAGCGAACGAGGCAAGTTTCGAACGCTATATCGCGGATCTGGTGGCCGCCTGCGAATTAAAAGGCGTCGTGTTTCGCCTGGCGACCGACGTCAATGCGCTTCCGGCATTGCTGGCGCCGTTCGATCGCGTCGTCATCGCGACCGGCGCCGAATATCGCTTCGGCCTCGGCGGCTTCGCCAATTGGCTGCTCGACCACGATCTTGCGCGCGCGCCCGGGCTGGCGCGGCTGTTCTCGTGGCCGGCGCTGCGCGAGTGGTTCTACTATCGCGGCCGTCGCGCCACCGGCAAGAGCTTCGACCATTTAACGCGGCCGGGCCAGAGCGTCATGGTGATCGGTGACGCGGTGCGCGCCGGCAAAAGCAAACCGGCGATCGCCAGCGCCTTCGAGGCGGCGCTGCTTGGCAAGTCACTCTTGTAAGACCGCTTTGTTCAGCCCCGGAATGCCGCTATGATGTCGAATAATCAGCGGAAGGACGCAGCAGCATGTCGGAACCTATTTGGAACCAGTTTCTCACCGAGCGCGACAGGGCCGTGTTCGACACGTCGGGTTACGGCGCGCGCGGCGGCTTCGGCAAGCGGCCGGCGCTGCTCATCATCGACGTGAATTGGGCGTTCTGCGGCGATCGGTCGGAGCCGATTCTCGAATCGATCAAGCGCTGGCGCAATTCCTGCGGCGAGGACGCCTGGGTGGCGCTGCCCTATATCCGCTCGCTCATCGACAAATGCCACCAGAAGGGCGTGCCGGTGCTCTACACGACCGGCGTGCGGCGTGAGGACAATTGGGATGCCGGCTCCTGGAGCTGGAAGAACTCGCGCAACGAAGAGGATCGCCGCACGATCGTGACCAATCTCGACGGCAACGAGATCGTCGCGCCGATTGCGCCTTTACCGCAAGACATCGTGGTGCTCAAGCAAAAGCCGTCCGGCTTCTTCGGCACCAACATGGCGAGCTATCTGACATTGCTCGGCTGCGACAGCGTCATTGTCACCGGCACCACGACGTCGGGCTGCGTGCGCGCGACCGTGCTCGACGCCTTCAGCCTCAATTACCGGGTCGCGCTCGCCGAGGAGGGATGCTTCGACCGCTCACAAGCGAGCCACGCCATCAATCTCTGCGACATGAACGCCAAATATGCCGACGTGGTGAAAACGTCGGAGGTGTTGGCATTCCTCGACACGCTGCCGCAGGGCATGTTCGAACTGCCGAAGGGCAATGCGGCGCAGCCGGAGCCGGAGCGAAAGCGCGCCGCGAATTTTTGATTATTCCGACCGCCCTCGCTGCGCTCCGCGGGGACGCAGGGCGGATTGGCACAAGGGGCGGCCCCGTTGCCGCCCTTTATCGCGATCGCGCTAGAGCATGTCCCGCAAAAGCTCGCCCGCGGACTTGATCCGGGGGTCGAAACCGGTTTTGCGAAAAAGACATGCGCAAATAAATAGCTAGAACGGGATGACGATTCGAAGAAAAGTCATCCCGCTCTAAGGCCAGTGGCGTGTCACGTTCTTCCGGCGAATTTGCGCGCGGCGTCCAGATGACCGTAGCTGCGCACCGGCGCGCACATCAGGAAGCGATAACCCTCTTTGACGATGCGCTCGGCATTGCCGGCCTCGACATGGGGATGGCCGACGACGACGCCCGCCTCCTTGCAGGTATTGACGATCTGCGCCATCGCATCGAGCACCACCTTGTGCTCGTATTGACGCGGAAAACCCAGCTCCTGGGAAAGGTCGCCTTCGCCGATCAGGATGGCGCCGATGCCGGGCACGTTTTTGAGGATGTCCTTGAGGTTCTTGATGCCCTCGGTGTCCTCGATCATCAGGATGACGAAGATCTCGCCCTTGGGGTTGAGCGGCCAGACGTCGGCGCGCTCGTAATAGTCCTGCTGGGTGACGCCCCAATAGCGCACCGCGTGCGTCGGGCCGTCGCCGCGGATACCGGCCGGCTCGTACAGCGGCTTGTCTTTCAGCCGCGGATAGCGGCAGGCGGCGACCGCGTTATAGGCCTGTTCGACGGTGCTGATATGCGGCCAGATGATCCCATAGGCGCCGAGGTCGAGCACCTGCTTGGCATGAAATTGCGCCATTTCGCCGCCGTTCGGCGGGATGCGCACGTGGGGCGTCACCGCCGGCGCCAGCGAGCCGGACTTGGCGATCTGGCTGCGGTTGAGCATGTATTGCAGGCAATCGCGGAAGGCGCGGATGTCGTAGGCGTTATGCTCCATTTCGTAGAACACGCCGTCATATTTCGCGGTGGCAAGCGCGACCGCCGATTCGACGTCGGGCGGCGAGAAGGTCGTCAAAGCATGTTGGCCCGCTTCGAGCGCGCGAATGACGCCGTTGAGCCTCGGTAGTTCAGCCATTCCCTGGTCTCCCCTGATTGCGGGGCGCATTCTATCAGAAACGCAACGGGGTTTGACAATCGCGCCGTGCGCCTTAGCATCCGCCCCTCTCCAACCTCACGCATGGCGCTGTCTCATGATCATCGATTGCCACGGCCACTACACCACCGAGCCCAAGGACCTGCATCGTTTCCGCAAGGAGCAGACCGCGGCCGCCACTGCCAAGGACAAGGCGGCGATGCCGTCGCGCGCGTCCTTGAAAATGTCCGACGACGAGATTCGCGAAAGCATCGAGGGCAACCAGCTCAAGCTGCAGCGCGAGCGCGGCACCGATCTGACTATTTTCTCTCCGCGCGCCTCGGGCATGGGCCACCACATCGGCGACGAGAGCGTCAGCCTGGAATGGTCGCAAATCTGCAACGATCTGATCGCGCGCGTCGTCTCGCTTTACCCGCAAAACTTCATCGGCGTGTGCCAATTGCCGCAGTCGCCGGGCGCCGACCCGAAGCACTCCGCTGCCGAGCTCGAACGCTGCGTGAACATGGGCTTCATCGGCTGCAATCTCAATCCCGATCCGTCCGGCGGCTATTTCAGCGCGCCGCCGATGACCGACAAATCGTGGTTTCCGCTCTACGAGAAGATGATCGAGCTTGACGTGCCGTGTATGATCCACGTTTCGGGCTGCTGCAACCCGGCGATGCACACCACCGGCTCCTATTATCTCAACGCCGACACCATGGTGTTCATGCAGGTCCTGCTGTCCGACCTGTTCAAGAATTTCCCCAAGCTCAAGTTCATCATTCCGCACGGCGGCGGCGCGGTGCCGTTCCACTGGGGCCGCTTCCGCGGCATCGCGCTCAATAACGGCAAGCCGGAGCTGGCCGAGATCATGGGCGACAACATCTTCTTCGACACCTGCGTCTATCACCAGCCCGGCATCGACCTTCTGACTAAGGTGGTGCCGATCGACAACATTCTGTTCGCGTCGGAGATGGTCGGTGCGGTCAAGGGCAACGATCCCAGGACCGGCTTCGGCTTCGACGACACCAAGCGCTACGTCGACAAGGCGCCGATCGGCGACGCCGAACGGAAGAAGATTTTCGAGGACAATGCCCGCCGCGTCTATCCGAGGCTTAAGACCAAAGCCGCGGCGAAGGCGACGGCATAGGGTTGCTCTGCATTGGCGAAGGTTGCGAAAAAGGTCGAGACGGGACGGCAGCGCAGGCCCCACGTTGTCCGCGTCGGCGCCCGCGACATCGAAACGCGCGGATTAGTCGACGGATTCTGGACCGATCTCTACCATCGCTCGATGACCGTGTATTGGCCGGTATTTTTCGGCAGCGCGGCGGCGATCTTTGTCTTTCTCAACGCCGTGTTCGCTTTCTTCTACTGGCTCGGCGACGCGCCGATCGCCAACGTTGAAGGCAACGAACCGCTCGGGCTGTTCTACTTCTCGATCGAGACGTTGGCGACCGTCGGCTACGGCGACATGCATCCGCAGACCGATTATGGTCACGCCGTCGCGACTGTCGAAATCTTCACCGGCATGTGCTTCCTCGCGGTGATGACCGGATTGATCTTCGCCCGCTTCTCGCGGCCGCGGGCGCGCTTCATCTTCGCCAGACACCCGGTGGTCAGCGCGCATCAAGGGCAACGGACCCTGATGGTCCGCGTCGCCAATGAGCGCCACAACACGATCTCGCAGGCCACCGCGAGGCTATGGCTGCTCCGGCTCGAAAACGTGAAGGAAGGTCACCAGCTCCGCCGCTTCCATGAGCTGAAGCTCGAGCGCAACGAACACCCGATGTTCGCGCTGAGTTGGACGATGTTTCATGCCATCGACCAAGCGAGCCCGTTACACGGCGTGAGCGCGCACGATCTCGCCATGACTGACGGCGCCTTGGTGCTCAATGTCAGCGGCGTCGATGATAGTTCCGCGCAGCATCTTTATGCGCGCCGGATCTATTCGCACGGCGATGTCCGCTGGAACTACCGTTACAAGGACATCACCAGCATTTCGTCGGAAGGACGGATGCTGATCGACTACAGCCTGTTCCACGACGTCATCCCGGAAGAGGCGTAATGGCCCGCCCGGTCAGCTCGCCTTGCGCGCAAGGTGCGCCGCGCGGCCGATCCAATTGCCGAGCGCCTTGACCGCGCTTGGCGTGGTTTTGCCATAGTCGAGGGCGATCACGTGTTCGACCGGCGCAACGGGCGCGTTGCGGCCACGCTTGCTGCCCTTGCCGGCGACGCGGCGCGATTTTCCCCGCGCAATTTTCTTGGCGTGGTTGAGCGCGATCGGGCCGACATGGGTGAGGAACACCTTTTCGTGCGGCCGGGTCAGGGTCTCGATGGCCTTCTTCAACGGCAGGAATTTCACCGCTTTGACATCGCCCATCAATTCATGCACCGGGGCGCCTTCGGCGCGCATCAGCCAGAACTGCACGATCTTGATCCGGCCCTCGACCATATAGGACATCGAGCCGAGGAATTCGTGGACCGACACGTCGTATCCGGTTTCTTCCAGAACCTCGCGCTTGGCGGCGACATGAGCGCGCTCGCGCGGCATGAGCTTGCCTTTCGGCAGCACCCACGCTTTCTCCCGGCGCAATCGTACGATGGCGATGCGCGGTCTGGTGTTGCCGCGGAGGACGATGCCGCCCGCCGCCAGAATCGCCGCGCGGCCCTTCGCCGAATCAGTCATGGCAAATTTATGCCGGACGACTAGGCGACCGGCAAGCCGGGAATTGCCGAACGTCGTTTATGACATGGTAATGACGATCTTGCCGAAATGCGTATTGGTACGCATGACGCCGAGCGCGTCGGCGATCTGGGCTAATGGATAGGTCTTGTAGATTGGCAACGACAGCTTGCCGGCCTCGAGCGCCGGCCACAGATCGGCGCGCAGGCGGCGATTGATCTCGCGAACCTCTTCGGCGTTGCGGGTGCGGAAGGTGACGCCGATATAATCGATGCGCTTGAGCGCGTGCTTGTCGAAGTCGAATTCGCCCGTCATGCCGCCGAGCCGCCCGACATTGACGATGCGGCCGAGGATCTTCGCCGCTTCGAGATTGCCGTTGGCGACGCTGGCGGAAATGAGATCGACGATCAGGTCGACGCCGTTGCCGCCGGTCGCCTTCTTCACTTCGGCCGGCCAATTGGCGTCGCTCGAATCGAGCGCGACATCGCAGCCGTAGTCCTTAAGCCGCGCCCGGCGCGCCGCATTGGTCGAGGTGCCGATGACCAGCGACGCGCCCAAAAGCTTGGCGATCTGCATGCCCATCAGGCCCATGCCGGCGCTGGCGCCCTGCATCAGAAAGGTCTCGCCGCGCTGCAATCGCCCGGCAGTGACGACCGCGTTGTGCATGGTCTGCAGCGCCACCGGAAAACAGGCTGCCTGCTCGTAGGTCATGTTGTTGGCCGGGATGCGATGCACCCGGCCGGCGTCGGTGACGGCGTATTCGGCGAAGCCGCCCGGCGCCGAGCCCATGACACGGTCGCCCGCCTTGATCCCTTCCACCGCGTCGCCGACCGCCGCGACCTCGCCGGAGCATTCGAGACCGAGCCGCGCGCCGACGCCGCCGACGCTGCCGTGCTGATGGCCCGATGCGACCAGAAGATCGGCGCGGTTGAGGCTCGAGGCCCGCACCCGGATCAAAACCTCGTTCGGCTTCGGCTCGGGTTTCGGCAGCTCGCGGATTTCGGCTCCCTTGTCGCCGCCGACGACAGCTTTCATGGCACTTCCTCTTTCGTGAAGGTAGGGCGGGTTAGGCGAAGCCGTAACCCGCCGCGCGGACGCGGCGGATTACGCTACGCTAATCCGCCCTACGTTTGTATAATGCCCCATGAACCAAGCCGTCCGCCCGCCAAAAATCGCCGCTTCGGCCTGTCCGCACGACTGTCCGTCGACCTGCGCGCTCGAGGTCGAGGTGTTCGATGCGCACACCATCGGCCGCGTCCGCGGCGCCGCCGACAATGCCTACACGGCCGGCGTGATCTGCGCCAAGGTCGCGCGTTACGCCGAGCGCGTGCATCATCCGGATCGGCTCAAATATCCGCTGCGGCGCACCGGCGCCAAGGGCTCCGGCCAATTCGAGCCGATCTCCTGGGACGACGCGCTCGATCTCGTCGCCGAAGAATTCACCCGCGCCGAGCAACGCCACGGCTCCGAGGCGGTATGGCCGTATTACTATGCCGGCACCATGGGCTACGTCATGCGCGACGGCATCCATCGCCTGCGCCATGCCAAGAAATATTCCGGCTTTTTCTCGACCATCTGCGTCAATCCGGCCTTCACCGGCTTTATCGCCGGCACCGGCAAGCTTGCCGGCGCCGATCCGCGCGAAATGGCGAAGTCCGATTGTGTGGTGATCTGGGGCACCAACGCGGCGAACACCCAAGTCAACGTCATGACGCACGCGACGCGCGCCCGCAAAGAGCGCGCCGCCAAGATCGTCGCCGTCGACGTCTACATGAACGCGACGATGAAGCAGGCCGACCTGCCGGTGCTGATCCGGCCCGGCACCGACGGCGCGCTCGCCTGCGCGGTGATGCATTGCCTGTTCCGCGACGGCAAGGCCGACTGGGATTATCTGGAACGCTACACCGACGCGCCGCATGAGCTTGCCGCGCACGTGCGTACGCGCGATCCGGCCTGGGCGTCGCGCATCGCCGGCTGCCCGGTCGAGACCATCGAAGCCTTCGCCCGCCTGGTCGGCGACAACAAGCGCACCTTCTTCCGGCTCGGTTACGGCTTCTCGCGGTCGCGCAACGGCGCGGTCAACATGCACGCGGCGAGTTGCATCGCTGCGGTGACCGGCGCCTGGCAGCTCGAAGGCGGCGGCGCATTCCACAACAACGGCGGCGTCTTTCACCTCAACAACAGCATGATCGAGGGCAGCGACATGCGCGACCCGTCGATCCGCATGCTCGACCAGTCGCGCATCGGCGCGATTTTGACCGGCGATAAGGAAGCGCTCATCGGCGGCCCGCCGGTCGACGCGCTCTTGATCCAGAACACCAATCCGGTGTCGGTCGCGCCCGATCAGGAGGTCGTCAAGCGCGGCTTTGCCCGCGACGATCTGTTCGTCTGCGTGCACGAGCAATTCATGACCGATACCGCCAAGGCCGCGGATGTCGTGCTGCCGGCCACGATGTTCATGGAGCACGACGACTTCTATACCGCCGGCGGCAGCCAATACATCTTGCTCGGGCCGAAGCTGATCGAGCCGCCCGGGCAATGCCGCTCCAACCACGACGTGATCTGCGCGCTGGCAAAGCGCCTCGGCGCCGCCCATCCGGGCTTCGCTATGACGCCGCGCCAGCTGATCGACTTAAGCTTGCAACAATCCGGCTGGGGCACGCTTGCGGAGCTCGAAGCCAACCGCTGGATCGACTGCCAGCCCGATTTCGCCAAGGCGCATTATCTCGACGGCTTCGCTTATGCCGACAAGAAATTCCATTTCAAGCCGGACTGGCCGCAGGTGCCGTTCCAGCGCTGGCACCGCGACGAGTCGCGCCGCCCGCTGCCGGAATTGCCCGACCACTGGGACGTCATCGAGGAAGCGGACGCCGCGCATCCGTTCCGGCTCGCCACCTCGCCGGCGCGCGGCTTTCTCAATTCGACCTTCACCGAGACGCCGACTTCGCTCGCCCGCGAGCGGCGGCCGGACGTGATGATCCATCCCGACGACGCCGCCGCGCTCGCCATTGCCGACGGCGACGAAGTCGTGCTCGGCAACCGCCGCGGCGAAGTGCATCTCCACGCCAAGCTGTTCGACGGCGTGCGCCGCGGCGTCCTGATCGCGGAATCGCTATGGCCGAATTCGGCCTATGCCGACGGCCGCGGCATCAACACGCTCACCGGCGCCGACGCCATCGCGCCGTTCGGCGGCGCGGCGTTTCATGACAATAAGGTGTGGCTGAGGAAGTATATGTAGGGTGGGTTAGCGCCGAAGGCGCGTAACCCACCGGCTGAGTTTTCCGCGAAGTCCAGATGGTGGGTTACGGCGCTACGCGCCTAACCCACCCTACGGGCTCTACTGTTTTGCGTTCAGCGATTTGGTATACTGGTCTTATGGTCAAAGCACTTGAAGATGCCATTGCCGAAGTGGAACGCCTGCCCGCCGAGGATCAGGAACAGATCGGGCGGACACTGCTCTCTCATGTCGAAAAGCTGCGCGCCTTGCGCGCGGAAATCGACAAGGGCATCCGCTCGCTCGATGCGGGACAGGGAAGAGAGTCCAGCATCGACGATTTCATCCGGCAAAAGAATCGGTAGATGGCCGAAGCCAAGCGCGCGGCGCTCTGGTCGCCCGAGGCGCTCGACGATCGCGAGAGGATTTGGGATTACTACGTCCGGGCCGCCGGCAGGCATACCGCAGAAAAGGTATTGCGCCAAATCGCCGAAGTCATTGCGCTGATCGAAGACCATCCGTTTGCGGGACGTGCACGAAACGAGGTGCGCCCAGGGCTGCGTTCGTTTGCCGCCACTCCTCACGTCGTCTTCTATCGTGTCGTCAATGACGCGCCGGAAATCGTGCGCGTGCTGGATGGGCGGCAGGATATCGAGGAGAAGTTCGCGGCGCCGGACGGGCAGTGACAGCTCGGTCCCGGCTGGAGCGAAGCGTAACCTGGGCTACTTGCTGATGGATGCTTCGGCCAAGTACGTTGTGAAACGACGAGGCCCGCGTGAGACGTATTATTGACGGCATAGCGTACGATACCGACAACGCCACGGAAGTTGTCGGCGGAAGCAATAACCCGCACTCTCACGCATGGTGGGGCCTTTATCGTTCGCAAACTGGAACATTCTTCAAGATCGTAGTAGATCACGACGGATCGACCTTCTTGGAATTTAGACCTGTTACTGAGGCAGAGGCCAGGGCAGTTGTCGAAAAGCATGCAAATCACCTAGTCGAGAAATATTTTGGTACGATGCCCGAAGTAGAGCCAATGCGCTTCTCGCGCCACACTATTATTGCTGCTATCGAGGTCATAGAAAACGCAATCCCGACGCATGCGAAGCTCACGCGCTATCTTCTTAGCTTAGGTCCTGAGTTGGCCGCACGGTGTGACGCTGGTACCTTGGCTGATCGGTTCAATCACCTGATAAAGCTTTTCGATGAACAGCCTGAGCGCCGGCTTGCGGATGGAAATCTGCTTGGCGACGAACTTGTGTGCAAGGCGGTATCCTTGCTTCCCCCTAGCAAGACACCTGCGCCTTGGCGTGAGGCATCGGAACCATCCCCGCCGATGACGGCTCTCCTACGCGCTCTTGACCGCGATGGCTTCACGATTACTGAGGGGTCGCTGCGCCGCACACTACCGGCGAGCCTTAAGTTGCCTGAAGCTGAGGATGAGATTGCCCGCTTACTCACAAAACACGGCTTCGCGGTAGCCAAGGGTCACCTCGATCAGGCCTTTGCTGCGCACACGGAAGGACGATGGGCGTCAGCTAACTCGCAAATCCGAAGTTTTTTTGATGACCTAACAGATCAGATTGCGGAGAAAATCGATCCGTCTGCGGCAACTCTGTCTTCAGGGCACGCACGAAGGGCAAAATTAGCCGACCTCGGATTTCTCAGCCGGGATCTAAACGAGTGGGCTGACAACGGCAACGCGTATATCATCGGCCTAGTGAAACGCTTGCATCCCCACGGCTCACATCCTGGCCTGTCGGATCAAGACGACAGTACATTTCGACTTCATACCGTGCTGTTAGCTGCGCGGTTGCTCCTAGTTCGGTTTGACAAATGGGGTACGCTCTAACGTGCGATCAATCCTTCCAGCAAGCAAGTAACCCGGATTGAGCCCCCGGGTCGCACCTTCGGTGCGCCCGAGGGTGAACTCCGCGAAATCCGGGTCAACCCTTCCGCCCGACGAAATCCATCGTGGGTTCTTCGCCGTCGCCCGCGCGCAGTGCCGCGCTGCGAGAAGGAGAATTACTGCGTGAACAAAAGCGAAGAGGACTTGTCGCCGCAAGAATGGCAGGTGCGGCCTTACGGCGATGGTGGCCTGCACAAGGGGGCCTAGCGCTTCATGTCACCGCCCCGGCCACCGCGCCACCGCATCCGCCGGCACGATCTCCTTGCCGATCGGCCACAGCGCGATGCCGGCAAGTTTCAGATGCGCCCAGGCGAACGGGATGCCGATGATGGTGATCGCCAACAGGATCGCGGTGAGGAGATGGCCCAGCGCCAGCCACCAACCGGCGAGAACGAGCCAGATCAGATTGCCGGCAAAGCCCAATAGGCCGGTGCCGATATCGTGGCGGCCGGAATAGTCGGCGCGCGACACCGCCTTACGGCCGAACGGGAAGAGCGTGTAGGACGCGATGTTGAACGCCGCCCAGGCCCAGGGCAGGCCGATAATGGTGACCGCCATGATGACGGCGGCAATCACCCAGGCGAGCGCCATCCACAACCCGCCGAACACGATCCAGAGAATATTCAGGAGCAGGGAGACCGGGCCCATGGGGCTCTATCTAGAGCGGCCGGACGCGGCTGCAAGAGCGGCAAGCAGTCGCCGGGGAGGGAATGCGTCACAATTGGTGCGACGAGGTCTTGACATATGTCCCTGTTACAGTTACATAGGGCAGGCTCGCTCATCGAAGGGCACATTCCGGGTGCGACCTAGAAGGTGGAGCGAGTGCGGTGCCCGCGCGCGGTCTCGCAAACCGCGCCCGGGCGGCTCCGGGCATCATTCACGCCGGTACTACGGCCGGTGCGGGAGGTGCAGTCCCTGGACTGGGATAGGCGAGGGCGGGTAACGCCCGCCCGACCCGCGTCCCAGGAAGCATGGCCTGGAGCTGAGCCGGTCGGCGCGAGCCGACTGGCGAGAACCGCGGTGGAGCGCCGAAAGGCGAGCGGTCTCCGCTGAGACCGCTGCCGTGCTCCGTCGAGCACGGCCAAGGAACGGTGCGCCTATCGGCGCTTCGCCTCCCTTCTTTCCGCATGATCCCGAAAAGTGCCGTTGCGGTTTTCGGACAAGATCATGCGGGGAAAAAGGGGAGGTCGTTGGAAGGGCTTTGTTACCGTGGCGTGGCAAAGCTCGGATGCGAAGACGCATCGCGAGAACGGGATCGTATTTTCACCTCCCCCCGCCGCGCGGCGCGGAGAGGGAGCGCGCCAGCGTTCCCGCAAATCGCCCCTTAACGCTGCACAAAACGGTGCGAGACGGCGGCTTTATTCTCGCTTACAATCTGGGCAGTAGGGCCCATAGGCGGGCCTGGTGAGGGAGTAAGCAGATGATTCGTAGGAGTTTTGCGGCGCTACTCATGGGAGCGGCGGCGTTCGCGGTGACGGCGGCGGTGGCGGTGCCGGCTCATGCGCAAGCGAGCCGCGTGCAAGTCGGCACGCTGACGTGCTCGCTGTCGGCCGGGGTCGGCATGATCGTCGGGTCGCAACGCAACGTGAATTGCAACTTCCAGCCCGATAACGGGCCGCCGGAAGCTTATACGGGGACAATGACCAAGATCGGTCTCGACGTCGGTTTCACCAGCGGCAGCGCCATCGTTTGGGCGGTGTTTGCCGGTACCAATCGCTATGTCGGTATGCTGTCCGGCACTTATACCGGCGCCCAGGCCGAAGCGACCGTCGGCGCCGGAGTCGGCGCCAATGCGCTGATCGGCGGCTCCAATCATTCGGTGGCGTTGCAGCCGCTCTCGGTCTCGGGCCAAGTCGGGTTGAATGCCGCCGCCGGCATCGGCTCATTGGAACTGCATCTCGCGCAATAATTCCGGCGTAGCGCCGGCAGTCCCCAGCAGTGTTGGTTTGCAAGCACGCTCCGGGCCCGGCCGGGGCGCGATGTCACGCCTCTTGACCGGCCCCGGCGACCCCTGAAACGATGCCTTGACGCGGCCCGCACCGGCATGACGGGTCCGCTTTCCGGAGGCGGTTGCGGGAGGTGGTCATGGCCACAAATCTGGCGGCAAACGGCAACGGCACGCGAGCGAGCGGTCCGCGCTGCGTCGCCCTGGTCGGTCCGTTCCAGAGCGGCAAGACCATGCTGCTTGAAGCGATCCTGGCCCGCACCGGGGCGATCGCGCGGCAAGGCAGCGGCGAGGCCGGCAACACGGTCGGCGACGCCAGCAAGGAAGCGCGCCATCACAAAATGAGCGTCGAGCTCACCGTCGCCACGACGAATTTCATGGGCGATCCCTACACCTTCCTCGACTGCCCCGGCTCGGTCGAATTCGTCCACGACATGCGCGCGGTGCTGCCGGCGATCGACGCGGCGGTGGTCGTGTGCGAATTGGACGAGAAGAAAATTCCGCAGCTTCAGATCATCCTGCGCGAACTGGAAGAGCGCAAAATTCCCCGCATCCTGTTCGTCAACAAGATCGACAAGGCCGACGCCGGCGTTCATGACGTCCTCAAATTGCTGCAGCCGGCCTCGCGCACCAAGCTGATCTTGCGGCAGATCCCGACCTTCTCCGGCGACCTCATCACCGGCTTCGTCGATCTCGCGCTGGAGCGTGCCTTTGTCTACAAGGAGCACAGCGCTTCCGAGGTCGTTCCGCTCGAAGGCGACGCCGCCGATCTGGAAAAGACGGCGCGCTTTTCGATGCTGGAGACGCTCGCCGACCACGACGACGAGCTGATGGAGCAATTGCTCGAAGACATCCAGCCGCCGCGCGACAAAGTCTTCGACGATCTGCGGCGCGAATTGCGCGAAGGCCTGGTTTGTCCGGTGCTGATGGGCACGGCTGCGCGCGCCAACGGCGTGCTGCGCCTTTTGAAGGCGCTGCGCCATGAATCGCCGGGCATTGCCGAGACCGCCCGGCGTCTCGGCGTCAACGCCGGCAACGATGCGGTCGCTTACGTGCTCAAGACGCTGAACACCGCCCATGGCGGCAAAATGTCGGTCGTGCGCATGCTGGCGGGCCAAGCCGGCGACGGCACGACGTTTCTGACCGAGGACGACGAAGCCGGCCGCGTCGCCGGTGTCTTCAAGCTGGTCGGCCAGGCCAGCGAGAAGCGCGGCCCGGCCCTGCTCGGCGAAACCATAGCCTTCGCCAAGCTGGAAAAAGCCAAGACCGGCGACACCCTCGCGGCCGGCAAGCAACCCCATCGGGCGCTCGCCAAAATCGCGCCCTATCCCCCAGTGCTGGCGATTGCGATTTCGGCCAAGGAACGCAAGGACGACGTGAAACTGGGCCTCGCCCTCAACAAACTTGCCGAGGAGGATCCCTCGATCACCATCGTGCACAACGCCGAGACCCACGAGGTGGTGCTTTGGGGACAGGGCGAAATGCATCTGCGCGTCGCCACCGAGCGATTGAGCGACCGCTACGGCGTCGCCATCGAACGGCGCGCGCCGAGCGTCGGCTATCGCGAGACCATCCGCAAAGGCATCGTGCAGCGCGGCCGCCACAAGAAACAATCCGGCGGCCACGGCCAGTACGGCGACGTCGTGCTGGATATCAAGCCGATGCCGCGCGGCTCGGGATTCGGTTTCGAGGACAAGATCACCGGCGGCGTGGTGCCGCGCAATTATATTCCCTCGGTCGAGGAAGGCGTCATCGACGCGCTCAAGCACGGGCCGCTCGGCTTTCCGGTTGTCGATCTGCACGTGGCGCTGGTCGACGGCTCGTATCATACCGTCGATTCCTCCGACATGGCGTTTCGCACCGCCGGCCGCATCGGCATCGTCGAAGGCCTGCCGCAATGCCAGCCGGTTTTGCTCGAGCCGATCCATCTGGTCGAGATCGTCTGCCCCAGCGAAGCGACGGCGAAGATCAACGCGCTGATGTCGGGCCGGCGCGGCCAAATTCTCGGCTTCGATACGCGCGAAGGCTGGGATGGCTGGGACGTGGTCCGCGCCAAAATGCCGGAGGCCGAGATCGGCGATCTCATTGTCGAGATCCGCTCCGCCACTGCCGGCGCCGGCACCTTTACGTTCAAGTTCGATCACATGGCGGAACTGACGGGCCGCACCGCCGATCAGATCATCGCCGCGCGCCGCGCCGCGGAGTGAGTATCGCCATTCGGGCAACGACGGTGCGAATATCGGAATTTTGTTCCGGAATGACACAGCTGGGCGAAATCCTTCGCAATGCGGTTACCGTCTGCAAAGCATAATCCGTAGGTAGTTTTCCGCATTAACGGTGCCGCTGCACCTGCTCCGGCAAACTCGGCCGTGACGAGGAAAATCTCGCCGTGTTCGAGGGATTGCGCACACTCATCGCAGCGAAGCCGGTCGAGCCCGATCCGGGGCCGCCCGACGGCAAAATCACGCTGCGCGACGTGCTGCGGCGAAATTGGGACGAGCTGTGGTACCAGCCTAAAATCGATCTGCGCTCGAAACGTCTGGTCGGTGCCGAGGGTTTGGTGCGCGCGCGCGCGCCGGACGGCAGCGTGATCGCTCCGGCAATGTTTTTGCCCGGCGCCAAGGAAGACGAGATGCTCGTCTTGACCGAGCGCGTCATCCTCACGGCGCTGCGCGACTTCGAGGATTGCGCCGCGCTCGGTGCGTCGGTGAAACTGTCGGTCAATGTGCCGATGTCGGCTTTCGTCAAGCTGCCGATCGCGCAGATCCTGCGCGAAGAGCGGCCCGTCGCGCCGACCTGGCCCGGCATCATCCTCGAAGTCACCGAGGACGAAGCGATGAACGATCTCAAAATGGCCAACGACGTCGCCGAGCAGTTGCGCGCACTGTCCTGCACGCTGGCGCTTGACGATTTCGGCGCCGGCTATTCGTCGCTGGCGCGATTGCGGCAATTGCCGTTCAGCGAGCTCAAGATCGACCGGAGCTACGTCAGCAATTGCCACGTCGATAAGGTCAATGCCGGCCTGTGCGAGACTATCGTTGAACTGGCCAAACGCTTCGACCTCAAGACGGTGGCCGAGGGAATCGAAACGGTTCACGAAGCCCACAAATTGCAGGGCATCGGCTGCGATATCGGGCAGGGCTATCTGTTCGCCAGGCCGATGCCGAAAGCCGATTTTCTGGGGGCGCTCGGCCGGCGCATGGTCGGCGGCCCGCGGCCCGCCGCGTCGCCGCTCTCAGCGCCGGCCAAATTGCTGCGCGGCTTGTTCGCCGAGACCTAATTGCCTGCGTTGCGCGCGGCGGTCCGCCGTGAAATCCTCCGGACGATGTTGCGGAGGAATATTCATGCCAGCCTATTGGGTCGCGCGTTCCAAGATCAACGATCCGGTCGCCTACAAGAAATACACCGACCGCGTCCCGGCCATCATCGCCAAATATGGCGGCAAGGTCTTGGCCCGTGGCGGCCGCTTCCAAATTATGGAAGGTCCGCACAAATTCCAGCGCTTTGTGGTGATCGAGTTTCCGACCTTCGAGCAGGGCGTCGCCTGCTTCACCTCGAAGGAATACGACGAGGCGGCCGCGTTCCGCCGCAGGAACGGCGCCGGCGAGGTCGAGACCATCATGGTCGATGGGGGCGATGCGACGAAGTAACCGGGCTTACCCCGTCGTGATATTCGCGAATTTGATCACCTTGCCCCATTTCTCGACTTCGTTGGCAATGAGCTTGCCGAATGCGGCCGGCGTCAGCGGCATCGGCACGCCGCCGAGGTCGGTCAGGCGCGAAGCGATCTTGGGATCGGCGAGGGCGGCATTTATTTCGCTATTGAGCTTGGCGACGATGTCGGGCGGCGTGTCCTTCGGCGCGGCGACGCCTTGCCAGGCAAAGGCTTCGTAGCCCGGCACGAAATCCGCCACCGGCGGCAAGTCGGGCAGCGACGGCAGCCGCTTAGCACTGGTGACGGCGAGCCCGCGCAGCGCGCCGCTGCGGATATGGGAAAGCGACAGCAGGATCAGATCGAACATAACCTGGTCCTGGCCCCCCAGCAGGTCGGTGATCGCCGGCGCATCGCCGCGATAGGGCACATGCAGCATATTGATGCCGGTCATCATCTTGAACAGCTCGCCGGCCAGATGCGGCGTCGAGCCGACGCCGCCGGAAGCCATGTTGATCTGGCCCGGATGCGCTTTGGCATAGGCGATGAACTCCGGCACGCTGTGCACCGGCAGCGACGGATTGACCTCGAGGATGAGCGGATTGAGATCGACACCGCCGACCGGCGCGAGGTCGCGCGTGAAGTTGAAGCTGAGATTTGGATTCAGCATCGCATTGATGACGTTCGGATTCGCCATCAATAAAAGCGTATAGCCGTCAGGCTCCGCCTTCACCACCGCCTCGGCGGCGATCTGCTGCCCCGCGGAGCCTCGGTTTTCGACGACAAACGGTTGACCGAGCCGCTCCGACAGCATTTGCCCGGTAAGGCGCGCGACGATGTCGGCGGCGCCGCCCGGCGGAAAGCCGACCAGGAGATGAATTGGCCGCGACGGATAGGTGTCGGCGCGGGCGCTGCGCAACAGCGCCGGCAAGGCGACGCCGCCTGCGGCGAGACTGAGAAAGTGTCGGCGGGGAAGTTTCCTCATGCCGCCACGATACTGCGTGAGGCATGATGGCGGAAGTGTGGACTCCCGCGCTTCGTTAGTGAGGCTAGGCCGCCGCGCGCGGCTCGCCGCCGCCCGGCGGCGGCACCGGCAAGCCGTCGGCGGCATATTCATTGAGCTTGTTGCGCAACGTGCGGATCGAAATGCCGAGCACATTGGCGGCATGCGTGCGGTTGCCGAGACAATGCTTGAGCGTCTCCAGGATGAGGTCGCGCTCCACCTCGGCGACGGTGCGGCCGACGAGCCCGCGCGACACCTGCTCGGCGGCGAACGCCGCATGCGCTACCGCCGGTGCGCTCTTGTGCTGATCGAGCCGGACGCCGTCGGGCGTGAGAATGGCCTCGGGCCCGATCTCGTCGCCGCGTGCCATCAGCACGGCGCGATGCATGGTGTTTTCCAATTCGCGCACATTGCCGGGCCAATAGTTCAGCGTCAGTGTGCGGCGCGATTCCTGCGCCAGCGGCCGCGCCGTCACCCCGTTCGCTGCGGCGTATTTCCTCACGAAATATTCGGCGAGCTCGATCACGTCGGCCGGGCGCTCGCGCAGCGGCGGGATTTTCAAATTCACGACATTGAGCCGGAACAGCAGGTCTTCGCGAAAGCTGCCGTCGCGCACCGCTTCGGCGAGATTGCGATTCGAAGTGGCGATAATGCGGATGTCGATCGGCACCGGCCGGGTGCCGCCGACGCGGTCGATGACGCGTTCCTGGATGGCGCGCAGCAGCTTCGCCTGCAGCCGCACCTCGATCTCGGAAATCTCGTCGAGCAACAGCGTGCCGCCATTGGCCTCCTCGAATTTGCCGACCCGGCGCGCCACCGCGCCGGTGAACGCGCCCTTTTCATGGCCGAACAGCTCGGACTCCAGAAGCATTTCCGGGATAGCCGCGCAGTTGACGCAGATCAGCGGCTTCTTGGCGCGGTTCGATCGGGCGTGGACGTAACGCGCCAAAACCTCCTTGCCGGTGCCGGAATCGCCGGTGATCAGCACGGAGGCTTCGCTGGCGGCGACCTGTTGCGCGAGCTTGACGACGCGCGCCATGGCGTCGTCGCGGTAGATCAATTCGCGCCGGTCGTCGGCGACGGCGGCCAGCACTGCCGCAATCAGCTCGGCATCCGGCGGCAACGGGATATATTCCTTGGCGCCGGCCTGGATGGCCGCGACCGCGGCGCGCGCATCGGTGGCGGTGCCGCAGGCGACGATCGGCGCATGGATATGCTCGGCTTCGAGCCCGGCGACCAGATTGCGAATGTCGATCGCGACGTCGACCATCAGGAGGTCGGCGCCGCGCCCGGAACGCAGCACCGCGAGCGCCTGGGCAATATCCGCGGCATGGGTGACCAGCGCGCCCTTGCCCATCGCGATCTTGGTCGCGGTGGTGAGCTGGCCGTTGAGCGTGCCGACGATCAAAAGGCGCATGTTGTTATTCCTTCTTCGCTAACGCTTCAGCGAATTACGATCTTTCTGCCTTGATAATTTCCGTCATGGTGACGCCGAGCTTTTCCTCCACCAGAACGACTTCGCCGCGGGCCACCAGGCGGTTATTCACATAAATGTCGATCGCCTCGCCGACTTTGCGGTCGAGCTCGAGCACGGTGCCGGGTCCGAGCTTGAGAAGATTGCCGATGTCCATGCGCGCGCGGCCGAGCACCGCCGATACCTGCACCGGCACGTCGAACACCGCTTCGAGATCGGAGGCGATGCGGTTGGTGGGCCCGTCCGGTTCCGCCGCGAGCGGCGGCGCGTCGACGGCCGATCCGCCGTCTTCGAGGTTGGGTAGCGGGATTTTGCCATCCTCACTCATCTTCAGACCTCCTGAACTCATTCGCGCTCGTCATCAGCAGTTCGTCTGCGCTGGGGCGGCTGCGGCGGATGCCGGGCGCGTCGGCAGCGTCGCGGCGCATCTCGAGTGTGTCGGCGCCGCCGCGGCGCGCGCTGATATAGTTCGCAACCGCCTCGTCGATCGCCGCCTCGGCGGCGGCGCTGTCGCGGTTGATGCCGCCATCGGCCCATTCGAGACGGCAATCGCCGAGCGCGATATCGGGCTCGGCGAGCACAACGAGCCGGCCTTCGAAGCTCCGCGCCCGCACAATATCGTCGAGCTTTTCCTTGGCGGCGGCGTAGAGCGCATCGTTGACCCGCACGACGATATGCGGCGTGGCGACGAGTTGGCGGAAGCACTCGCTCGCTAAGCGTGAGATTTCGGCGAACGGCTCGCGCGCGATCAAGGCTGGCGCCAGCTTGCGCGCCACTGCCACCGCAACCTCGACCGCCTCGCATTCGAGCCGGGTTTCGATCTTTGCCAGCGCGTCGTTCGCCATGACGAGAGCGGCCGCGATGTGCTCGAGCGCATCGGCGATGCGCCGGCCGGTCTCGATCTGGGCGTCGCTCTGCGCCTCGGCATAACCCCTGCCATGCGCGGCAGCTTCCGCTGCGGCGATTTTGAGCGCGTGTTCGGCCAGAGCGATCTCAGACTTCGCCGGCTTGCCGTCGGCGGCGCCGGCAAAGTCGGTGTCGAACAGGAATTTTCTCTTCGCTGCGCTCATGCTCGGGTTCTTGCCGTCGCCTTGACGGATACGCGCCTCAATAGATCAGCTCTTCTTCGCCGCGGGTCTTGGAGATCACGATCTCGCCTTTGGCGGCGAGATCCTTGGCGAGATTGACCAGGAGCCCCTGCGCCTCGTCGACTTCGCGTAGCCGCACCGGGCCCATGGCCTGCATATCGTCCATCAGCATCTTGGCGGCCCGCGTCGACATATTGGACAGGAAGAACTGACGCACCGGCTCGGCGGCACCCTTGAGCGCGATGGCGAGCTTGTCCTTCTCGACGTGGCGCATCAGCGTCTGCGCCGAAGCGACGTCGAGCTTGGTCAAATCGTCGAAGGTGAACATCAGGGTCTTGATGCGCTCGGCGCTTTCGCGATTGTCCTCTTCGAGCGCGGTCAGAAACCGCGTCTCGGTCTGGCGGTCGAAATTGTTGAAAATTTCCGCCATGACTTCGTGGGCGTCGCGCCGGCGGGTTTGCGACAGGTTCGACATGAATTCGGTGCGCAGCGTCTGCTCGACGCGCTCCAGGACTTCCTTTTGCACCGCTTCCATGCGCAGCATGCGATTGACGACGTCGAGCGCCAGATCTTCCGGCAGGATGGCAAGAACGCGCGCGGCATGTTCCGGGCCGATCTTCGACAACACCACGGCGACCGTCTGCGGGTATTCGTTCTTGAGATAATTGGCGAGTACTTCCTCCTGAACGTTGGAGAGCTTCTCCCACATATTGCGGCCAGCCGGGCCGCGGATTTCTTCCATGATGTTGCCGACGCGTTCCGGCGGCAGACAGGACTGCAGCAGGCGCTCCGTCGCCTCATAGTTGCCCAGGATTGCGCCAGAGGCCGACATGCGCGAGACGAATTCTAGCAACAGATTCTCGACCTGCTCGGCGTCGATGGTGCCGATCGTCGACATCAAGACGGAAATCTGGCGCAATTCGTCGTCGTCAAGCATGTTCCAAACCCTGGCGCCATGGTGTTCGCCGAGCGCGAGCAGGAGAACCGCCGCGCGCTCCGGTCCGCGGAGCAGGTGTTTGGTCGGCGTCGCACTTACCTTGCCGGCGAGGCTCGCCAAGGCACTCGCGATCTCGCGTTGAGTGGCGTCGTCGTGTTTTGTGGGTGATGCGGCCATGGGTGCAGTCGATCAGGCGGCGGCGCTATCGTGGAGCCATGAACGGATAATGGAAACGGTCTCGCTCGGATTTTTATCGGCAAGTTCGCCGACCTTTTGCACCGATTGAGCGTGGACCTGACCCTGGATCTGGGCGATGTCGATCATCTTGGAGGTATGGCTCGGTTCTCCGGCCTTGGCAGGGTCAGCACCTTCAGCGGCGATCGCGGCGGTGAGCGTTGCCGCCGGCAAGCCCTCGCCGGCTGGCGCGCCAAGCGGCAACGCCGCAACGTTGCGTTCTTCCGGGGCGATGATGCGGCGCACCAGCGGTCGCACCACCAGAAGCAGCACTACGATGCCAAGCACGCCCATCACCAGCATTTCGATCATGTTCATGATGTCGTCTTTGGTGAAATGCAGCATGGACAGCCAGCCGGTCGGCTCGACAATCGGATTGGCCGGCGTTTCGGCGAAGCGCAGGTTGACAACTTGGAGCTGGTCGCCGCGCTTTTGATCGAAGCCGATCGCCGAGCGCACCAGCGCCGCGATCTGATCGAGTTCCTCCTTGCTGCGCGGCTGATAGCTCACGTTGCCCTTGTCGTCCTTGGCGTAGGTGCCGTCGACCAGGACGGCGACCGAAAGGCGATTGAGCCTGCCGCCTTCGATCACTTCCGTCTTGGTGGTCTTGGATATCTCGTAGTTGACGATCTCCTCCGACTTTCGGCTCTGATCGCGCGGGGCGGCGTTGCCGCCGGCGACGGGCTGACGCTGATTGGCGCCGGGCAATTCATTGCCGACCGTGACCTCGTTGCCGTTGCCCTGGTTCGAGGCTGAGGTTTCCTCGCGGGTTTGGCTGGAACGAATGACGCGGCCATCGGGATCGAATTTGTCCGAGGTCTGGGTAATGCGGTTGAAATCGAAATCGGCGGTGACTTGCACGCGCGAATGACCAGGTCCAACCACCGAGGAGACGATCGACGCCACCTGTTCGCGCAAATGTTTCTCGAATGCCGCCTGCCGCTCGTCGGCGGCAATCTCGCCGCCGGTTGTGTCATCGCCGGCGCCGTCGGCCAGCAATTGGCCCTGCTCGTCGACGATCGAGATGCGCTGCGGCCGCAGGCCGGAGACCGCGGTGGCGACGAGGTGGCGGATCGCGCGCACTTGCGAGGGCTCCAGCGTACCGCGCAGCTTGAGCACGATGGAGGCGGACGGTTCGATCTTGTCGCGCGAAAACAGCGGCCGATCCGGCAATACCAGATGCACACGGGCGTCTTGGACTTGAACAAGCGTTCGGATCGTGCGCGCCAGCTCGCCCTCCAGCGCTCGCAGGTTGTCGATGTTCTGGACGAAGCTTGTGGTGCCCAGCGCGTCCGACTTGTCGAAAATCTCGTAGCCCACGCTGCCGCCCTTGGGCAGGCCGCTCTCGGCCAGCGTCATCCGCAGCCGCGCCACCTTATCGCGCGGCACCATGACAACGGTGCCGTCGTTACGCAGTTCGTAGGAGACGCCCTCGCGGTCGAGTTCCTTGGCGATCGAGGCGGAATCTTCCAACGACAGTGCGGTGAATAGCGGCGTCATCTGCGGCGTCGTCACACGCATAATCAGAAAGGCGAAGAAGCCGATGAGTGCGATGGTGACGGCGCCCATCGCCGCGATGCGCGGCGCGCCGAGCGTTTTGGCGAACTCCACCAGACTTTGCACCGAGTCTCCCCCCGTGGCGCGACGCGCAAGCGTCTCACCCGGCAAGATTTGCCCGGTTCATGGTTAGCGTCCGGTTAATAAAGGCTGGAAATCGGCGCGAAGCGACCGGCCTCGATGGGAAACAGAGCCCCAAGGCTCGGCCGCTCACCCGACACGGCAGGCTTCCGCCTCCGCGCACTCAAACCCGCCGTAGCTCGCCATGCGAGCGAAGGCGGGCGGCGCGCAGCTTATGATCAGGGCGACAATGTGGGAGATTCGAATCAAAACGCCGGCCGCGGCGGCGGACGTTGGCAATTCGGTAAGATCGATTAAGCGCGCGTTACTGGCGATATTGCTGGATGCGGGTGGTGCGCAAGCCGGCGAGGCCATGCTGGTCGATCGAGTATTGCCAGGACAGGAATTCCTCGACCGTCAGCGTATAGCGGCTGCACGCCTCTTCGAGCGACAGCAATCCGCCGCGTACGGCGGCCACTACTTCCGCCTTGCGGCGAATGACCCAACGCTTCGTCCCCGGTGCCGGTAGATCGGCGATGGTCAGGGGGGAACCGTCCGGCCCGATGACGTATTTAACCCTCGGGCGATGGGGTTCGGTCATATCGACTCTCACAACTCGACAACTACAGTCGGCGACCTTACTCATGGCCGCTTAAAATTTACCTAAGCGACGCACGCAATTGGCCGCAATTTGTCGGGCCGACGGCGGACGCCCGCGATTTTTCCGTGCCGGCGCCAGGCTCCGGGCGGCAAACATGGGTCCGTAGCCGGGCGATCCGGGATAACCGCTACAGCAGTTTGATCAGATTACTGAGATTGGTATTGAGGTTGCCAAGCGTGCCGCTGAGACTGCTCAGCGCGCTGACACTACCGTTATTGATCGATTGGACCGCGCTGATCGGGTAGCTCTGCCCGCCGATCGTGAGTTGCGGCGGGTTCTGGCTGAGATTGACGCCGCTGACGGTGCCCTGGATCTGCGTGGTGACGGCGACCGCCTGACCGGTGGCGCCGGTAGCGTTGACTGCCAGCGTGTATTGGCCGGCAGGCCACGTCACGCCGTTATTGCCTTGGCCGTTCCAGCTATAGGTCTGGGTGCCGGCATTCAGGGACACGGTTCCGGTGTAAGCGGTTTGACCGGTCGAGCTCTTGATCGTGACATTGGCCGTCGCCGGCGACGGCGAGTTCAAGGACCAGGTCGCCGGCGAGTTCGCCGCCAGCGTCGCGGCCGTACCGCTGAGGGTGACGTTGGAGCCGAGAAATTGCATCGCCGAGGTCGCTTCCGAAGTCTGCTGCAATGAGATCAGGGTCTGTAGATTCGAGTTCATGTTGACCTGCTGTTCGACCGAGGCGAACTCGACCAGCTGCTGGGTGAACTGATTGGTGTCGAGCGGGTCGAGCGGGTTCTGGTTCTGCAACTGCGTGGTCAACAGCTGCAGAAACGTCGTGAAATTGCCGGCCAGCTGTTGCGATCCGTCGAGGCCGGCGGAGGTTGCGGTGGACGCGGACGAACTGGCCGTGCTGCCGGGACTGGTCGTCGCGGGAATTGTGCTGGTCGTCGTCATGGTCGATCCTCAGAAAATTGGCTGTCACACACGGATATCGACGCCGGAGCCGAGGCCCAAGCGCGAGTAAAGCTGCGTCGTCTCGACGGGCGACAGATCGGCGTCGGGAATGACGAGCTGCTGCGCCGGGCTCGGCTGCGCGCCGCCGCCGCCGCCGTTCTGTCCGGCGAAAGACTGATCGCGCAGCGAGAATTGCAGGCCGTTATCCGCCGTTTTTAATCCGGCCTGTTCGAGCGCGCGTTCGAGTTGCGGCTGTTGGCTTTGCAAAAGCGTCAACGTCTCGGGACGGTCGACGGTGACGTGGGACGTCACTTGGCCGTTGCCGTCGACATTGAGACGCACATCGATGCGGCCGAGCTCCGGCGGATCGAGTCTGATGTCGAACTGATTGGAACCGGCTTGCGCGCGCGCCGCGATGGCGATCGGCAGACCTGAGATCGAAACCGCGGCCGCAGGCGTCGTGGCGGATGCTGCCGCCGCAGCTTGGGCCGTCGCCGCAGTTGTAGCGACGATACCGAAAGTCGGCAGGCCCGCGGTGGCGGACGTCACGGTATCGGCTGCGGTCTGTGCATTCGACGAAGTGACGTGTGGTGTGGGCATTACGGCGCTATCCAGCCGCGCCATGGCGAAATTTGCAGCCGGCGGAGCGGAGTTGTCGCCTGGCAATGGCGTGGCGGCGGTCGCCGGGGTTTGTTGAGCCGCAGAGCTGCCGGGCGACGGCGCGACGGTTGTGTCTGTCGCAGCAGCCGGTTTTCCCGCTCCAGCATCCGCCGCCGGGGTCTTGGTGCTCTGCACCGGCGCTGTCATTGGCTGACCAGCCTGGGTCATTGGCGAAGGCTGAACAGTCTGGGGAATATGAGAAATCTGGCCGTCGATGCGTGACAGGCCATCCCGCGCGCCGGTTTGCACGCCAACTGCTAAGGTCGCCGACGGTCCGTTGGCTGCAGCCGGCACGGACACAAAGTCGGTGTTCGGAACGATGACGGCTGCGACCGGCACCGTTGCATCGGCCGCCGCTGGCGCAGTTACCGCAGCGTTTCCGCCAGCTGACGTTGCGGCACTGTTGCTTTGATCGTCGCCGACGTTGTTCGGAGCTTTCTTGCTTGCCGGCGCCGGCGTTGTTGCGGTGGTACTCTGCGCATTTGCCGCTACAGCTGCCGCGGCTTCCGTTACCGCCGCATCGATTGCAGCATTTGCCGTTGGCGCCGATCCCGTCGCTGCCGCTTGAGCCGATGCCGCCGGCCCGTTCGCCGCTGATGCCGAGCTGTCCGGTGCCGCCGTTGCGGTCGCGAAGTTTGCGCCGGTATTGCCGGAAGCGCCTTGCTGGGCGGCTGTCGTCGCGTTTGCGGCGACGGCTGTATTTGCGGTTGCGGCCGCGACTGCCACGGCCGTGGCGGCGGTCTGTTTTATGTCAGCCGCGGCGACGGCTGTATTTGCGGTTGCGGCCGCGACTGCCATGGCCGTGGCGGCGGTCTGTTTTATGTCAGCCACGGCGACGGTATTTGCAATCGCACTGCCATTGGCAGGGGCACTCGCGCCGAGCTGGGTGTTGGTGATCGTGCCGCCATTGGCTGCCGTGCTTGAACTCGCAGGATTTTGCGTGCTGGCGATGCCGGCGGCCTGGCTGGAGCGGATATCGAGATTGCCGTTATTGCCGGCCACGCCGTTGGCCGGTGCCGACGGCTGCTGCGCTACTAGCGCTGGATTGACGGATGGATTGGCAGCCGCTGCCGCGGGTGGGCTCGCCGGCGCGGCTGCGCTGGCGTCGAGCAAGGCCGCGAATGGCTGCGAGCCGGTGTCTTGGCTGGGCGTGGAGGCCTGCATTCGCGACGGTGGCGAGAGCAAAACCGCGGCTGGCAAATCTGGCGCTATACTCGACATACTCGGTACTCTGAAACCCCTGGGAGCGACATCACCCGCTCATCTGCCTGCAACCGGCGGGCCAGCGCGCCGCGCGGGACAACACCCGTAAAATCAATGCGTTAGGTGTGTGCTCCGGACGCCAAAGGCGGCAGCCCTTGCAACCGGGCGGCAATTTTTGCCGGGTGCGGGGTTGCGGCGACGATGCGGCGGGCGTGGCGGAGCGCGGCCACGGCCCATATAATAAGGTCGCTTGAGGCGACGCATAATCGGCCGCCGGCCGGGAACACTCCCATGGCGTTGAACCTACTCGATCTCGAGGGACGGCCGTCGGCGACGCGCGTCGTTGTCGCCATGTCCGGCGGCGTCGACTCCTCGGTCACCGCCGCGATCTTGGCGGAAGCCGGTTACGACGTCGTCGGCATCACGCTGCAGCTCTACGATCACGGCGCTGCGACCCACCGCAAAGGCGCCTGCTGTGCCGGTCGCGACATCCATGACGCCCGCGCGGTAGCCGAGCGGATCGGTATTCCGCATTACGTCCTCGACTACGAAGACCGTTTCAAGGAAGCGGTGATCGACCGCTTCGCCGAGAGCTATGTGGCCGGCGAAACGCCGGTGCCCTGCGTGGAATGCAATCAGTCGATAAAATTCCGCGACCTGTTGCACACCGCCCGCGACCTCGGCGCGGCGGCCCTCGCTACCGGCCATTACGTCGCTTCGCGGACGCTGCCCGACGGCCGCCGCGCGCTCTACCGCGCCCGTGAAACCGAACGCGATCAGAGCTATTTCCTGTTCGCCACCACGCGACCGCAGCTCGATCTGTTGCGCTTCCCGCTCGGCGACCGCACCAAGGCGGAAACGCGCGAACTGGCGCGCCGTTTCGGCCTCTCTGTCGCCGACAAGCAGGACAGCCAGGACATCTGCTTCGTGCCGACCGGGCATTACGCGGACGTCATCGAGCGGTTGCGGCCGGGAGCCGCCGGCCCGGGCGAAATCGTCGATCTCAATGGCGGCGTTCTTGGCCGTCATGACGGCATCATTCATTTCACCGTCGGCCAGCGCCGCGGACTCGGCATTGCCACCGGCTCGCCGCTTTATGTGGTTCGGCTCGACGCCCCCGCGCGTCGCGTCGTGGTCGGTCCGCGCGAGGCGCTGCATACGAGCCATATCAAATTGCGCGACATCAACTGGCTCGGCGACGGCACGATCGAAGAGGCATTGCAGCATCGCCCCGAAGTGTTCGTGAAAGTTCGCTCGACGCGGCCGCCACGGCCGGCTTGGCTGCGCGGCGGCGCCGGCGGCGGCATCGAAGTCGAGTTGATCGCCGGCGAGGACGGCGTGTCGCCCGGGCAGGCTTGCGTGTTCTACGACGCGGCCGAGGGGCAAGCCCGCGTGCTCGGCGGCGGCATCATCGCCGGGACCATGGCACCCGTCCACGCCAAGAATGCGCCCGGTGCCGACATGGCGATCGCGCGTTGACGCGACGCGATGGCCGAGGAACTCGATAAAGCCGACATCGCTAGGGCCTATGCGCGCTGGGCGCCGATTTACGATCTGGTATTCGGCGCCGTGTTCGACCGCGGCCGCAAGGCTTCGATTGCGGCCGCCGAGCGCGTCGGCGGCCGCATTCTTGAAGTCGGCGTCGGCACCGGCCTGTCGCTGCCCGATTATTCGTTATCGAACCGGCTGATCGGCGTCGATTTGTCGGCGCCGATGCTGCGCAAGGCCAAGACGCGCGTCGCCGAGCGTCGGTTGACCAATGTCGAGGGGCTCGCGGTGATGGATGCCCAGCACCTCGGCTTCAAGGATGCGGCATTCGACGTCGTCGTCGCGCAATATGTCATAACTGCGGTGCCCCATCCCGAGCTGACGCTCGATGAATTTGCGCGCGTCACAAAACCCGGCGGCGAGATCATCCTGGTGAACCATCTCGGCGCGGAGACAGGGTTGCGCGCGGCTTGCGAGCGATGGTTCGCGCCGCTGGCGCGACGGCTCGGCTGGCGGCCGGAATTCGGCTGGGAGCGGCTGGCGCATTGGGCCGCGCGGCATGGTGGCGTGCAGGTCGTCGAACGGCGGCCGATGCCGCCGCTCGGACATTTTTCATTGATCAGGTTTGTGAAGTCTTAGCAGTATCGCGCGGCGATAATTTCGCGACCGATCGGTCACCCGCGGCGTTCGGCTTCCCAGTGGCCGGAGCATGCCGATGCCGAGGAGTATCCGTTCCACAGGCCGCGCCCGGAATCGCCGGACAGCTCGCCGGTGCCGCTGGCGCGCTCGCCGCCGGCGCTGACGCTGACGCTGACGCGTCCGCGCCCGTCGACGTGTCCGGACACGTTGAATGACGGGTCATCGTAGGTGACCCTGCCGTTGACGATATCGAGCGCATAGCGATAGGCGCGGTCGCAGGTGCCGGCATCGGTCACGATCAAGACGCTCCAACGGCCGTCGAATGAGCTGCGCGCCATGGCGGCCGGCGCGGTGCAAAGCGCCGACGCTGCCAACGTCAACGCAATAAGCAGGGCCGGCATAGCGCTGCGTTTTGGCATAATGAAACTCCTCAATCTCCGCCGTGACGACAAAAAAATGGCACAACACCGAACCGCGACCTTTGCAAGAGTCAATCTCACTAGCAGAAGCGCCGCCTGGCGCCAGATCAAGCACGGCATCGTGGTTGCCGCCAGGTTTCCCGCATCGATACTGGGGATTATGTATGGGCGATTTTCGCTTTGCATAGTGGCGCGGCGGCGTCGCCGAGCACGCCGGCGGGCGGCCGCTGCGGCGCGTGGGGCGGCAATCGAGTGCCGGCGTCGTTGCCATTGAGGGGAGAGTTGCATAATGCTTTAAGTATTGCGGGTCCGTCTTGCAGGTGAATTCCATGTCGCGTCATCGACGTGGATTTGTCCTTGCGACCACCGACCGGGCGACGTTGGAGGCGCAGCCGTGGCAGACCGGACGCTTGTCTTCGAAGACTTCGCCGATAAGGTCGACGAGGTCTTTGTCATCGGTCAGGACGGCGTGCCCGCCATTCCGCTGACGCTGAAGGAAGCCAAGCCGTTGAACCCGGCCTTCGGGCTGCCCGGCGTCCGCCCGCCGTTCTCGCTGACGTTCTTCGCCCGCGACCCGCGCATTTTACCGCAAAACCTTTACCGCCTGGAACATCAGGAATTGGGCGCAGTGACGATCTTGCTGGTGCCGGCGGGCAAGGACGCCGAGGGCGTGACCTACGCGGCTACATTCAACTGAGGCGCTCCTCCCCGGGAAGGAAAGCGGCTGGAAGTTTCGCCGACAGGGCGTCTAAGCGGTCGTAACTTTCGCCGAGGTGGCGCGCCGCGGCGTCGCGGACGGCGGCCGTTGCCGCCCGCTGTTTGACTTCGGCATCGCCGGTAAAAGGCATGCCGGGAGACTTGGCATTGTGCTTCGTCACGCGGCGCATGGCGTCTTGCTCCTCTCCGGTGCAGGAAACGCCGAAATGCGGCAGCACCGCCGCCCACACCGCGTCGGGAAGCTGGCGATAGTCGAGCATGAGGCCGCCGCCCAGATGCCGGTGATCGAGGACGGCGCGGCAGATCGCCCCGAGCACGCGCGCGCAATAGTCCTCGTCCAGCCGGCCGTCGGCGAGCTGGATGCCAAAAAAGCCCGGCGGGAAAAATTGCGGCACCGTGTGCATGCCGCGCTCGCGCATCTGCGACACCAGAACTTCGACCGGATCGCGATACAGAAAGACCCACGGCACGTCGGGAAAGGCGCGCCGGAACAGCGGCAAAGCCAGCGTGTGCCAGCAATCGAGCTTGACGAAGTAACGCTGCTCGCGACCGCCGCGTTTGCGGCCCAGCGCGGCGACCATCGCCCGCAGCGCCCGCACCGCGTCATCGCCGGACAGCCCGCGCGTGAGCTGCACCACGGCATCGAGCGGCGCGGCTTCCGCGATGACGATGCTGTCGTCGAGCGCCGCCAGCAATTGCGCCGCGAGCGTCGAGCCGCAGCGCGACATGTGGAAGATGAAGCCGCAGGGCGCGAGGCTGGCCATCGTTTCGGCCCGTGCCACGAGGTCGCGCAGGCCGGTGCGGTAGCGGAACGCGCGATTGAACGGCAGCCGCAAGGCGCGCCGCACCGCGTCCTCATAGAACGCCGCGCGCAGCGGCTCGGGCCCGAACCGCGCCCAGTCGACGGCCATCGCGCCGGCGTCGGCGGTCACCGCAACCGGCAGCCAGTCGCGCGGCGGCAACGCCGGTCCGGCGAGTGGCGGGGCCGACAATCGGGCAAGACCGAGCGGGTCGCGCTGCGCTGCGTCGAGCAGATTTGCGTCGGGGAGCGCGATGCCATGCTCTTGCGCGCTGCGCACGGCCGCGGCGATGAAGGCCGCCCCATCTTCGATCGCCGCCAGCCGCGCGGCGAGGTCCTCATCGCCCATCACCACGGCCGCGAAGCGATGCAGCCCGGAATCGGCAACGCTCACCGTGCCGCCGGGATCAGGCGCTGCTGACAACCAAGCCGTCATCCGGCCGCCATTCCATTTCCAGATAGACTTCATGGTCGGCAATGTCGGTGAAGCCGAGCCGGCGATAGAGCCGCAGCGCCGGATTGAATTTCTCCACCATGATGCCGACGCCCTTGCCGCAGTCGCGGCCGGCCGCCTGCAAGGCCTGCAGGATCGCGGTGCCGATGCCGCGGCGGCGCCAGTCCGGCAACAGCGCGATATCGATGATGTGCAGTTGCGTCTGCCGCACTTGCAGATAAAGCCGCCCGGCCGGCTCCCCGCGCTGCTCGATCACGCCGAAGGCGCTGTCGGCGAAAAATTTGCGGTAATGCTGCCGCTGCGCCTGGAATTGGCTCGCCAGGAACGCCTGCTTCTGTTCGGCGCTCCACGGCACCGGCGCCATTTCCTCCTCGCGCGTCGAGGCGTAAAGCCGCATCAGGAACGCGATGTCGGCGTCGGTCTCCGGCCGCAGCGTAAAGGCCTGCGTCAGCAATGCCGCCGGCAGGGTGAATGCCGGCGGCGGCGCTTGTTCCGGCGTCACGATGAGCGATCGCTCAGCCGCGTGGCGGGAAGGTGCCGTTGAGGCAGATACAGAAATTGAGCGTCAGGTAGGGCTGCATATTGTCGTGCGGCTGGCCGGCACCGTTCGGCGAGATGGCCTTCACAGAAAACGGCGTGTTGGTCGTCACCGGGGGAACTTGATAGCAGAACGAGCCCTTCAATTCCGACATATAGCTGGACGTGGTGGGGATCGCGCTTTGCTCCGCAGTCACCGAGGTCGCGGCATAAATTGAGTGGATATGTTGCGGAATTTGGTTTGCAATCAAGCTCACCTCGGGTTGGCCCTGAACCTGCCCGACTGAAGTTGTCGGCAAGCCGGGCCCGCTGCCCCAGTGCATCGGGATCTGGCCCTGCAGATTCGGCAGCATGAAATTGGTCGTGCCGTTGCCGCCGTAAGTAGTTCCAATGACCGAAAACAGCGCCGAATATTGCGTGATCGACAGGGTTTGGCCGTTGCACTGCGCCCATCCATAAGGAGCGAAGTTGAAGCCGTAACAGCGGATTTCGCCAAGATAGGCGTCGGACATGTTGCCCTCCTCAACTGCGCGACGGAAAGACGCCCACGAGGGCGATGATGAAGCTGATGCAAAGCGACGGCATCATATTGTTGTGGGGCTGGCTGCCGCCGCCAACGCCGCAAACGCCCGTGGCCATCTGCTGCGGAGTGAGCGGCGGCTGCCCTTGTGTCGGCGCCGCATAGAACAGCGGACCCTTTGAGCCGGTGGGCTGGGCAGGGATGACGCTGCTGCCGATCGTACCCGTGGTTGCGACGGCGGTCGTTGCGTTCAGGCTGTGCGCGTGTGTGGGCATGGTCGAGTTATCGATGGTGACGTTGGCAACGCCGGCGGCCTGGCCGAGGACATAGTTCGAGAGCCCGCCGCCCTGGCCTTGATGAATTGGCAAGCGAGACTGCAGATTGGGCAGCAGGAAGGTGGAGACGCCGTCGCCGCCATAGGTCGTGCCTAGGAGTGCATACAGCGCCGTATACTGTGAAATGTTCAAAGTCTGCCCGTTGCACAGTGCCCAGCCGCTTGGCGCGAAATTGCCGCCGAACATGCTGATCTGACCGAGATATGGCGTGCCCATCGACGTATGCCTCCCATCGTGTATGGCTGTTTGCGGCGCTCAGTTTCGAGACGGAAAAATTCCATAGAGCGCGATGCAGAAATTGATCGTTAGATAAGGCTGGATATTGGTGTGGGGCAGGTTGCCGCCGACTTGCGAAACCGAGCTTGAATTCAGCGGTTGCGGACTTGCGTCGGAGCCATAAAGCAAATCCGCAGTCCCACTCGGCACCGCAGTTTTGGCGAGCGATTGGCCGGCGGCAGGGATACGAACGGTGGCAGTCGCCGACGAGCCGACAAATGCGTGGCCATGCGCGGGCATGGTATTGATCGTCAGCGTGACGTTCTCTTCGCCGCCAATTTCCCCCTGCACATAACTGGTGCCGTTGAAGTTACCGGTATGCATCGGTACGCGGCTCTGCAGGTTGGGCAGCTGGAAGGTACTGATACCGTTGCCGCCATACATGGTGCCGAGCAGTGCGAAAAGCGCTTGGTTCTGGCTGATGGACAAAGTCTGGCCGTTGCACTGCGCCCAGTAGCGCGGCGCAAAGCCAAAGCCGAACGCCTGGATCTGTCCGAGAAAGGGTTGTGTCATGGCTCCGCCGCCTCCTCACAGAGAGTACAATTTATACATGTTTATATTAATTACTACAACTATTTGGATATGGCAATTGCGCTGCAGAAATGACGTTTTTGCGAATTTGCAACGAAAACTGGCGGCCGTACCCCGGACGGTGCGCCACGGGCATTCGCGGAATGGTTGCGCTCAAAACGGGTTGACGTTATTATTTCTTTTGCAATTCAGGGTAATTGTGGCGGTGAGGGGTTGTCGATGCAACGCGAGCGGATCCAAACCGAAACTGGCGCTCAACGGGACGAGCGCGTCCCCATCCCGGGACGCAAGCCTTGGCATGCGCCGCAAGTGATCTTGAGTGAGGTTTTTGAAACAAACGCGGGCTCTAAGGCAAATACCGACGCGCCCTTAGTTTCACCCACGTGCTGACTCTTTGCGATGGCATGAAGTCGACATAGGCAAGGAGAAACTGGGAGCGGCCCAGTGCGCCGGTCGTACCACGCACGCTACGCTGTTGCGCAGGGGGGGCCTTGACGACCGCATTCGCCGGCATCGTCGCTTTTGATGACGTCCCCATCGATATCAAAAGCGAACAGCAGATCGGCAGGGCAATTGCCGCGCCGCGAAAGGGACGGATCGCCGCGCGCCGCATCGATGGCGCGCTGTTCGCGTGCCAAACCGCACCCGCGTCAACCGGCGGACCAAGCGCGCCGCCACCGCCTACGGGCAATGGCCATACCCTTTTCGCTGCAGACGCCCGGCTCGACAATCGCACAGAGTTAGGTGCGGCTCTCGCGCTATCGCCGCCGGAGCTTGCGTGCACCACGGACGAGGATCTTGTCCGGCGCATGTTCGAACGTTGGGGCGAAGCCGGCATTGCGCGCTGTCTTGGCGCTTTCGCCTTCGCTTTATGGGATGCGAACGCGCGCCGACTGATTCTGGGGCGGGATTGTCTCGGCAACAGGGCGCTGTTTTTTCATCGAGGCGGCGGCTTCGTCGTGTTTGCGAACACGCTCGGCGCGTTGCTGGCGCTGGCGCAGGTGCCGTGCCAGCTCGATGAGATCGTCCTGGCGAATTTTCTCGCCGTCAACCTCATGGAGCAACGCCGGACCTTCTATCGGGGCATCGAACGCGTTCCCAGCCGAACCCTTGTGACGATCGATCAGAATAGCGTCCGTCATCGACATTACTGGTCCCCCGACTTCGGCGCGCCGCCGCCCTATCGCCGCGAACAGGACTACATTGAGCGCGCGCGCGAGCTGTTCGATCAGGCCGTCGCTGCCGCGATCGCCGATACCCGGCATGTCGCCGTTTCCGCCAGCGGCGGCCTCGATTCGAGCGCGATCGCGGCGACCGTGGCTCGGCTCGGCCGCGCCGAGCGGATCACTTGTTACACGCTGGTGCCGCCGGCGGACCTTCAGATCGACGTCGGTCCCTATAAATACCTTGACGAACGCGACAAGATGACGGCGCTGGCGTGCATGTATCCTGCGCTCGATGTCCGCCTCATCTCTCCCGAGCGATCGCATGCATTCGAGCTAGACGATACCCGGCTGTTTGCGCGCGCCGCTACTCCGGTTCTCGGCGCCGCCAACATCGGGTGGTACAATTATATCTATGACGCCGTCACTGCGGATGCCCATCAGTCGATGCTGGTCGGCGATTACGGCAATTTTGGTTTGAGTTGGAAGGGAACCTTTTCATTTGTCTCTTTGCTCCACGGCGGTCGGTGGAAGGCGTTGGTGCGCGAACTGATGACGCAGGCGCGGCAAGACGGTCGCGGCCCGGCGCAGATCTTCGCGGCAGAGGTCATCAAAACGGCGGCTCCGGCCTGGTTACGGCGCTCCATCCATCGGTTGAAAGGACGTGACCCTGACAGCATCGCGCGTTACAGCGCGCTCAACCCGGATTACATCGCCGAAACTAACCTCGCTCAGCGTTGGCGCGCCCAGGGTTTCGATCCGTGGTTCGTCGCGCATGGCTGGAGTGCGGGCCGCCATCGCGCCTGTTATATGTTCGATCACAATCAGTTCGCCCGCGACTTTAAGGGCACGACCGCTCAGACGTTTGGCGTCGAGTCGCGCGATCCGCACTCCGACCGGCGGCTGTTGGAGTTTGCGCTCACGGTGCCCGAGGTGATGTTTCGCCATAACGGCATTCCGCGTTCCTTCGCGCGCGGCGTTTTTGCCGACCGGCTGCCGCCGGAAATTCTTCAGGAACGCCGCCGCGGCGCCAACGGCGTGACCTGGTTTCGCCGCCTCGACGGCAGACGGAGCGACATCGTCATGGAGCTGGAGCGGCTGGATGCCTCGCCGCTGGCACAACGACTAATCGACCTGCCGCGGCTGCGAGGCTTGTTGAAGCAATGGCCGAAAGACGAACACGCGGCACAAGCGCGCTTGGACGAATATAAGTTGGCGCTCAACCGCGGCGTCCATGTCGGACGTTTTATCCGCTGGGTCGAAGGCGGTAACGCCTGAGCGGCGCGCGTCACCTCTTGCGATGCAGCCAGCAATTGACGGCAAAGCGCGAGTCGATAAAGCGCTTTGACGGGCAATTCACCGGCATGACTTCGTGTGGCGCCCACGACGGAAACACCAGGAAGCTGTTGTGCGCCGGCTCAACGTCGACAAAGTTTTCACCTGCTTTGCCGCCGATCGCATAGAGGCGGAGTGCGCCGCCGTCGAAGGCTTTGGGCTCGGCATTGAAGTAATAGACGCCACTCAAGACGCGGAGATTATCGAGTTCGTCATAGCGCGCCGTTTGCGTATCGGTATGCCGCTTGTAAAACGCTCCGTCGCCGTGTGCCACCAATTGGGTTTCCAGCTTGGATGGTTCGAATGGCGTCACCTGCAATTGCGCGATGAGCCGAGGCACCAGGGCGAGAATGGCGTCTTGGAGGATCTGCCGGTATTTGCCGAGATCGCGCATAGCCGCCGAAACGCGAATTGACGGGTCGAGCTTCCCGGAAGCCAACTGCGTCGGCGCGAAATCGCCCTGTCGCCCCAGTGCGTATTCAAGAAGGCCGGCAACCGTCGTTTCGTCGAGGAAGTCGCTCAATACCAGGTACGGCGGCATCAGCACGCGGGCCGGCACCTTCGCTTCATTCTGTTCCAAACCCGTCGACATTGCGCCGTGCTGCCTGTCAATGATCAGTGATCGACGCTTTGGGTTCCATCCATATCAGCATCACGTTTGGGCCGCATCAATGTTTTGCGCCTGTCGAACTTCTCGCCGGCATACGGCCCGTCGCGATCGACGTAATGCAAGAAAACCTGGGCGAGGGCCTCTCCCTGAAATTTCTCGCGCCAGTGGAAGAATTCGCAGCCGCGATAGAGCAGCGCGTCGCCCGGCGCCAATAGGGCGCCAAAGGATTTGCTGCTGCCCTCTATATAGAGCGGCCAAGGATCGGATGGCCTCTGGCCGATATTCAGACTTATGCTGATTTCGCACGCGGGGCGATCGCGGTGGCGATTGAGCACATCGCCGCGCTTATAGAGCCGGAAATACGAGTAGGTCGGCAGCAAACGTAGACCGCATTGCCGTTCCACCAGCGGCCGCAAATGTTCGAGAAGACCATCGAACGCCGGATCCCCATAGCCGGCCGGCGTATTTGGAACGTGCCGGTCACGGGCGCTCAGCAGAAGGCTGGCCAATTTGATGTTCAGATAGGACCACAAGAAACTCACCAACGGCGGCTCCAACAGTGCCGGGAGCACGACATAGCCCTCGGCCGCAAGCGCCTGTTGTGCGGCGGAACGCCGGGTATCGATCCCAATCTGATTTGCGTCCATGTCTCCCATCCGGACGGTTCCAGCCCGGTACGGCGCCCAGAAAACAATGGGAATTTCATATACTTGAAACAGCGAATAAAGTCACGGTTGCGTTGCGAATGCCGCACACGCTACGCTAATCGCAAAGGAAAGCTGATGGCGCAATGATCGGTAGCACGCAGGCTACAGTCGAGAACCCAAGCGACAGCGCCGCCGACGCCGATCGCATTCTGTCGGTTCAGATCGGCGGTAAAACGATTGGCGATCGTCTTGCGGCGGCTGTCGCGGCCGGTCACGTGATCGTTCGACCCGATGGAAAATTGGAACTGGTGAAGCAGGAGCGTCAAGATTACATTTTTAAACCGGGTGAATTCGGGCGGCCCTGCGGATTTCTCAACGGGTTCATGTTCACGCATGTGTACGGCAAGACCGCGGTGCCGTTCGGTTGCCGCAACTGCTACAAGGTTAAGGTTACGTCCTCGACATTGCGTCAGCTGATGGCGGTCAAGGAGGTTTCGGAGGCGTTTTCCTGCCTGGCCAAGAGCGGCGTCGAAGTCGACAATCACGAAAATCAATCGCTTTATGGAACATATTTCTATCTGCTCGGTCTTGAGAAGGCGCGCGCGGTCTATAAAAAAGTGCGCCGCTTGATCGATGCCCATCCCAAGCTCGGCCCCGCCGTCAAGGCGGTCATCAAGCGGGGGTGTACGAATTACGAACGTAGCTGCGGTCCGTCAGACCGCTATACTTTCGATCCTCGGCTCAGCGACATCGAAGATTATTTCTTTGCGCGATACGCCGAAAAAAAGCCGGACCGAAAAATTAGAAAACAACTAGACGATGCCAAGAAGCTTTTGAAAATGGCGCGCACTGCCTATAGCATCGGCGACGATACCTACAAGGATTTCACCGGCGGCAAGGACCTGCTTCCTCCGACGGTCACCTACGATCCGGACGATACCGCGAATGCCGCCGATGCGGGATGATCGGGCGCAGCGGCTCGCGGGCTGACCGTACCCACAGCCAGCGCTTCACACAAAACACGCGATCTCGGCGAAATTTTCCGCTACCGGATAGCCGGTCACCTCGATGCCCGCGGCGTCGAGCCAGGCGTGGGCGTCGAGCGGTTTGTCGCCGCCCTTGGCGGCGCCGAAATGCAGGACGCTTCCGATGCCGCGGCGTTTGAGCATCATGCGCGCCGCCATGGCTTGCGGCAGGCAGACCGCCTTGAACGGCAGGTAGCGCGCTGCGCGCGTCACCGCCCAGCCGATGGCTTCGGCCATCCGCGCCTGGTCCGGCGCGGTTCCGCTGCGCGCCCGAAAGGTGCGCGGGTCGGTCGGCGGCACGAATGTGCCGAGGCGACGCGCCAGGCGCGGGAACGGAATGAAGATCAGCGCGAGCCGCGCCGCGAAGAGATACGCCACCGCCTCGACCAGCATGGCGCGCCGGCGATTGTCGATCTGCCGGAATCTAAGCAGCAGGCGGCGGATCAAGCGCAATCGCGCCATGTTTCACCAGCTCGTTGAGAAAGGTTTCGACCTCGGAACGGCAGATTTCGGGCGCGACCTCGAATTCGTCAAGCAGCCGTGCGCAGACGGCATCGACCTCCTGCGGCGTCTCGATCAGTTCCCAGATGCGGGCGCCGACTTCGCTCAAGCCGATATAGTTGCCTTTCTCGGCGCTCATCATGACGAGCTCGTCGCCGACTTTCGCAGCCAGCCAGTCGCCTTGCTTGCGCACCATCATGACCGCTCCTTGGCCTGTGTCCTATCCCGCGCGCGCCAGCGGCGCCTCACTTGCCAATTCATAACCCAACCGCCGCATCATGGGTGCGTGCGCGGCCTCGATCAACCTGGCCTGCTCGGGGGCGAGCTCATCGCGCCAAGCACCGACCTCACCGCGCCGAAAAAATAGCCCGCCCGGCCGGCGCGGTGTCTCGTTGAAGCCTTTATCCTCTTCCTGCCGCCGCAATTCGGCAAAGTCGGCGTAGCCGACGGCGCGCCGGATGTCCTCGTCACTCGTCGGCCGGCCGGCAAAATCGAGCGCACGGCGGAAGGTACCGACCGTGTCGGCCTTCATATCCTCGTAACGGACCAGGTGCAGCGGAACATCGCTCTGGTCGAACCAGCTTTCCAGATAGCCACTCCAACTTGGCAGCTTTTGCCGCAATTGGGTGTCCAAACGTCCCGGCTTGGCGCAATAAACGGCCCGCGGGTTGTTCATGAGGGCGATTGCGCCATCGATACTGAGGCCATTGTGATTGGCAAGCGATGGCGCCACGTCGCGCGGGTCACGCACGATCAAGATGACGCCGTCCGCGCCGCGCCGGCCGGCGAGCAAGGGCTCGCCCTTGGGCGTCAGCGTATAGGCATCGTGCACTTTGACGAAGCGGACCGGCGGGATGTTTTGCGGGTTGTCGTATTCGTCGTCCTGGGCGCCGCGCGCCAGCGCCTCATAGACGCGCGGCCGCAGGCAGTCGATCTCGTCATGGGTCAGCAGTCCGGAATCGATCAGCGTGAGATGATCGAACGGGCCGCGCGCGCTGGCGATGCCGCCGCGTTCAGGCAGATCGTTGATGTCGAGCGGCTTGCCGTCCCTGGCGGAGAGATTCGCCACCAGCATCCGGAACCAGGTATTGCCGGATTTCGGATAGGAGGCGAGCCAGATGGTGCGGGTCACGCCGCCTTCTCCATCAGGCGCATATCGAGCCAATGCCGCTCCAGCCACGCGATCACCTCCGGCATTTTGGCGAAATCGAGCGCGCGGGTCAGATTGAAAATGCCGGCGACATTGGCGATGGCCGTGGCAGCGCGGAAATAATTCTCTTTCTGATTCATGCGCCGCACCAGCAAGGGCCGATAGGCGTCGCGGCGCAGGATCAGCGCCGCATCGACCACATTGGGGCGTTCAATCCCCGGCGCGTGGGGCGGGCGGGCCTCGCGCAGCGCGTAGATGGCGCCCAGCGGCAACGGCTCGCTGAAGGCGTCGCGCGCGTCGACATAAAATTTTTCCAGGCTCGAGCGCACGCGTTCGCCACGCTGTCCCGCCAAGTCCAATTTATCGATAGTCTGCGCCCATAATTTCAACTGGCGCCCGTCGGGATGCACCAGCGGCGTGCCGGAACCGGGCGCCGTAATGGCGCAGACGTCTTCCGACACCAGGGGAAAGCCGCGTTGCGCCAGCGCCGCGGCCATGGTCGATTTTCCCGCGCCCGACTGGCCGCAGAACAGCACGGCCTTGTCGCCGACCCGCACCGCGCTGGCATGCAGCACGATCTGCTCGCGCTGATGCAGCAGGATGCCGAACGCGCTGCCGAGAGTGAAGATGGGGAGGTCAGCGGCAGCCGCCTCCGATTCCGGGGCCACCACGATCTCGCGGCCGTCATTGAGGAGGAACCGCGCGATGTCGGGGATGCGTAACAGGAACTGCTTGCCGGCAATCTGCCATGTCGGCCCGGAAGCGGTCGGTTGCGGCAGGCTCTCCGGCACTTCGCCGCGCCGGATGGTGACCTGCGGCACCCGCTCGGGCACACCTGCGATCAGCCCCGGCAAGTCGATCTCGCTCGCCACCGAAAGCCCGGAAATCCGATAGAACTGCACCCGTCGCCTCGCAAAAGTTAACGCCGACGAAGCTCATTACCCTCAGGCTATCAATAGCATAAAAGCAACTTGCGGTCGTCAAGCAAGTCGGGCCTTGGCGGCGAAATCCCGCTTGGAAAGCCGGCGTGAGTGGCATAAATGTGCCCTCTCAACGCAGACACCGACGCTCCCATCCCCGCGTGCTCGCCGCGGGCCGGTTCGTCTAAGTGCCTGAAGAGGTTGGCGGAGTAGCTCAGTTGGTTAGAGCAGCGGAATCATAATCCGTGTGTCGGCGGTTCAAATCCGTCCTCCGCTACCAATCTTTCAAGTGTCTTGCGCTGACGTAAGGAGAGCTTCTGCCGAGCGCGCTGAGGACTCCTGCACTGCACTCAATGTCGGCGCCTCCAGCGGCCACATAACCAAGCCATAATCATGCCGTGACTTTTTCGTAGCCAGCGATAATTGCCGGCGATTAGTGTGGCGCCGTGCTCGTCGGATCGGTTCCGAGCAGAATGACTGGAAGCGATTGGATTGTCACAGCTCGGTGGAGTAAAGTCTCCACCTTCCCGGGAGGTTCATATGGATAAGAAGATAGCCGGTCTACTTGGGGCGGCGGCGGCCTTGACTACGGTAAGCGGCGCTCATGCTTCCACGGCGCAAACAGTCGCACCTGCGCCAACGACAACTTATCGGGACCTTCTCGAACCGGTCCCCAATGCGGTGGCAATGCTAAAAGCCGACGATGCGGCGCGCGCGCTGCAACAGCCGGCACGCGTGCAACTTGCCCAATATCACCACCATCATCACCATCACCACCACGGCTATTCCGCAGGTGCTGCTGTCCTCGGCGGGGTTATCGGCGGTATCATTGGCGCGCAGTCGCAATATTACGGGCCTCCGCCCCGTTGCTACTGGACGCTGGGTCAACCCTACTGGAACGGCTACGGCTGGGTCCGGCCGCGGGTGCGGGTCTGTCAATAGCGAGCTTACGCTTGAAAGCTCCGGCACGACGCGCCGGAGCTTTTTTGCGCTTTTTTCGCGTAGCACCGGGCTGCAACGGTTCGGCTCTCGACCGCCCGCCAAACAATCGCGGGGCGCAACAGAATCAGCGAGACGATGGCCGGCGCCGCCGGCGCGATTTGGGTCCGAAAGCTATTTTTCCGGCGCCACGCCGACCCGACCCCATTGCGCGCAAATGGCGCGCGCTGAAGAAATGGCCGGCTCTTCATGGACAGCCGGCCTATTCCGGTTACGGATACCCTTTAGACCCCTCGTTCGAATTGAGCGCCGATGCCACCGGTCGAGTCTCGCGAAGGCCGTCGCCGAGCTTTACGGCATCTGCCTTGAAGTCTTCGACGCGAAGCCGGAGCTTCGGATTGTGATGAACTTTCCAATGGGGCGTGAAGTTGTTTCAACCGCCTTCGGTCGAACACTGTAGGCAAAGGTTGCATCCTCTTAAATCGGGTAAACAAAACAATGCACAAAACGACGGATAGAGCTCAACCGGTCGGCATCGCTACTGCGGGTTACGCCAGTAAAGTTCCCGAAGTCACGCTCATTTTTTGGATCATCAAGATCGCCGCGACCACGCTCGGCGAGACCGGCGGCGATTCCGTGACCATGACGCTGAATTGGGGCTATCTGGCAGGGACGGCAATATTTTTTGCGGCCTTGATCGTTCTCGTGGCCATTCAAATCATGGCGAAGAAGTTTCACCCGTTCGTCTATTGGGCAACGATTGTCGCCTCGACGACATTCGGAACGACGATGGCCGATTTTGCCGACCGCTCCCTGGGTATCGGCTATACCGGCGGCTCCTCGCTGTTGTTTTGTTGTCTCATCGCGGTGCTCGGCCTGTGGTATTGGTCGCTCGGCTCCATTTCGGTCCAAACCGTCAACACGCCCAAGGTTGAAGCGTTCTATTGGGCGGCAATTACGTTTTCGCAAACCTTGGGAACCGCTCTCGGCGATTGGATGGCCGATACGACGGGGCTCGGCTATGAGGGTGGAGCGATCGTATTTGCCGTCGGAATAGCGGTTGTGGCTATTGCCTATTACCGGACGAATGTGTCGCGTGTTTTGCTGTTCTGGGTTGCGTTCATTCTGACGCGGCCGCTAGGGGCTACCGTCGGCGATTTGTTGGATAAGCCCGTCCATGACGGCGGACTGGCGTTCAGCCGGCCGATTGCATCGGCGATCATTGCGGTCTTCATCGTAGCTTGCATTTTTCTTCTGCCTCAGCGTGCCGGCAGCCATCCAGGACAAGCCTCGGCTTAAAAAGGTCACATGCGCTTAAGCCGAATCGCACCTTTTCGCGGCCGCAAAAAGGGAGCGGTGAAAACGGTCGCTTCTCAAATCGGGCGGCGCGTCAGGTCATGCATCGCAGGAGACATCAGAAAAACTTGGGCATCTAGAGGAATTCGGCGCCGATTTTCGATTCGCGTCGCCACTTTATGCGGGCACGACGACCCAACCCGTCGTTTCGGGATGTCAAGAATGTGAAATTACTCGGCACGGACGCCGCTTCCTCAATCGTAATCTGAACTCCGGTATCCGACAGATCTATGACGTTGCAGGGCCGCACCGCAAAACCCCCCTCCGGGCGAATCCATGCTCTGGCGCCGCTCTTTTCACGTGGCGCCTTACGCCGGCGCTCCGACATCGGGGCCGAGCGGAACGGCGAGCCCATTTTCCATCCAGACGGCGACATGGTCTACCCCAATGCGGCGGTCGGGCGAGTGGCCGCATCCAGGCATGACGCCGGGAACGCATTCAACTGCCGGACAATCATGCTACTGCCTTTGCTTGAGCGGGGAGCGAAGTGAGCAATTTTCTAACGTCGCCGGCGCTTTGCGGCCGGCTCAAGAAGTAACCCTGGGCGTCCGTGCACCCTTCGATTCTTAGAACCTCAAGCTGTTCCCGTGTCTCGACACCTTCGGCGGTCGTGACCATGCCGAGACTGCGACCCAGCCCGACAACCGCGCGCACGATCGCCAGGCTGTCCTTGCCCTTTGACAAGTCCCTGATGAATGACTGATCGATCTTGATTCTGTCGAACGGGAAGCTGCGAAGATAGCCAAGGGATGAGTAGCCGGTGCCGAAATCATCCATGGCGATAGTGACGCCGAGTTGCTTGATTTGATGGAGCACGGCCAAGGCCAACTCGTTGTCCTGCATGAGAACCAGCTCGGTGATCTCGATTTCAAGCCTGCGTGCCGGCAATCGAGAATTTTCAAGCGCTTTTGCGATGACGTGGATAAAGTTGGCGCTTTTGAACTGAACCGGAGATACGTTGACCGCCACGGTGATTTCGTCCGGCCATTCGGCCGCCTCGGCGCAAGCCTGATTCAGCACCCATTCTCCGATCGGCACGATGAGATTTGTTTCTTCCGCGATCGGAATAAAATCCATGGGCGGCACCCAGCCGCGTTCGGTTTGGTGCCAGCGAATGAGGGCCTCACAAGCGATGACCCTGCCGGTTTTCACGTTGACGACGGGCTGATAGTTAAGCGTGAACTCGCCATTCACGATCGCCTTGCGAAGATCGAGCTCGAGCGAGCTGCGCTCTTGCATGCGCGCGTCCATATCCGCTTCGAAGAACCGGTATACGCTTCCGCCGTCCGCCTTACAGCGATAGAGCGCCAGATCCGCGTTTTTCATGAGCTGATCCGCATCCGTCCCGTCGTTCGGCGCGATGGCGATGCCGATGCTTATTCCCACCATGACCTGGTGGTCCTCGATCTGATATGGCGCCCCCGCGGCCTCGATGAGACGTCTTGCCAGCGCGGTGATGTCCGCTGGCTGGCCGGATGTGACCTGCAGGACGGCAAACTCGTCGCCGCCCAGCCGGGCGACCATGTCGCCGGTGCGGATGCACTGCCGCATGCGCCCGGCTGCGGCCTGCAACAACTTGTCGCCGATTGGATGCCCGAGCGTATCGTTGACGCTCTTAAAGCGATCGAGGTCGAGACTAAAGATCGCAAAACTCGCATTCTGTCGTCCGGAGCTAAGAAGCTTTTCCATTTTTTCATAGAACAGAACGCGATTCGGCAAATCCGTAAGGGTGTCGTAATGCGCCATATGCGAAATCTGATGCTCCGAACGCCGGCGCTCTGTAATATCTTCGAACGTGACGACAAAGCCGCCATCCGCCATGGGCGAAAATGACGCGGCGATCGACCGTCCGTCGGTGCGCTCAACGATGATCGTGCCTGGCGCGCGGCGAGACAACATGTCTTTCAACGCGGCAAGGATCTGAAACGAATTTTTTTCCGTGACGTTCTTGTTCAATTTGTGACGCAGTTGCATTACTTGCGATACCGTCAGACCCATCGCCGCAATTGCCCATTTCTCCCATGGCACTTCGAATAATTCCGCGAAGCGCCGATTGGTGACGACAAGCTTGCCGGCGCCGTCGAACATCATGAGGCCCTGCGCCATGTTGTTCAACGCCGCGTCGAACCGCATATTTTGCGTCTCGAACTTCTCATTCGCTAGCTCGATGTTGCGGGCGGAGCGACGCATCTCCCAGATTGACAACGTCAAGCCCGCACTGAGCAGCAAGCCGCATATCAGCACGATGGATGAGCGTTCATGTCCGGCGAACATAAAACCGGGCGATTCTGGCGTCATCATCAATGTCCACTGGACATCGCCAAAATCGAGTGGAATGGACCGGTGCAAACCGGCGGTGAGTTGCGATTTTGATTCCGCTTTAATCGAACCGCTGCCGAGACGAGACGTGGAATAGACCGAGAGATCATCCGCGGTCGCATTGGGCGGGAACAGATAAAGATTTACCGGCGTTTTTATGCTGCCGAGTATGGAATCGAACATGACTCCGATCTGGTATACGCCTTGAACAATGCCGAGTATGTTACGGCGTCTATCCTCCACGGTTTCGTGAGGCAAGCCCTGCGCATAGACCGGCAAACCGGCCCAGAAGCCGAGCCGATCTCCTTGCCCGATGTACAGCATCAGTGGTTGAGAAGTGGACAATACGTTGCCATCCCGAATGTGGGCGAGTATCCCCTTGCCCGCCCCGTCATCGCTGAGGTCAAGCCCATAAACGCGGGAGTTTTTCGTCTCCGTTGAATAGAATTTCGGAAAATACTCATCCCGTTCCGGAGCGATAGGCAAGCTGCCATCGGCGGCAGCGGCGCGGATTTGGTAATTAGGGATGCCGTCACGGGCGCCCAACAGTTCGTGCGCAACGCGCTCGTCACGCTTAACGCGCGGCGCCCAGGTGATATTCAGGATTGCCGCATGGCGCGTTAGTTGCGATTTGGCAAAACTCTCGAATTCTTTGCGGGTGACGTTCCCGTTTAACGAATCGAAAAGTCCCCGCACCGCATAGAGCTCATCCCAATTGGCGTCGAAGCCTTTTTGTAAAGTAATCGCTTGGTTGTTAGCCCGGCCGGCAAACGCTTGAACGGCCGCGTTCGCTTCTGCCTGAGCCATCATATACCAGGTGGCGACGGACAGAGCGAAACCGCAAATTCCCACTATGAGTGCAGGTATGAAGTACCGAATGCCTTGCAATCTTTCCATCGTGAAAAATGCGCTCATGACCTCGCCAATCTTTTCCTCCAACGGCAGCTCGAATCAGTGATCGAGTTGATGATCGAGCGACCGCGTGCGGCTCGTCTCGATCACAAACCAACGCAATTATGAGAAAGACAGCTCGACTAGTCATTCCGGTAAGATACGTAGTTTTTCCGATGATCTCATCCTTGGTTAGTAAGCGATGAATCGGAATGGTCGATGTTGAATACGGATTCTTGCTCCGAGCCACCGCGCGAGCGTGACGAAACCGCTCAATCCCTGACGCGGTAATCGCGAAATATCTCTGGCTTGAATGCCAGACCGTGGCCCGGCCGCTCCGGCGCGGTGATCGTGCCGCCCACCACCGGCACCGGCTCGACCCACAGATCGTCCGACAAGCCCATGTCCTCGATCCACAGTCCGTTCGGGATCGACGCGAGCAGTTGCACGTTCAATTCGGGAAACAGATGCGGCGCGATTGTCATGCCCCAGGTATCGGCGAGCGTCGCGATCTTGCGTAGTTCGGTCAGGCCGCCGCGCATCGGGTCGGGCTGCAGGATAGGTAAGCATGGATTTTCGAAGAACGGCTTGAGATCGAAGCGCGTGAAATGCGTCTCGCCGCCGACAATGCGCAGATCGAGCGCTTGCGCGATGCGAAAGTAGCCGGCGAAATCGTCCGGCGCCACCGGCTCTTCGAGCCAATAAACGTCGTAGTCCTGAAACTTGCGGCCCATCTGGATGGCGGCGTCGGCGGTCCAGCCCATGTTCACATCGATCATGATGGCGATGTCGGGGCCGAGCGCCTCACGCATGCGCCGCACATTGTCGAGGTCGGTGGCGAGACTGGCGGTATGGGCGACCTGCATTTTGATCGCCTTGTAGCCGCGCTCCTTGTAATGCAGCGCCTTGGCGATCATGCCGTCGCCGCCGGACCCGCGGAAGCAGCCCGAGCCATAGGCCGGCAGCTCGGCGCGGAAATGTCCCCACAGCCGGTGCAGCGGCAGCTTGGCGGCTTTGCCGAGCGCGTCCCACAGCGCGATATCGAGTACCGATTGCGCCATGGTGGCGATGCCGCCGCGGCCGTAAGTGACGGTCGCGCGCCACAAATCCTGCCAGATCGCCTCGACCGCGCTGGCGTCCTTGCCGATGACGCGCGGGATGATGCACTCATCGAGACACGCGACGATCGTTCGCATGCCAGGCCGGAACAGCAAGAGATACCCCATGCCGACGATGCCGCCCTTGGTTTCGATTTCGAGCACCAGAATGTTGCGGGCCTCGCCGAAGGCATGGCCCTTGAGCCACGGCGTATCGGGCCACGGCACGCGCAGCATGGTGGTGCGGATGGCGGTGATGGTGAGGTCGGTCATGGCGATCGTTCACTCCTAATGGCAACAGTTGGTTCCTATTGGGCCGTAACTTTGCAGGTAACCCCCAGCTGTTGCCGTGTGGGACGTTGAGCTTACCAAGATTGACGAACTCGGCGTAGTCTGCGTTGGGATAAGCCGCGGAGCCGGAGAGAAATTTGGCCTCGACGATCAATGTTGCCGCCTATAGCGACGCGCTGGTCGTCCTCGGCACGGCCGGCATCGTGGTGCCGATCGTCAGCCGGCTCGGCTTTTCTCCGGTGCTCGGTTATCTCGGCGCCGGCGCGCTATTGGGGCCATTGGGCTTGGGCTCGCTGATCGGCTCGTTCCCGGCGCTGTTCTGGTTCACCGTCGGCGACGCCAAGGATGTCGCCGGCATCGCCGAACTTGGCGTCGTCTTCCTGCTGTTTCTGATCGGTCTCGAACTGTCGCTGCAGCGGCTCCTCACCATGCGGCGCCTGGTTTTCGGTCTGGGCGGACTGCAGGTGCTTATCACCACCGCGCTCCTTGCCGGTGTCGCCGTCTATGCCGGCGGCAATCTCTCCGAGGGGATCATCCTTGGCGCCAGCCTGTCGCTGTCCTCGACTGCGATCGTGCTCGAACTGTTATCGAGCCAGGGCCGCTTGAAGACCAATGTCGGCCGCGCCAGCTTTGCCGTGCTGCTGCTGCAAGACCTCGCGGTCATCCCAATCCTGATGTTCATTTCGCTGCTCGCGGCAGGCTCGGGCGGTTCGGTGCTCGGCAGCCTCGGGCGGGCGCTGTTGCAGGCCGCAATCGCACTCACCGTGATTGTCGTGTTCGGCCGCGTGCTGTTGCAACCGTTGTTCCATCTGGTGGCGGCGACGCGCTCGCGGGATCTCTTCATCGCCACCGTATTGTTCGTGATCATCGCGGCCGGCGTCATTGCCAATCAGGCCGGTCTGTCCATGGCGCTCGGCGCCTTTGTCGCCGGCCTGCTTCTCGCCGAAACCGAATACCGCAAGGCGATCGAAGCGACCATCGACCCGTTCAAGGGGCTCTTGCTCGGCATTTTCTTCTTCACCGTCGGCATGGACATTGACGTGCGCGAGTTGCTGCGCGAGCCGCTTCTGCTCGCCGCCGGTGTCGTCGCCCTGGTCGCCGTCAAGTCATTATTGATTATCGGTCTCGCCAAGTTGTTCCGCCTGTCATGGCCGGTCGCCGTCGAAATGGGCCTGCTGCTCGGGCCGGGCGGCGAATTCGCTTTCGTCGGCATCGGCATGGCGGCGGACTTTCGCCTCATCGGCGCGCCGGTGGCGAGCTTCGCGCTGGTCGTCACTTCGATCACGATGGCGCTCACGCCGCTGTTGTCGTTCGTGGCGCGGCGCTTCGCCACGCGGCTGCGGGCCGCCGGCACGGCGCCGTCGGAGCTGATCGCCCGGCCGAGCGCCGGCGGCAAACACGCGATCGTCGTCGGCTACGGCCGCGTCGGCAAAGTGGTATGTGCGCTCCTCAAAGAGCATGGCATTCATTATATCGCCGCCGATTCCGACGCCGCGACGGTGACGCGCGACCGCCGCGACGGTCACGACGTCTATTACGGCGATGCGGCCGATCCGAAATTCCTCGAAATCTGCGGCCTCGCCGACGCGGCCGGCGTCATCATCACCATCCATGACCGCGACCTGATCGACGACATCGTCGCACACGTGCGCGCCGTGCGCTCCGATGTGCTCATCGTCTCGCGCGCGCGCGACGCCGACCATGCGCGTCATCTTTACCAGCTTGGGGCTACCGACGCGGTGCCCGAGACCGTCGAAGCAAGCCTGCAGCTTTCGGAAGCCGCGTTGGTGGGTCTAGGCATTCCGGCCGGACCGGCGATTGCGTCGATCCACGAAAAACGCGACGAGATTCGTCGCGGCCTGCAGGCAGCCGCCCGTCAGGCCCGACTGACCCGGAGTCATGCGGTGAAACCGAAGCGGCACAAGCCGCAACTGACGCGCTGACCGCGCTGCGCGGCGTACGGAATAATCTACATAGTTGCTACACGCATCGTGCCCGTGTGCAAAACGGCACAGCGGTTAATTCGATCGACAGATACCATTCCAGGGTGCGGTTGATTCGCGTGTAACCCGCGATCTGATCGGCCTCGCGCGTCCTGGAATGTGAAGTGGAAGAGCTGCTTGCTACGCGCCCTGACGGGTCGTCGCCAGATCGCCGCTTCGTGCCCTACTCGCCTCGTTCCAAAGCACCGATTGGTCCAAAGCACCGATTGGAATGACGCGTTCCACAACATCGAATTCGCTAAATCGTCTGGCGCGCCGATTTACTATGAGCTGGAGCGGACAATGAAGAGGTTCATCAAACTTGCGCTTACACTGTGCCTTGCATTGACCGCCTCCGCGGTCTCCCATTCCGCGATTGGCGCCACGCTTGAAGAACGGATTTCGGCGCGGCTCGATGCATTGGAAAAGGAAAATGCCGCGTTACGCGCGCGCGTCATCCGCCTCGAAGCGTCCAAGGCAGCGAAGATACAGCACCGTCCCGCGTCCGCCTCAACATCGCGGTTACAAAATGCAGAGGCGTTGGCCGCCGACCCACATGTGACGTCCCAGAGGGCAGCGCCCGCCATCGACCTCACAACATCGACCCGGCGAGCCCACTTCGAAGTCAGCGGCGCGCTCTTGTATCTGCAACCGGGCGCGGGCGACCTCGAATATGGGACTCTAGTGACTCCTCTCCCCCTCGCAACGCCCAATTGGAACAACCAGTCGCTCAAGCCCGACTTCAGTCCCGCCTTCAACTTCGGCCTGCGCTATATGCCGACCGAGTCAGACGACATCCAATTGAATTGGACGCATCTGAACACCACCGCGCATGCTTCTGTCGTGGCCGCGCCGACGCAAATGGTGGGGCCACCCTATCTGATTGGCCCGGAATCGGCCTTATACAAGGACGGGTTTGGTACGGTGCGATCTGCCTACGATGCGGTCAATTTGGACGGCGGACATACGTTCTGTGCCGAATGCGCGTTTCAATTGCGCGTCTTCGGCGGCGTCGAAGTGGTTCGCATCGGCCAGAATCTGACCGGGCTGTTCCAGAGCCCGGACGGCACCGCCTCAAATGGCTATACCACCAACTCGCTGTTTACCGGCGCCGGGCTCCGTTTGGGAGTGCAAGGTCAATACGCGTTAGGCAACGTCCGGTTCATCGGCGAGTTCGCGGGCGCGGGTCTGATCGGCACCTCGCAGAGCCGCATCGATTTTTCGACGGTTTCGCCGGCATTGGGACTCAACAATCAATCTTTGAGTTCGCCCAATGCGACACAGGTGATCCCCAGCATCGACGCCAGATTGGCGACCGCCTACACTTTTCCGCCCAGCAATTACGGCCAGTTCAAGATCGAGCTGGGCTATCAAGCGGCGGTCTATTTCAATGCCGTCAGCCAGTATGCAATCACCAATGTGCCGACCAGTCTCACGCTTCCCCCGGTGGGAATCTACCTGGCAACCGAGCAACATCTGCAAAGCAACTTCACGGACCAGGGCCCGTATCTGACGGGCAGCTGGGCGTTCTAGAGCGGGTCCCGCGAAAGCTTGCCCGCGGACTTGATCCGGGGGCGGAAACCGGTTTTGCGAAAAGGATATGCGCCAACAAATAGCGAGAGCGGGATGACGGTTCGAAGAAAAATCATCCCGCTCTAGCGCTCGATCGCTATCGCGCGGCCGGAGCGTCGCCGCGCGCATCCTTGCCGCGCCGCGCCGCGACGATTTCGGCGAGGATGGAGATCGCGATCTCGTCGGGCGTGATGGCGCCGAGATCGAGACCCGCGGGCGCCTTGAGCTTGGCGAGCCGGTCGGCTGCAACGCCGCGTTCGGCAAGCGCGGTCTGCAACGCCGCGGCCTTCTTGCGGCTGCCGACAAAGGCAACGTAGTCGGCATCGACGGCGAGCGCCGCCAGCAACGCCGCCTCGTCGCCGCGGCCTTGCGTCGAGACGACGATATAGCGGGCGGCGGCCTCGTCGACCGGCAGCGCAAAACCTTCGATCCGGCGGTCGGCGTCGCCGAAGGCCGCCTGTTCGGCCGCCGGCGCGCAAACGGTGACGGCAAAGCCGGAACGCATGGCGAGATCGGCTATGGCGACAGCGACCGGGCTCGACCCCCAAATCACGACCTGCGGCCGCGGCAGTACCGGTTCGACGAAGATGTCCATGGTGCCCTGGCTCGGGCACATATTTTTGGCGAAGCGCACGCCGCCTTGTTCCTCGCCGGCCTTGACACCCTGGCCGTCGAGCGCATCGGGCGGCTGCACCGAAACGAGGCGCGACTTGCCGTCGGCGAGCGCGTCACGCGCCGCCTTGAGCACGGCGGCCCGCGCGCAACCGCCGCCGATCCAGCCTTCGGAGATTGTGCCGTCCGGCAAAATCACCGCCTTGGCGCCGGCCTTGGCCGCGGTCGCCGCCACGGTGCGCACGACGGTGGCGAGCGCGAACGGAACGCCTGCGGATTTGCGCGTCGAAACAATGTCGAGGATGTCGTCAGCGTGATTCATCGTTTAGATTCTCGCCAGATAGGGTTCGAGCGCCGCGAGGCTCTGCAGATTGTGCGCCGGCGCGAACAGATCGACGTAGGGCAGCGCCGCCCGCATGCCGCGCGCTTGCGGAGAATAATCGCGCCAGCCGAGCAACGGATTGAGCCAAATGATTTTTCGGCAGCGGCGGCGCAGGCGGCGCATCTCCTCGGCGAGTTGTTCGGGCTCGCCGGTGTCATAGCCGTCGGAGACGATCATCAAAGCCGTGCGGGAATTGATGACGCGACGCGCGTGCCAGCGATTGAAAGTGGCGAGACTTTCGCCGATACGCGTACCACCGCCGATGCCTTGTGCCATCAGCGATAATTTTTCGACGGCGCGCGTGACGTCGCGATCGCGCAGCGACGGCGATACATGCGCAAGGCGAGTGTGAAACACGAAAGCCTCGGCCTCGCGAAAGGCATCGACGACGCCGTGCAAGAAACGCACGAAAAACGCGGTGTAAAGGCTCATCGAGCCGGAAGCATCGAGCAGCACGACGAGCCGCAACGGTCTGATCTTGCGGCGGCGCCAGGCGAGGTCGAGGAGCGTACCGCCGTGCGAGACATTGCGATGAATGGTGCGGCGCAGATCGAGCCGCCGCCCGCGCCGCCTGATTTGCTCGCGGCGCACCAGGCGCGCACGCATCGCGCGGGCGAGCCGCGCGGCGAGCGCATGGGTCGCGGCCACGTCGTCGGGATCGACGATATGGCGCAGATCGGCGCTCGTCAGCGCTTCGGCGCGCGAGGCGCCTTCGCGGCGGCCGCGGCCGTCCGCGGAAGTTTCGCCATCGCCGCGCCGCTCGACATGGTCGGGCAGGCCGAGCGCTTGTTGCGGCACCTGCGCTTCGGCCAGCCGCCGCGCCGGCGCCGCAGTCGCGCCCGGTGCACCGGACAGGATTTGCCGCTGCCGCATGCCGCGGCCCAGCCAAAAGGCATCGAAGATATCGTCAAAGCGCTGCCAGTCTGAATGCGTCGCGCAGAACAGCGCACGCAATGCCGGCTTGAGCGAGGCCGGGCGCAGTGCGGCCGCCGATGTAAGGATTGCAAGCCCATCGCCTGTCTCAGCCAGGCCGACCCGAAATCCGTTGTCGCGTAATGTGCGTGCAAAACCGGCGAGGCGGCGGGTGGGCGCACCGATTAATTCATTCCGCTGATTGCCGCGTAAGCGGCAATCCAGAACTGGGTCTCCGCTGTTGCGGGGACGCGCGGTTTGATGGGTGCTTCCGTTCATTCACGCCACCTTGCCGAGGAGACGCTCGCTCACTTCGCGGGTGAGCCGCGCGCGATCCTCACGCGTCTTGAGCAGGCAAATCATCGTCTCGTAGACAGCCTCCGGCTCCTGCCGCAGGTCGTGCACTTCGAGGCCGGCGAGGGTGGCCGCCCAATCCAGCGTCTCAGCGACGCCGGGAACTTTGCGCAAATCCTCCTTGCGGACGCCTGCGACCATGCGCGCGATCTGCAGAGCGAGCGTGGTGTCGATGCCCGGCGTGCGGGTGAGAATGATTTTCGCCTCGCGGTCGACGTCCGGGAAGTCGACATAGTGATAGAGACAGCGGCGGCGCAGCGCGTCTGACAATTCCCGCGTGCCGTTGGAGGTGAGCACGACGCGCGGAATCGAGACAGCCTTGATGGTGCCGAGCTCGGGAATGCTAACCTGAAAGTCGGAAAGAAGTTCGAGCAAAAATGCCTCGAACTCCTCGTCGGCGCGGTCCACTTCGTCGATCAGGAGCACCGGCGGCGTCGCGCGGCGGATGGCGGCCAACAGCGGCCTTTCCAGGAGATATTTCTCCGAGAAAATATGCTCTTCGATGGCGTCGGCATTTTCGCCGATGCCTTCGCGCGTCTTGATGGCAAGAAGCTGGCGCTGATAATTCCACTCGTAAAGCGCGGCGTTCTGATCGAGGCCCTCGTAGCATTGCAACCGAATGAGCTCGGCGCCGTGCACGGCGGCCAGCGCCTTGCCGACCTCGGTCTTGCCGACGCCGGCCTCGCCCTCAAGCAGCAACGGGCGCTTGAGAAAATCCATCAGCCACAGCGCGGTAGCGATATCGCGGTCGGCGATATAGCCGACGGTGGCGAGCTTGTCCGATATGTCTTCGCGTTTCATGTGAGCGGCCAATATCGCACGTTGCCGTCATTCTGAGGTGCGAGCCGACGGCTCCGGCCCGAAGTGGCCGGCCCGATGACAAGCTCCGCGAGCCTCGAAGGATGCACGGCCCGGGCCGTCGCCCTGCGAGGGCCGCTTCGCGGCCACCTCAGGGGGACGGTGAATATCATATGGTGTGCCGGCCGGTTTTATTCCGCATGCAGCCCGAGCTTCTCCGCGGCCGTCCAAGTGCGCCAATTGTCGTGCGGCATCTGAATGTGGGTCGAGCCGAGGAAGCCGAAGGCGTCGTTGACCGCATTGGAGAAGCACGGCACGCCGCCGACATTGGGGCTTTCGCCGACGCCTTTGGCGCCGATCGGATGATGCGGCGACGGTGTCGTGGTCCAGTCGGTCTCCCAATGCGGAGTTTCGACCGCGGTGGGGAGGAAATAATCCATGAACGACGCCGTGGTGACGTTGCCGTCGTCGTCGTAATGGATTTCCTGGCCCATGGCGATGGCGAAGGCTTCGGTCAGGCCGCCGTGGATCTGGCCTTCGATGATCATCGGATTGATCCGCGTGCCGCAATCGTCAAGCGCATAAAAGCGCCGCACCTTGGTTTGGCCGGTGTCGACATCGACGTCAACGACGCAGATATAGGCGCCGAACGGGAAAGTGAAATTCGGCGGATCGTAATAGTTGATCGCCTCCAGTCCCGGCTCCATGCCGGGCGGCACTTCGTGATAGGCCGCCCAGGCCAGCTCAGTCATGGTCTTGAAGCGCTCCGGATTGCCACGGACGCGAAAACGATCCACGTCCCATTCCAGATCGTCGTCGTGCACTTCGAGCATATAGGCTGCGATCATCTGCGCTTTGGCCTTGATCTTGCGGCAGGCCATCGCGGTCGCGGCGCCCGACACCGGGGTCGAGCGCGAGCCGTAGGTGCCGAGCCCGTACGGCGCGGTGTCGGTATTGCCCTCCTCGACCATGATGTTGTCGGCGGGCAGGCCGAGCTCGGTGGCGATGATCTGGGCATAGGTCGTCTCGTGACCCTGGCCTTGCGATTTGGTGCCGAGCCGGCAAATGCCGGACCCGGTCGGATGAATGCGGATCTCCGCGGAATCGAACATGGCGATGCCGAGAATATCGCAGGCCCGCGACGGCCCGGCGCCGACGATCTCGGTGAAGAAGGCCACCCCGATGCCCATCAGTTCGCGCGTCTCGCCGCGCTTGAAAGCTTCGCGTTTCATCTTCTGCTCGTCGCGAAGCTTCTTGTAGTCGACCGATTCCATCGCCTTGTTCATGGCGGTCTGATAGTCGCCGGAATCGTATTGCCAGCCGAACGCCGAGGTGTACGGAAATTGCTCGCGGCGAATCAGGTTCTTCATGCGAAATTCGGCCGGATCCATGCCGAGCTTCTGCGCCATGATGTCCATGGCGCGCTCGATGGCATAGGCCGCCTCGGTGACGCGGAACGAGCAGCGATAGGCGACGCCGCCCGGGGCCTTGTTGGTATAGACGCCGTCGACGAGGCAATGCGCGGCCGGGAAATCGTAGGAGCCTGAGATGATGGAAAACAAGCCGGCCGGCCATTTGGTGGCGTTGGCGCAGGCATCGAAAGCGCCATGGTCGGCGATGGTGTAACAGCGCAAGCCGGTCACCTTGCCGTCCTTGGTCGCGGCGATTTCGACGTCCATGTAGAAATCGCGGGCGAACGCCGTGGTCGATAGATTCTCGATGCGGTCCTCGACCCATTTCACCGGGCGGCCGGTGACGATCGAGGCGACGATCGAGCAGATATAGCCCGGATAGGCGCCCACCTTGTTGCCGAAGCCGCCGCCGATGTCGGGGGCGATGACGTGGATTTTGTGCTCGGGAATTTTCGAGATCAGCGAACCGACGGTGCGAATGACGTGCGGCGCTTGGAACGTGCCCCACAGCGTCAGCTCGCCCTTGATCTTGTCGAACGAGGCGACGCACTGGCAGGTCTCGAGCGGGCAGGGATGCACGCGCGGATAGACGATCATTTCCCTGATCGTTACCTCGGCTTTTTGGAAAGCCGCGTCGGCTGCCGCCTTGTCGCCGGCCTGCCAGGAAAAGATGTGATTGTAATGTTTGCGCTTGCCGTGGGCGCCGTCGGTTTTGTCCTTTAAATCCTCGCGGATCATCGGCGCGTTCGGCGCCATCGCCTTGAGCGGGTCGACATTGACCGGCAGCGCCTCGTATTCCACCTCGACCAGATCGGCGGCATCGGCCGCGGTGTAGCGGTCTTCGGCGATGACGAAGGCGACTTCCTGGTTCTGGAACAGAACCTTGCCGTCGGCGAGCACCATCTGCGTGTCGCCGGCGAGCGTCGGCATCCAGGCGAGGTTGACGGTTTTCAACGTCTCGGCGGTGATCACCGCGACGACGCCCGGCACCGCCGCGGCTTTGGTCGTGTCGATCTTCTTGATGCGGGCGTGGCCGTGCGGCGAGCGGTTGAAATCGCCGTAGAGCATGCCCGGCAGCTTCAAATCGTCGACGTAGTTGCCCTTGCCTTGGGTGAAGCGGATGTCTTCGACGCGCTTCCTTTTACAGCCCATGCCTTCGAGCTTTAAGGCGCGTTCGGCGGAGGTGGGGGTCATGTCGTTCATTCTGCGGCCTCCTGGAACGGCACGCCGTTGAGCTTGGCGGCGGCGAATTGAATGGCTTTGACGATGTTCTGATAGCCGGTGCAGCGGCACAGATTGCCGGAAATGCCGTAGCGGATTTCCTCCTCGGAGGGATTGTTGTTTTCCTGCAGCAGCCGGTAGGCGCGCACGATCATCCCCGGCGTGCAGAAGCCGCATTGCAATCCGTGCATCTCGCGAAAACCTTCCTGCAATGCGTGCAGCGTGCCGTCGGCATTCGCCATGCCCTCGATGGTGCGGATGTCGGCGCCGTTCGCTTGCACCGCGAACATGGTGCAGGATTTCACCGACTTGCCGTCGAGATCGACGGTGCAGGCGCCGCAGTGGCTGGTTTCGCAGCCGATATGCGGGCCGGTGATATTGAGCTGATCGCGCAACAAATGGATCAGCAGCGTGCGCGGCTCGACCAAAGCTTCGACGGTCTTGCCGTTGATCTTCATCGCGACTTGAGATTTGACCATTGCTTTGCTCCTCAGCCGCGGGCGCGGGATTTGGCGCGAGCGAGCGCGCGCGTCAGCATCACGCCAGCCATCTTGGTGCGGTAATGCGCCGGTCCGCGAGCATCGGTAGCCGGCGCCGTGATGGCTTCGGCAGCAGCGACCGCCCGCTTGACCGTCGCGGCGTCGAGTGACGAGCCGGTGAGGATTTTCCCCGCCGCTTCGGCCCATAGCGGAGTTTCGGCCACGTTGGTCAGGCCGATCGAGCAGCCGGTGACCTTGCCGTCCCGCATGATCAGCATCACGGCGGCAGCAGCAGTCGCATAATCGCCGATCTTGCGTTTGAGCTTTTCGTAGGCGTAACCGTGACCGGGCGGCGGCAGCGGGATGCGCACCGCGGTGACCAGGTCGCCGGCTTCCAGCGCGGTGAAATAGGCGCCCTGATAAAATTCGCGCGCCGCGATGCGGCGTTCGCCGGCCTTGCCCATGACGTGAAAGCTGGCGCCGAGACACATCATCACCGCCGGCATGTCATTGCCGGGATCGCCGTTGGCGACGTTGCCGCCAAGCGTGCCGACGTAGCGCACCTGCGGATCGGCGATTTGCAACGAAGCTTCGCGCAGGATCGGAAGTTTCGCGGTCAATAAATCCGAGCCGATGAGTTCGTGCTGCGTCGTCATGGCGCCGATGACGACGTCGTTGCCGTCGCTGCGCACGCCTTTGAGGTCGGCAATGCCGGCGAGATCGATCAGGTTAGCCGGCGTGGCGAGCCGCAACTTCATCATCGGAATAAGACTATGCCCGCCGGCGAGCGCGCGGCCGTCGTCGCCGAGCTTGGCGAGCAGCCCGACCGCTTCCTGGACGGATTTGGGGCGATGATAGTTAAAGGATCCGGGTATCACGGGCATCCTCCCTTGCGCAGGCCATCGGCTCGCGATCGCTGCTGCGATCCGCCGAAGCCTGCGCCCAATACCGGTTTGTCGTTTTAGGCTAAAATGCTGCCGAACTGTGCGGCGCAACATCAAGCGCCGGTGCACCAATCCATATTGGCGATGCACAGGGTGCCAAGGCCGTGCACGATCGGCTGCCCCATTGCACGAATTGCGTCAGGGGCCTTGACGCAATTCGCCTGAGACAGGCGTTGCGCCAGGATCGCGCCGAAGACTTTATTGCGATGCAAAATCGGGGCGGCGGCGCAACACCCCCTCGGGATCGTCGCCCGTGAGCGCAGCGACACGCGTTTTCAGCCAGCCGATCCGGCTCCGGCTCACCGGCACCGTGTAATCGTGTGCCGCAGCCATCTCGACCAATTCGTTGTCGCCGGCCCGCTTGTAGCCGACCACCCGGTCGATATTGACGATGTGGCTGCGGTGGATGCGCACGAAGCGGCTGTTGTCGAGGCGGGATTCGATGTCGCCAATGGCGAGCGGGCAAAACAGCTTGTCGTTGCCGTTGAAGATATACGTGTAATGGGCGTTGGCGTGGATCGCGACCACGTCCTCGACGGCGAGGAAATGTGTACTGCCGTCACGCTCGATCGGCAGGTGGCGAGCGAAGCGGCGCGGTGGCGCTCCGGCGCCGCCGAGCGGTGCATAAGTGCCGCGGCCGAATTCGGGATCTTCGCCGTGGCCGTTGTCGCGCATGGTTTGGTCCGCGTGCGGGACCGCCGCCGCTTCCTCCGGCATCGCGGCCGCGCCGACAGCCATGGAATCGTGGCGCGACGCCGCCACGGCATTTCCGGCCGCGCGCGATGTGTCCGGCATGAGCAACAAGAGAAAGATGCCCGACAGGCAGAACGCGACGATGGAGACGACGATCGCCAACAGGTCCGTCGACAGCGCCGGCGCGCCGGCCGGGCTCGACGCGAACGGCAACAGCGTCAAACCTTCCATCGCCGTGTAGTGCATGCCCGATACGGCGACGCCGAAGGCGATAGCCGAGAGGATCAGCGGCGGCCGGCCGCCGCGGCCGGTTGCCAGCCAGAGCGCCAACCCCGACGCGGCGATCGCGATCGCCATGCTGGCGGCGACAAAGACACGGTCATGGATCATGTAGGCGCTGGCGGAAAGCGCGCTCATGCCGATGTAGTGCATGGAAAAAATGCCGCCGCCCATGAGGCAGGACGACAAGGTCAGACGCAGCATCGTCAGCGGACCCGAACTCGTGGCATAAACCGCCGCCCCCACCACGATCACGCAAACCAGAAACGACAACAGCGTCGGGAACACCAGATAATCGACCTGGAACGGCACGCGCACCGCCAGCATGCCGATGAAATGCATGGTCCAGATCGCAACCGCGAGCGAAAACGCGGCGCCCGCCAGCAGCAGTCGGCGGCGGATGCCGGTGGCGGCGCCAATCTGCACGGCGAGGCTTAAACCGACATAGGCGCCCTGAATCGCCATGCCGATCGAAAGCAGGACAAGCCACGACTCATAGGTCACTGGCATTGCCGACATTCCCCTGGCGCCCCTCGCGGGGACGGGTCCATTATCGAACGGATTCCGCGGCGATTATAGAGGGGATTGCGGCAAAGGCCGAGACGGGGCTTTAGCCCGCAAGGCCGGAGCGGAGCACGGGGGAGGCGGTTTTGGCCGGCGCCACGCGCTGCGGAGCGGCGGTCTTCGGCATCGCGGCTTGCTTGGGCATTTCCCCGGGCCGCGCCACGATCGGGTTGGCGCCGCCGGGCCGGCATGTTTCCGCATGCGCCGTTTCCAGCACGTAGCGCAACGCCTCGGCCTGCACCCGCGGCGATTTATCGATGGTGAGATGATCGATCCCGGGATCGCCGGAAAAATCGACATTGCTGAGCATGCCGTGGAAGCCGGCGCCGGGCCGCATATAGGCGTAGCTGCGTTGGGTCAGATTGAGCACGCAGGCCACATTGCTGGACGCCGCGTAGGAGTCGGTGCCGTCGACCGGCACGACGAGCGCGACCGGTACGCCCTGCGCATTCAGCTGCTGCGCCATTGTCATTACCGCGTCGGCGCCGAGCGAATGGCCGACCAGAATGTACGGTCCGCGATCGCCGGCGCGGTACATTTGCACGATGCGGCCGACGATGGCGTCGGCGAAGCTGTGATTATAAACGCTGGCGTCGATACTGTGACTCTGGATCTGCGCGGCAAGCTGGTCCATGCCGAGCGAGAAGATGTTCAATAGTCCGCGCATCAGATAAACATGCGGCCGCGATACGATCTGGTGCGCGATGACTTGGTGCGTCATGACGTGATGCGCTGCGCCGTGTCGCGCCGTTGCCCCGGCTGCGCTTTGTGCGCCGGCCGGCAAGACCATCAGCCCGGCCAGAACCGGCGCCGCGATGCACAGGCGGCGCCGACGGCACGATTGGCTATGGGAATCGCGAGCGCCCGGCATCGCACCACTCCACCCTACGCCACGCTACTTTTCGCCGAAGCATGATCTTTTCGGAAAACCGGCTTGCACCGTTCCGGATCGTGCTCTTCGCGGCCACTATGGCGAAACCGGGTAAAAATTTCCTTGTGACGACAACATGTCCCGCAAAACCGGTTTTGCGAAAAGGACATACGGCAACGCTAGCGGCTATTCGCCGCTTTGCGGCTGGCGAGTTCGAGCACGATCGGTCGGGTAGCCGCCCGCAGCGGCGCACGCCGCACGCCGGTCAGCGTGTGCAGGAAATCGGCGAACCAGTTCTGCACCGACGCGGCTTTGAGCTTGCGCACCATGGACTGCCAGCGCTCGCGCCGCTCCTCGACGCTCATGGCGAGCGCAGCTGCGATTTGCCGCGCCATGGCGTCAATGTCGTGCGGATTGATCAGCAGCGCCGCGTCGAGCTCCTTCGCCGCGCCGGCGAACGAGGACAGCACCAGCACGCCCGGATCGAACGGATTTTGCGCGGCGACATATTCCTTGGCGACGAGGTTCATGCCGTCATGCAGCGGCGTCACCAGTCCGACGCGCGCCAGGCGATAGAAGCCCGCCAGCGTCAGCTGCGAAAAGCCCTTGTTGAGGTAGCGGATCGGCATCCAGTCGACCTCGCCGTGCCGGCCGTTGACCTCGCCGACCAGCGCCGCCAGCTCCGCCTTGAGCTCGCGGTAGGCCTTGATATTGCCGCGCGACGGCACCGCGACCTGCAACAGCGTCACTTCGCGCTTGAGGCTCGGCTCGATCTCCAGCATGCGGTCGACGGCGCGGATGCGGTTGGCGAGACCCTTCGAATAATCCAGCCGGTCGACGCCGAGGACGAGCTTGGCGCCGTGCATGCTGTCGCGCAGCCGGGTGACTTCGAGGCGGCCGACCGCCTTGGTGGCGCGCGCCGAGAACTCGTCGACGTCGATGCCGATCGGGAAGGTGGCGAGCTGGGTCAGTCCCCAATCCGATGCGACCGTGCCGTCGACGACGTTGTGGCCGAGCTCGGTTTGCAGATAGTCCTCGAAATTCTGCCGGTCCTCGACGGTCTGGAAGCCGACGAGGTCATAGGCCAGCATGGCTTCGACCAGTTCGGCATGATGCGGCACCGCCGCCATGGTGCGGCGATCCGCCCACGGCGTGTGCAAAAAGAAACCGAGCGGCCGATCGATACCGAGCCGGCGCATATCCGCGCCCAGTGTCAGGAAATGATAATCCTGGATCCAGAACGCCGCTTCCGGCGTGTTGAAACGAAGCAGCGCGCGCGCCATGAACGCGTTGATCTCGCGATAGGAGGCGTAGTCGTCGGCGGTGACGTGGATGAGGTCGGGCCGCGAATGCAGCGCCGGCCACAGCGCCGAATTGGCAAAGCCCTCGTAATAGCCGCGGTAATGTTTCGCCGGCATATCGACGGTGGCGAGCGCGCCGGTGCCGAGCGCCTCGATCCTGGCGAACGAATCCCGCGTTGCGCCGCCCGATTGCCCGCTCGAGCCGACCCAGATGGCGCCGGAATCCCGCACCATCGGCAGCAGTGCTGCCGCCAGTCCGCCCGCCAACGGCTCATCAGGTTTTGCCCGCGCCACGCGGTTGGACACGACCACGACGTTCACGAAACCACCTCCAGTCGAGTGTTCATTCAACTTGTGGGAACGCGCTTGGTTCCGCATTTGTGATGCGGTGCAGCGAAGTCGCTCGAAAATAAGGCATTTTCTCTGCGCGGGTTTTAAGTTTTCGCAGCGCTTTTTAGGTAAGCTGGGGTTTTACGGCTTAACTTGTGGCAAGCCGGCTTACGCTTGCCCATAAGCGATGGTCGACAACAGGCTCAGCTCGGCGCGCCGCGAATCGAGCCTGGTGTGCTGCACAACGATCGGCACGTCGGCTTCGATCACCGACGAATAGGCGGTGTCGCGCGGGATCGGCTCGGGGTCGCTGAGGTCGTTGAAGCGAAGATGCAGCGTGCGCCGCGGGCCAATCGTCACCGCATAAACGACCGGCTCGCGGTCGGCATAGAAAACGGCGATGCGCACGTGCGCGGTCGCGTCGCCGGCATTCAATAGGCACGCCGTCTCATGCGAAACCAGCGCCGGATCGGAAAACGAGCTCTGCGAAGGAATCCATCCTTCGGCAATGGCCCAGCGGCGATGTCCGATGGCTTGCATAAGAAGTCGCAATATCAACTACGGTGCAACCGAATTGGCTTAACCGCGCAAATAGCCATCCGGTTCCGCGATGGAACTTTTTTCCGACCGCGTCGTTTCCTCCTCGTTGTTTCCTCTTGGGCGCGCGGGGCGGCGCCGACCTGTCTATTGCGCAGCAAATTTCGGCGGATCTCAACAATGCGCGCCCTCACAGTTGCGCCCGGCACGGCCAATTCGGCAAAGGTCGAGGATGTGCCGGAGCCGCCCTTGGCGGACGGCGCGGTGCTGGTGCGCGCGCTGGCGCTCGGCGTCTGCGGCACCGACCGCGAAATCGTCTCCGGCGCTTATGGCTGGGCGCCGCCCGGCCAGAAGCGCCTGGTGATCGGCCACGAATCCTTGGGAAAAGTGCAGGAAGCGCCGGCGGATTGCGGCTTCAAATCGGGCGATCTTGTCGTCGGCATCGTGCGCCGGCCCGATCCGGTGCCGTGTCCGTGTTGCGCCGTCGGCGAATGGGACATGTGCCGCAACGGCCGCTACACCGAGCGCGGCATCAAGGAGCGCAACGGCTACGGCTCGGATTTTTTCCGTATCGAGCCCGACTTTCTGGTCAAACTCGATGCCGCGCTCGGCTTCAACGGCGTGCTGGTCGAGCCGACCAGCGTCGTCGCCAAGGCCTGGGATCATACCGAGCGCATCGGCGCCCGCTCGCGCGCTTGGGCGCCGAAGCGGCTCCTGGTCACCGGCGCCGGCCCGATCGGTCTTCTCGCCGCATTGATCGGCGCGCAACGCGGGCTCGATGTGCACGTGCTCGATCATAACGACAGGGGCTGCAAGAGGGAGCTTGTCGGCGAGCTCGGCGGCACTTTCCACCTCGGTAGTCTTGCCGATCTTGACGAACTCAAGCCCGATATTTTGATGGAGTGCACCGGCGCGCCGAGCGTGGTGCGCGACGCTTTCGGCCACACCGCATCCGGCGGCATCGTCTGCCTGGTCGGCGTCTCGGCGCCCGGCCACGCCCTGGACGTCGATATGGGTCTGCTCAATCGCACCATGGTGCTCGACAACGATACCGTGTTCGGCAGCGTCAATGCCAATCGTCAGCATTACCACGACGCTGTCGATATTTTGCAGCGCGCCGACAAGCGCTGGCTTGCCAAGCTGATCACGCGGCGCGTACCGGTCGAGCAATGGACGCAATCGCTCCAGCACCAGCCGGAGGATATCAAAGTCGTCGTCGATTTTTCCTGACGGATATTCCGTCGCCCTATCAACAGAGAGCCATGTCCACCCGGATCGAAGATTATGCCCTGATCGGCGATTGCAAGAGTGCGGCGCTGGTTTCGCGCGTCGGCTCGATCGATTGGCTGTGCTGGCCGCGTTTCGATTCGGACGCTTGCTTCGCCGCGATTCTCGGCACATCCGATCATGGCCGCTGGCTGGTGGCGCCGCGCGAGACGGCCAAGATCACCCGCCGCTATCGGCCGGACACGCTTATTCTCGAAACCCAATTCGAGACGCGCGACGGCGCCGCCACGCTCGTCGATTTCATGCCGTTCCGCGGCGATCATTCCGAGATCGTGCGCCTCGTCGTCGGCACGCAGGGCAAGGTCGCGATGCATACCGAGCTCATCCTGCGCTTCGGCTACGGCGCCGTGGTGCCGTGGGTGACGCGGCTGGAAAACGGCGCGCTGCGCGCCATCGCCGGGCCGGACATGGTGGTCTTGCGCACTCCCGTGCACGTCAAAGGCAGGGACATGACCACCGTCGGCGAGTTCACCGTCGGCCGCGGCGAAACCATTCCGCTGGTACTGACCTATGCGCGCTCGCACCGGCCGCTGCCGGAAGCGATCGATCCGACGGCGTCCTTGGAGGCTACTGAAAAATTCTGGACCGAGTGGTCGGCAAAATGCCGGCCCGCGGGGGAGTGGTCGGAGGCGGTGAAGCGCTCGATTATCACGCTCAAGGCGCTCACTTATGGGCCGACCGGCGGCATCGTCGCCGCGCCGACGACGTCGCTGCCCGAGCAAATCGGCGGGAAGCGCAATTGGGATTACCGCTATTGCTGGCTGCGCGACGCCACGCTGACGCTGCTCGGCGCCATGCATGCCGGCTATTACGAGGAGGCGCAGGCGTGGCGCGAATGGCTTTTGCGCGCGGTCGCCGGCAGTCCCGATCAGCTGCAAATCATGTACGGCATCGGCGGCGAGCGCCGACTCGCCGAATGGGTTGCGGACTGGCTGCCCGGCTATGACAAATCCGCGCCGGTGCGCATCGGCAACGCGGCGCATACGCAATTACAGCTCGACGTGTTCGGCGAGATCATGGACGTGCATTATCAGGCGCGGCGCTGCGGCCTCTCGACCAACGAATCGGGCTGGGACGCGCAGATCAAATTTCTCGAACACTTGAGCAAAATCTGGCGCCAGCCGGATCAGGGCATCTGGGAAATGCGCGGGCCGGCGCAGCATTTCGTTTATTCCAAGGTCATGGCTTGGGTGGCCTTCGATCGCGGGATCAAGAGCGCGGAGACCTTCGGGCTCGAGGGTCCGCTCGACGACTGGCGGCGGCTGCGTGAGGAGATTTACGACGAGGTCTGCGAGCGCGGCTTTGACAAGAAGCTGGGCACTTTCGTGCAGGCCTATGATGCGGACCAGCTCGACGCCAATCTTTTGATGTTGCCCTGTGTCGGCTTTCTGCCGGTCACCGATCCGCGCATCGAAAATACCATCGCGGCGATCGAGCGGCGTCTTCTTCGCGACGGCTTCGTCATGCGGTACTCGACCGAAGACGTCGAAGACGCGCTGCCGCCGGGCGAGGGCGCTTTCCTCGCCTGCAGCTTCTGGCTGGTCGACGCCTATATCCTGCAGGGGCGCTGCGATGAGGCCGAAAGCTTGTTTCGGCGTTTGGTCGGCCTTGGCAACGAGGTCGGCCTATTGAGCGAAGAATACGATCCGCGGTCAAAACGCCTGGTGGGCAATTTTCCGCAGGCCTTCTCGCATCTCGCGCTGATCAACAGCGCCTATAATTTGACGCGGGCGCGTAAGCCGGTGCACCAGCGCGCCCATGACGAGCACGCGCCGCCGGAAACCGCGGACACGCCGGCCGAGTGATCTCAGCTCAAAAGCTCCAGACGCCCGGATTTAAGCTCGTAAATCCCGCCGACGATGCGGATGTTGCGGTCGTCCACGAATGATTTCAGGATCGGCGCGGCGGCAACGCCCGCGGCAAGCTTGAACAGGCTCCGCCGCGCGAAATGCAGATGCTGGGCGGTGACGTCGACACAGCGTTCGCACATAATGATCTCCTGCCGTGGGGCCGAATTGCTGTGAAGCGTGAATCTCGCGGGACTTTCGGGCGACACGGATGATTGCCGCCAGCCAAGGAATATCCCATGTGGCGTAATTTGTCGTTTGGCGCCGTCGTCCCCGCACTCGTGCCGCTCGCCGCGATGCTGCTCGCCGCAGGCGCCGCCAAGGCGGACCACTGGCTGACCTACCAGAACGACCGCTACGGCACGACGATTGACTATCCGGGCATTTTCAAAATGCTGCCGCCCCCGGACGCCGACGACGGCCGCAAATTCAAGAGCGCCGACGGTGCCGATTTCACGGTCTCCGCTTCCTATTTTGCGCTTGATTTCACGGTCGCAAAATATCGCGATTTCATCGTTAAGCATCTCGATCCCGGCGCGGTCGTCACCTATGAAACGCGCGGCAAAAATTGGTTCGTCGTTTCCGGAACGGTGGGCGACAAGATTTTTTATGAAAAGCATCTATTGTCGTACGGCGCGCAGATGAACGAGGACTTTGTGATGTCCTATCCGGCGTCGGCGAAGCAGACCTACGATCCGATCGTGGCGCGCATGGCGAAATCGCTCCGGCCGGGCAAGGGTTTTCAGTCGCCTTAGAGCATGATTCCGAAAAGTCGGTACCGGGTTGCCGCCTTCGCGAAGCCCACTTCGGCGGGCGAAGCAAGGTCGGAAAAGATCATGCTCAAACAAAAATCTAATCCTGCCGGCCCGTTCAGCCGCGCCAGTAGCGGTCTTCCCAGCTGCGCGACAGCCGCATCGCCGAGAGAATGAGCCCGGCCATCGAATAGGTCTGCGGGAAATTGCCCCACAGCGCACCGGTCTGCGGATCGACGTCTTCGGACAGGAGCCCGTAGCGGTTGCGATGCTGCAGCGCGTCGGTGAACAGATCGCGCGCCGCTTCGCGCCGGCCGAGCGACCACAAGGCGTCGATCAGCCAGAACCGGCAGATCAGGAACGCCGTCACCGGCATGCCGAAATCGTCGGCGCTGGCATAGCGCATCACATGCTTCTCGCGCACCAGCTCGCGTTCCATGGCGGCGACGGTGGAGACGAAGCGCGGATCGTCGACCTCGACGACGCCGAGATCGGGCAACAGCAGCACGCTGGCGTCAAGGTCATCCGATCCGAACGCGGCGGTAAAGGCGCCGCGTTTTTGGTTCCAGGCGCCGTCGAGCAGCGCGGCGTGAATCGGCTCGGCAAGTCCGTTCCAATATTTGGCGCGGCCGTCCAAACCGATTCGCGTTGCGATGGCGGCGAGGCGCTGGCAGCCGGCCCAGCACATCGCCGCCGAATGCGTGTGGATGCGTTGCCGCCCGCGATATTCCCAGATGCCGGCGTCCGGCTCGAGCGCCTTCGCGGCGGCGCGATGGCCGAGCGATTCCAGCAAACGAAACAGGCCCTCGTCGCCCGGGCGCGGCAGCCGGCGATCGAAAAACATCGGCATGGCGGCGAGGATGACGCTGCCATAGGTGTCGTTCTGCACCTGATCGACCGCGGCATTGCCGATCCGCACCGGACCGTCGCCGCGATAGCCTTCGAGGTCGGGCGCGATGCGCTCGTCGATGATCGTGGTCGGCACGACGCTATAGAGCGGCCGCAGCTCCTGGTCCGGCTTGGCCGCGATCGACAGCGTGAACGAGATGAACTCCTCCATGGTGCGCGTGGCGCCGATGCGGTTGAGCGCTTGGACGACGAAGTAGGCGTCACGCAGCCAGCAATAGCGATAGTCCCAGGTGCGGCCGGAAGACGGCGCCTCCGGGATCGACGTCGTGTGCGCGGCAATGATGCCGCCGGTTTCATCGAAGTTGGAGAGCTTCAGCGTAATGGCCGCCCGGATAATCGCCTCCTGCCAATCGTAGGAGATCGACAGCCGGCGCACCCATTCCATCCAATAGTCGTGGGTGCGTTCGAGGAAGTCGCGGCAGGTTTTCTGCAAGTCGCCGGTGAACGGTTCGTCGGGACCGAACACCAGATGCAGCGGCCGGGTCAGCACGAAGGGCGCCTCGCCGTCGATCATCGACAGCGGCGCGTCGGTCGTCAGCCGGATCGCGGTGCCGTCGCTGGCATAGCGGATATGGTTGCTGCCTAGCGAACGGTGCGGAATCGGTTTGCCGTAATCGTAGGTCGGCCGCATCCGCACGGTCAGGCGCGGCAGCCCGGCAATCGGCTCGACGATACGGAACAGCTGCGGCGGCCGAAACACGCGGCCGAACTGGCGAAAGCGCGGAGCGAAATCGGTGATTCTAACCTTGCCGCCGTGACGGTCGGTCAGCACGGTGGAAATGATCGCGCTATTGCGGACATATTCGGAGCTGAACTCCGCCATGTCTTCGAGCACGACGTCGGAGAATCCCTTCTCCTGTTTCCCCGACACCAGCCGGCAGAAGATGGGGTCGCCGTCGAAGCGCGGATAGCACCACCACACGATCCGCGAGCACGGATCGACCAAGGCGGCGGTGCGGCCGTTGCCGATGATCCCCAGATCCAACCCATGATCGATCATGCCGCGCTGCTCCGGGGTCGGACCGCCTTGCGCGACAGTCGTGCGGCTGTTGCCGACAACCGCGAAATCGAGCCCATGTTCAGTCATTATGTCGTGCCATGTTACGTCACGCCCTGGCCCTGCTTCGCGATGCGCGCAAGCCATGCGCGAACGGATTCGGGTTTTTCGAAATGGCCGTTGACGTTCGGCACTACCCGGCCGACGGAGAAGCCCAAGCCGCCAAATTGCGAAATGACGCCGAACACCGGCTCGTCGGTCGTGTCGTCGCCGATGAAGATCGGATAGCGCTTCGCGAAGGGCGCGCAATTCATCAGTTCGCACACCGCATTGGCCTTAGTCACGCCGGTCGGCTTGATCTCCACGACGAGCTTGCCGGGCAGTATCTCGACCGCGTCCGGCGGCAGCGCGGCGCAAATTTTATCGACCGCGGCACGCACCGCGTCGGCTTTCTCCGGCGCCAGCCGAAAGTGCAGCGCCAGCGAATAACCTTTGTCCTCGGCGAGGATGCCGGGCCCGAGTTCGGCAATACCGGCAAGCTGGCGTTTCAACGCGGCGCTCAACGGTTTTGCCCGCATCACCGGTTCGGCGCTTGGGACAGCGCGCAGTTCCGCGCCGTGGCCGCCGATCGCTGCGAGCTGCAACGGAGAGAAAATCAAATCGATGTCGTGGAGCGAACGGCCGGAGACAAGCGCCAAGGCGCTGCCGGTCAGCTTATCGAGCCGCGCCAGGGTCTGGCGAAGTCCCGTCGGCACCCAGACCTGCTGCGGGGAGGGTGCGAGATCGAGAATAGTGCCGTCGATATCGAGCAGAATCGCGCATTTGCGCAAATCGGGAACGAGCGTCGTTTCCGCAAGCTCCATATCGAGGTCCGAGATTTCCAAGTCCATCTGTGCAAAGCCCATCGCTGTCAGGTCCGATATCTGCTGCTCATTCGACGAATGCAAGCGGCCGCGCCACCGTTTCAAGCGGCTTGCGCTCGGCCGCGACCCCCCACAGGGCTTCGACCACCGCGGCGCCGATCATCAAGGCGGCCCCGATGAGGTAGCCGATGGCGACGCTGCCCCGCGCACCGGTATTGATCAGCGTGCCGAACAGAATCGGCCCGACAATGCCGCCGGCGGCGGTGCCGATGGCGTAAAAGAACGCGATCGCCAGCGCGCGAATTTCGAGCGGGAAAATCTCGCTTACCGTCAGATAGGCGGAGCTCGCCGCCGCCGAGGCGAAGAAGAACACGGTCATCCAGGCGATGGTCAACGTCGGCGCGGAAAGCAGATCGCGGCTGAACAGATCGGCGGTGACGGCGAGCAAAACGCCCGAGAGCGCATAGGTCGATGCGATCATCATCTTGCGTCCGACCGTATCGAACAGGCGTCCGAGGAGAATGGGTCCGAGCACATTGCCCAGCGCGAAGGGCAGGATGTACCAGCCGACTTGATCCGCCGGCGTATGATAGAAATCGGTCAGGATCAGCGCGTAAGTGAAGAAGATCGCGTTGTAAAAGAACGCCTGCGCCGTCATCAGGCTCAATCCGACCAGCGTACGTTGGCGATAGGTTTTAAATAGCGTGCGTGCAACCTCGGCAAGCGGCGTGTGGTCGCGTGCGCGCAGCCGAACTTTCCGGTCCGCCGGCATTTCCACCGCCTGCGCTCCCCGGCTTGCGCGGGAACGAGGGGATGGCGCGAATTGCGCTTCGATGCCGCGCACGACCTCGTCGGCCGCTTGCGGCAAGCCATGCGTCACCAGCCAGCGCGGGCTTTCCGGAATCCATAGTCGCATCACGAGAATCATAAGCCCGATTGTAGCCCCGATCAGGAAAGCAAGCCGCCAGCCGACCGCCGGATTGATGAGCGCGGGATTAAGCAATGCGAGGGAACCGCCCGCCCCAACAGCCGCACCGATCCAGAAGCTGCCGTTGATAAGAAGGCCGGTCCAGCCGCGGAACCGCGCCGGGATAAGCTCCTGGATTGTCGAATTGATGGCAGTGTACTCGCCGCCGATGCCGGCCCCGGTGAGCACGCGGAACAAGATGAAACTCCAGGCATTCCAGGACAATCCGGTAGCGGCGGTCGCCAACAGATAGACCGCAACCGTGATAGTGAATAATTTTTTGCGTCCGAGGCGGTCGGTCAGCCAGCCGAAAAAGAAGGCGCCCAGCACCGCGCCGCAGAGATAGCCGCTGCCGGCAAGACCGACTTGCGCATTGCTCAATCCTAAGGCGGCGCTTTGCTTAAGCTCGCCGGCAAGCGCTCCGGCGAGCGTCACTTCGAGGCCGTCGAGAATCCAAGTGATGCCGAGCGCCGCGATGACGAGGAGGTGAAATCGTCCGAATGGCAGCGCATCGAGTCGCGCCGGTATGTCGGTTTCGATGATCGCGCCTGATGGGACGGGACTGGTATCGGCGTGTCGGCGCGTCTCGCTCGACGGCGGTTGCGGCAAGGCGGTCTGAACATGGCAATGACGCTGTGGAAACGCGTCGCCGGCGTATGAAATCATATCGCAATGCCGCCCGCCCCGGGCTCCCCACGGAACTAACGCATCGATCGGGCGGGTGTTCCGGCCGGCGGGCCCGCCGTAACGTCGCTTTCACCGCGCCTGCGCGGCCTTGCCGGTGTAGGAAATCCGCCAAATGGTGCCGCTCGCGTCCTCGGAGACGAGCAGCGCCCCGTCCTTGGCCACGGTGACGCCGACCGGCCGGCCCCAGACTTCCGAATCGTTAATCACGAAGCCGGTGGCGAAATCGTCGTACTCGCCGGTCGGCACTCCGTTCCTGACGATGACGCGGATGATTTTGTAGCCGGTGCGCTTGGATCTGTTCCACGAACCGTGTTCGGCGGCAAAAATATTGCCGCGGTACTCCGCCGGGAATTGCATGCCGTCATAAAATGTCATGCCGAGTGAGGCCGAGTGGGGCTGGATCAGCACGTCGGGGATCGTGACTTTGTCCTTGAGGTCCGGACGATCGCCGCTGTGGCGCGGGTCTTCATTGACGCCGATGTAGTACCAAGGCCAGCCGTAGAATGCGCCTTGGCGCGCCCGCGTGATGTAATCGGGCGGCACGTTATCGCCGAGCCCGTCGCGCTCGTTGGTCGAGCACCACACGGTATCCGACGAGGGCGCGACGGCCATGCCGACGCAATTGCGGATGCCGGTCGCAAGAATGCGCTCGTTCTTGCCGTCGGGGTCGAACGCCAGAACGTCGGCGCGGCCGGCTTCGCGGCCCCAGGTGGCGCCGAGCGGATGACTGGAAACGAAGCGTTGCAAATCGCCGCCTGCAAGCTTCGGCATGTCCTCGGCGTCGTTGGAGCCAGACCCGACCGACACGTACATTATTTTCCCATCCGGCGAGAATACGACGTCGCGGGTGTGATGGCCGCCGGTCGGTAGATGCAAAACAATGGTCTCGGCTGCGCCGCGCGCGGCAACATCGCCGTTGCGGTACGGGAAACGGATGACGGCGTCGGTATCGCCGACATAGACCCATTGCGGATCGGGGCCCGGCGGATAGAAGGCGATGCCGAAGGGATAAGTCAGCCCCGATGTGAACACCGACGATCGCGCCGCTGCGGCGCCATCGGCATGCAACACACGAATGCGGCCCGCTTCGCTTTCGGCAACGAATACATCGCCGTTCGGCGCAGTGCGGATAATACGCGGTCCCGATAATCCGGATGCAAATAGGTTGACTTCAAAGCCGTTTGGGACGATTGGCTTTTGGTCGGTCCGCTGCACCGTTGTGACGACATTGCGCACGGATTTGGCAAGGTCAGGCGCCGGTAAATCTTGTGCCCTGATCAGCCGTCGCGTTCCCGGGCGGTCGGCGTGCCAGTCGCCAAACGCGGCCGTACCTTCGAGCAGACCGTCGCCTGTTTGCGCGAGCAGCGGGATGGCGGGGAGTGAAACTATTGCTGCGACGGAAATTGTGATGATTGCTGAACACGCGCGGCGCATGGGGTGCTCCTGGCAAAGCCCGAATGGTAAACGAGCTGCGGCGGTTGCAGTTCCGGCGTTTATCGATCTGGCCCCGGCCCGGCGTCAGCGCAAGGACTTCGGGCCTGCAGGTGGCCTAATTTATGCCGGGCCGGCGCAACAAAAAGTCCCGGTCAATTCCACCTTAGGCATTTACCCCGCATTTCAACCGTTCGCATCCGCGAGTTCGCCCATTCTACGTTTCCTCCATTCGGCCGGTGGCGCATCTTGATCGCTCGAATCGCGACTAAACTCGAAATTCCGCGACGGCTACGCGCCGTCGTCCGCGCCCGGGAATCGAGTCTGATCGCGCTGGCGGCCCTGGTCGGCGTGGTCGCCGGATTTGTCGTCGCCGGCATGGGCATGGCCGTCCAGCTGCTGCACCAATTGTTTTTCAACCTTGAATATGGCGAGCGGCTTTCGGCGCGGCTCACGCTCAATCCTTATCTCGCCGTCTCGGTGCCGCTCATCGGCGGCCTGGTCATGGGAGTGGCAAGCGAAATCATCAAACGCTGGCGGCCGGAGCGGGAAATCGATCCGATCGAAGCCAATGCGCTGCACGGCGGCCGGATGTCGCTTCTCGGCAGCATCATCGTCGCGGCGCAGACGGTATGGTCGAGCGGGGTCGGCGCGTCGGTCGGCCTCGAGGCTGGCTATACGCAATTTGCCAGCGGCATCGCCTCGCGCATCGGCAATGCGTTTCGTCTGCGCCGCGGCGACCTGCGCATTTTGGTCGGCTGCGGCGCCGCCGCCGGCATTGCCGGCGCGTTCGGCGCGCCGCTTGCCGGCGCCTTTTACGCCTTCGAGCTGATCATCGGCAGCTATTCGCCGAACGGCTTGGCGCCGGTGGGGATATCGGCGCTGATCGGCTATCTGGTCACGCACTCGCTCGAACCTGTCGAATTGGGCGTTGTCGGCCCCGAGAAAATGTCAATCGCGGGCCACGATCTCGTGCTCGCCGCCACGCTCGGTCTGCTTGCATCGGTGCTTGGCATCGTTCTGATGCGCGGCGTCGCCATCAGCGAGAACATGTTCACGCGGTTACGGCTGCGGCCGGTGCTGCGCACTACGCTCGGCGGTCTCGTCGTCGGGCTGATGGCGATGATATCGCCGCAGATCATGTCGTCGGGCCATGGCGCGCTCCGCGTTGCCAGCATGCTCGATCTGCCGCTGCGCACCGTCGCGCTTCTCTTCGTGCTCAAGATATTGGCGTCGATCGCGTCGCTGGGTTCGGGATTTCGCGGCGGATTATTCTTCTCCTCGCTCCTGATCGGCGCGCTCGGCGGTCATCTCCTTGCCGTAGCGCTGACGATGATCTGGCCGACGGTCTATTTCGATCCCAATGCCTATGCCGTGATCGGCATGAGCGCACTTTCCGCTTCGGTCATCGGCGGGCCATTGACGATGACGTTCATCGCGCTGGAGACCACCGGCGACCTCTGGCTGACGACGGCGGTGCTGGTCGCGGTGATCATTGCCGCCCAGGTGACTCGCGAAGTCTTCGGCTATTCGTTCGCGACCTGGCGCTTCCATCTGCGCGGCGAGACGATTCGCAGCGCCGCCGATATCGGCTGGATGCGCGAGCTTACCGTCGAAAAAATGATGCGCCAGGACGTCCAGACGGTAAACGCGTCGTCGACGGTCGCGGCGTTCCGCGAGACTTTCCCGCTCAGTTCGACGGCCTATGTGATCGCCGTCGATGAGGCCGACCGCTATGTCGGACTCGTTTTGGTGGCGGACGCCCATGCTCCCGAATCCGCCGACAAGTCGATCAAGGATCTACTGCGCCATCCCGAGGACATGCTGCTGCCAGGCATGGCGGTTAAGGAAGCCGTGCTCGCCTTCGACCGTGCCGAATCCGAGGCGCTGGCGGTGGTCGATTCCTATCTCGACCGGCGCGTCATCGGCATCCTCACCGAGGCCTATGTGCTGCGCCGCTATTCGGCGGCGCTCGAAGGCCGCCGCCGCGATCTGGTCGGCGAGGATTAGGTCTGGAATCCACGGCACCGGACTGTGCAATGGCATGGGCAGTGCGATACTATAATGACCGCTTGGGCTAGCCGGCGCGACTGAAGGCCGGCAGGGAGGCGGGAATGGGTCGAGTCGCGACAAGTCACGCGTTTGTTCTTTTGATCTTATCGTTCGTGATCGGCGGCATCTGTACCGCGGCGGCGCAGACCATGAGCTATGCCGACGCCGTCGACCAGCTCGCCGCCGCCTGCCGCACCGATCTGGCGAAATATTGCAGAGGCGTCGAGCTCGGAAACGGGCGGCTGCGGGCCTGCCTCGATGCGCACCAGAATGTGGTGTCGCCGCGCTGCCAGCAGACTCGCAGCACAGTCTACGCGTCGATTGCCCGGCGGGTCGCCGCCCAGCGCGATATCGGGCAAATCTGCGACGCGGATATCGAACGATTGTGCGGCACCTCGCACGCCGATGCACACCTTGTGGAATGCCTGCTGAGCGTATCGCCCGCGGCGATGAGCCCGGCATGCAACCAGGCCTTCACCGACACCGGCTGGCGCACGGAAAGGGCTCAGCAATGATCCGGCATCAAATCTACGCCATCGCCGCCGTGATTTTAGCGGTCGCGGCGACGGTTGCCGTGGCCGATACGCGGCTGAATTCAGGTCAAATCGCCACCAGCCTGGCCGCCGTCAGCAACACCGGGCGACTGGACCTCACCGCCGCCCAGATGCGGCAGGCGGTCCTGGACAATATCCGCAATTATCCGGGGGCGGTCACGCCCCATCCGCTGACTTTTCCGCAGCTCGCCAACTTGGCTCAGTTCACGGTGGAAATTGATTTCGATTTCAATTCCGCGGCGATCCGGCCGCAGTCATACCGCGACGTCGGCGCGATCGCCGACGCGCTGCATAATCCGGTTCTGCTCGGCTATGGATTTCTCGTGATCGGCCACACCGACTCGGTCGGCGGCCGCAAGTATAATGTAGGCTTAAGTCAGCGGCGCGCGGAGGCCATCGTCGCCGCGCTGGTGAATCCTTTTGGCGTTAATCCCGCGGTGCTGCAGCCGGTCGGCATGGGCGAAGAGCAATTGCGCGATCCGGCGCACCCGACTTCGGGCGTCAACCGGCGCGTTCAGCTCATCAATGTTGGCAAGAAATTCTGCTTTGGCCGCTCCGGCGAGCAATTTGTTTGCCAGTGAGGCGCCTGCCAATTTGAGCCGATGCCAATGGCGCAAGGAGCGATGCCCTTCAGGGACCCGCTCTACGAAGATAGGCACTTGGTTCGGTATCCGAACAGCCGGGCATCTTTTTTTGCGTTGCTCTCTAGACGCATTCTGCAAATGATGGCTAACAAGATCGGTCGGCGATCACATCAGGGGAAGCGGCGATGTTCAGCTTGTTACGGAGTATTCAATCGAGCCGCCGTTGGCGGCGAAGCGCGTTCGCGTCAGCATTGGTTTGCGGCCTCCTTGCCGGATTATTCGGCGCCGGCGGTGACGCTCGGGCGGCCGGCGAAAGCAAGGGCAAAAAGGTGCTGATGGTGCAATCGTTCACCGCCCATCCCTACGTCGCCACGATCGTGAAGAGCTTTCGCGAACGCGCCGAATCCTACGGCATGGACGTGACGGTGGTTGCCGCGGGGCTCGATGCGGCGTTGCAGGCGCGGCAGCTCGATGACGGCATCGCGCGCAAATATGATCTCATCGTGCTGCAGGCAATTTCCGAGCAAGGGGCGCTGCCTTCGCTGCTGCGCGCGAAACAGGCCGGTATTCCGGTCATCCTGACCAACAATCCGATAAAATCAGGCTCGGAGGACCTCTATGTCACCTTCGTCGGGCAGGATCAGACCGAGATGGGCCGCATCGCCGGCAAGGCGATCGTCGACGCGCTGAAGGCGAGCGGGCGTGATGGCGGCAAGGTCGCGCTCATCACCGGTGCGCTGTCGGAGGGCATCGGTCCGCGCCGGCTCGCCGGGATCAAGGAAGCGGTCGCCGTCAATCCCAAGATCGAGATCGCGGCGACCGAGGACGCCCATTGGGACACCGCAACGAGCGAACGCATTGCCGGTCAGCTCTACGCCCGCTTTGCCCCGACTGGCGGCCTCGATCTCGTCTACGGCATGGCCGACAACCAGGCGATCGCCGCCATGAAAGCGGCGCAGGCGGCCGGCATCGCCGTCGGTATGGGCCAGAAGCAATTGGCGTTCGTCGGCGGCAACTGCCTCAAGGAAGGCATCGACGCGATCAAGGCCGGCCAGATGTACGCAACGCTCACGCAGATTCCCACCGACGTGGGCCATCTCGCGGCCGACGCCGTCAACGACTACTTCGCCGGCAAGAAACTGCCGAAGAACGATCTTCTCCCTGTCGAAATGATCACCAAGGCGAATGTCGATAAGTGGCAGGCGCCGTGCACCTACTGAGCACGGCGGGTCTGTGCAAGAGTTTCGGCGGAGTTCGCGTTCTCTCGGACGTTTCGTTGTCGCTGGCGGCCGGCGAGATTCTCGCGATCTGCGGCGAGAACGGCGCCGGCAAGAGCACGCTCGTCAAGCTCTTGATGGGGATTCTGCAGCCTGACGCGGGCACGATCGCAATCGATGGCGAGCGCGTCGTCGTGCGCGGCCCGCATCACGCGCAGAGTCTGGGTTTGGGGTTTGTCGCCCAGGAGCTCAGCCTGGCGCCGCGGCTGTCGATTCTCGACAATATCTGGCTCGGCGGCGCGGATGTGCCGTTTTTCCATCGCACGGCGCAATTGCGCCGGCGGGCGCAAGCCGCGCTCGAGGCGCTCAATGTCGGCGACTGGAATCTCGACCAGCCGGTGGGCGAGCTCAGCATTGGGCAGCGGCAGATCGTCGAGATCGCGCGGCTGTTCGCGCGCGATGCGCGCCTGCTCATTCTCGACGAGCCGACCGCGACGCTGACCGATGGCGAAATCGAGCGTATTCTCGGCGTGCTGAAAACCCTGCGCAGCCAGGGCCGCTCCGTCATTTACGTGACCCACCGGCTTGGCGAGGTGTTTTCGCTGTGCGATCGCGTCACCGTTCTGCGCAACGGCGAGCACATCGCAACCGATCCCGTCGCCGCCATGACGCGCACGGTCCTGATCGAGCGGATGCTCGGCCGTTCGGTGGGCGATATGTATCCGCAAGCGTCCGCGCGCGAGGTCTCCGGCGCGGCGGTCACGGTCGAGCGGCTCAACGTGCCGCGACGGCTCCACGATCTTTCTCTGGTCGCGCCGTATGGCAAGATCCTTTGCCTCGCCGGCCAGATCGGCTCCGGCGCCAGCATCGTGACGCGGGCCTTGGCCGGTCTTGTCCCGAATGCCACCGGCGAGGTCCGCGCCAACGGTCGCGCCCTGCCGCTCGGTTCGGTTGCGGACTGCGTAGCCCAAAATGTCGTTTTCCTCTCGGAGGACCGCGCCGGGGAGGGTTTGTTCCACCAGATGCGTGTGCTCGACAATCTCGTCGCCTCGAGCCTGTCGCGGCACGCGCGGCTCGGCGTGCTGGCCTGGCCCGCGCTGCGACGCCGCGCCGCGCGGCTTGCCGAACGGGTTGGCATAGACCGGCGGCGTTTGCGGTCCTCGGCGACGCATCTGAGCGGCGGCAATCAGCAGAAAGTGCTGTTCGGGCGAGCGTTGCGGGACTCCAGCTCCGGCGTGCTGCTCATGAACGAGCCGACGCGCGGCGTCGACGTCGGGGCACGCGCCGACATCTACCGGCTGATGCGCGAGCTTTGCGATCAGGGTTTTGCGCTTATCATCGCGTCATCCGATCTCGAAGAAGTCGAAGGCATCGCCGACATCGTGGTGACGATGTATCGCGGCCGTGCCGTCGCGCGCTACCGGCGCGACGAAATCGACGTCAGCAGAATTTTGGCCGACATTATCCATCCCACGGAATTGGCGCAGGCGTCATGAGCCGGTTGGCCTTTTGGCGCAGCCCGGTCGGGGCGGTCCGAGCCATTGCCGCGCTGGCGCTGGCGCTGATGGCGCTGCTGACCCCTGGATTCCTCTCGGAACCGAGCCTGCTGTCGCTTCTCACCACGGTCTCCTTCATCGGCTGCGTGGCGACCGGCATGACGCTGATCACGATCGGCGGCAACATCATGTCGTTCTCGCTGGGCGCGCTGGTCGGCGCCACCGCGATGATTTTCGTCCTGGCGGTGAATGTCGGCGGCGTCGTATTCGCGTTTGCGGCGGCGCTGATCTTTGCCGCGCTGACCAACGCCATCCAGGGTTTTGTGATCGGGGTGGTACGCGCCAATCCGATCATCGTCAGCATCGCCGCGACCGCTCTCATCTACGGCGCCGCCGAGGCCTTTGCCGAGCGCGGCACGATCTACGCGGCGGCCGGCACCCAATACGGGATTTTTCGCGGCAAGGTGGTCGGCCTTCCCATCGAGTTCGTCGTGCTGCTGGGCGCGACCGTGCTGGCCCAATTTCTGCTCTCCTGCACGGTCTTCGGCCGCAACTTGTTCATGACCGGCAGCAGTGCGGCGGCAGCGGAGATCATCGGCGTGCGTACTTGGCGGACGGTGACCGGCGCCTATCTATGGGCCGGACTGTTTGCCGGTCTCGCCGGCATGATGCTGGCCATGCGCTACGACTCGGCTTCCATGTCCTATGGGGTCGGTTACGAATACGACGCCGTGGCCGCCGTCCTTGTCGGTGGGACGGCGATCAAGGGCGGCGAGGGATCGGCGTTGCGCACGCTGATCGGCGCGCTTGTCATCGCCATTATCGAAGCGGTGCTGCTGCTGTGGGGTTTCCGGCAAGAATGGCAATTTCTGATCTCCGGCCTGATCGTGCTCGCGGTGGTGGCGCTGCAGACGCGCGGAAGGCGGGATTGAGATGCGCATGCCGGCATTGCTGCGGGACGATCCTCACGTGAGGCCGCTCATACTTCTTGTTCTTGTCGTCGTGCTGCTCAGTGCGCTCGACGCGGGGCAGGGGCGCTTTCTGAGCACCGCCACGGCTTTTACGACGTTCGAAATGTTCGGCGATACCGGGCTCGTCGCGCTCGGGCTCGGCCTCACCATGATGATCCGCGAATTCGATCTTTCGGTCGTCGGCATATTCAGCGCCGCCGGCTGCATCGCGGTCCTGACCGGCGGGACCGATCCATGGATCGGGCTCGGCCTCGCGCTCGCCGTCGGTCTTCTCGCCGGTTTGGTGCAAGGCTGGCTCATCGTATGGCTGCGGCTCGGCTCGATCGGCGTCACGCTCGGCGGCATGCTGGTCTGCTCCGGCGTCGCCTACGTTCTGTCCGAAAACCGCACCTTGCCCTACGACAATATCCAGGTGGCGCTGACGCTGACCCAGCCAATCGCAGCTTTCCTGTCGATCCGCAGCCTTCTGACGCTGGCGATGTTCGCGGTTGCGGCTTTCGTCATCGGCAAGACGCGGATCGGCCGCGATCTCGTCGCCATCGGCAGCGAGCGGCGCGCGGCAGTGATCGCCGGGGTCAATGTCGACGCCATGATCGTCGGCATTTTTGCGTTTTCCGGGACGATGGCCGCCTTGGCCGGCGTGCTCGTGGCCTACAGCCTTGCCTCCGCCTCGCCGGCGGGCCTGTCGGACGTCATCGTGCCGGCGGCGACGGCGGCGATCCTTGGCGGCGTATCGTTATCGGGCGGAACCGGCCGCCCGCTCGGCATTGCTCTGGGTATGCTTGTTCTCGGGGTGCTGCACGCCGGCTTCAATGCGCTGGGCGCGCCGCCCTACGTCAATGAAATCGCCATGGGCGCCGTGCTCTTGGCGGTGGCGGTCGCCGATGGACCGCATTTGCTGCGGCGGGTAAGAATGGCAACGCGGCTCATAAGTCCGCGGTGACGACGCGAGAGCAAGCCAGAATGGATGAGCGAGCGAAAGCCGATTGCGTCGCCAATGCCCGGGCCATGGCGCCGGTCATTATCGCGGCGGTGCCGCGCATCGAGGCCGGCCGCGAACTGCCGCCCGACTTGGTCGCGGCGCTGCACGAGGCGCGTCTGTTCCGCATGCTGGTGCCGCGCTCGTTGGGCGGGGAAGAAATCTCGCCGGTCGAATATTTGGAGGCGGTCGAGGAGCTCGCCAAGGCCGACGCCAGCACCGCTTGGTGCATCGCGCAGACCTCGGTGTGCTCCACCATCGCTAGCTGCCTGAAGCCGCAAACGGCCGCGGCGATTTTCAAACAAGATCCGCGGGGCGTCCTGGCCTGGGGACCGTTCGGCAGGAATGCCCGGGCGGTCGCGGAGAAAGCCGGCTTCCGCGTCACCGGCACCTGGCCCTTTGCCAGCGGCAGCCGGCATGCGACCTGGCTCGCCGCGCACTGTCCGGTCTACGAGCCCGATGGGCAGCCGCGCCGCGACGCCAACGGCAATCCGCTCGACATGACCTTCGTCTTGCCGCGGGACTGCGCCACGATCAGCGATGTGTGGCACGTCATCGGCCTCAAGGGCACCGGCAGCGACAGCTACGCGGTGACCGGCCTGTTGGTGCCCGAGGATCGTGCCATCGGCCTCTTTGCGCGCAACCCCGCCGAGCGGCGCGAACACGGCCCGCTCTATTCATTTACGATTTTCCAGCTGTTCGGCTCGAGTTTTGCCGCCATCGCGCTCGGCATTGCGCGCAGCGCGCTGGATGCCTTCGTCGAACTGGCGCGCGCCAAGACGCCGACCGGCGGCAAATCGGTCCTGCGCGACAACGCCGTGATCCAATCGCAGGTCGGCGTCGCCGAATCCCAGCTCGCCGCCGCGCGCGTGTTCCTGTTCGACGCATTGCAGGACATGTGGCAGGCCGCCTGCCGGTCGGGGACGATGTCGGTCGAGCAGCGGGTGCGGTTGCGCATGGCGTCCGCTCATGCGACACATCAGGCAAGGCAGGTCGTCGACACCGCCTATCACGCCGCCGGCGCCACGGCGATCTTCGAAAGCAACCCGTTCGAGCGCCGGTTCCGCGACGTGCACACGGTATCGCAACAGGTGCAGTCGCATTTCTCGGTGTTCGAGGCGATCGGCCAGCATTTCCTCGGCCTGCCGCTGCATCCGCGGCTGTTCTAACCGCTCCCTCGTAGCGCCGTTGTTGACATAGCGCGCCGGAACGGCCGACCATGAGGAGCAATGCCGGCTTGGCGTCCGTAGACGGGGCAGCACCATGACTGCAGCGATGACCGAGGATGAGCGCGCCGCGCAGCTCATGCAAAAGATGCTGCGCAAGAAGCTTTATGTCCTCTTCTCGAAACCGCTGGTCGGCTCCGCGCAATTAAAGCCGTTCCTGCCGGCGCATCTCGACTATATGATCGGGCTTGAAAAGCGCGGCGTCGTGTTCGCGTCGGGACCGCTGACCGATGCCGGAGCGCCGCCCGCCGGCCACGGCTTGACCGTGCTGCGGGTGGCGGATGCCAAGGAGGCGCGCGCCATCGCCGAGGCCGATCCGTTCTACTTAAATGGGTTGCGCACGTTCGAGCTGAAGGAATGGACGATGATGGAGGGCACGCTCGGGCTGCGCGTCAATCTCTCCGATCGATCGGTCGAGGTGGCATGACAGTGCGAACACAGTCGCAGTAGCATAACAAAGCCAGCACAAGAAAAACGCGTCGAGGGACGTTCATGGAGACCATAGGCCTTGTCGGCGTCGGCAAGATCGGCATGCCGATCGCGCAGAATTTGATCAAAAGCGGCCGCCGCGTGGTCGGCTTCCGCCGCTCTTCGCTCGCCGAATTCGAAAAGATCGGCGGCGTGCCGGCGCACTCGGCGGCCGAGGTCGGCGCCGAGGCCGACATCGTATTCTCGTGCCTGCCGTCGACCGAAGCGCTCGACGACGTCGTGCACGGCCCGCGCGGGCTCGTGCATTCGGCGCGGCCGGGGCAGATCGTGGTCGAACTCGGCTCGCATCCGGTTCCCGACAAGAAGCGCCAGATCGCGCCGCTGGCGCAGAAGGGCGCCGTTTTCATCGACGGCGAAGTCTCCGGCACGCCGGGCATGGTGGCGACGCGCAAGGGCGTCATCTATCTCGCCGGCGACGCCGCTGCCTGCAAGAAAGTCGACCCCGTGGTCTCCGGCTTTGCCGATTCCTGCCTCTATTTCGGCGAGTTCGGCGCCGCGAGCCGCGTCAAGCTCGTCAATAATCTTCTGGTCGCCATCAACATCGCCGCGACGGCGGAGGCGATGGCGCTCGGGCTGAAAGCCGGCGTCGACGTGCCGCTGATGATCAAGGCCATCGCCACCGGCAGCGGCGGCTCGACCCAGTTCGGCATCCGCGCGCCGTGGATGGCGGAGCGGCGCTTCCGGCCGGTGCAGGGCTCGGCGCAAACCTTGCAGCACTATTTCGACATGATCGCCGACTTCGCAGCCAGCGTCGGCGTGGCGACGCCCTTATTCGACTGCGTCGTGCCGCTCTACCAGCGCCTCATCGATATGGGCCTCGGCGATCAGGACGTCGCCGCCATGGTCGACGCCATCGGCGCGCTGCCGCGCGCCAAGACATAGCAGGAGGAAAGTTCGTATGATTCGCGTCAGCAAGATCGCGCATGCCGGCTACGAAACCCCCGATCTCGACCAACAGACCGGATATTACACCGAGATTTTGGGATTGACGCTCGCCGCCAAGGACAAGGACGCCGTCTTTCTCGCCTCCACCGTCGACCATCATTCCGTGGTGCTGCGCCAAGGCCCGCAGCCGCAATGCGTGCGCGTCGGATTTCAGATTGCGCCCGACGCCGATCTCGGCGAATTCGAAAAACAAGTCGCAAGCCACGGCATCAAGACCGAACGCCGCAAGGCCCCCGAGCCGTCGATTTCCGACATGTTGGTGTTCGCCGACCCCAAAGGCACGGTTATGGAGGTGTTCAAGCGCGATGCCTTCTCGCACCAGAAATTCCAGCAGCAAGGCATCGTGCCGCACAAGCTCGGCCACGTCGCCTTTCACGTCACCGACGTCAAGCACGTCACCAAGTTCTATGTCGACGTGCTCGGCTTTCGCGAATCCGACTGGATGGGCGACTTTTTCTCGTTCCTGCGCTGCGGACCCGACCACCACACCATCAACTTGATGCAGACCGGATCGAACCGGCACTTCCACACCGCCTTCGAGCTGCGCGATTGGGGCCACATGCAGACGGCCTGCGATTTCCTTTCATTGCACGGCTACAAACTGCTGTGGGGTCCGGGCCGGCACGGCATCGGCCACAATCTGTTCGCCTATCACCGCGCGCCGAACGGGCTCATCACCGAGACTTTCGCCGAGCTCGACCGCATGAATGAGGAACTCGGCTATTTCGAGCCGCGGCCCTGGCACCGCGACAATCCGCAGCGGCCGAAAGTATGGGCCAAGGACCCGTCAGCCGCGAATTTGTGGGGTATCATGCCGGGCGACGAGATGCATCACTAACGCCGAATGGCGCGGTTCGATGGGGAGGAAAAACATGAAAACCTGGATTCGCGCGGCGGCCGCGTTCGCCTGTCTTGCCGCGGCGCTGCCGCCGCTCGGCGCCGCGCATGCGGACAAGTATCCGTCGCGGACGATTACCATCATCGTGCCGGCCTCGCCCGGCGGCGTCACCGATATGCTGGGGCGCATCCTGGCGCAGCACTTCATCGCCGACTGGGGCGCGCAGGCGGTGGTCGAGAACAAGCCCGGCGCCAACAACCAGGTCGCCGCGGAATATGTGACGCACGCGCCCGGCGACGGCTACACGCTGTTCGTCGGTCCGGAGACCACATTCATCGTCAACCCCACGCTCTACCCGCATTTGGCCTACGACCCGATCAAGGGCTTCACCCCGATCGTCGGGCTGGTGCAGATCGTTCATTCGCTCATCCTCAACCCGCAGGTCCCCGCCAACAACGTCAAGGAACTGATCGCGCTCGACAAGGCCAAGCCCGGCCAGCTCAATTACGGCACCTTCGGCGTCGGCTCGAGCGGCCACCTCAACATGGAAATGTTCAAGGCCGACACCGGCACCAATTTCGTCGCGGTGCACTATAAAGGCGCGGCGCCGGCGATGCAGGACGTGCTTGCCGGGCACATCCAGTTGATGTTCGTGTCCGCCGGCACCGCGCTGCCGCAGGCCCAGGCCGGCCGGGTGAAATTGATCGGCATCGGCGCGCCCAAGCGCATGGCGCTGTTGCCGGACATTCCCGCCGTTGCCGAGGCCGTCCCCGGCTACACCGCCGTGTCGTGGTTCGCGCTGTTCGGCCCGCCGAACATGCCGACCGAGGTGGTCGCCAAGATCAACAGCGAGGTGCGCAAGACATTCGCCGACCCCGACGTGCAGAAAAATTTCCTCGACAAGCAATATTTCGAATCCATCGCCGGCTCGCCCAAGGATCTGAGCCAGCGCCTGCGCACCGAAGAGCCCAAGTGGCGCAAGCTGATCGTGGCGGCGCATATCAAAGCGGAATGAGCGTTCCACCGCGCCCCGATCCGCCGTGCCGAAATCATGCCCGAAATCATCCCCATGACACCTTCGCCAGGAGTGGTATATTCATTTCAGGCTGATTGAAGGATTTGGTCTTGGATCAAAAGCGAACCTTTGCCGTGGTGCTTGAGCCTGAAGAAGAAGGTGGCTTCACCGTTCGGGTTCCTGCGTTCCCCGAAATCGTCGGCTATGGCAAGGACGAACGCGAGGCATTGGCGATGGCGGAGGATGCCATTCGGCTGGTCATAGCCGACTGCACCGCGCGCGGCGAGCCGATCCCTCACGGCGAGCCGCCGCGCATCCGGGAAATTACCGTCACGCTTGCGGCATGAACGAACGGCTGCCGGCGCTTACGGCACGCGAAGTCATTCGCGCGCTTGGACGCGCGGGCTTTGTGGTATCTAGAACGTCGGGCAGCCACTGTCGGCTCATCCATGACGCCGATCCGGCGCGGAAGGTAACGGTGCCGGTGCACAGCGGCGATCTCAAACGTGGCACATTACGCGCAATCATCGCGCAGTCCGGATTGACTGTCGCGGAATTTTTGACGCTCCTATAATCCGAAAACGATAGGCTGCACACGGACCCCTACAACGCCGGCCGGAGGAAACAGTAACGATGCGAACCATCGCCCTTGAAGAGCACTTTGCCACGCCGGGTTATCTCGACGGCCCCGGGCAGGACCTGAAAAACGCCGCGCTTAAATTCGAGGGCCGCGCCACGCGGCTTATCGAAGGGCTCACCGACATCGGCGCCAAGAGAATGGCGGCAATGGACGCCGCCGGCATCGACATGCAGGTCTTGTCGCTCACCTCGCCGGGCACCGAGCAATTGGACGCGGCCGACGCCATCGCGCTGACGCGCGAAGTCAACGACTTCCTCGCCGAAGGCGTAAAGAACAACCCGAAGCGGTTCGCCGGCTTTGCCACACTGCCGACCGCGGCGCCGGACCAGGCGGCGGCGGAGCTGGAGCGCCGCGTCAAAGCCGGCGGTTTCGTCGGCGCCGTCATCAACGGCCACAATCGCGGCCGTTATCTCGACGACAAATTCTTCTGGCCGATCCTGGAATGCGCCGAAGCGCTCAAGGCGCCGATCCATATCCATCCGACCCGGCCGCCGCAGCCGGTGGTCGACGCTTATTACTCGGGCTTCTCGCCGCTCGTGGTCGACATGTTCGCCAGCCCCGGCTGGGGCTGGCATATCGAGACCGCGGTCCATGTCGTCCGCCTCATCCTCGGCGGCGCCTTCGACCGCTTTCCGAACCTGCAGCTCGTGATCGGTCACTTGGGCGAAGGACTGATGTCGATGTTTCCGCGGCTCGATAACATGACGCCGGCCATGACGAAATTGAAAAAGCCGATCACCGCCTATCTGCGCGAGAACGTGCATTACACTTTCAGCGGCTTCAATTTTCCGGCGACTTTCCTCGATCTCCTCCTCGAAGTCGGCGTGGAACGGATCATGTTCTCGGCCGATCATCCCTATCAGTCGATGGCGCAGGGCAAGGCGTTTCTGGAGCAAATCCCGGTCAGCGCCGCCGACCGCGAGCGCATCGCTCACGGCAACGCCGAGAAGCTGTTCGGGCTGTAACCTTCCTCCCCCGTGCAAACGGGGGAGGGGGACCACGCGAAGCGTGGTGAAGGGGGCGTCACAATCAGCGCATCATTGCCGTTTCAGAACGGTCGTCGGGATCGACGCCCCTCCCACCGCGCAAGAGCGCGGTCCCGCCTCCCTATCGCGGGGCGGGATGCCGGCTCCCTCGATTAAAACGCAAAAGGAAAACACCAAACATGCGAACCATAACTCTCGAAGAGCATTTTACCACGCCGAAATTTCTCGAACTTGCGGGACGCAAGCGCAAAGAGCACGCCGAGAAGGCCGGCGGCCGCCTCGCCAAGGTTTTTGCGCAGCTCGCCGACGTCGGCGCGGGCCGGCTTGCCGAGATGGATGCCGCCGGCATCGACATGCAAGTGCTGTCGCTGACCTCGCCGGGCACCGAGCAATTGGACGCCGCCGAGGCGGTCGCGCTCAGCCGCGAAGCCAACGATTTTCTCGCCGATCTGGTGAAGAAACATCCCACGCGCTTTGCCGGCTTCGCCGTGCTGCCGACCGCGGCGCCGGACCAGGCCGCGGCGGAGCTGGAACACCGGGTTAGCCGGCAAAAATTCGTCGGCGCGGTCATTCACGGCCACAACCGCGGGCGCTATCTCGACAACAAATTCTTCTGGCCGATCCTGGAATGCGCCGAGAAGCTCAATGCGCCGATCTATCTGCACCCGACGCCGCCGCCGCAGGCGGTGATCGACGTCTCCTATGGCGGCTTCGCGCCGGCCGTTACCGACATGTTCGCCGCTTCGGGTTGGGGCTGGCACATCGAAACCGCGGTTCACATCGTCCGCATCATGCTTGGCGGCGTGTTCGACGCTTTTCCGAAACTGCAATTCGTGATCGGCCATCTCGGCGAAGCGCTGCCGTTCATGCTGCCGCGGCTCGACAACATGTCGATGGCGATGACCAAGCTGAAACAGCCGGTCAGCGCCTATCTGCGCGGCAACGTCCACTACACCATCTCCGGCTTTAATTTTCCCGCCGCCTTCCTCGATCTGCTGCTCGAAGTCGGCGTCGACCGCATCATGTTCTCGGCCGACCATCCCTATGCCTCGATGGCGGCGGCGCGCGCTTTCCTGGAGCAAATCCCGGTGTCCGTCGCCGACCGCGAGCGCATCGCCCACGGCAATGCGGAGAAGCTGTTTAATTTGTAGGCGCATGAGCGGGCGCACGCCGGCTACGCATCCCGCCGGACGGATGGTAAGCTGATGTAGCCTACCGAGGCGAGGAATGGGGAAACGACCATGAACGAGACGAGCGAATATTTCGAGCGGAGCGATGAAGACATTCTCGCCTTCGACGTGTCCGACGCGGCGCTGGAAGCCGCGGCGAGCGCGCTGCCGGGCGCGGCGATGTCGTTTCCCACCGCCCCGACCGTCAGCGTTTTGTTCGCCTGCTGCGGCAACGAGTGACGGCGGCGGCGGCGAAAGCGCGCCGCGCTAAGGCGCCGACGTCATGGCATGCGGTCGCTGCGCCGGCCGGTTGTGCTTGGTCTTCACCTTGGCGACCCCCTCCAGCATGTCCTTGAGCGCGTCGATCGCCGCGGTCTCCTCGGCGTTGAGCGCCCGGCGCGGATGGAAATGCGCCAGCAGCACGGTAAGCGCGTCCTCGATGCGGCCGAGCTGCTTGCCGTAGGAGGCGACGTCGGACAGCACCTCGGCTTCGACGTCGGGCGCGCTCGATTGGCCCAAATTAATGTTGATGAGGCCGAATTGGCCGCCGGTCATGAACGCCGTGAACGGATTGATCGACTGCACGCAGAGCGAAGGCGGAAGTGAAACCCAGGGGCGGCATTGAGGCTGATAGTTCGTACCCGGATTTCGCTCCGCTCAATCCGGGCTACAGGCTACGGGCCGCTCGACATCGCTGTTTGACATCACTCGCGCGCTGTTCGCGCGGCGAGAACGGCGGCACGCATTCGCGCCCCCGCAACGGCGCTCCCCGCGCGGGGCAGCGCTATCCCTTGGCTTGCTCGACCTTGCTGAGCAGCGAGCGAATGTCGGTGTCGTTTGGCGCGGCGACCGCGGCTTTCTGCAGCGCATGCAGCGCACTGCCGAGATTCGAGGCTCGGGCTTGCGCGGCGCCCCACGCCGCCATCGTTTTCGGATCCGTCAACTGGTCGAGCGTGACGTTGCGCAGTTTGGTGTCGGCGGCCACCACCAAGGGATTGGTCGAAGCCACCGGCTTTTGCTGCGCGTCGAACTGCAGATTGGCGGGGTCGGCCGCCGGCTTGACGTCGCCAAGGTCGGGCTTGCCGAACAGATCGAACAGGAACGTTAGAAACGTCCGGGTCGTCACATAACCGACCCAGAAGCCGCCGGCGCCGCCGGTCAGCGCCACGCCCAGAATGAAGACCGCGCCGCCGGCTTTGCCGTTCAGCGACGCTTGATCCAAGACCGTCGCGTATTGCCACAGCTTGTGCGGCAGCGAATTGAGCTGCGTCAGCCCGACGCCGATCAGGGTCTTGGTCAGCCAGTCCGACACGTCTTCCAAGTTGGTATTGACGCGCGATGTCGGCTGGCCGCCGTTCGATTGAGCGGCGCTGGCGGACGCCGGCGCGGGATCGCCCGGCCGCGCAATCGATCGCGGAATGCCGAACAGCAGGCCGAACAGCCACGCCACCATCGCGCAGGCGCCGGCGATGACGGCGCCGATGGCAAAGACCTGAAGAAAGATCTTGAGATCGGCCCGCCATCCGCCCTGTCCGAGCGCGGCGCCGAACGCGCTGACCATGATGGCGACAAAGAGCAGGAAGCCCCAGCCGATGAGGAATTTGGTTTGCACCAAATTCGCTTCTCTGATCCGCGGATCCGAACCTTCGGTGAGGCCCAAGAAATTGCGCATTTCCCCCTCCCAGCCGTTTGTTCTTCCCACACGCTATCACAAGTTGTGGCCCGCGCCATCATCCCTGCCGGTGAGAAAGCGCCCGGCGGGGGCGGGGAAAAGTGCATGATGACTGTGCGTTGCGCGACCGATTAGACTGCCGCGGCCGGGGGAGACGCCGCACCATGGATGCGCTGACCGCAAGCCTCATCGTCGTTGCTATCGGCGCGGCGGCGTTCATCGCGGCCGCAGTGCTGACCGCCCGCTCGCGGATCGGCGTGCTGCCGGCGAAACCGGATCCATCGTCGCCTTGGGCCGGTCTGCCGGAACGGGCCAGGCAATTTCGCGTCTTCGGCTGGATTCTCGTGGTGCTGTTTTATCTCGCCGCCGTGTTCTGTCTGCTGCAAGGCGGCAACGCGCTTCGCATCGTCCATCACTGGGCAGCGTGGCAAGCCTCGTTCGGCAATATCCTGACGGCGCAAGCGGAAATCGCGCTCTATTCCCGATTCTGGATCGCGACGGCGCTGACGCTTTGCCTCATCGCATATTGGGCGCAACGCCGTTTGAGGCGGCGCGCTTGGGTGCGCATTGAAGACATGAAAGGCGGTAAGCAAAGAGCGTAAATCCTCGTCATGGCCGGACTTGTTCCGGCCATCTACGTCTTTCTTGCTCGAGCCAACGTAAGGCGTGGATGCCCTCGACAAGCGCGGGCATCACGAAATGAAAACGCGCGTATGGTAACATGAACACGCTTCACTTTACCCAGCCTGCGTTTGCTACCCGCGATTTCAGTGCTACCTTTCCGTGTAGCGGAAGGGCATCGCTATGAACCGTGGATTCTACCTCGACCCGCGCGGGCGCCGTCTGAGTGTTATTGGTCTTTTGGTATTACTGCTGCTTGCGGGGTGTGAGCAACAAATCGCAGATAACCATTACAAGGCAGGATATGAAAAGGGCTACGCGGATGGCAATGCCGCCGGGCATTCACAAGGTTATAGCGAAGGCCAGGAAGCCGGATACGCGAAAGGACTCACTGCCGGTAAGGAGAAAGGATACGCCGATGCTTATGAACAGTTCACGCCCGGGACAAAACACGGCTATTCGTCAATTATGGGCGTCACGTTCGGCATCTTTGCGCTGCTCGGCGCACTAAAAATCCTTGTCAGCATATCCGTGCTTGCTTTCGTTTTATTCAAACGCAGCAACTCTGGTCAAGAAACCGCTGCAAAAATCCTATTTGGAATTGCTGGTACTACCGTCGCGCTTTTCACGTTACCATTGCTTGGAATTCAAGGTGCCGTTGATGCAATTTTGTCAGCGCCATCCCCCAGTAATACAATTATCTTATGGTTGATCCAGCTTGGGGTCGCAGCGGCAACGTATGTGCTGGCCAGATTAGTTGAATCTCTATTCGGCTACTTGCACGGGGTTTGGATTGAGGTGTGGAGTATGTTCGCTCTAGCGGCTTTCAGCACGTTGATTATTCATTCGCTAGGCAAGTTCATCTTTTATTCGCCGGATATAAACGACTATTTCGGATCAAATATCTTGGTTGGGGTCTTTGTTGGCGGGATAATGTTTATTGCGGTTAAATTAGTGGAAGAGGCAATCGCTCGACGGTGAGGGCGATGAAGTCGGATGATGAGCCCCGGGTTTCGTTTCGCTCGATCCTGGCTGCGCTTGCTCCTCGTACTACTCTCTACAATATTTCAGTGATGAAGAGACCTTTGAGCCTACCTGAGCGACTCGTGTTGCGAAACGCGTTGAAGACAATATCAGTATCACCGCCTTCACGCGATTTTCTCTGCGCATTAGCGCCCAAGCTAGTGGTGACTTTTACAATACTCTCAATATTGCGTGCACTCTCACCAAGTTCAAAAGGAACAGGCCGTCCTTGCTCAGCTACATAAACGCGACCTTTGAATGTGTTGATGTTGTAGCTAGAGACACGACCAACAAATTCGAACGAATCAGAGCTTCGATCTGTGTGGGCGATATATTCGTAGGTCTCAAAATTTAAAGGATGTGCAAGATCGCGCGTATGAGCCCCAACTTTGGTGGTGATCACGGCCTGGGTGGCAGTGCGAGACTTTGCTATTGGGCGGTGCATGTCACGAATCGCGACTTCGCATTTTTCGGTTAGACTATCGAATCGAGATTGCGGCAATTGCATAATTTCGGCACCTTTTTGCTTTTCCTCCTCATATTGCTGGCCAAGTGTTTTGTTGTAATCGACGTGAAAGCCGAGAGTTTCCGAAATGACGTAATCATACGCGGAACTTATGAGGTTACCGATCACTGTGTCCTTCGGTGCAGTTCCGAGGTGGTATAGAGCTGCCGCGACAAGAGTAACTTGGGCAGTCAACTTCCAGCTACCATCGTTAGCTGGGAGCGCCAAAATTTGAGCGCCTGTCAGTGAAGGCGCTTGCGTAATGATTTCGTCATTCAGCACAAGATGTGTGGTGAGTGCCAAAGATCGTTGAAATCCTATTAGCGCTTGACCGACGTCATAAAGGTCAATCTCGTTATCTTCTGCGCGGTTGCCAGTATAAGAGAGCGTAACTTCGAGTGCCGCCATCGTACTTCTCCTATGCGGATATGAAGATCATAATCCACGTTTCCCCTCAACCAATAATGGCAGGCTGCAAATGAATGCCCCCCTCAGTACCCACCCGACGCCGCCCTACAAGCACACGCCGCTGTTTCCGCTCGGCAAGGACGACACGTCGTACCGGAAGATCGGCACCGAAGGCCTGCGCGTCGAGCACGTGCTGGGCGAGGAAGTGCTGGTCGTGCCGCGCGAGGCGCTGCGCGCGCTGGCGGAGGCTGCGTTCACCGACATCAATCATCTGCTGCGCCCCGCGCATCTCGCCTCGCTCAAAGCCATCGTCGAGGATCCGGAAGCGTCGGATAACGACAAGTTCGTCGCCTACGATTTTCTCAAGAACGCCAATATCTCAGCCGGCGGCGTGTTGCCGATGTGCCAGGACACCGGCACTGCGATCGTCATGGGCAAGAAGGGCCGGCTCATTTGGACCGAAGGCGACGACGAGGCGGCGCTCGCCGAGGGCGCGCGCGATGCGTATCTCAAGCGCAATTTGCGCTATTCGCAGCTCGCGCCGCTATCGATGTTCGAGGAGAAGAACACCCGCTCGAACATGCCGGCGCAAATCGAGCTTTACGCCGAGAGCCATGGAGAGGCCGACGAAGCCTACAAATTCCTGTTCATCGCCAAAGGCGGCGGCTCGGCCAACAAGGCGTTTTTGTTCCAGGCGACGCCGTCGATCCTCACCCGCGAGCGCCTGCTCGCTTTCCTCAAAGAAAAAGTGCTCACGCTCGGCACCGCGGCCTGCCCGCCTTATCATCTCGCCATTGTCATCGGCGGCACCTCGGCTGAATTGACCATGAAGACGGTCAAGCTTGCCAGTTGCAAATATTACGACGCGCTGCCCGATCACGGCTCGGAAGACGGCCACGCGTTTCGTGACAAGGGCATGGAGCGCGAGATCCAGAAAATGACGCAGTCGCTCGGGGTGGGGGCGCAATTCGGCGGCAAATATTTCTGCCACGACGTACGCGTCATCCGGCTGCCGCGTCACGGCGCCTCGCTGCCGATCGGGCTCGGCGTGTCTTGTTCCGCGGACAGGCAGGCGCTCGGCAAGATCACCAAGGACGGCGTGTTCCTCGAAGAGCTCGAGCACAATCCGGCGAAATATCTGCCCGACGTCGACGAGGCAAAACTCGGCGGCGCGGTGGTGCAAATCGACCTCAACAAGCCGATGAAGGAGATACTCGCGCAACTGTCGAAGCATCCGATCAAGACGCGGCTGTCGCTTAACGGCCCGATGATCGTGGCGCGCGATCTGGCGCATGCCAAGCTGCGCGAACGTCTGGAAAAAGGGCAGGGCCTGCCCGATTATTTCAAGAACCATCCGGTCTATTACGCCGGCCCGGCCAAGACGCCGCAAGGCTACGCCTCCGGCGCCTTCGGCCCGACCACGGCCGGCCGCATGGACTCTTTCGTCGAGGATTTTCAAGCCGCCGGCGGCTCGATGGTGATGCTGGCCAAAGGCAACCGCTCGCCCGCGGTGCGCGAGGCCTGCAACAAGCACGGCGGTTTCTATCTCGCCTCGATCGGCGGCGCTGCGGCAAATCTTGCGGAACATTGCATCAAGAAGGTCGAGACGGTGGAATATCCCGAGCTCGGCATGGAGGCGATCTGGCGCATCGACGTGGTCGACTTCCCGGCCTTTATCGTCATCGACGACAAGGGCAACGATTTTTTCAAGGATTTGAATCTGGGGTAAATAATTCCCTCCCCCCTTGTGGGGGAGGGGAGCAGTTCAGCTAACAAAAAGCCCCGGCCAAAAGGCCAGGGCTATGAAGATGCCGCCCCCTGCGTGCTTATTTCAGCGAACCCGAAACCGTCGAGAACGTCGTATTCAGATTGGTGCCGAGCGTTTGCACGGCAACAATGATCGCAACCGCGATGCCCGCCGCGATCAGACCGTATTCGATCGCGGTGGCGCCGGTGTCGTCTTCCAGAAAACGCAGAATAGCGGCTATCATAGGTGGCTCCTCCATTGTGCCGACTAGGTAGTTCTACGCATCGGGCGTAATCCACCGTTTAAGGAACTCGTTCGAGGTTTCCCGGAAAAAGCCGGTAAAACTCTATGTAACTAAAGGAAGCAAGCATGAATACGATCACGGCAGCCGTCACGCCTGCGAAAGCCAAAGGCCCGATCGTTTGGCTCGATATGGACCAGCAGGAGCTCGACGACGCCTATGACCAATTCGCCTATGCCAAGAACCGCGACCTTGTCGTCGCGCGCCGCATCGCCGCGAGCGAGCGGGCGCGGGCGATCCTCGGACCGCCGCAGCGGCTCGCTTATGGCGACAGCGAATACGAACAGCTGGACATTTTTCGCGCCCCCTGCCTTCCCGCCCCCGCAAGCGGGAGAGGGAAGGCGGGGGGTGCACCCGTCAATGTCTTCGTCCATGGCGGCGCCTGGCGCCGCAACAAGGCGGCCGATTACGCGCTCCAGGCCGAGCCGCTCGTTCGCGCCGGCGCGCACGCGGTCTTCATCGACTTCATCAATGTCGACCGGGCGGGCGGCGATCTGTTGCCGATGTACGAGCAAGTCTGCCGCGCCATCGCCTGGTGTTGGCGCAACGCGGAAAAGTTCGGCGGCGACCGCGATCGGTTTTACCTTTCGGCGCATTCGTCGGGCTCGCATCTGGCCGGCTGCGCGCTGACCGTCGGCTGGCGCGAACAAGGCTTGCCGGAAAATTTTTGCCAAGGCGCGCTGCTGGCGAGCGGCATGTATGACCTGGCGCCGGTGCGGCTGTCGAAGCGCTCGTCCTACGTCAATTTCACCGACGCGATGGTGGAAAGACTCAGTTCGCAGCGTCATCTCGACGGCCTGCATACGCCGCTCATTGTCGCTCACGGCACCTGCGAGACCCCGGAATTCCAGCGCCAGACGCGCGATTTCGCCGCCGCCGTGAAAGCCGCCGGCAAACCGGTCGAGCTCCTCGTCGGCGAGGGCTACAACCATTTCGAAATGCTGGAGACGCTGGCTAATCCTTACGGCCTGTTGGGCCGTGCGATGCTGGCGCAGATGCGATTGAGCGAGCCGTGAGCGTCACGCCGCCGCGGACGTGTTATCCGCATCCGATTTCGACGCTTTGCGCATCGAGGTGCGGATCAGCTCGGCGCCGCAGCGCCGGCACGCATAAACGCTATCTTCGACTTCGGCGGAGATGGGGTGGCGAGCGGTGAAGACCATGCGGCCTGCGCAGACCGGGCAGGGCATCATCAGCGAGGGTAGACTTGACGCGGGTTGAGCCGCTTGGTGGCGCATTCGCTTACCGAACCTCGAACGTCCTAAGGATGACCGTTTTGTGAATTACGGGCCGCTTTTGCGGCCGAGTCAAGAAAAATTGTGCATTGCACACAGACGCGTTGCGGTGCGGTATGTCCACAGCGGGGATAAGTTATTCCAGGCTAACAGGGAATCGCCCCAAACGCGGCGTGCATTGTCTTGGCCGCCGTCACGGCGCGGCATCGTGCTTGAGCAACCGGGTGTCGACGGCCGCGGCAAGCTTGACCAGATCGCCCCCGATTTCCACCGGATAAAGCGCGCCCGGCGTCAGGCGCGACAGATTTTCGGGCAAACGTTCGAGGTCGCGTTTGGCGTGAAGCCTGATCTCGTCGAACGACGGCGAGGGTGCCAGGCGCCGACCGTTCTTCATCATCAAGCGGATGAGCGGCTCGCCGCCACCACCCAACCCTCCCCCGCTTGCAGGGGAGGATAAGGAGGGGGTCTCGAGCGTGAGCAGATCGCCGGCCATCCGTCCGCCGGCGTCGTAGCGCCGCCACACTTGCTTGCGGCCGGGCCAGGTCGCCTTATGCTGCGAGCGCTTGCGCCGCGGCAATCCGGCATATTCCTGCATTTTGTAAACGCAATCGGCGGACGGGGCGTCCGCGGAGGTCGTCAGGCTGGTGCCGATGCCGATGCCGTCGATCGGCGCCTTGGCCTTGGCGAAGTCCAACAGCGAATCCTCATCGAGCCCGCCGCTGGCAAAAATCGTGGTGTCGTTGAGCCCCCCGGCATCGAGAATGGCACGCACGCTTTTCGACAGCGCAATGAGGTCGCCGGAGTCGAGGCGAACGCCGCGGACGGCGATGCCGGCCGCTTTGAGCCGGGGCGCCAGCGCAACGACTTTCCGCGCGGCGGCTTCGGTGTCGTAGGTGTCGAGCAGCAACACGACATTATCGGGCCGCGCCCGCGCGAAGCTCTCGAACGCCGCGGCCTCGTCGTCGAACGCCTCGATGAAGGAATGCGCCATCGTGCCGTACAGCGGGATGCCGAATTTTTCGCCGGCCAGCACCGTGGCGGTGCCGGCAAAGCCGGCGATATAGCTCGCCCGCGCCGCCAGCAAGCCCGCCTCGGCGCCGTGCGCGCGCCGCATGCCGAAATCGACCAGGAGTTTGTCTGGCGCGGCGAGCACGCATCGCGCCGCTTTGGCGGCGACCAGGGATTGAAAGTGCAGGATGTTGATCAGGCGCGATTCGACAAACTGCGCCTGCGGCAGCGGCGCGGTCACGCGCAGGATCGGCTCGCCGGCAAAGAACACCGTGCCTTCCGGCATGGCGTGCACGTCGCCGCTGAAACGGAACTCGCGGAGATAGTCGAGAAGCTTCTGGCTGAAACGCCCGGTGCTTTTAAGCCACGAGACGTCCGCGTCCGAGAAACGAAGCGTTTCGAGATATTCGAGCGCCTGAGCGAGACCCGCGGCCAATAAAAAGCTGCGCCGCGGCGGCAAGGAGCGGGCGAAGAATTCGAATACCGCCTCTTGGGTATCGCCATGGTCCAGATAGGCCTGGATCATGTTGATCTGATAAAGGTCGGTCAAGAGCGGACTAGCGTCTTGCATTGCGGCCCTTCGCAGCCTTGCGGATCATCGAGGTACGGACCATTCTCGTCGCCGCGCGGCAGCAACATGGGGGCGCCGGGAGACATTATATATGCGCAACGTAGAGCGATCGACGGCCAAGACCGATTTCGATGGCGCCGCGTTCCGATCGCCTATGAAATAATGGACCTCAGTCCTGCTGCTTCCCGCCGACCGAGCTCATAGATCGAACTCATGCACCAAGAGCAAGGAGGCGCTCGATCGATTTCGCGATGGATGCGTTAAGTTGCGGCGACGATCGGCAAGCGCTACTTAAGCCCGTAACGCGAAAATTCCTCTACAATTTTCGGGTCGATCGTTTTTGCGGCGGCGATGTCCGCGCCGCCCCCGCTTGAATTTCCCTTTTTGAGTTTCGCCAATCCGCGCCCGTACAGCGCGGTGGGCAATTTTGGGTCTATCCTTAGCGCCGAATTATAATCGGCGATCGCCGCATCCCATTGGTTCATTTTGAGATAGGCCAACCCGCGCGAATCGAACGGCGCGGCGTCATCGGGCGTCAATTGAACGGCCGCATTGCAATCCGACAAAGCCGCCGCCGCGTCGCCGACGATGGTCCGCGTCCAACACCGCTCGTTCCACAGCACGCTCAAATTCGGCTGCAGGCGGATCGCCTCGTCGAGATCTTTCGTGGCGCTCAAATAGTCGCCCTTTTTCCGGTAAGTCTCGGCACGATTGGCGATGGCGTTGGCGTAATTTGGATTGAGTTTAATCGCTGCATCAAAATCCTCTATCGCGCGATCGTACTCGGCCTTTTTTTGGTAAGCGACCCCTCTATTGTTGAATGCCCTGGCGTATTGGGGGTCGTCCTTGATCGCCTCATCATAGTCCTTGATGGCGAGGTCGTATTGTTCCTTGCCAACATATGCATTCCCCCGATTGTTATAAATTATCGCCAGTGTTTTTGGATTGTCCGCCGACTTGGTGAGCGCCGTACAGCCTTCGATCTGAAGATCGGGCGAGGCGCCGCCCTTGCCGTTGCACGTTTCGACGTTGCTGGCATCCGAGTTTTCTGCCGCTGCCGAAGTTATGAGAAACGTCAGCACCAGGACAGACGCCGCGCCATGCACAATCGTGCGCGCCACATAATGTCTCATTCACAGATCCATTGCGTGAAGCCGCGCCGGCAACGCCGATGGCTGCGGGCAGATCTGCCAGCCCGGCTCGCTATGCTATTTTTTAGTTCTCTACTTTTGTTCGACCAGCGTCGAGAACTTGACCGTGCCGTCATCCAAGATTTCGACGCGCGGCGCCGTTCCTCTAATTCCCATCGTTCCGACGGGCGTGTCCACTTTCATGTCGCCGGTATGCGCGACGTTGCCCGCGATAAAAGTAAACGTGCCCTTGGTCAAACTCATCAAGCTCGAATTCGAATGGCCATTAGGATCGTAGACAAAGTCATTCACTTCCATTCTGGCATTGTTAGAAACGTTGAATGACGAGCCGTCAGCGAATGTAATGCTGAGCGCACCGTCCGCTCCGGTCTGGATCACGTCGCCGCGATAAACCAGGTCGCCGTTCTTGGTCGGCGCGTTGCCGTTGCTCGGCAAGTTGGCTTGAACGAGGATGGTGGCGGGATGTTCGATATGGGCGACACCGGTAACGGTCAGGACCTTGCCGATAGGATTTACGCTCAGGTCCGATGGCGCCTTCGCGCCGCCTTGGCCCCAGGCTAAATTTGACAACAGGCCGCTGGCCACAAAATAGAGGCCGGCCACCAGGGCAATCCCGCGAGCGTTCATGGTTTTCTCGACGCGAGGCGAATTGGAACTTTAGGAATTATCAACACTTTATAACTCCGTTTCCGCGACAAATCAATCGTTCTGGCGCCTTTATAGGAAGCTTGGGTTCCGGCACGGGAAGGCGTTAGATTTGGAAAATCTCAAGGAAATAGGGCGGCTGGTGACGAGGAACCTGGCAAGGCGGAACTAAGCGCGCAAGGCACCGCCAGGGCCGGTAACTTAATTGGCGGGTTCCCCGCACGATTCTTTGCAAAACAAGTAAAAAACTCGCTAATATCCCCCGTATAAATACCGGGGCTATTTCCGGCATAAAAAACCTTTCGAAACAGGACGATTTATTCGGACGTCACGCGCCCGCCGACGCGCTTCGGGGCGGCTCCGGATACGGGTGAGGCAGTATGTCTGGCAGTGACGCCGCTGAACAGGAAAGCCGCGCAGTGAGCGCGGCAGCGGCGAGCGCGCCTGTCGTCGGCACATTGCAAACCGTTTTTGGGTCGGTCACGCTCACCCGCGCCGACCTGATCGTTGCCGGCCCCGGTGTCGGCCATCCGGTTTATGAAGGCGATATTCTCGAGACCGGCGATGATGGCCTGGTTGCCATTGCCTTCGTCGATGGGACGACGCTTCATCTTTACGCCAACGGACGCATGGCGCTGGACGAGTTTAATTGCGGAACAAAAAACTCTTCAAATTCGGCGTTCATTCGCATCGCAAAAGGCGTGTTCGGCTTTATCGCCGGGAAACTTGCGGCCGAGGGGCGGCTCTTTATCGACACGCCTCTTGGACAGTTGCGAAATAAAGCGCCGGCGGTCGGCATCGGCAGCCTGGCGCTTGGCGTTTTCACGTTTGCGCTCATTCGTGAATTAAAGGCGGACAGCGCCGACATTGCATTCCTTGATAGCGGGACCGTCGACTACAAAGATCTTAAGCACGGCGTTTTCGAGATCGTTACCAAAGGCGATCATCCGCAAGTCATCATCGTTGACGACCCGACACAGACGGTGATTTTGCGGCCGCGCGGATCCAGCGTCAGTATTCAAGAGGTCGCGAACACGCCGGCGCAGATGGCGCAACTACAGAGCGCCTATGCTCGCGCCTACTCGACCTATTCGCAGGGCCAGCAAGATCCTCTCATTCAGCAATGGCAGCATGCCAACGCGCAGCCGCAATCCAATCCGGGCGGCACCGGCAGCTCGACGTCGCTCGCGTTGCTTTTCCAAAACGGCAACGCTCCACTCCCACAGCCGAACAATCCTAACCCCGGAAATCCCGGCAACAATCCGCACGGCCCCAATAACAACAATGGGCCCGGGTCCACAAACCTCGGAGGTTCTGGCGGACAGTCGGAGCCGAACTACCTCTTGTGGAGCAGTGCCGGCACCAAGGACATTCCCGGCAAGCAGGGCCGATGGGATGACTCAAACGCCTGGGGCAATCCTCCTTATTACCCCGATTATTTCCAGGCTATCACTATTGGTATTCCCGCTTTCGTAATCATCAATAGCAGCAATGAAGATCTCAATGGAGGAACAACCGAGGTCTACAGCCTGACGATGGATGGGGGAGCAACTCTTGAGATCGTTGGCGACAATGGATCGCTGATCATTACGAGTTATCTCGACATTCTCTCGGGGACAGTTGAGGCCAATGATGCGGGCGCGACACTCACCCTCGCCGATTCGTTACCTTTGCCATCGGGGGTTCTCTATACGGTCGATAATTTCGGCATCATTGCCGCCGTCGATGCCGGCGCGAATGTTTTCTTCGAGCAGGCCATCACAAAGAATGAGGCCGGCGCGCAAATCGTTGCGAGCAATACTGACCTCACCGCGGGCATTCCTCCGACCATCACGTTCGACCAGGGCAGCATCGACAACAAGGGTACCGTCGGCGCCGTATTGTTCGGGATTGTTACTCTAAACCAGACGACCGTCACCAACGAGGCGGGCGGCCAGATCGTTGCGGACAGCGGCGGTGTCCTCACTTTCGAGCAGGGCAGCCTCGACAATTTCGGCACCGTTACCGTCAATGCCGGCGTCATGTTTTTCGAGCAGACGACGCTGACCAACGAAGTCGGCGCTCTAATGCAATCGGCGAACGGCGGCGTGCTCGTCATTGATCAAAATGGCGGCACCATTAGCAACATCGGCACGCTTGCTGCGCAAGACGGCGGTACGGTGCAGCTCGAAAATGTGACCGTCGACAATACCGGCGCCATCGAGCTGAATTCGACGGGCAAGGCGGCGACGCTGGAGATCGGCACCGTGACACTGCAGGGCGGCGGCGTTGTCACGCTGTCGGACTCCGCCCAGAACTTTATCGTCAGTGACACCGTCTCTGGCCTGCTCACGAATGTCCATAACACGATCTCCGGCGCCGGAACAATCGGCGACACCGGCGACACGCTGTTCACGCTGATCAACGAGCCGGGCGGCATCATCGACGCCACTGGAACGGTAAATGCGCTGATCATCGACAATGACAGCCAGGAGGTCGGCAATAACGTTCCCGGAAACGCGGTAATCAACAGCGGCAAGATCGAGGCGCACGGCGCGGGCGGGCTGACCGTTGAAAACACCACGATCGTCAACTCGACGTTCGATCCAAACACCAATGCTGGCGTCGACGGTCAGATCGAGGCTTTTGTCGGATCGCATATCGATCTCGACAACGCCACCATCTTGAAAGGCTTTGTGACGGTCGACGCCGGCGCCAAGATGGAGACCGTCAGCGGCTCCAGCAACAAGATCGAGACCGCGAATGGGAACACGCATAACACGGCAGTGACCACCATACTCGTTGCCGGTACCTTGGCCGTGAGCGACAACAGCTCGCTGACGATGGAAAGTCCCGACGCCATTAAAAATACCGGCACGATCGAGCTGAACTCGACCGGCCACACGACCATCCTTTATTTCGATCAGGGCTTCCCAGAGCTTACCGGCGGCGGCCATATCACGCTGTCGGACAGCACCGGCAACGTCATCGCGGTGACGGCGAGCGGCGACAAGCTGACCAATTTCGACAACACCATTTCGGGCGCCGGCACGATCGGCGGCGCCACGATCGGCACCGACAGCATGGTGCTGATCAACAATGCCACGATCGACGCCAACGACACGAATCCCCTGACGCTCGATCCGAGTTCGCTGACCAATACACACCTGCTCGAAGCCACCGGCGGCGGCACGCTGATCCTGAGCCATACGACGGTGACCAATACCGGCGCTACGATCTCCGCCACCGGGGTCGGCTCGCAGGTGGAGCTATTGGATGCGACGGTCACGGGCGGCACCGTCACAATCGGTACTGCCGCCAAGCTGTCGGCCTTCGGCACCGATTCGATCTCCGGCGGCACGCTGACCAACAGCGGCGCGATCACCGCGGCGGGCACCGTCAGCCTGACCAATGAGACGGTGACCAACTCGGCCGCCGGCACCATCACCGTCGGCACCGGCACCACGGCCGACACGCTGACGCTGACCGGCACGACGGTGACCAATGCCGGGTCGATC